>Ga0214473_10004306_pt1 | contig 17100 bp, 14 predicted proteins | sample RVTome_7_FD_203509 | JGI IMG/M metagenome (GOLD analysis project Ga0214473, IMG submission 203509) | Soil microbial communities from uranium-contaminated site in the Upper Colorado River Basin, Wyoming, United States - RVT98D197 | ecosystem: Environmental > Terrestrial > Soil > Contaminated >... | reverse complement strand
TGGATAAACAGGCAACGATAGCAGGCGCAACTGCAACCTCACCCGAAGGATCGATAAAGTTAACGGGGTTATTGAACGCGTATGTGTAAAGGTTTGTCTCCATCGAAGGGGGTTTTCCGACACTATCCTTTTATAAACAAACCTGACCGCCTCGTCCCATGTGGCAGTCAATGACTTGTCTCCCTCACGTATTTTTTTAAGTATTTTTTCGATATTCGTTATTTCCGCAAGTGACATCCAATCTTCTGCTCTTCTTAAAGGAATTCCATATTCCTCTTCTAAGAAGCTTATGAAATTTTTATATTTACTTAAGCTGTCCCTTCCTGCCGCCCCCATTTCGAGATAAAACCCCTCGCCTAAAAGCTCCTTTAAAAGAGGTGCTCCTGCGGGCTTGGATGCGCCTGCGCCAAATATGAAGACCTTAATTTTTTTCATCTTTCTTTATTAGAAGATATTCCTTGATAGCCTCTTTTGCGTTTTTCAACGCCTCAATCTCCGTAAGACCGCCCGTAAAAATGGAGGGGATATCCGGTATGCGGGCATAGAAGCCCCCTTCTTCATTCGGCTCTATAATTATTTCGAACCCTTTATACATAACCTACCCCTCTATCCCCAGTTTCTTCATCTTCCTGTAGAGTGTCACAAGGTCGATGCCCAAGGCGTGGGCGGCGGATTCCTTGTTGCGGCGGTTGGCTTCGAGGGCCTTTAAAATCATATTCCTTTCCACATCGCTTATGGCCTCTTTAAGGGATGAGGCTTTTAAGGGTTCAGTTTTAGCCTTCAGTTTCTCGGGGAATTCCCCCGGCCCTATTGTGTCCCCCCTCGCCAGCACCACGGCCCGCTCGATAACGTTGCTCAACTCCCGCACATTGCCCGGCCATCTATAGGAGGCAAGCAGGCCGAACGCCTCGTCGGAAACCCCTTTTATCTCCTTCCCGTTCGCGGCGGAATATTTTTTTATGAAGAAGTCCGCCAACAGCGGGATATCCTCCGCCCTCTCCCTGAGGGGCGGGATGCGCACTTCGAAGACCGAAAGCCTATAGTAAAGGTCTTCCCTGAAGGAGCCCTCCTTTATTTTTTTCTCGAGGTCCTGGTTCGTGGCGGAGACGAGCCTTATGTCCACGTGCCGGGCCTTTATGCCGCCCAGGGGCTGGACCTCCCCGGACTCCAATACCCTCAGTAACTTCGCCTGGAGGGCGGGCGGCATATCGCCTATCTCGTCAAGGAAGAGGGTCCCCTCGTGGGCAAGCTCGATAAGACCTTTCTTGTCCGCGTTGGCCCCGGTGAAGGCCCCCCGCTTATAGCCGAAGAGTTCCGACTCGAGAAGGCCCTCCGGGATGGCCGAGCAGTTTATGGATATGAAGGCCCTGCCCCTCCGCGGGCTGTTGCAGTGGATGTATTCGGCGATGGCCCCCTTGCCTGTCCCGGATTCCCCTCTTAGGAGGAGGTTGCTTTTTGTGGGGATGACGCTTTCGAGCAAGTCGAAGAGCCCGGCCATAGCGTCCGAGGTGAAGACGAGTTCCTTGCACCTGCCCCTGTGCTGGGAAAGCTCGCGCCTCAGGGCCAGGTTCTCCTCCTTCAAGCGCATGCTCTCTATCAAGCGCCTGAACGTGAGCTTTACCTCCTCGTTTATGAAGGGTTTTACGATGTAATCCGCGGCGCCTTTCTTCATCGCCTCCACGGCGGATTCCACTGTTGCATAGGCGCTCATGAAGAGGACCGTGGCCTCCGGGTTTATCTTCCTTATCTCCTCAAGTAGGGTAAGCCCGTCCATCCCCGGCATCTTAAGGTCCGTGAGGACAATGTCGAAATTCTCCTTCTTGTAGAGGTCGAGGGCCTCTTCCCCGCTTATCGCCGTGGATACCGCGTAACCCTCGGCCCTCAGGAGGAATTCGAGGGCCTTCAATATGTCTTTTTCGTCGTCTACTATAAGGACCCTTGCGGTGTGCATTATTCTCTCCTCGGTTTATTCTCTTTTTAGGGGCAGGGACACGCTGAATTTAGCGCCCTTGCCGGGCTCACTGTCCACCTGGATTTCCCCCCCGAGCCTTTTTACGAGCCCATAGGTGACCGAAAGCCCGAGCCCTGTCCCCTTCTCTTTTGTCGTGAAGAAGGGGTCGAATATCCGGGCGAGATTTTCCTTCGCTATCCCGACCCCGGTGTCCTGCACCTCCACGACGACGTTGTTGTCGGCGCTCCAGCTCCGGACCGTAAGGGTGCCTCCTTCGGGCATGGCGTCCACGGCATTCAGTATGAGGTTTATGAATATCTGCGAGGCCTGGTTCTCGTCCGATACTATCTCCGGAAGCTCCTCAAAGTCTTCGGCCACTGAAATCCCCTTCGCCCGTTTATCGTATTTCATCAAATCGAGTGCGTTTTTGAGCACGGCGTTTATTTTAACCGGTTTCAGCTCCTGGGGGGGCACCTTGGAGAGGCTCGAAAGCTGGCGGACGGTATCGGCGATCCTCCTCATGTGGAACATTATCGTATCCAGGCTCTCTTTCTTAAAGTCCTCGGTCTCCATTTCCTTAAGTATCTGGAGGAAGGAAAATACCGCCGTGAGCGGGTTTCCGATCTCGTGTGCTATGCCGGCCGTGAGCCTCCCTATGGAGGCGAGCTTTTCGGAATGGAGCATCTGTTCCTCGAGGCGCTTCATCTCCGTGATGTCCTGCACCAATCTTATATAGCCTGTAGAGCCGTCAGCGAGTTTCACCGGGGCGCTTGTGACCTGGAAGTACTTGCCCTTTTTCCCGAAGAGGCCCTCAATCACGGTCGTCTCTATATTTTTCGTGCTCTGGGAGGAGAGGAGGGAGCAGTCCGGGCATATTTCCGTGCAGTCCTTCCCCACCGTATCCATGCCGGCCATATCGCTGAACTGCTTGTTGGCCCAGAGTATATTCCCTTTCGGGTCCATGAGGATAAGGCCGCCGCCTATGGCGTTCACGATGCTGTTTAATTTCTCTTTTTCCGAAAACAGCTCCTTCGTCCTGTCCTCGACCGTCCGCTCGAGGACGGCCGCATAGCGCTCAAGCTCTTCCTCGTGCCTCGCCTTCTCCTCGGCCTGCACCCTCTTCCTGTTCAGGAAGATGAGGAGTGCCGCGCCGCTCACGGTAGCCCCGAAGATGGTGAGGAGGAGGACCGAATGGAGCTTCTGGCTTTTCTTTATGCTCATCGTGACCTCGGAATAGGGGATCGAGACGCATATTATCCACTTTTTCCCGAAGATATCCACCTTCGAGAAGGCGATGAGCTTGTCCTCCCCGAGCGGGGCCATGTAGGAACTGGACCCCGTCTCCCCGCTCCGGAGTATCCAGAGTTCCGTGTCGAACGATTTGTGGCACCTGTAGCACTCGGCGCTTATGCGGTTAAGGTTCTTCCCCATCATGCCGGGTTGTGTCGGGTGGAACAGAAGCGTGCCGTCCTCGGCCATCATCCAGGCGTAACCCTTCCTGCCCGACCTTATGGGGGCAAGGAATTTTTCGTTTATGGAATCGAGGGAGAGGTCGAGCCCCAGGGCGCCTATCCACACCTCTCCCCTCGCCCCTCTCCGCTTTATCGGCGCATAGAATTTAAGGGTCCTTTCCTCTATGAGCTGCCGCGCTATGAAGGGCTCTTTCAACGTCCTGGTCCCGAGGGCGAGGTCGCGGTCCGTGGGAGTGGGCTCCGTCCCGGGGCGGCTTGAATAGATGGGTTTCCCGTCCTTATCGAATATGTTCAGCGTTATCGATATCTCCTGGTTCAGTTCCTCGAAGGCCGAACCGATGAACCGCTCGAGGCCCGGCCCTTCAAGCCCCCTCTCGCCCAAGAGCCTCGCCAGGGAGACCGTCTCATCGCCCAGGTGTTCGAGGGTATTTTCTATGTTCTTAGACACCGTATTCGTCAAGAGGAGCTGCTGCTTGTTGAACTGTTCGGCTATCTCGGCCTTGTAGTTTTCCTGCAAAAAGATATTGAGCGTGATGATGAGCGAGACGACGAAAACGGCGATAGTGATGAGGAGGAGGTTGTGCTTCAAGCGGCTCTCCCGGCCATCCCTTCCACGAGGGCGAGTTTTTTCACATCCCCCAGGGCTATCAATACGTCTCCCGCCTTGAGCACGGTCTTCGAGGTGGGGTTGAACATCATCTCTTCGCCGGGCCTGATTATGGATACGATTATGACGCCCAGGTCCCTTCCGATCCCCGACTCGTCGAGCGTGCGCCCGTCCACCTTCGAGCCTCCCTGCACGCTTATCTCTTCCATCTGAAGCTCGATGTTTCCGGCCCTCGTGGCGAATTCTATGAAGTCGCAGACCGCGGGCTTAAGGAGCGTGTGCGCAATCCTCAGCCCCCCGATGTAATACGGGGAGACGACCTTGTCCGCCCCCGCCCGGAGGAGCTTTTGCTCGGAGCCCTCCTCCCCCGCCCTCGCCACAACGCGGAGGTTCGGGTTCAGCCCCTTGGCCGTGAGCACGGTGTAGAGGTTCTCGGCGTCCGTCGGGAGGACGGATATGAGGCCCGTCGCGCTCTCGATCCCGGCCTCCTTCAATATTTCGTCCCTCGTGGCGTCGCCACGAACGAAGAGGACGCCTTTGTCCTCAAGCCCCGCCGAGACGGGGTCTTTCTCTATCACGATGAAATCCACGCCCTTGGCCCTGAATTCGCGGGATATGATCTTCCCCATCCTGCCGAACCCGCAGACTATGAAATGCCCCTTCAAGCTCTTTATCTTCTTTTCCAATTTCCTCCTCCCGAATAGTTCCTTCAGTTCTCCTTCTATGAGTATCTTTGCGCCCATATTCAGTATATAAAAAACCATGCCGAGGCCGGTAAGTATGAGGATTATGGTAAATACCATGCCCTGCTTGCTCAGCGGATGCACCTCTTTGTAGCCCACGGTCGTTATGGTGATTATGGTCATGTAGATGGAATCCAGAAGGCCCCACCCCTCGATAAGGTTGTACCCGGTAGCTCCGATTGAGATGATAAGGAGAATGAGGCTTGCGGCTATTAGAATGCGTCTCCTAAGATGCATTGTCTTTTATTATATCATCGAGGATTTTCTTCTGTCGCTCGTACTGGGAGCCCTCCCAGTAAAGGCGGCCGCAGCCCCGGCAGCGGAAAAAGTGGTTCCTTGTAAGATAAACGTGCTCGGGGATATGGTCTTTGTATTTCTCCTTTTTTCTTACCTTTACAAGAACGCCGTTGCAGGAGGGGCACCTGCCGGTCTTCAGGGGCTTCAGACCGAACGCGGAAAGGACTTCTTTTAACTGGATGATGGGTGTCTCCGACCGGATGAGAAATGAGCGGTCGCTCGCGGCTTTCCTCTGAACGAAGCGGGTATCCCTCGTGAGGACGACTCGTTCCTCTTTAATTGCAATCCGCAGGAGTTCGCCGTCCTTTATATGCGGCTCGTAGAGGACGTCAAAGCCCGCGATGCGGAGCCACCTTGCCAGGCGGCCCAGCATCGCGTCGGCTATGAATTTTACGTCATTATAGATTTTACTCCAAGGCGGGCGACTCTTCGGCCTCCGTCTCCTCTATCTCTGCCAAGAAGGGAACAAGCTCCCTCTTCACGAAGGTGTTCCTGTAGCGGAGCATCCCCGTGCCCGCCGGGATCATCCTTCCCATGATGACGTTCTCCTTGAGGCCGTGGAGCTCGTCCAACTGCCCGCGTATGGCGGCCTCGGTGAGGACCCTCGTGGTCTCCTGGAACGATGCGGCCGAGACGAAGCTGTCGGTCGTGAGCGAGGCCTTTGTGATGCCCAGCAGCATGGGCTTCCCCTGGGCGGGCTTTCCGCCCTGCTTTTTCAACTGCTCGTTGGCCTCGATGAAGTGCTGTCTCTCGATCTGGTCGCCCACGAGGAACTCCGTGTCGCCGGGGTCCTCGATCCTGATCTTCCTCATCATCTGCTTGACGATGACTTCGATGTGCTTGTCGTTGATCGAAACGCCCTGGAGTCTGTAGACCTTCTGCACCTCGTCGACGAGATAGCGCTGGAGCTCCTTCGGGCCGAGTATGTCCAAGATGCTGTGCGGGTTTACCGAACCGTCCATAAGGGCCTCTCCCGCGCGCACCCAGTCGCCCTCGTGGACGCTCACATGCTTTCCTCGGGGGATCAAGTATTCCCTCGACTCCGTGCCGCCCCGCACGTGGACTATCCTCATGCCCTTGTGGGCGCCCTTGAACTCCACTATGCCGTCTATCTCGCTTACGATGGCCTGCTCCTTGGGCTTCCGGGCCTCAAAGAGTTCGGCAACCCTCGGCAGACCGCCCGTGATGTCCTTGGTCTTCGTGGTCTCCCTCGGTATCTTGGCCAATATGTCGCCGGGGAAGACGGTGTCGTTCCTTTCCACGAAGATGTTTGCCCCGGCAGGCAGGAGGTATCTTGCGAGGTTCCCGGTCTCTTTTATCTTTATAGTCCTTCCCGCATCGTCCTTTATCGAGATGCGGGGCCTCATGTTGGCCGGGTACTCGATAATGACCTTGCGCGAAAGCCCGGTGACATCATCCAACTCCTCCTTGACCGTGGTGCCCTCCACGATGTCGCCAAAGGCCACCCGCCCGCCTATCTCGGTGATTATGGGTATCGAGTAGGGGTCCCACTCGACCATGCGCTGTCCGGCGGCCACCTTCTCGTCGTTCTTGACGAGGAGCTTGGCCCCGTAAACGAGCGTGTACTTCTCTTTTTCGCGCCCCTTGGCGTCCACGACGGCTATCGCGCCGTTCCGGTTCATCACGACGAGCATGCCTTCCCTGTTGCGGACAGTGTTCAGGTTTATGAACTTCATCACGCCGGAGTTCTTTGCCTCAAGCGCAGTCTGCTCGACGACCTTCGAGGCCGCGCCGCCGATGTGGAAGGTCCTCATCGTAAGCTGGGTGCCGGGCTCGCCTATGGACTGGGCGGCGATTATGCCTATGGCCTCCCCGATCTCGACGAAATCTCCCTTTGCGAGGTCGCGCCCGTAGCACCTCCCGCATACGCCCATTTTGCTCTGGCACGTGAGGACCGAGCGGATCTTGAGCCTGTCGATTCCCGCCTCCAGGACCTTCTGCACGTTCTCCTCGTCCAGCTCGTCGTTCTTCTTTACGATCATCTCTTTCGTAAGGGGGTCTTTTATGTCTTCGGAGGCGTACCTCCCCAGTATCCTTTCGTCGAAGCCCTGGATTATCTCGCCGCCCTCGATGAGGGCCGTGATGAGTATGCCGTCCTGGGTCTTGCAGTCCTCCTCGGAGATGATGACGTCCTGGGCCACGTCGACGAGCCTCCTCGTGAGATAACCGGAGTTGGCCGTCTTCAAGGCCGTATCCGCGAGGCCCTTGCGCGCGCCGTGCGTGGAGATGAAGTACTGCAAGGGTGTAAGGCCTTCCCTGAAGTTTGCCGTGATCGGGGTCTCGATGATCTCGCCCGAGGGCTTGGCCATAAGGCCCCTCATGCCCGCCAGCTGCCTTATCTGGGCCGTGGAGCCCCTCGCACCCGAGTCGGCCATCATGAAGATGCTGTTAAAGGCCCGCCTCTCCTTCAGGTCCTCCTCGCTGAGGACCTTTCCGTCCTCCTCGGCCCCCAGTTCCTTCATCATCTCTTCGGCCACTTTTTCGGTCACGTTGGCCCAGATGTCTATCACTTTGTTGTAGCGTTCGCCCTGCGTGATAAGGCCGTCGGCGTACTGCTTCTGGATCTCCAGGACCTCCTGCTCCGCCTCATGGATGAGGGCGGGCTTGGTTGAAGGCACATGCATGTCGGATATGCAGATGGACATGCCGGAGCGCGTGGCCGTCTCGAACCCCAGCTTTTCCAGGTTGTCGAGGAAGACGACCGTCTGGCGCTTCCCTATCCTCTTGTAAATGTAATCTATAAGCCTTCCGATCTCCTTTTTCGTCAGGTCCCTGTTTACTATGGAGAATTCCACTCCCTCGGGCAGTATCTCCCCGAAGAGCACTCTTCCGCAGGTCGTCTCCACGATACCGTCGTCCATGCGGACCTTTATCTTCGCGTGCAGGTCCACAATGCCCGCGTCATAGGCCGAGCGCAGGTCCTCCACATCGCTGAAATACTTGCCCGAGCCCCTGCCGCCGGATTTTTCCTTGGTAAGATAGTAAATGCCCAAAACCATATCCTGCGTGGGCATCACTATCGGCCTACCGTTTGCGGGGGAAAGCAGGTTATTGACGCTCATCATCAAGACCCTCGCCTCCACCTGGGCCTCGATGGAAAGCGGCACGTGGACGGCCATCTGGTCCCCGTCAAAGTCCGCGTTGAAGGCCGTGCACACGAGCGGATGGAGCTTTATGGCCTTGCCCTCCACAAGCACGGGGTCGAAGGCCTGAATGCCCAACCTGTGAAGGGTTGGCGCGCGGTTCAGGAGGACGGGGTGCTCGGTTATGACCTCCTCCAGGGCGTCCCAGACCTCGGGGCGCTCCTTTTCCACCAGTTTTTTGGCCTGTTTTATCGTCGTGGCGTACCCTTTTTCTTCAAGCTTATTGAAGATAAAGGGCTTGAAGAGCTCAAGGGCCATCCTCTTGGGAAGCCCGCACTGGTGCAATTTCAATTCCGGGCCGACCACGATAACGGACCTGCCGGAGTAATCGACCCTCTTTCCGAGGAGGTTCTGCCTGAAGCGCCCCTGCTTGCCCTTTATCATGTCGGAAAGGGACTTTAGCGGCCTCTTGGTTGCGGCCTTCAAGACCCTCGAGCGCCTGCCGTTATCGAAAAGCGCGTCCACGGATTCCTGGAGCATCCTCTTCTCGTTCCTGATGATGACCGAGGGCGCTTTGAGCTCCATCAGGCGTTTCAGCCTGTTGTTCCTGTTTATCACCCTCCTGTAGAGGTCGTTAAGGTCGCTTGTGGCGAACCTGCCTCCCTCAAGCGGCACAAGGGGCCGCAAGTCCGGAGGGAGCACCGGGACCACGTCCATTATCATCCACTCGGGGTCGTTGCCGGAATGCCTGAAGGCCTCCACGAGCCTCAGCCTCTTCGTGAGCTTCTTCTTCACCCCGATCGACTGGGCCTCTTTTATATTCAATTTGAGCTCGTTGCCGAGGACCTCGAGGCTCACCTTCTTAAGGAGTTCCTTTATCGCCTCGGCCCCGATGCCCGCCTTGAACCTGTCGCCGTACTCGGCAAGGGACTTCTTGTACTCCTCCTCGGAGAGTATCTCCTTTTCCTTTAGCGGGGTGTCCCCCGGATCGATCACCACGTAACCCTCGAAATACAAGACCCTCTCCAGCTGCCGCATCGTCATGTCGAGGAGGGTGCCTATCCTGCTCGGCACTCCCTTGAGGAACCATATATGCGCCACCGGGGCGGCAAGCTCTATATGGCCCATCCTCTCCCTGCGCACCTTGGACTGGATGACCTCGGTGCCGCACTTGTCGCAGACGACCCCCCGGTGCTTCATCCTCTTGTATTTTCCGCAGAGGCATTCCCAGTCCTTTATGGGACCGAATATCCTCGTGCAAAAGAGCCCGTCCCTCTCCGGCTTGAAGGTGCGGTAATTGATGGTCTCCGGCTTCTTAACCTCCCCGTGCGACCATTCCCGTATCTTTTCAGGCGAGGCGAGCCTTATCTTTATCGCGTCGAAGTCGGTCGGGTTCTTGGGTTTCTGGAACAGGGTGTAAATTTCCTCTGTCAAGTTTTACTCCCCCTTGAATTTTTTCTCCAGGAGCTCAACGTCAAGCCCGAGCGCCTGGAGTTCCTTTATTAATACATGGAATGACTCCGGAATCCCCGGTTCCAGAGTCGCGTCTCCTTTTACGATGGCCTCGTACATGCGGGCCCTCCCGGTGATGTCGTCGCTCTTTACGGTGAGGAACTCCTGAAGGGTGTTGGCCGCGCCGTATGCCTCAAGCGCCCAGACCTCCATCTCCCCGAGCCTCTGGCCCCCGAACTGTGCCTTTCCTCCGAGGGGCTGCTGTGTCACGAGCGAATAAGGCCCTATGGAGCGCGCGTGCATCTTGTCGTCAACGAGGTGGTGGAGCTTCATCATGTACATCTCGCCGACAGTGACGGGCCTCTCGAAAGGCTCGCCGGTCCTGCCGTCGCAAAGGCTGGCCTGCCCGCTTTGCGGCAGTTTCGCTTTCTTAAGGAGGTCGCGTATCTCGTTCTCCTTTGCCCCCTCGAACACGGGGGTGGCCACGTGTATGCCCAGTATCTTTGCGGCCCATCCCAGGTTCGTCTCAAGTATCTGCCCCACGTTCATCCTCGAGGGGACGCCGAGGGGGTTCAGCACTATGTCCACCGGCATGCCGTCCTCCAGATAGGGCAAGTCCTCTTCCGGGAGGACCACGGCAACAACACCTTTATTGCCGTGGCGGCCCGCCATCTTGTCGCCCACCTGTATCTTCCTTTTCATGGCGACATAGGCCTTCACTATCTTGTTCACCCCGGGAGGAAGCTCGTCGCCCCTTTTCACCCTGTCTATCCTCTCGTCATAGAGCTTCTCAAGGGACTTCGTGTACTGGTTCGACTCGGTATTTATCTGGGTTATCTGCTCCCTCACGTACGGGTCGTCTATTTTTATCTTCAGGAGGTGTTCGTCTCTTATCTTCGAGGCCTGCTTCTCCGTGAGCTTCTTCCCCTTGACCGCGACGACTTCTTTCGTCCTCGGGTCCTTGAAGTCCTCCGTAACCTTCTGGTTGACGAGGAGTTCCCGGAGCTTCCTGAACTTTTCCTCTTTCACAATGCGTATCTCGTCTTCCAAATCGCGCTGGAGCCGGAGGATGTCCTCTTCCTCTATGCTTTTTGCGCGCTCGTCCTTCTGTATCCCCTTTCTCGAAAGGATCATCACGTCTATGATCGTCCCTTCGATGCCGGGGGGCACGTAAAGGCAGCTTTCCTTTACCTCTTCCGCTTTTTCCCCGAAGATGGCCCGGAGGAGCTTCTCCTCGGCCGTGAGCTGTGTTTCCCCTTTGGGGGTGACCTTCCCTACGAGGATGTCGCCGGGCTTGACCTCCGCCCCTATGCGGATGATGCCGCTCTCGTCCAGGTCTTTGAGGGCCTCTTCGCCCACATTGGGGATATCGCGAGTTATTTCTTCGGGACCGAGTTTCGTGTCCCTCGCCTCGACCGTGAACTCTTCTATATGAATAGAAGTGTAGACGTCCTCCTTGACGAGCCTTTCGCTTATGAGGATCGCGTCCTCAAAGTTGAAGCCGCCCCAGGGCATGAACGCCACGAGCACGTTTTTCCCCAGCGCAAGCTCCCCCATGTCGCTCGATGACCCATCGGCCAGTATATCGCCTTCCTCCACCCTGTCTCCGAGCGTTACTATCGGCCTCTGATTTATCAATGTCGCCTGGTTCGAGCGGCGGAATTTTATCAGGTTGTAAATATCCACCCCTCCGTCATCGGCCCGCACCACGATCCTCATGGAAGACACCGACTCCACGTGCCCGGGCCGCCTTGCCAGGACGACCGTGCCGGAGTCCTTCGCCACCACATCCTCCATCCCGGTGCCCACGACCGGGGCTTCCGGCTCGAGGAGCGGGACCGCCTGCCTCTGCATATTGGAGCCCATGAGGGCCCTGTTGGCATCGTCGTTCTCAAGGAAGGGTATAAGGCTTGCCGAAATGCCCACTATCTGCTTGGGCGAGATGCCCATATACTGCACCTCGTGGGGCGAGACTATCTTGAAGTCGGCCCCCTGACGGGCAAATACGGTCTCCCCCGCTATCTTTCCCTTCTTGTCCACCGGTGTTGTGGCCTCGGCGATAACGAATTTTTCGCCCTCCACCGCGGAGAGGAATTCGATCCGGTCCGTTACAATGCCGTTTTGCACCTTTTTGTACGGGGATTCTATAAACCCGTACTCGTTCACCCTGGCGTAAGACGCCAGAGAGGTGATGAGGCCGATATTGGAGCCCTCCGGGGTCTCGACCGGGCATATCCGGGCGTAGTGCGTGGGGTGGACGTCCCGGACCTCGAACCCCGCCCTCTCGCGGGTAAGGCCGCCCGGCCCAAGGGCCGAGAGCCTCCGCTTATGGGTGATCTCCGAGAGCGGGTTCGTCTGGTCCATGAACTGCGAGAGCTGGCTCGAGCCGAAAAACTCCTTCACGGCCGCTATAACGGGCTTGGCGTTTATAAGGTCGTGCGGGGTCGCCTCCTCCAAGTCGGTAAGGGTCATCTTTTCCCTCACGGCCTTCTCCATCCTCACGAGCCCGATCCGGAACTGGTTTTCTATAAGCTCCCCGACGGCGCGCACGCGGCGGTTCCCCAGGTGGTCTATGTCGTCCACCTCGCCCTTGCCGGCCCGGAGGAGAAGGAGATATCTTACGATCTCTATTATGTCCTTGTCCGTCAGCACCTTCGTTTCAAGCGGCACGTCAATGCCGAGGCGCTTGTTTATTTTCAGCCTTCCCACGGGCGAAAGGTCGTAGCGCTTGGGGTCGAAAAAAAGACCGTTGAAGAGTTCCCGGGCGTCCCGGAGCGTGGGCGGCTCCCCGGGCTTCAGCTTTTTGTATATCTCGATAAGCGCGTCCTGCTCCGTCCCCACCTTGTCCGTAATGAGGGTGTCCCTAAGCGAGGGCAGATAATGGATATTGTCTATGAAAAGGAGTTCGAGTTCGTCTATCCCCACCTTCAGTATCTTTTCTATGTCTTCTTCGGTCAGGAGCTCGTTGCTCTCGACCATTATTTCGCCCGTCTCCGGGTCCACTATGTCTTTGAGCGTAACCCTGTCCTTCAATTCCTTCCTTGGGATCGGGATCTGTTTTATCCCGACCATGCCCAGTTTCTTATAGCTCGCCCTCGTTATCTTTCCGCCCTCTTTGACAATCAACTCGCCCGTTTTGGGGTCGGCTATGTTTTCGGGGGACCTGACGCCCACAAGCACGTCCGATATCTCGCGGCCGATCCTGCCGGCCTTTATCAATATCTTCTCGACGGGATAGAACGTCTTGAGAAGGTCCTCGTTTGTATAGCCCAAGGCCTTCAGCACGATGGTGGCCGGGAGCTTCTTCCTCCTGTCTATCCGCACGTAGAGGAGGTCCTTTGTGTCGAATTCGAAATCGAGCCAGGAGCCCCTCGCGGGTATCACCCTTGCGGAGTAGAGGAGCCTCCCGCTCGCATGGGTCTTCCCTTTATCGTGGCTGAAGAAGACGCCGGGCGAGCGGTGGAGCTGGCTCACCACGACCCTCTCCGTGCCGTTCACTATGAATGTGCCGGTATCGGTCATGAGGGGGATTTCCCCTATATAGACCTCCTGCTCGCGGGCCTCCCTCAGGCGCTTTTGCCCGTCCACATTCTCCCACAGGTTCAATTTCACTTTTATCTTTAGAGGCGCGGCATAGGTGACGCCTTTCTGGAGACAGTCCCTCGGGTTGAACTTGGGTTCCCCGATGGAGTAGCCCTGGTACTCTATCGAGGCCGTCTCGTTATAGTCCACGATCGGGAAAACGCTTTTGAAGGCCGACTGAAGCCCGGTGTCCTTCCTCTCGTCCGCCGGGGCGTCCTTCTGCAGGAATTCTTTGTAAGAGGCCACCTGGGTCTCTATCAGGTAAGGCACCTGAATAAGGGGCGGTACTTTCCCGAAATTGGCTCTTTCTCTTAAAACCCTTGCCATGCTTCTCCTTTTTTGCTGCTTCTTATTAGTTTTTAAAACCGTTTATATTAAAGGGGGAGGGGGTCTTTCCCTCCCCCCGTTCAAGAAAAAACAGGTCCCTTATTTAACCTCTACGCTTGCGCCCTGCTCTTCGAGCTTGGCCTTGATGCTGTCGGCCTCTTCCTTCGGCACTCCCGTCTTAACGGGCTTTGGGGCGGTATCCACAAGCTCCTTGGCTTCCTTGAGGCCAAGGCCGGTAAGCTCTCTTACGACCTTTATTACCTGTATCTTCTTCTCCCCCACGGTGGAGAGTATTACGTCAAAGGCGGTCTTCTCCTCAACTGCCGGGGCCGCCGCCGCTCCCGCGCCGGGGGCTGCCGCAACCGCAACCGGTGCGGCTGCCGTGACGCCGTACCTATCCTCGAACTCCTTTATGAACTTGCTCATCTCGAGGACGGTCATGTTGTCTATATATTCAAAAACCTCATCTTTTGTGATCGCCATTTCTCTAAAATCCTCCTTTATAAAGCATCTTCGCTCTTTATGCAGCCTGTTTTTTGCCTTCGAGGGCACGAAGCGCATAGCCCAGGCTCGAAATCGTGGCCTGGAACGCGGCCGCCATCTTCGAGAGCGGCGCGCTCATTGCGCCCGCTATCATGCTGAGGAGCACGTCTCGGGGCGGAAGGGCGGCTATGGCCTTAAGTTCGCCGGCCTCGACCAGTTGCCCTTCGACAACGGCGGCCATCGGCACGAGCTTGTCGTTCTTGCCCGCGAACTTAACGATGCCCTGCGCCACTTTTACGGGGTCTTCGTAGCCCAAGGCAACACCCACGGGGCCGCTGAAACGCTCTTTGGCCACTCCAACGGGCGTGCCGTCCGCGGCTATCCGGGCCAGGGTGTTTTTCACGACCTTGTACTCGATCCCCAGGTCCCTCAGGGCGGCCCTCAGCTCGTTCAGTTCGGCTACCGTCATTCCCTTGTAGTGGGTGATTACGGCGGCTTTCGAGCGGCTGAAGGCCTGTTTGAGGCTGGAGACGACCTCTTCTTTTTCCTTCCTGTTCAGCTTGTCCTCCTTTCCCAGAGACACCGGGAAACCCAATCCGTCTCGGCAGGCAGTCTGCTGAACATCTAAGACGATTAAGGGGGTTTTATCCTCCCCCGCCTGCTGTCTCTGACTGATATTTAACCGGGCCAAAAGCCCGTTCATTCTCCTGAACGCAGGCTAAAGCCTGCGGCTACCCTTATTGCTTGCTTACAGTGGCCGCATCCACTTTTACGCCGGGACCCATCGTGGAGCTCACGCAGAGCTTCTTCAAGTACTTCCCTTTCGAGGTTGCGGGTTTGGCCTTTATGAGCGACTCTATCGCGGCCATCGCGTTATCACTAAGCGCCTCCGGGCTGAACGATACTTTCCCGATGGGCATATGGATGTTTCCGGCCTTGTCCACCTTGTAATCGGCCTTTCCGGCCTTTATCTCTTTTACGGCGCGGGCCAGGTCAAACGTGACGGTGCCGAGCTTGGGGTTCGGCATGAGCCCGCGGGGGCCCAATATTTTGCCCAGCTTTCCCACGAGGCCCATCATGTCCGGCGTCGCCACGGCCTTGTCGAAATCGAGCCAGCCCTGCTGAATTTTTTCCACCATGTCTTCGGCCCCGACGTAATCGGCCCCGGCCTCGCGCGCCTCTCTCTCCTTCTCGCCTTTGGCGAATACGAGGACCCTTACGGGCTTCCCCATCCCGTGGGGCATTACGACCGTGCCCCTCACCATCTGGTCCGACTTCTTCGGGTCCACGCCGAGCCGCGCCACAAGCTCCACCGTCTCGTCAAACTTGGCGTATGCCGCCCCTTTTACGAGCGTCAGGGCCTCTTTGAGAGGATATTCCTTGTCCGCTTCGACCTTCTTCTGCGCTTCGATGAATTTCTTCGCCATCTTTTGCCCCCTTACTCCTCGGTCTCCACGCCCATGCTCCGGGCGGTGCCCTTTATCATCTCCTCCGCGCTCTTTAGCGATCTGCAGTTCAGGTCCGGGAGCTTGGTCTTTGCGATTTCCCGCACCTGCTCGGCCGTGATCCTGCCCACCTTGTCCTTATTGGGGGCCCCGGAGCCCTTGAGCACTCCGGCCGCCTTCTTTATTAGCTCGCTGGCGGGCGGGGTCTTCAGGATAAATGCAAAACTCCTGTCATTGTAGACGGAGAGGACAACAGGGATGATCGTGTCTCCCATCTGGCCTGTCTGCGCGTTGAACGCCTTGCAGAACTCCATTATGTTCACCCCGTGCGGGCCCAATGCCGGCCCCACAGGGGGCGCCGGGTTGGCCTTTCCGGCCGGTATCTGCAATTTAACCTGGGCTACTACCTCTTTCTTGGCCATTCCTTATATAACCTCCACTTAAAATGCGCTGCTCGCTCTTTTGAACCTGCCCGCCTTAACTCTTTTCAACCTGGAAGAAATTCAGCTCCACGGGCGTCTGCCTTCCAAAGATGCTCACCATGACGCGGAGCTTTCCGTGGTCCATGTCGACCTCTTCCACATACCCGCTGAAATTCGTGAAAGGCCCGTCTATGATGCGCACCACATCGCCCTGCTCGAACTGCATCTTCACCTGCGGGGTGACCCCTTTTTCGAGCTGCTGGATTATCATGTCCACTTCTTCCTCGTCGACGGGGACGGGCTTTGTCCCGCCCACGAAGCTCGTGACGCGCGGGATGCTCTTTATGATGTGCCAGGACTCGTCGTCAAGCTCCATCTCGACAAGGATATAGCCGGGATAGAACTTCCTCTCGGTCTCCTTCTTCTTCCCGCCCTTCAGCTGTATCACCTTTTCCGTGGGTATCATGACGCGGCCGATCTTCTCTTCAAGCCCCATGCGCCTCACCTTCTCCTCCAGCGAGACCTTCACCCTCTCCTCAAACCCGGAATATGTATGCACTACGTACCACTTTTTTGACACTTTCTACCTCAGAATGGCCGACATTATCTTGGTGAGGCCGATGTCCATTATCCCTAGGAAGATCGATACGACTATGACCGAGATTATGACGACCCATGTAGAGCCGATAAGCTCATCCCTCGAGGGGAATACGACCTTTTTGATCTCCACCTTCACTTCGCGGAAAAACAGCTTTATCCTGTCAATCATATCGCCTCCGCCCGAAAAAAATGGCAGGCCAGGAGGGATTCGAACCCCCAGCCCTCGGATTTGGAGTCCGATGCTCTGCCAATTAGAGCTACTGGCCTTCCCGAAAAATTTATGGCCCCGCCTGAAAAATCTATGCCCCTGCCCGGAAATTTTATGCTTTTGTCTCCTTGTGCGTGGTGTGCTTCCTGCAATGCCTGCAGTATTTCTGCAACTCCAGCTTATCGGGCGTGTTCTTCTTGTTCTTTATCGTGGAGTAGTTCCGGTTCTTGCACTCCGTGCACTGAAGAAGAAGTATTATTCTCATTCCATCATCCCCGTTATTGCATTATTCCGGTAACGACACCGGCGCCCACGGTGCGCCCGCCCTCGCGGATGGCAAACCGGAGGCCCTCTTCCATCGCCACCGCGCTCACGAGGTCAACCTCGAAGGTCACGTTGTCGCCGGG
>Ga0214473_10004305_pt1 | contig 17101 bp, 16 predicted proteins | sample RVTome_7_FD_203509 | JGI IMG/M metagenome (GOLD analysis project Ga0214473, IMG submission 203509) | Soil microbial communities from uranium-contaminated site in the Upper Colorado River Basin, Wyoming, United States - RVT98D197 | ecosystem: Environmental > Terrestrial > Soil > Contaminated >... | reverse complement strand
CGAAGGGATGGATTTCGCAGTAGACGCTTGCCTCGCGCACACGCCGCGCGATCAACTGCGTGTACTGCGCGCCGAAATCGAGGATGAGGATCTTTTCGTGCTGCAATCCTAATTGACCCGGTAGTTAGGCGCTTCCTTCACGATCTGGACGTCATGAACGTGGGACTCGCGTACGCCCGCAGTGGTAATTTCCACGAATTCCGCCCGGGCGCGCACGTCCTCGATGTCGGAGCAGCCGAGGTAGCCCATGCTCGACTGCAGCCCGCCCATGAGCTGCTGCACGAGCGGCGCGAGCTGGCCCTTGTACGGCACCCTGCCCTCGACGCCTTCCGGCACCAGCTTGTCGGTATCGGGCTCCGCCTCCTGGAAGTAGCGGTCGGCGGAACCCTGTTGCATGGCGCTGAGCGAGCCCATGCCCCGGTACGACTTGTAGGAGCGTCCCTGGAACAACTCGATCTCGCCGGGGGACTCCTCCGTGCCGGCGAAGAGACTGCCGATCATCACCGCGTGCGCGCCGGCGGCGATCGCCTTCGCGATGTCGCCGGAATAACGGATGCCGCCGTCCGCGATCAGCGGCACGTCGGTCTTGGCGAGCCCCTTCAACACGTTGGCGATCGCGCTGATCTGCGGAACGCCGATGCCGGCAACGATCCGCGTCGTGCAGATCGAGCCCGGTCCGATTCCGACCTTCACGCCATCCGCGCCGTGGTCCACCAGCGCCTTCGCCCCCGATGCGGTCGCGATATTGCCGCCGATGACCTGCGTCTTCGGGTACTTGCGCTTGACCCATTTGACGCGGTCGAGGACGTTCTTCGAGTGGCCGTGCGCCGTGTCCACGACGATCACGTCCACGCCCGCCTCGATCAGGGCCTCGGCGCGCTCTTCAGCGCCCTCGCCCACGCCGATCGCAGCGCCGACGCGCAGGCTCCCCAGGCTGTCCTTGCATGCATTGGGGTGCTCGGTGGACTTGAGGATGTCCTTGACCGTGATCAGCCCGCGCAACTCGAAGTTCTTGTTCACGACCAGCACGCGCTCGAGGCGGTGCTTGTGCATGAGCGCCAGCGCTTCGTCGCGCTTCGCCCCCTCCCGCACCGTGACCAGCCGCTGGCGCGGGGTCATGATGTTCCTGACCGGCTGGTCGAGCTTGGTCTCGAAACGCAAGTCGCGGTTGGTGACGATGCCCACGACGCGCCCCGCTCCGTTGATCACGGGCAGTCCCGAAATCTTGTGCTGCTGGGTGAGCTTGAGCACATCGCGCACCTTCATCGTCGGGGCAACCGTGATGGGGTCCTTCACGATCCCGCTCTCGAAACGCTTGACCTTGGTGACTTCCGCCGCCTGGGACTTGGGCGGCAGGTTCTTGTGGATGATGCCGATGCCGCCCTCCTGGGCGATGGCGATCGCAAGCCGCGCTTCGGTCACGGTGTCCATCGCGGCCGAGACGAGCGGAATGTTGAGGGTGATGCCGCGGGTGAGCTTGGTTTTTAGACTGACTTCGCGCGGAAGGACGATCGAATGGGCAGGGATCAGCAGAACATCATCGAAGGTGAGGGCTTTCTGCACCACACGCATGTTTTCTACCCTTCGCAAAAAACGTATTATACGCATGCACCGGTCAACGGTAAATGGAATCGTGCGTTAATTCATTGACTGGGCAGGGTAAACCGGCTAAGTTGCATGCGCCCGATGCAGTGCGCACGGCCTGCGCCACGAACCGAAAGAGGATTCAGTGAAAGCTGCTATTGCGTTTCTAATACTGCTCGCTCCCTTCGCGGCCCAAGGCCAGCTTCTCAAGTGCACCGGGAAGGACGGCCGGGTCGAGTACGCCACCCAGTGCCCCCCCGGCACCCAGGAACAGCAGACCGGAATCAAGAGCACCCGAGAAGGGCCGTCATCCAGTGGCGCGGCCTCGCCTCAGCAGAAGTCGATTGCCGAACGGGAAGCGGAATTCCGCAAGCGCCAGATGGAGGCGCAGGACGGACGCCAGAAAGACGAGAAAAAGGCGGCTGAGGATCAGGAGCGTCGCGCGAACTGCGAGCAGGCGCAGACCTATCTCAAGAGTCTGCAGGTGGGCAACCGGATCGCGCGCATCGATCCGAAGACCGGAGAACGGGTTTTTCTCGAGGATCCCGACCGTCCCGCCGAAGTCGCAAGGGCACAGCGCGCCGTCGATTCAAACTGCAAGTAACCCCGTGAATCGTGAGTCGTGATTCGTGAATCGACTCCCACCACCCCGTCACTAGCGTGACTCCCCTCCTCGGGCAGGAGGGGATTGTTTAATACGGCTCCCCTCCTTCAATAAGGAGGGGTGGCGTGAAGCGCCGGGGTGGTTGGATGAACCCGCTCTAACGACGTGGCCTGCGCGGGGAGCGCCCGGCGCGCGTACGCCGCGTGTCCTTCGGGTCAGCGACGAGCGGGCGGTAAATCTCCACCCGGTCCCCGTCCCGCAGCGGAGTATCGGGCGATACCACCCTGCCGAAGATCCCCAGGCCGGCCTGCGCGAGGTCGATTTCCGGAAAGCGTTGCAGGATGCCCGAACGTTCCACCGCCTGTCGTGCAGTCGTCCCTCCTTCGACCTCGAATGCGAGCAGGACCTGCCTGTCGCGCAGCGCATAGACGATCTCAACGCGTAGCATCCGCGCAGTCGGCGTCAGTCCGCTCACCGTTCACTGATCACTGAATTGCTGCCATAGATCCGCCCGGCGCGCTTCACGAAAGCTTCCACCAGCGTGCCGGCGATGTGATCGAATACCGGGCTGATGAGCCGGTCCAGCAGTCGGCCTGCAAACTCGTAGTGGAGCCCGAATTCGATCTTGCAGCCGCGGCCCCCGAGGTCGGTGAAGCGCCAGCTTCCGTCCAGTTTTCTGAACGGCCCCTCGACGAGCCGAATCTGCATTGCCACGGGCTCGCGCTTGGCATTTTCGGTGGTGAAGCTGCGGCGAATCCCGCGGTAGTTGATCAATATCATCGCCCGCGTCGTACCCGCATCGCGGTGAACCAGCGTAGAGCCTCCGCACCACGGCAGGAACTTGGGGTAGTCCTCGACCGCATCGATCAGCGAAAACATCTGCGCGGGCGTGAATTCGACGAGGATGGACTGGCTGACGTCAGGCATTGGCTTTACGCTCCATGCAGCGCGGCTCCGGGATTCTCCCTGAATAGTCGCGAGCCACTGGTAGAATGGGCGTGCCCTCAACTTTTTCCCCGCAATGAGCATCGTCCAGAACAGGAAGGCGTTCCACGATTATTTTGTCGAAGAACGCTTCGAGGCCGGGATCGCGCTCGAGGGCTGGGAGGTGAAGGCGATACGAGCCGGGCGGGTGCAGATCAAGGAAGCCTACGTGATCGTGAACAACGGCGAAATCTTTCTGATCGGCTGTCATATCAGCCCCTTGCCCACCGCCTCCACTCATTTCACTCCGGATCCGGTGCGCACGCGCAAGCTCCTGCTGCACGCCAGGGAAATCAGCCGCCTGATCGGCAGCGTGGAGCGCGCGGGCTATGCTCTGCTCCCCCTCGACATGCACTACAAGGACGGCCGGATCAAGGTCGAGATCGGCCTCGCGAAAGGCAAGAAACAGTATGACAAGCGCCGGGATGAGAAGGAAAAGGACTGGCGCCGCGAACAGCAACGGTTGATGCGGATCAAGACCTAGTGCCGTTCCAACTTGTCTCTCCAAACCCGGGCGGCTGGCCTGCCGGAGGTAATCAGGGCATGTAGAACTGACTGGATTACCCGCAAATAGTTGGAACGGCACTAGCCCGGGTGGCAGCCCTTCTCCGCTCACCGATCACCATTCACCGTCAGAGCGCGCTTGAAGGTCCCGGACAAAGAAGGATGGGGTGGCTGATGGGACTCGAACCCACAACACCTGGAATCACAATCCAGTACTCTACCTTTGAGCTACAGCCACCGTCGGAGAAGGCAATGTTGAGTGTTGAGTGTTAAGTGAAGATCAGCATCAACGAGGGGCAACTCAAAATTCAACACTCAACATTCAACACTGCGCGCGAGCGCCAGTTTGGTGCGCCCGGCGGGAATCGAACCCACAACCCCCGGCTTAGAAGGCCGGTGCTCTGTCCGTTGAGCTACGGGCGCCCTCTAAGAGCGGATAGCACGCCAAAAGCCTCAGTCTGCCGTGTCCGGTCATGAGCCATAAAATCAGGCGCACTATTTTGCTCAAGCCGCGCCCCGGGGTGCTGGCTAATATACCCTTCGAAGCCCCTGATAGTCAATGGAAAATCTGAATTTTCCCGCATAAACTTATGAACTTGCGGGGGGGGTCGATTTCATATATAAAGCGTCTTTTTCCGAAGAGTAATTGGCTCATGCCCACTGAACTGCACAAGGCCTTCCCCCCCTATAAGCCCAAGGGGAAGGAGGATTACATGAATCCGCGCCAGCTCGGGCATTTCCGCAAGATGCTCGAAGAAATGAAGCGGGATCTGTCGCAGGACATCGACCGCACGGTGCACACCATGCAGGACGAGGCGACGATCTTCGCGGACCCCAACGACCGCGCCAGCCAGGAATCGGACATGTCGCTCGAGCTCCGCAACCGCGACCGCGAGCGCAAGCTCATCAAGAAGATCGATGAGACCATCTCGCGCATCGACCAGGGCGAATACGGCTATTGCGAATCATGCGGAGTGGAAATCGGGTTGAAGCGGCTGGAAGCGCGCCCCACTGCGACGCTCTGCATCGATTGCAAGACGCTCGACGAGATGCGCGAGCGGCAGGTGGCGAAGTAACGGTGACCCGCAACGGTTGACCGGTAACCGGTCAACAAAAAGGGGCGGATCAACCGCCCCTTTTTTTGCGCCGCAGCGCGCCTACGGTGAGGTAGTGGCCTGGATCTCGATCGCCACCGCTTTCATGGATAGCCGCAGCCTGCCCTTGTCGTCGGCTTCCAGCACCTTCACGCGCACCTGCTGCCCTTCCTTGAGGTAATCGGCCACGGCGTTCACGCGCTCATTGGCGATCTGCGAGATGTGCAGCAATCCGTCCTTGCCCGGCAGCACGCTCACGATCGCCCCGAAATCGAGCAGCTTCAGCACGGTGCCGTCGTAGATGCGACCAACCTCCACGTCGGCGGTGATAGCCTCGATGCGCTTCTTCGCTGCCTCGCCCGCTTCCGGCGACACGCAGGCGATGGTCACCGTGCCGTCGTCCTGAATGTCGATGGTGGTGCCGGTCTCCTCGGTGAGCGCGCGGATCACCGCGCCACCCTTGCCGATCACGTCTCGGATCTTCTCGGGCTTGATCTTCATCGTGATCATCCGGGGCGCCCACACGGAAAGCTCGGCGCGCGGCGCTTCCAGCGACTGCTTCATCTTCTCGAGGATGTGGGTGCGCCCCTCGCGCGCCTGGATCAGCGCCGCGTGCATGATCTCCTTGGTGATGCCGGTGATCTTGATGTCCATCTGCAGCGCCGTCACCCCCTTCTCGGTACCGGCGACCTTGAAATCCATGTCGCCCAGATGGTCCTCGTCGCCGAGGATGTCGGACAGCACCGCGAACCGGTTGCCTTCCTTGATGAGACCCATTGCGATGCCCGCCACATGCGCCTTCAGGGGCACGCCGGCATCCATCAGCGCGAGACAGCCTCCGCACACGCTCGCCATCGAGCTCGAGCCGTTGGATTCGGTGATCTCCGAGACCACCCGCAGCGAATAGGCAAATTCCTCGGGACCCGGCAGCACGGCCAGCAGCGCGCGCTTGGCCAGCCGCCCATGGCCGATCTCGCGGCGCTTGGGCGAGCCGACACGGCCGGTCTCGCCCGTCGCGTAGGGTGGCATGTTGTAATGCATCATGAAACGATCGCGATACTCGCCCTGCAATGCGTCGATTTTCTGCTCGTCGCGTGACGTGCCCAGCGTCGCCGTGACCAGCGCCTGGGTCTCGCCACGCGTGAACAGAGACGAGCCATGTGCTCGCGGCAGCAATCCAGTGCGTATCGAGATCGGCCGTACCGTGCGAGTGTTGCGTCCGTCGATGCGCGGTTCGCCGTTCAGGATCTGGCCCCGCACGATCTTCGATTCCAGGGCGAAGCAGATTTCCTTGACTGCGTTGGCGTTCGGGCCGCCTTCCGCGCCGACCCCGACTTCATCAAATACGCGCTTCCAGATGTTGTCGATCGCCTCGGAGCGGGCCTGCTTCTGCCTGAGCTCAAACGCCGCCCGCAAATCCTTTTCGGCAAGCTCCGCGATGCGCGTGATCAGCGACTCGTTCTTGGCAGGCGGCGCCCATTCCCATGCCCCGGTGCCTGCCTCGTCTACCATCTCGTTGATCGCCTGGATCACCGCCTGCATCTGCTGGTGGCCAAACACCACGGCGCCCAGCATGACATCCTCGGGCAATTCCTTCGCTTCCGACTCCACCATCAGCACCGCCTGCTCGGTGCCGGCCACGACGAGATCAAGCTCAGAGGATTTCAGCTCGGTCGCGGTCGGGTTGAGCACATACTGCCCGTTGAGATAGCCGACCCGCGCCGCCCCGATCGGACCGTTGAACGGAATGCCGGAGAGTGCCAGCGCGGCAGAGGCGCCAACCATGGCTGGAATGTCGGAATCGATCTCGTTGTTCGACGAGACGACGGTCGCAACCAGCTGCACTTCGTTGTAGTAGCCATCGGGGAACAGCGGGCGGATCGGACGGTCGATCAGCCGGCAGGTCAGGATCTCCTTCTCGGAGGGACGGCCTTCGCGCCTGAAGAACCCGCCAGGGATTTTTCCGGCAGCGTATGTGCGCTCCTGATAGTCCACGGTCAGCGGCAGGAAATCCTTCCCCTCCGCGGCCTGCCGTGCGCCGACCACGGTCACCAGCACGACCGTGTCTTCCATACTGACCAGTACTGCGCCCGTCGCCTGGCGCGCGATCTCACCGGTCTCGAGGATCAGCCGGTGCCGTCCCCAAATCAATGATTTTTTGACGTGATTCAAAGTCGTGCCCCTTGAGAAATAAAAAAGACCGCATGCGCGGTCTCCGGTTAATGATACGGCGTCAGCCAATTTGCCGGCAGTACGTCACGGCCTGCCATCTTGCCCAACAAGTTGCTCGCAACGCCGCGCATGGCGGGCGCTTATTTGCGCAACCCGAGGCGGTCGATCACCTGGCGGTACTTGTCGGCGTCCGCTCGCTTGAGGTAATCGAGGAGCTTGCGCCGGCGGCTCACCATGCGCAGCAGACCGCGCCGCGAATGATGGTCCTTGACGTGCGTCTTGAAATGCTCGGTGAGGTCCGTGATGCGCGCCGTGAGCAATGCAATCTGGACCTCAGGTGATCCGGTGTCGCCCTTGCCCCGCTGGTATTCCTGCATCAACTGGGCCTTCTGGTTTGTCGTAACCGCCATCGCACTCTCCGCCTTCCGCCTGTCAGTCGCGCGTATTCTACCCTCTAACCCACGGTTTCTCAAGCAATACTTGGCCCGTTGGGGGTGGCAGTCCGCCCCATCGAAACCAGGCGCCGCGGCACGACGAGTCCCGGCGCTGTAACCTCGCCGACTCCCAGAAACTCCCGGCTCGGGCCGTAGATGCGTGCCAGACCCGCGCCCTGGGCTTCGCTGCGCTCCACGGACTGGCCGCGCCTCAGTCGCAAAGCCCCTGCGGCATCCAGATCCAGTCGCGGGAGGGAGGACACCAGGGCATCTTCCGGCAACAGCAGCGCGTCGCGATCGCGCGGCGCCATCTGCTCGAGTTGCTCCAATGTGACGCTACTCTGGGACAGCCGGAAGCCGCCGACCCCTTCCCGCCGCAGCGCGGACAGGCAGGCACCGCAACCCAGTTGACGCCCGATGTCCTCTGCCAGAACGCGTATATAGGTCCCTTTGCTGCAAGTCACAGACAGCTTCAGCTCCTCGCCTTCGAGCCCGAGCAGAGTCAGGCTGCGTATGACGATGCTGCGTGGCTCCCGCGGAACCACGCCCCCCGCGCGCGCCAGCTTGTAGAGCGGCTGACCGTCGCGCTTGATCGCGCTGTACATAGGCGGTGTCTGGAGGATTTGGCCGACAAACCGCTTTAGTACGTGCTCGATTGCCTCAAGTTCTGCCTGGACCTTGAACCGCGCCGTGACCTTGCCTTCAAGGTCTCCCGTGTCGGTCGTGACACCCAGGAGAACTGTGGCGGCGTATGTCTTGTCCGCCTCAAGCAGAAGTTGGGAAAACTTGGTCGCTTCACCCAGGCACACCGGAAGCAACCCGGTCGCCATGGGATCGAGCGTGCCGGTATGCCCGGCCTTTTCCACCCGGAACAGGCGGCGGACCCTCTGGACCGCCCCATTCGAGGTGATGCCGGAAGGCTTGTCGAACAGCAGCACTCCGTCCAGGAGACGCCACCCTCCGTCCCGGCCGGCGCTGCGGGGAGCGGACCGATTCATTTTTTCCGTCTCTTGCGCTTCTTGTCGTCGGCGACGGCTGCGTCAATCAGCTGCGACAAGCGGATTCCGCGCTCGACGGAGGCATCGTACTCGAAATGCAGTTGGGGCACGACGCGGATCTTGATGCGCTGCGCGAGCTGGCTGCGCAGGTACCCCGCCGCATGCTGCAGGCCCGCGGCGGCCTCATCGATGCGGGGCTGCTGCCCCAGAACCGTGAAAAAGACCTTGGCGTGGGCATTGTCCGGAGTCATTTCGACGTCGGTGATGGTGATCATGCCGACGCGCGGATCCTTGAGCTCAACCCGGATGATGTCGGACAGCTCGCGCTGAATCTGCTCGGCGATGCGGCGGCTGCGGGGGAAGTCTCGTGGCATGACGATGTTCCGAGATCAAGGTGCCGTGTTCCGAGTCGCCGCGGATGATGAGTCAATCCGGAACTCGAGGCCCGAAACCCGGAACCGCGCGCTAAAGCGTGCGCGCGACTTCTACGACCTCGTACACCTCGAGCTGGTCGCCGACCTTGAGATCGTCGAAGTTTCTGAGCGAAAGCCCGCATTCGAACCCGGCCTTGACCTCGCGCACGTCGTCCTTGAAGCGCTTGAGGGAGTCGAGTTCGCCATCATGAATCACGACATTGTCGCGCAGGACACGCACCTTGGCTCCGCTGCGCCGGACCAGCCCCTCGGACACGTAGCAGCCGGCGACGGTGCCGACCTTGGAGATCTTGAATATCTGGCGCACTTCGACGAGGCCGAGCACGCTTTCCTTCTTCTCCGGGGCGAGCATGCCCGACAGCGCCGCCTTGATGTCGTCAACGGCCCCGTAGATCACATTGTAGTAGCGGACGTCCACCCCGCTATGCTCGGCAAGCTTGCGCGCTGCCGCGTCGGCCCTGGCATTGAAGCCGATGATCACTGCCTTGGAGGCGAGCGCCAGGTTGACATCCGACTCCGTGATGCCGCCCACCGCGGCATGCACGATGTTGACCTTGACCTCATCCGTGGAAAGCCTTGAGAGCGCGTGGGACAGGCCTTCGTAGGATCCCTGAACGTCCGCCTTGATGATGAGCGACAGCGTCTTGACCTGCCCCTCGCCCATATGCTCGAAAATGTTCTCGAGCTTCGCCGACTGCTGCTTGGCCAGCTTGACGTCCCGGAATTTCCCCTGGCGGAATAGCGCAATCTCGCGGGCCTTGCGCTCGTCGCCCAGCACCAGCACCTCGGACCCCGCCGCAGGCACATCCGAAAGCCCGAGGATCTCCACCGGGATCGAAGGCCCGGCCGCGTCGAGGCTGCCGCCGGACTCGTCCAGCATGGCCCGCACGCGGCCGAACACCGCGCCTGCCAGCACCACGTCGCCGCGCTTGAGCGTTCCCGACTGGACCAGGACGGTTGCGACCGGGCCCTGCCCCTTGTCGAGCCTCGATTCGATCACGACGCCCTTCGCGGGCGCGTCCCGGGGTGCCTTCAGCTCGAGCACCTCCGCCTGCAACAGTATTCTTTCCAGCAACGCATCTATCCCCTTGCCGGTCTTGGCCGAGACTTCGACGAACATGGTATCGCCGCCCCACTCTTCGGGCACGACTTCCCTCGAGGCGAGGTCCTGCTTGACCCGATCCGGGTTCGCTTCCGGCTTGTCGATCTTGTTGAGCGCGACCACGATCGGCACCTTCGCCGCCTTGGCGTGGTGGATGGCTTCGATCGTTTGCGGCATCACGCCGTCATCGGCCGCCACCACCAGCACCACGGCGTCAGTCACCTTGGCGCCGCGAGCGCGCATTGCCGTGAACGCTTCGTGGCCCGGCGTGTCGAGAAACGTGACCATCCCCTTGGGTGTATTCACGTGATACGCGCCGATGTGCTGCGTGATGCCGCCCGCCTCTCCGCTCGCCACCCGCGTGCGGCGGATGGCGTCGAGCAACGAGGTCTTGCCGTGATCCACGTGGCCCATCACGGTGACGACCGGAGCGCGCGGCTCCAGCTTGACCTCGGCAGGTGACTCTTGCTGCTGCTCGGCGAGGAAAGCATCGAGATCATCGAGCTTGGCGCGCTTCGCGACGTGCCCCAGTTCCTGGACCACGATCATCGCCGTTTCCTGGTCGAGCACCTGATTGATGGTCGCCATGGTGCCGAGCTTCATCATGACCTTGATCACCTCGGCGGCCTTCATCGACATCTTGTGCGCAAGGTCTGCGACCGTGATGGTCTCCGGCACCGTGACGTCTCTCACCACCGGCTCGGTCGGGGCGGCGAATGCGTGCGGCTGGCCCGCCTCTTCCTTGTGGGCGGCATGGCGTGCCTTGCGCTCGCGCCAGCCGAGCCCGCCGGTCGCGTCGCCGCGCGTCTTGATGCTGCGGCGCTTGACCGTCTCGTCCCTCCATACAACTTCCTTGACCTGCTTCTTGGCCTTCTTTTCCGCCTTTTGCGCCTTTTCCTCGGGCTTGACCGTCGGCTTGTGCAGCGTGCCTTCTACGATGACCGGCGCTACCGCCGCCCCCGCCGGCCTGGTTTCCTCCGGCGCCCTGGCTTCCGCAACCGCCTCGGCTTCCTTCTTGCGTCGTTTTATCTCCGCATCTTCTGCCTGCCGCGCGGCCAGCTCGGCCTGTTGCCTGGCCTCGGCCTCGCGCAATGCAATCTGCTCGGCGTCGAGCACCGGCTTGGCCCGCTCGGCCGCCGCGTCGGTCTCGGGCGCCTCGCGCTTTATCAGCACGCGCTTCTTGCGCACCTCGATCTGTATGGTGCGCGACTTGCCAAGTCCATCCGACTTCTTGATCTCCGTGGTCTGACGGCGCGTGAGGGTGATTTTCTGCTTCGCCTCGGCCCCACCGTGCGACTTGCGCAGGTGCTCGAGCAGCTGTGTCTTGTCCTTCTCCGTAAGCGGCGTGTCCTCCTCCAGAGCCTTGTTCACGCCAGCCGACTGCAACTGCTCGATCAGCAGCGCTGTCGGCAGTCCCAGTTGCTGGGCGAATTGTGTGACGTTGATCTGCGCCATCGGATTCCGGGGATCAGGAGCCGGCTTCGGCGAACCACGGGGCGCGCGCCGCCATGATGAGCTGCTTGGCGCGCTCGTTGTCGAGACCCGTCAGCTCGGTCAGGTCGTCGGCTGCAAAATCGGCGAGCGCCCCCTGGGTGCCCACGCCCTTCGCCGCAAGCAGGCGCGCGGTCTCCTTGTCCATGCCCTCGACCTTCATCAGGTCCTCGATGTCGTGCTCGACCTGCTCTTCACTCGCGATCGCCTGGGTCAGCAGCGCGTTGCGGGCGCGGCTCCGCAGCTCGCTGATGGTGGCTTCGTCGAAAGACTCGATCTCCTGCATCTCGCTGATCGGGACGTAGGCGACCTCCTCCAGGGTATTGAATCCTTCCTGGACCAGGATCTCGGCAACTTCTTCGTCGACGTCAAGCTTTTCCATGAACATCGTCCTGACGCGCGTCCCCTCTTCCTCGCTTTTCTTCTGGGATTCCTCCATGGTCATGAGGTTGAGCTGCCAGCCGGTAAGCTCGCTCGCCAGCCGCACGTTCTGGCCGGTACGGCCAATCGCCTGGGCGAGGTTTTCCTCGTCCACCACGATATCCATGCTGTGCGCTTCCTCATCCACCTTGATCTTGCTGACTTCCGCAGGCGCCAGCGCGTTGACCACGAACTGCGCCGGGTCCTCGGCCCACAGGATGATGTCGACGCGCTCGCCCGCAAGCTCCGAGGTCACTGCCTGCACGCGCGAGCCGCGCATGCCGACACAGGTGCCGATCGGGTCGATTCGCCGGTCTTTCGAATGCACGGCGATCTTTGCCCTCGAGCCAGGATCGCGCGCCGCCGCCTTGATCTCGAGCAGCCCGTCCTCGAGCTCGGGCACTTCGAGCTCGAACAGCCTCACCAGGAACTCGGGCGCGGTGCGCGACAGAATGAGCTGCGGTCCGCGGCTGGCGCGGTCGGTCTTCCACACGTAGGCCCGCACCCGGTCCCCCATGCGCAAGTTCTCCTTCGGGATCATCTGATCACGCGGCAGCATGGCTTCCAGCCGCCCCGACTCGATGATGGCATTGCCGCGCTCCATGCGCTTGATCACGCCGGTGACGAGATGCTCCTTGCGGGACAGGAAGTCGTTGAGGATCTGCTCGCGCTCGGCATCGCGGATTTTCTGCAGAATGACCTGCTTCGCCGTCTGCGCGCCAATGCGCCCGACTTCCAGGCCGCCCAGCGGTTTCTCGATGTGCTCGCTCAACTGGATGTCGGGGTTCTGCTTTTTCGCTTCGCTCAGCGCGATCTGCCGCGCCGGCTCCTCGACTTCACCATCGTTCATTACCTGCCAGCGGCGGAAAAACGAGAATTCTCCCGTGGTGCGGTCCACCGAGGCACGCACGTCGACGTCCTCCTGAAATCGCTTCTTGGTGGCGGATGCAAGAGCGAGCTCGAGCGCGCCGAACACGATTTCCTTCTCGACGTTCTTCTCCCGTCCCAGGGCATCCACCAGCAACAAAACTTCTCGGTTCATCCCGTACTCCTGCTATAGGTTCGGCACCAGACGCGCCGTTTCGACGTTGCCGAGCTCGAGTGACAGCACTCTGCCGTCGACCTCGAGTTGCAGGCGGCCGGCTCCCGCCTCGCGCACCACGCCGACGAAATTGCGTTGCCCATCGACGGGCAGGCGCATTCTGACCCGCGCCCTTTGACCGGCGAACCGCACGAAATCGCGTTCGTCCTTCAGCAACCGGTCCAATCCCGGCGACGATACTTCCAGCCGGTCGTAGCGGACGTTCTCGACCGCCAGGACCCGGATCAGCTGGTGGCTCACCCTGGCGCAGTCATCCAACGTGATGCCGCCCGGCTTGTCGATGTAGATACGCAGCAGCCCGCCTCTGGCAGGCCGCTCTACGCCGACCAATTCGTAACCCATGCCGCTAACAGTCGTCTCCAGTAACTCGTTCAAATCCATGGTGAATCTGCCCTACAAACAAAAAATGGGCGAACCGCCCATCTTCCGTTTTCCCCTGAATCCGGGGGGTGCCAAGTGTAACAAAAATCACGCTCAAATCCAACACGTTGGCGATCTTTTTTTGTCAGATCTCAGGAATGGGGTCAGCTTGCTTTTTTTCTCAGGCAAGCCCTTGTTTTGCGATTCGATTTGCGATGCGCGCCGATGGAAACTGTGCCGCTACTGACGGCGTCCAGCATTGGCTCGAGCTGTTACCGCGATTTGCGGAGGCCAGGTCCTTCGTCGGCCTTGGTCAATGCTTTAACGCGGTGCGCTGCGATGTCCTGCTTCGACTTCGATTGTCGGCGCATGGCTTCGCGACCATGTCCCGCCTTGATCGCGGCATCTGCTAGGCGATATCGCAACGAAGCGAAGATAGGAGAACTCTACTACTCAATTTTCATTCGCTTAGCATCGCTGAACGGCGAAAAATCGTATACGCTTGTAATCTGGTCTGGTGATGCGTTTCGGTCACTGCAAAAGGGGCAGGTCAGGTAGGGGGAGGCAATGACTAAGCTTCAAGAGGTGGAGAGTGGATCAGCAAGTGGGGATGCCGCCCCCAGTAGCCGGACTGAGCAGCAGCCCCAACAGGTTGCAGAAGCACTCGCTTTGCTGAGGCAGGATATCCGGGAGAGCAAGCAGGCTGACGAAGGCGTGCGGCAATCCAGGGAGACTCTGCTGCTCCGTCTCGATGAGCTGGAACTACGGGATCGTGACCATGTAACGCTCAGCAAGCTGAGCAATTATCTGAACTCCTGCCTGACCTCGGACGAGGCCTGTTCTGTCATTACCTCCTTCGCGCCCCAGGTGCTCCCCGCCGATGTCGGAACGTTGTACCGCATCAGCTCTCCGGGGGGATACCTGGAGCGGCTTGCGAGCTGGGGCGACATTCCATCCGAGGAAAAGCTGTTCGCGCTGCAAGACTGCTGGGCACTGCGACGCGCGCGATTACATTGGATAGGTGACACGCGGAACGGCTTGCTTTGTCAGCACGTCGCCGGCGCCCCGGAGTCGATTCTCCCTTATCTGTGCATACCGCTGATCGCGCACAGCGAGACGATGGGCTTGCTTTTCTTGCAGCGTCTTCAGCTGCCATCCAACGTGGTGGAGGGCAGTGCCGCGCTGGATTCCAAACTGCAATTGGCCGCGGCGCTGGGCGAAGCAATCAGCCTGGCGCTGTCCAATCTGAAATTGCGCGATACGCTGCGTCAGCAGTCCATCCGTGATCCGCTGACCGGTTTGTACAACCGGAGATTTCTGGAAGAGTACCTCGTTCACGAGCGGGTTCGCTCCACGCGCAAGAATCGTCCGCTCTCGGTCATCATGCTGGACATCGATCATTTCAAACGCTTCAACGACACCTTCGGCCACGACGCGGGCGATGCAATACTGCGACGCATGGGTCTCCTGTTGCAGGGCAATGTTCGCGGGAGCGATATAGCGTGCCGTATAGGTGGAGAGGAGTTTGCGCTGTTGCTTCCGGAAGCTCCTTTGCCGATCGCGTATCAACGCGCCGAGAATATCCTGGATACAGTGCGTCGCCTGCAGATCAAGCATCGAGGACAAGTCCTCGGGGCGATTACCGTGTCGCTGGGTGTGGCAGCCTTCCCGAAGCATGGTGAAACGCCCGAGGCGCTCATTCGAGCCGCCGACCGGGCGTTATATCAGGCCAAGGAGGGGGGCCGCAATAAACTGGCGTCAGCGTAACTTCGCAAGCAGCGGGACGATGCCATTCTTTGTCCTAGCTTGCTGTCGCGGGGGATGCGCCGCGATGTCCTACTTTGGCTCCGGCCGGTGACTTGCTGTGGTGCCTGACGATGTCCTACTTTGGCTCCGGCCGGTGCTCCGTCGTGGTGCCTGACGATGTCCTACTTTGGCTCCGGCCGCCGCTATGCGGCTTAACATTGTCCGCATCAAAGGGATGCGGACAAGTTAGCCTGCGCCGCAACGAGCCGACAGAAGTGGCCCCACTCATCTGAACAGTCGCGCCCGGTTTCATAAGTGGATTTCTGCCGTGGATCAAGCCGCTTGGGCAAGCGGCCGTTGAGTGAAGTAAGCCTGATCGGGCGTCTTGCGGTCAAGCGCCGTGTGCGGCCTGCGCTGATTGTAGAACTCGAGATACCGGCCGATCGAGGCCTTGGCCTCCGACACCGTCGCGTAGGCCTTCAGATACACCTCCTCGTATTTCACCGTCTTCCACAGGCGCTCGACGAAGACGTTATCGCGCCAGCAGCCCCGGCCGTCCATGCTGATGGCGATGTCGTGCTGCCGGAGCACCCCGGTGAAGGCTTCACTGGTGAACTGCGTGCCCTGGTCGGTGTTCATGATTTGTGGGGCGCCGTGCTGGCGAATCGCCTCCTCAAGCGCTTCGATGCAGAAGGCGGCATCCATCGAGATCGACACGCGCCAGGCGAGCACGCGCCGCGAGAACCAGTCCATGACCGCCGCCAGGTAGACATAGCCTCGCGCCATCGGGATATAGGTCAGATCCATCGCCCACACCTGATTGGGCCGCTCGATCGCAAGGCCCCGCAGCAGATAGGGGAACACCGGGTGCGCCGGGTGACGCCGAGTGGTCCGCGGCCGGCGATACAGCGCCTCGATGCCCATGCGGCGCATGAGCGTTGCCACGTGCTTGCGGCCCACGGCATGGCCCTCGCGCACCAGCAGGTCACGCAGCATGCGCGCACCGGCAAACGGGTGCTCGAGGTGCAGCTCGTCGATGCGGCGCATCAACCGCAGATCGACTTCACCCACCGGCCTGGGCAGGTAATACACGGTCCCGCGGCTCACCCCCACCAACTCGGCCTGTCGGGTAACCGGCAGTTCGTGGCTGCGGTCGATCATCGCTTTGCGCTCAGCAGCCCCGCTTTGCCGAGCGTGCCTTCCAAAAAATCATTCTCCAAGGCGAGCTGCCCGATCTTCGCGTGCAGCGTCTTCACGTCCACCAGGGGCGCCGCGGGACTCCCGCCGCCAAACACCTCCGCCGCACGCTCCAGAAGCTGGTTCTTCCAGTCCGCGATCTGGTTCGGGTGAAGATCGTGTTCCTGCGCGAGCTCACCGAGCGTTCTGTCCCCGCGAATCGCCGCCAACGCCACCTTCGCCTTGAATGCCGCCGAATGGTTACGGCGTGGTCTCCTTGCCATGACTCTGCTCCTTGTCTGAAGCCCTCTTCAGGGCTACATTGAAGCAGAAATCCCACTTATCCGACTGTTCAATTCTGCGGGGCCACTTCTGACGGAATCGAACGCGCTAACGCGCGATTGGAAGAATGTCGGCTCGTTGTCGTCCCGAAAGTAGGACATCTCCTCAGGCATACCCACAGAAACGAAAAAGCCCAACCTCGATGAGGCCGGGCTTTTCCGTTTCATGGGTGCCTGACGATGTCCTACTTTCGCACGGAATACACCGTACTATCATCGGCGCTGAGGCGTTTCACGGCCCTGTTCGGAATGGGAAGGGGTGGGGCCACCTCGCTATAGTCGTCAGACGTAGCTGTTTGAGCGCTCAGCCGCCAACTATCAGCCGGCGCTCGTAATTGGAAGAAGTAAGGTCGGGCGATCGTATCTGGCAAACCCTTGTTCACCTGAGCCCTGGCTGACAGCCGATCGCTGACAGCTGAATGCTCACGGTTATAGGATCAAGCCGCACGGGCAATTAGTACCGGTTAGCTCAAAGGATTACTCCTCTTACACATCCGGCCTATCAACGCGGTGGTCTTCCGCGACCCTTCAGGGGGATCAAGTCCCCGGGAAGTC
>Ga0214473_10004304_pt1 | contig 17103 bp, 16 predicted proteins | sample RVTome_7_FD_203509 | JGI IMG/M metagenome (GOLD analysis project Ga0214473, IMG submission 203509) | Soil microbial communities from uranium-contaminated site in the Upper Colorado River Basin, Wyoming, United States - RVT98D197 | ecosystem: Environmental > Terrestrial > Soil > Contaminated >... | reverse complement strand
CCGTCCTTGCTCTTCGCGGCCGCGGGATTCAACTGTTTCATCTGCCATGAATTGACGAACTGCGCGAGGCCGGCGAGAATCGGCAGAATCGGCAACGTCTCGCTGCCCAATTTCGCCAAATCGAGTCCGAGCCACACGGTATTGACATCGGCTAGAGGGGTAAAAGTGTAAAGCAGGTCCGTCCTCACGCCGAGGCCGTTCATAAAGACGCGGTAGAGAACTATGAGAATGGGCAGCTGGATGAGGAGCGGCAGACAACTGCTCCACGGGCTAACGCCGTATTTCTTGTAGAGCGCCATGGTCGCCGCCGCTTCCCCTTGGCGGTCGCCCTTGTGCTGTTCTTTGAGCTTGGCGATTTCCGGCGCCAGGTCGCGCATCTTTTTCTGCGCCCTTGTCGCTTTCATACTCGACGGCCAAAGCGCCAAGCGCACCAGTAGCGTGAGTGCGATAATCGCCCACCCGACCGAGTGGCCGGGAATCAGCCACGCCAAAAAAACCAATAGGTTATAGAGGGGTTTGTACAATACTACTTTAAGCAACTCTTTCATAAACCTTCCCCAAGTATCCGTCCTTGTATTAAATCACAAATCACAAGCATCAAATTCCAAATAAGTTCCAAGTACCAAAATCCGAAGGTTTCGTGATTTGTAATTTCGAATTTATTTGAGATTTGTAATTTGTAGTTTGGAGCTTCACCTGACGGGGTCCTCACCGCCGCGTGTCCACGGATTGCACCTTAATACGCGCCAAAAACCCTTAGCACCTCCTACCAGTACACCATATTTTTCGATGGCCGCAAAGGTATACATCGAACAAGTCGGGTGAAATTTACAATAGCCCTGGGGAAAATAATGTTTTAGCGGGCCGTGGTCCGGCGATAAGGTTTTCTGATACCACCGGATGGCGCCGAGCGTAATTTTTTTAAGCATTCTTCAAGATGGCGGGCAATCTCGCCGTAAGTCGGAACTCTATCAAACTGTCCCTTAAAACCGACTATTAGGTCGTTGCCCGTGGGTAAATCTTTTCTAATCGACCCAAGATAAGCGCGAGCCCGCCTTTTTAGGAGATTGCGCCCCACCGCCTTAAGCTTGCTCTTGGTGCCGACTATAACAGTCAAACGCACGTGAGGCAATCTGTTTTCTAATGCATTAATAAACGCGAATCCCGACGCGCCGTGGCTACCCTTACGAAACACTCGTTCGATGTCGCGTTTTTTTGCTAAACGTTCTGGTCCTGGAAACATCAGATAAAATTCCAAATCACAAATATCAAATTACAAATAAGCTCCAAGCTCCAAATTCTAAACTTTTGGATTTCGTATTTGATACTTATTTGTAATTTGATATTTGAGATTTGTTGTTTCTAGACGGCCAGGCGCTTTCTGCCTTTGGCGCGGCGGCGTTTCAAGACCAAGCGGCCGGCGAGGGTCGCCATGCGAGCCCTAAAACCAAGCGCGCGTTTTCTTTTGATTTTTTTAGGTTGATAAGTTCTTTTCATAAGATAAACATTACCCTAAACCCGGCAAGTAGTCAACGACATTGAATAATTCACGCTAATCACGCGAATAAGACGCCAATCTCGCACGAATGCAAACCGGTACTTAGTCTGGTGTTATATTTGAGGGAGATTCGAGACCCATTCGAGCGATTAGGGTGATGTATGTGGATAAGTTGACTCGCGCGACAATAGAGTTGAGAATGGAAATAGAGACGGGGCTGTGGATAAAAACAAATAAAATTTCTAATATCTAATTACACTAATTTCTAATCAAATCCCAAGCACCAATACTGATGTTTCCTTCAGATTATTACTTCCTAAATCATAAATCTTAATTACGTGAATTAAGAAACTGTATGCACCTTGTCATTGCGAGGAGCCCCGACTACTGTCGAGGGCGACGCGGCAATCCTACCTAAAGAGATTGCTTCGCCAAGCCTCGCAATGACAATTTAGTATCCTCGATTTTGATTTTTGAATTATTCTTATGATTGACCTTGGCCAAATTTGGAAAGCGACATTGGGCGAGCTGGAGATAACTCTCACGCACGCCAATTTTCGCACGTGGTTTAAAGACACCTTTATCGCTGAATATGTTAACGGCCGCGTGACCATCGCCGCTCCCAATGTTTTTAACCGCGACTGGATTCGCGACAAGTATCAAAATGAAACACTCCGCACCCTCAAAAAGTTTTTGCCGGACGCAAAAGAGCTAATCTACCAAGTCGCCAGCCGCGGGTCAGTTTCGCCCCGAGTTATCATCAGCCAGCCGCAAGCGCGGCCGCCCGCCAAAACCAACACCCCCGGAACTACTCTGGGCCGCCAATACACCTTTGAAAACTTCATTGTCGGCAATACCAATCGCTTCGCCGCCGCCAGCGCCCAAGCCGTAGCGGAAAAGCCGGGGGAAATCCACAACCCTCTTTTTATCTACGGCGGTGTGGGCTTGGGCAAAACACACCTTGCCCAAGCCATCGGTAATGAAATTATCCGGCGCGACCGCCAAAAAAAAGTGGTCTATGTCCCCTGCGAAACCTTTACCAACGACTTTGTCGCCAGCATTTCAAGTGGGAAAATGAAAGAGTTTAAGAAGAACTATCGCGAGATCGACGTCCTTATTATTGACGACATCCAGTTTATCGCCAACAAAGAGGGCTCTCAAGAGGAATTTTTTCACACCTACAACACCCTTCACCAAACCAATCGGCAAATCATTATCACCGCCGACCGCGCGCCCAAAGACATCACCGCCCTTGAAGAACGGCTCAAGAGCCGCTTTGGTTCAGGCCTTATGACCGACATCCAACCCCCCGACTTCGAGACCAGATTGGCAATTTTACGCAATAAAGCCCAGGAACAAAAAATCAAATACGACGACGAGATATTGAGCTATATCGCCAAAAATATCCGCTCCAATGTCAGAGCCCTTACAGGCGCGTTTAATAAAATATCAACTCACACCCAACTCTATCGTGAAGAACCGACCATTGCTCTTTGCAACGACCTCCTTCAAGACCAATTCACAGCCAAAGAGAGCTCGGCTTCAGTTGAAAAAATAGTTAATGCGATTTGCCGGTATTATAACCTTCCCCAATCCGACCTTATGAGCGGCAAACGCCACAGGGCGCTGGCTACCGCGCGCCAAATAGCCATGTATTTACTGCGCCACGAACTAAACCTATCTACCCCCTTAATCGGTAAGGAATTAGGCGGAAAAGACCACACTACGGTTATGCATGGCGCGCGAAAAATAGAACGGGATATTATCAAAGACCCAACCCTTAAAAGAGAAGTTAATGCCATAAGAGAAATTATTCACCACCAATAAGGGTTTTTTTGTTCGAGGTAAACCGAGAACTAAAGGATGTAATAGTTCTCGCTACACTCGAACAGTATATATAGTAGCTCTTGTGGAAATTACCTCGAGCGAAGCCGAAGGGTTCGAACGATAAATATAAATTTTATTCTTTATTATTAATTAGTTGTTAATAACTAGCAGTAGTAGTAAGGATGTGGATAGTGGGGATAAATAGGTTGGGGACCTGTGGATAAACTGTGGATAAGTGGGTGGCGCGCAGTGTCGAAAATGGGGATAAGTATTTGGAAAAATTAGCGCCTGTGAATAACCCCAAAGTTATCCACAAGTTATCCACAGTTTATCCACAGGCCTAAGTTGCAATTACATTCCCTTTATGAAATAACAGGTACATAAGGGGCGAGAAAGGACGACGCTATGAAGATAGAATGTACACAGGGTAATCTACAAAGGGGTCTGGGATTAGTAAGCCGGATGGTCGGCACGAGGACGACCCTGCCGGTCCTCGCCAACGTTCTACTGAAGACGGAAAAAGGCAGACTTCGCCTTTCCGCGACCAATTTGGAGATGGGGATAAGCACTTACGTCGGCGGTAAGGTTGGGGAAGAGGGTAGTATTACTTTACCGGCCAAACTTCTCACTGAATTTATCGCGACCAATCCTGACCAAACCATCACCATTGAAACCAATGAAGATGACGCGACCCTAAAGAGTGAACATTACACAGCGAGCGTCAAGGGGATAGCGGCCAGCGAGTTTCCGGCTATTCCTGAAATTACGGCCGAGTTGGAGGTTGAAGTAGCTTCGAGTGAGCTCAAGAAGGCCATAACCCAAACGGTCTTTGCCGCGGCGGTTGATGAAACGCGGCCTGTCCTGGCCGGAATCCTCGTCAAAATCAACGGCAACACCCTAAAGCTCGTGGCGACGGATAGTTTTCGTCTGTCGGAAAAAGTTTTGACGCTCGACAAAAAGGTCAGCCGCGATACAGACGTCATCATTCCCGCCCGCACCATGATAGAAGTTGTGCGGCTCCTAGAAGAAGGCAATGACCACTTACGCATTCGTCTGGGCGAGAATCAGGCGGCATTTTCGATGGGTGACACTTATCTTATCAGCCGCGTTGTGGAGGGGTCATTTCCCGATTACGAGCAGATTATTCCCAAAGAGTTGCCCATTAAAAGCTCACTCGCGAGAACGGAGCTTGTTAATGCCATGAAAATGTCGACTCTCTTTGCCCGAGATGCCGCCAATAACATCAAAATCAAAATCAGCTCTAAGCAGATTGAGGTTTTGGCAACGTCGCCCCAGTTGGGCGATAATAAATCACTGGTGGCAGCCGAGACCAAGGGAGACGAATTGGAAATTGCTTTTAACGCCCGCTATATTCTCGACGCTCTCCTGGTATTGTCGGGCGAGAAGATAGAGCTCGGCTTTGTCGGCAAGCTCAACCCCTGTGTCCTCAAGGACCCCTCCGACAAAACCTTCCAGTACATCATTATGCCGCTCCGCGTTGAAACGTAAAAATCACAAATTACAAGCACCAAATCTCAAATAAACTCGAAGTTCCAAGCATCAAACTTTCAGATTTCGATTTTGGAGCTTATTTGCGATTTGTATTTTGGAATTTACGTGAATTAAGAAACTGTATTCACCTTGTCATTGCGAGGAGCCCTTCGACTTCGCTCAGGATAAATCTGCGACGCGGCAATCCTACCTAAAGAGATTGCTTCGCCAAGCCTCGCAATGACACAACAATACTTAATTACACCTGTTGAGTTATTTAATTGACGTAATTTAGAGTTTTTATGATTATCAAATCTCTCAAACTGACCCACTTTCGGAACTTTTCCTATTGGTTAGTGCTGTGATAGTTGTAGTGTGTGTGTTGAATAGAGAAGAGGGGTTGATGCGTGATTACTAATACACCAACCCCTCATGACGCGGTATCCCTTGCACTGCAGCCGGCTTTGGCGGTGGCTAGTGAATAGAGGAGACATCTGTCGATTTCTGCAAGCGAAGCGCCTTAATGATTCTGCGTAAACTCCCTGACTGCTCCGCCCGTTTATCGCCGCAGTACTTGACTTCAAGCTCTTCAGCAATCTCGAGAAGCGGCCGGGCTTCTCTGTAATTGTAGCCCTCGGTACGGTAACATATCGGGTCGTCGCCAAGGGTTTCTGACTCGTAGAACATCGCGTGGAGCCGAGCGAGGGCGTCAGCGTACCGCTGGGCGTCGTCGATGTCTATGGCGTGATGCTCGAGGAAGTGAGCCGCAACGACACCCTCTTTCGACATCTTTGCTTTGAGGTCCGGGCAGTCAAGAACCATGTACCACTGGCCGAGAACGGACGAGTTGTTCCAAGCTGCTTTCAGGAAGTAGTCTCTGGGGATGGTTACGTTGTATGCGACGGTTATGGTGCAGCCGTCCTGCTCGCTGGAGACCACAGTGGCTCGGCCACTACCTTCTTCCTGAAGGCCTGCTTCGATAACCTCTCGCAGCATCCGCATGGTTACCACATCTCCTAGTTGTAGTCCGGCCGCTCTGTGGCCGGTGGCGCGGTTGCTCCACGCTAGCTAGGCGCGGAGTTTATTACCTCACAATAACTCCAGCGTGTCAATACTTCTCCCGAGTCCATTATAGAACGACACCTTCCGATGATTGATTTCCTGATGGTGGCGAGGGATAGTGGAAGCATATGGTTATCAATTCTCTCAAGCTGACTAATTTTCGGAACTTCAAGGAGTATGGGCTCGAACCGGAGCGGGTGACGATACTGGTGGGTCCCAATGGCGTCGGGAAGACCAATATCGTAGAGGCGATGTATCTCGCGAGCGTTTGCCGCAGTTACCGGACGCGGCGTGACTCCGAAGTCATCCGCTGGGGAGAGCAAGTGGCGCGGGTGGCGGTATCGCTTACATCGGAAAAAGGCGACGCGCTTCAGTTGGCTATTGCGCAGGACGGTGATAAAAAAATCGCCTTTGTCGGCGACAAGCCGGTGCCAGTTTCCCTGGTAGTTGGTCGGATGCCGACGGTTCTTTTCGCGCCCGAGATTATGGAGCTGCCGGTTGATTGGCCCGCCAAGCGCCGCCGCCAACTGGACATTTTGTGCTCCCAACTCAAACCAAACTACACCCGGCTGCTTCTTAATTACCATCGTATTCTCAAGGCGCGCAACAAACTGCTTGACGGCATCGCGTCCGGCCGCAACGGGGAAGATGAACTCGGTTTCTGGGACAAAGAGCTGGTAGAGTACGGCCAAAAAATACTCAAGGACCGGTTAGAGATTGTTAAACTGCTGGATGGTGAGATTGGCATTTGCTTTCAACGATTGAATAACGACGCTATGAAAGGTGAGAGGGTATTGCGGTACCGTTACGAGGCGACAGTCGCTGACCCGAGCCAATACGCCGAAGACCTGGACATGGCGCGCGCGCGAGATGTGCGATATCGCAATACCACCGTTGGGCCGCACCGCGACGACTGGCAGCTATATTTTGACGGCCGAAGCTTGCGCCTTTCCGCTAGCCGCGGCGAGACCAGGGCGGCTCTGCTAGCTCTCAAGATGGCCGAGATGAGCACGTTAGAGTCGGTGAAGGATGAAACCCCCATATTACTACTCGATGACGTCTTCGCCGAGCTGGACCGCCGCCACAGCGAAGCCCTGATTGACTTTGTCGGCGACGCGCAAGTAATAGTAACCGCCACCGACGCCGAATACATCCCTAAGGTTTTTAGGAATAATGCTAAAATCGTAGAACTTTAGCTGTGTTAATACTCTATTACACAAAATTTGACATAAAATATTATGTATGTTAGGTTTATTCTAGGAGTAATGAGTAAGTAAAAAGGAGGGGGTAATGAATTTGGTGGCACAGATGGATAATTTAGTGAGCACAACCGATTTAAGGCGCAAAACCAAGAGGATTGTTGGTGCGGCCCAAGGGCAACCCCAGATTATTATCTCCAACTCTAAGCCAATAGGCGTACTATTATCACCCAGCCATTTTAAAGAATTGAAAGAAATCGCCGAAAGATACGAAGACTATATTGATAGCTTAGAGTTAGAAGAAGCTGTCAGCGCCACAAAAGAAAAAGACTTCATCTCCTTCGAGGAGTTTAAGAGGAGCAACAAAACATGAGCCAATTATTAAAATTATTATTTTCGCAAGGCGGGACCAATGGGATATCAGATTGATGTTGCGAAACCGGTTGATAAGAAATTTGCACGAAGGTTTCCGAAAGAAAAAGACAGAAATAAAATCATACAAACATTTGGCCGATTAAAGAGTAATCCGAGACCTCCGGGCTGCAAGAAGTTAATAAAACCGTTAAACGGTTACAGGGTTTGGGCCGGAAGAGATATAAGGATATTGTACACAATTGACGACACCGCGAAGATGGTCAGGGTCTATAAGGTAGATTATCGTAGCTCGAGCACTCTTTATATGTTTTCTGTCTAGTATCCTTCTATTTACAAATTACGTGAATTAAGAAACTATCATTAACCTGTTTTATGTGTCATTCCGTGCTAGACACGGAATCCAGTACCAACGGATGGAATAGAGGGGCCTAGATGCCGCATCTCGGGTGCGGCATGACAACTTCCGGTTCGAGTTATTTAACTCGCGCAAATAAATGTTATGGTTGTTTTATGGACAAAGCTAGTGATTTGATGGGAGAGTTCGCGCGACAGCACCGGATTGGCGCCGTTATAAATGCCACGCGCATCGTGGCTATTGCCAACAAGGTTAGCGGCGGAGAGTACGAGGCGGTGTCGTGGCGCGACGGGCGGCTCAAAGTGATGGTGCCGGCCGGCCCAAAGCTCTATTATTTGAAACTCAAAGAAGCCGAAGTCGTATCCAGAATCAATCAAGAGCTCGGCGAGGATAAAGTCACAAAGCTGGTGTTGAGAGGCTACTAGCCGATAAATCACAAATTCCAAATCTCAAATAACAAATAAGCTCCAAGTTCCAAATTCTAAACTTTCGAACCTTTTAATTTGTAATTTATTTGTTATTTGGTGCTTGTCCTTCGACGGTGAGCTCAGGACGGTCGAACCGTGATTTGGAAATTGCTTGAAGCTAAAGTTTCAAGCCCTTCAGATATTCTCTAAGTTCTTTCTTGGTATCCTCTCTTTCGAGGGCGAAGTCGACGGTGGCGCGCAGGAAGCCGTGTTTCGAGCCAATGTCATAGTATTGACAGTCCATTTCTTTCCCGTAAAGCTCGCCGGCTTTGGCGAGCACGTCAACAGCGTCCTGCAACCAAATTTCGCCGCCCTTGCCCGACTTGGTGGCCGCTAGTACTTCCATAATTTTCGGCTCGAATATCCAGCCGCCAACCGAGAAGAGGTCGGAGGGCGCGTCTTTCGGGTCGGGTTTTTCGACAACCCCCTTTACCTTGAATTCGCCCCCGCCCAAATCCTCGACGTCGGCGCAGCCGTACTTGGAGCAATATTCTCCAAACCTATCTTTGGGTGAGCGAATGAGAACAATAGTTGACTTGTTGTATTTTTCAAAACATTCTCGCAGCTGTTTCAAGACTGACGGCTCGGATTTTAAGATTTCGTCGCCCCAAACCATAGCGAATGGTTCGTCACCGACCACCTCGCGCGCCATCAGAACGGCGTGGCCGTTGCCGAGCGGTTCCGGTTGGCGGACAAAGATGAATTTAGCTAAATTGGTGGCGTGGCGCACGGCTTCGAGCGCCTCGGCTTTACCGGCTTTTTCCAGCTTGGATTCGAGCTCGTAGTTGGAGTCAAAATGGTCCTCGATGGCGCGTTTGTTGGAGCTGGTAACAAGTATTACTTCGTTAAAACCGGCGGCGACGGCATTCTCCACCACATATTGAATGACGGGTTTGTCGATCACGGGAATCATCTCTTTGGGCTGGGCTTTGGTAAAAGGCAAAAAACGGGTGCCGTAGCCAGCTACCGGTATGACAATCTTACGCAGTTTCTTTGGTGTCATAGTAACTCCATTATTAAATCGCGACTCCTATATATTATGCTGTCCTCAAGAAAAACTCAAGAGTTAGTAAATCCCAAATAACAAATAAGCTCCAAATACTGAAATTCGAAACTTTTGGAATTTATTTGTGATTTAGTGCTTGTGATTTGGAACTTACGTTCCAAGGACCTTGATGGTTCTCGTGCGAGTGCGTTCTTGTTTGGGAATAGTTATGGTTAGGATGCCGTCCTTGAGCGCTGCCTGCGAGCTTTCGGCGTCGGCGGCTATGGGCAGGACGTAAGAGCGGGAAAAGGCGCCCCAGTAGCATTCCTGGACAAAATAGCTCTCCTTGGGCACATCGTCACTGGTGCGGCGGTGCCCCTTGATGGTAACGACTTCGTCGTTGACCGTAATCTCGAGGTCACTCGGCTTGACGCCGGCAATCGGGGCTTTGATAATGACCGACTCCGGTGTTTGGAAAACATCGATCGCCAGCTGGCCCTCGTACTCTTCCAGCCAGTCGCCCCCCGCTTCGTTTTGTTGCTCGTCACGATTGGTCATATTTTGTTTCTGTTTTATCTCCCCTTGTCATTGCGAGGAGTCCTTCGGCTTCGCTCGGGATAAATCTGCGACGAAGCAATCTCCCTATCGGAAGGCCCAGATTGCTTCACCCGCCTATACTCGACCGTCTAGCCGAGGCTGGCCAAGCTTCGCAATGACAGCATTCACATTATTTTAATTATAGCACAATTTATGTCAAGCCGCGGCCGCGGTATCGCCCCTTAGATAAGTTCATCGAGTTCCTATTAAGTAATTTGTCCAGCTTTTTATTTTGGTCTTTGAGCGTCTCGATCATTGTAGCTAGTTGTTCGATTAGTTTGTTTATAAGCGGCAGTATTATGCTGGCACGGATTGTGTGTGGGTCTTTTTCGTTGGTCATAATGCTATATTACCACAATAAATATTTACGGCATTGCTGGCTAGCTTCGAGCTATTATGCGCAGTTAAATCCTTCGGGTAGAATAAAACCATGGAACATGATGCATGCCGTGGGGCGAGAGAAGTTTGTGTTAAGCTGCAAACCGCGGGGTTTGAGGCGTACCTCGTGGGCGGGTGCGTGCGGGACGCGCTCTTGGGCATAGTGCCTAAGGATTTTGATATCGCGACTAGCGCCAGACCGGAGCAAGTCAGAGAATTATTTGAAGTGGCGACCGAGATCGCGCCCAGCGAGGCATATGGTGTCGTTGTTGTTGGTATGGATAATAACCGATACGAAGTGGCGACCTTTCGGCGCGACATAGACTCGATAGACGGACGTCGTCCGAAGTCAGTCGAATTCGCATCACTTGAAGAAGATGTCGCTCGCCGCGATTTCACGGTCAACGCGCTCTATCTTGACCCCGTGACCATGCAACTCATTGACTTGGTTGGCGGACTCGATGATTTGGATGCTAAACAGTTGCGCTTTGTAGGTGATCCCACGGAACGCGTCGCCGAAGACCGTTTGCGTGTTTTGCGCGCCGTGCGCTTCAAGAACCGGCTGGGATTTGACTACGCTCCGGAAACCGAAGCGGCGATAATAAAAGCATCAAACAGAGATTACCTAGGCGCCATATCGTCCGAAAGGGTAAGAGACGAACTGACTTATATGCTCAAGCATTCCACCCGCGCGGAATCACTGAAAGACCTGGACAGTTTTGGATTGCTGGGCGTATTCTTGCCGGAAATTGCTGCCGAAAAAGCCGTTGAACAACCGGAAGAGTTCCACGGCGAGGGCGATGTCTTTGTTCACACATTGGAGGTAATGCGCCACTTGCCGGAGAAACCGAGCGCGACGCTGGCGTGGGCGGCCTTGCTTCATGACGTCGGCAAGCCGTCGGTTCAAATGATTGATAATGATAGGCGTATTCACTTCTATGGCCATGCCGAAAAGGGCTCTGTATTGACGAGGGAAATTTTGACGCGCCTGCGTTTCTCGAAGAAGGAGATGGACGACATTAGTTGGCTCGTGCTTTTTCATATGGCGCCGATGGGCATGCTCCAAATGCGCCCGGCTAGGCGCGAGGCGCTTATGCGCGAGCGTTTGTTTCCGGAACTCGTCGAGCTTTATCGCGCCGATACGCTCGGAAGCCGGTTTAGCGACGATGCCAAAAAAGAAAAAGAGCTAGAGGGAGTTATGGCGCTCTGGCAAGAGTTCCGGCGCCGGCCCGCCTCCGAGCGGGACAGGACGCTAAAAGATATAGGCGTTGACGGCAATATGGTCATGCGAGTATTAGGATTGACTCAAGGCGGGCCGGCGGTACGCGAGGCATTGGAAAGGTTGAATATCGCCTTTCTGGAAGGTAAGATAAAACATCATGAAGAAGCCATCGATTGGCTCAAGGACTATAAACCCAAAACCCAAAGCTCAAAGGACAAATCAAATCCAAATGATTAAATGTTAAAAGCGAGCAATTAGGATTTTAAGCTTTGGGCTTGAATTGGATTTAGGATTTTGGTTTTTGGATTTAATATGACTATTTTATTGTCTGGTGGCGGCGGGCGGCTGGGAACGGAACTTAAGAAATTAATTCCGGGTATTGTCGCGCCCGGTACTGGCGAGTGGGATATTGCCAAGCCGGCGGATTGTCGAGCGGTACTTAAAAAATACAAACCTGACGTTGTAGTTCACGCGGCGGCTTACACCAACGTTGCCAAGGCCGAGGAGGAAAAAGATGTTTGCCGACGCGTAAATGTCGAAGGAACGGCTAATGTGGCGTGGGCGATAAAGGAGGTATTACCCCAAGCGCATCTTATTTACATTTCGACCGATTATGTTTTTAGCGGCGATAAGGGCAATTACCAAGAAGAAGACGCGACCAAGCCGGTGAACTTTTACGCATTAACAAAACTGGAAGGCGAAAAAGAAGCGGCGCGAGCGTCCCACTATCACATTATCCGCACGTCATTTAAGCCGCGACCGTTTGAACATCCCAGGGCGTGCGCCGATATGTGGACCTCGGCGGACTATGTTGATGTCATCGCCAAAGAGTTCGCGTTGGCGATAGCGCATTATCAAGAGCTGCCAAAGGTCATTCATATCGCGACGGAGAGGAAGTCCGTTTTCGCGCTGGCAAAGCTTACTAACCCCAAGGTCAAGCCCATCAAAAGAGCCGACATCAAGTCGGTTACTCTGCCGAAAGACACCAGTTTGGATATTTCAGCTTGGCGGGAACTCAAGAAGCGTTTTCGGCTTGGCGGGAAACAGAGCGCCGATGTGGTAGAATAATACTAAAGGAGTTTTATGGTTCTGTCCAAAGACGACTTAAGCAAAATTAGCAATCTAGTCAAAGCCGGCAATGAATACTTGGAGTCAATGATTGAGTCAAGATTTTCTCGATTTGAAGGGAGATTTTCGATGATAGAAAGAAAGTTAGAAGGTCACGACGGGCGGTTTGATATGCTTGACGAGAAGATTAACCGACTCATAAAAGCCGGAAACGAAGGTATTTTTGCTATTATGGATGATGTCGATAAAATCAAAATCCGGCTTAAAAAAGCCGGCGTATAATCCGGCCCAAGTGTCATTGCGAGAAGTCCTTCGACTTCGCTCAGGATAAATCCGCGACGCGGCAATCTCGTCAGCGGAAGGCCCAGGATTGCTTCGGGCCCCAGCGGGGGCCCTCGCAATGACGCAAGTTACCCAATCACACCCCGGAAGTGTGATTTTGTGATTTTTTGCTGTCGTATTGGGAGCTAATAAGGATTATGGCGAAGATGAGCCAAAAGACGGCCGAGAGGTCGTTTTTGAAGTATGTGGTGTCGAAAAGCCCATGAACGAGAATCGCCGTGAGCGCGGCGGCGAGTGTCGCGGCGTCGGGATGGCCGGCGAGGTTTTTGAGGATGCGATAGACAACGGCGAGGAATACCACTAGTCCCGCCAAGCCGAGATTGAGCCAGAGCGCCAAGAGCAGATTGTGGGGATGAAGAGCGAAAGGCAAGGCGTAGGTTTGGAAGCTGGCATGGCCGATGGAAATTTGGCGAATGGCCTCTTGAAAATTCCCAAGCCCAACTCCCGCGAGGGGATTTTGGCGCGTTAGTTTTAAGGAATAGTCGAGAATTTCTTGGCGGATGGCGTCGCCGCCCGCAGGGCTTTGCAGTCGCGCGGCCAAAATATAATAAGAAATATTTAGAGCAATTATGAGCGTGAGCGCGGCGGCGGCGAGATATTTTAAATTATAAGACCGGTATTTTTTTAGGCCGATTGCGAGCAGGTATACTATCAAGCCCGTGCCAAAAGCTACGCCGCCGCCGCGCGAGGCTGAAGAAAATACTGCAAGTAGAATCAATACGATACAAATTGACCCCAGTATCTTCTTCCACAATTTCACTTTGGACCAAGCAAGCGGCAATACTATGAAGAAAACCGGCACAAGATACATCGCCAGATAATTAGGCGACTCAAAGGGACCGAAGGCGCGGCCTTCGCTTAAATAGGCGCCGAAACTGGCATCTCCGGCTTGATAAAAAAGCGCGGTAACAACACCGACTTTTTGCAGTATTGCCCAGACAGAGACAATTGAGGCGGAGGCCAGGAGCGGGAAGCGCAAGCGATTGGTGTTATGAGCATTGAAAATCTGAACGATGGCCCAAGCAAAGAGAGTGGGAATGAAAAACCAGCCCTTGAAGATACCCAGAGCGACTCTTGGGTCGGGCGAAAAAATCGCGGTAAGAAGTGCTGTGCCAGAAAGCAGCCACGGCCACCAGCCGATAGAGCGGTATGGCCGTTTGAAAGCAATGGAAGTAGCGCTCGCTAAAACCGCGACCTCGAAAACGTTGGTCGGAATGCCGAGAATTTGAAATCGTAAAAAATAAAACGGCACCAGAAAAACCGTGGTTAGAATGAGGTATCGAAATATTGCATTTTTCATATAAGATATTTTTATAACCTCTTTGCTTGTCATCCTGAGGGAAACGAAGGATCTCTCGATTGTCATGCCGGACTTGATCCGGCATCCAGTGGATTCCGTATCGCTGCCAGGCTCGACTAGACACTCGAGTCTAGGCGGGTACGGAATGACAAATAATTCGGGCCCAGATTCTTCACTCCGTTCAGAATGACAGATGCTACCGATGCTACTAAGGTATTTATCATTATCCTTTCTGTGCCATGCCGGACTTGATACGGCATCCAGGCCTGGATTCCCAATATCGAAGCGCTACGCTTTCGGTTTGAGAATGACATTGCTATAATTATCGACCTGGCTGCGCAGGAGAGCCAAAAAAGCCCATATATAGATTATATAGAGAGTTGAGAAGAAATTGTATTGGATAAAGACCGCCAGCAGACCGAGCCCGAGATAAAGAATCGTTTGGCGCTGGGATTCATTGCCGGCGCGATAAGCCCGCCGCGACTCATACGCCAGCGCCGCGAGAAAGCCCAAAAAGGCAATGAACCCGACCGCGCCCGTTTCGGCCAGAATTTCCAGATATTCGTTAAGCACAATATCATAACCCGTAAAATTTGCTCTGTGGGTCAACGTGCCAAAGCTGGCAATACCGTGGCCGAGCAACGGCTTATCGATGAACATTTTGTAAGCGCTGCGATAATTGTCGAAACGGTAATTGACTGAATCGGCGCTCGGAATATCCTGACCGACGGCATGATTGGCAAAGTTATCGATTAATGCCCGCGGCCCGTTGATCAGTATTAGTCCACTGGCAAGAACGATTGACGCAAGGCCAACAAACATTAGTCTAGCGATCTTAGAGTAATATTTGCGCCAGAGCCAATGGATAACGAGTAATATAATTGCCACCAGCAAAGATAAATAAGCGCCGCGTGATTGGGTCAGGATGATGTCGGCAAGAATCAAAATAGCTAACCACCAATATTTATTGACTGTTTTGGGTTGCTGGAAGCTCTTTCTGATAGCTAGGAAAAACGGTATAAAGAGAAAGTTTGCTAGATACATCGGTTCTAGCAGAACTGAATGAATACGTGGAAAACCCAAAATCGATTTGATATAGAGTGGTCGCAGACCGATATACGCTGTATCGAGACCGATAGAACCGCCAATAAACTGCAAGATGCCCAAAAGACTAACGACAGCCGCCGAAATCAGTATAATTTTTTCAATTCTCGCATAATCGATGAGCCGAGAAGCGCAATAATAGAGCATGATCATAAAGCCCCAAAGAGCGAGAATAATTAGATTGCGTGCTTCATGAATACCGAGTGTGGTTGCCACGGCGCCGGCGAGCCAAAAAAGAAGGAGAAGCCAATCGGAAGTTGAGAATTTTTTTCGAGTAATAATTTTTTTATCAAATACACTCCAGGTCAATATCAAGATTCCCGCCAGATAGCTTGTTTTAATAGTAAAACCATGAAATTCGACGGTCGGGATGTATTCAAAAGGTAAAAGAAAGAACCAGAGAGCTACCAGAATACTACCCAAACGCTGACCGATATATTTTTTCATCATGAGCGTTGTAATTACTCTTATTAACAGATATAATGCTATACTAACGAGGTAGATTAATCAAGAAAAATGAAAGTATCAATCGTCATAGTCAATCATAATACGCCAGTGCTGACCGAGCGTTGCGTTCATTCGCTTAAGCGCAATCTTGCCCAAATAACGTACGAGGTTATCATCGTCAATAATGGCGGGCAGAATTATTCCTTACGACGCTCGACTCATGGGAAATTTCGGGTATATAATCTCGATCATAATCCCGGGTTTGGCGCCAGTAATAATTTTGGCGCTCGTCACGCCAGGGGCGACATTTTATGGTTTTTGAATTCTGATGCCATGATTATTGACGATTCTATCAAGCAGACATTTAATTTTCTCAAAATTAATCGGCGGGTGGGTATTGTCTCGCCGATGCTCTATCTGGACACTGCCGGACGAAAGTTACAAAAAGATTTTTCAGCTCGTCGTCAAACGCTTGGCACATTACTGCTGCGTCAAGCTCGACCCATTCTGAATTTGCAACACGGTGAATTTGCCCAGTCTGATGTGGTGGCTGGCGCCTCGATGGTATTGCGGCGGGCGGTTTTTGACGCGCTGGGCGGTTTTGACGAAAAGATTTTTATGTATCTGGAAGACGATGATTTGTGTTACCGGGCGCAAAAGGCGGGCTATCGAGTCGGGGTTTACACGAAAGCTCGGGCGGTGCATTTACAGGGTCAAAGCATTAAGTCCAACAAGCGTCGTAAGCGATTATATTATCAAAGCCAAAATTACTTTTGGCGCAAGCACTATGGTGTCGCGATGATGTGGCTTATGCGCGCCCTCCGCTGGCCCCTCAAGTTCGCCAAAACTATTTAATTTGGTATTCTGTTTTTGTGCCCATTCCACCATTTGTCATGTCGCACCCTTTGCTGGGAGAGATTGCTTCGGGCCTTTAGCCCCTCGCAATGACAATTATTCCTAATTCTTACCCATTCGACTTCGCTCAGGGTAATGGTGAGCAGAGTCGAACCATTACTTCATAAATCTTAAATCTAATCTATTATGTTGTCAGTTGATACTTATATCAATGAGGCGGCGCGCCATCTCAAGCTCCGCCCGAGTGAGCTTGCGCGCTTACACACGCCCGAAAGGGTGATTGAGGTTTCTGTACCGCTTAGGCGCGGCGACAATACAGAGCTTTATCGCGGCTATCGCATCCAACACTCGAGCGCTCTTGGGCCGTACAAGGGAGGTTTACGCTATCACCCGGATGTTTCGATGGACGAGGCGCGCATCCTGGCCAGCTTAATGACCTGGAAATGCGCCGTGGCGGGCATTCCATTTGGCGGCGGCAAGGGCGGCATAGCGGTTGACCCGTCGACTTTAAGCGAAAAAGAGTTAGAAACG
>Ga0214473_10004303_pt1 | contig 17106 bp, 13 predicted proteins | sample RVTome_7_FD_203509 | JGI IMG/M metagenome (GOLD analysis project Ga0214473, IMG submission 203509) | Soil microbial communities from uranium-contaminated site in the Upper Colorado River Basin, Wyoming, United States - RVT98D197 | ecosystem: Environmental > Terrestrial > Soil > Contaminated >... | reverse complement strand
GAGGATCACGGAGGCCTTCGAGGTGAAGTTCGGCATTCCGGTCGATACGCTCGAGGCGCGGGCGAGCGAGCTTCTCGAGCGCGTGCGCACCGAGCAGGCATCCGGCCGCTCGCTCGGGGACGTCTCCTACAACGGCTCGACGGCGACCGAGCGGCAGATGCAGGACTCGGTGTTCGTCCCCCACGGCGGGCTTTCGAGCGCATCTCGCCTTGCGGCGCCCTTCACCAGCGACGGGACGAGAGTCCCGGCATTCGTCATACACTTCGGAATCCTCGTCAACACCGAGCTCGTGAAGCCATCGGACGAGCCCAAGAGCTGGAAGGACCTCCTCCTCCCCAGATGGAAAGGGCAAATCCTCGCGGACGACGTTCATCCCGTCGGCAGCGGAAGCCTCTTCTTCCAGGCGACGTATGGGAAGCTCGGCCGGGAATTCCACGAAAAGCTCGCCGCCCAGGACCCGAGCTTCACCCGCGACCCTCGCGGGAGCCAGCGGCGCGTCGCGCGGGGGGAGTACCCGATCTTCCTTCCCTCTAGCGTCGCGGCGATGAAAGAGCTCGAGGGTCTGCCGCTCAAGACCGTCGTTCCTTCGGAAGGGGCGGTCTACGTTCTCTACCAGACGGCGATCTTCAAGAACGCTTCCCATCCGAACGCAGCGCGCCTCTTCATGGATTTCCTTTTGAGCGATGAGGCGCAGGCGATCTACGCGGAGGACGGATACGGGCCGGTGGTCGAGTCCGTCCAGAAGAAGACCTCCCGGCCGGCGCTCCTCGGCACCTCCGAGCTGAAGACGATGTCCGAGATGGCTCGTCTCGCGCGGGAGATCTACAAGTAACGTGTCCGCGGTTCGTCTCTCGGGAGTGAGCAAGAGCTTCGGCGCCGTTCGCGCGGTCGACGGGATCAGCCTCGACGCTGAGGAAGGTAAGTTCCTTACCCTGTTGGGACCGAGCGGATGTGGAAAGACCACGACCCTCCGGATGATCGCCGGTCTCGAGCGCAACGACGGCGGACGGATCCAGATCGGCGAGAGGTTGATGAGCTGCCCCAAAGAAAGGGTGTTCGTGCCGCCCGAGCGACGCAATATCGGCATGGTGTTCCAGTCCTATGCGATCTGGCCCCACATGTCGGTTTTCGATAACGTCGCCTATCCGCTCCGGATCCGGAAGCGCCCGGCGGACGAGATCCGCCGGCGTGTCGGCGAGACGCTCGAGCTCCTCTCGATGAACGGACTGTCGGAGCGGCAGGCGACGGCGCTCAGCGGGGGCCAACAGCAGAGAGTCGCCATCGCCCGGGCGCTCGTCTTCGAGCCCTCGATTCTCCTGATGGACGAGCCGCTCTCGAACCTCGACGCCCAGCTCCGCGAGCAGATGAGGGTCCAGCTCCGAGAGCTCCAGCAGCGGCTCGGGATCACGACGGTGTACGTCACGCACGATCAGGAAGAGGCGATGGTCCTCGCCGACACGATCGCGGTGCTGCACGAGGGTCGACTCGTTCAGCTCGGGCCGCCCGAGGAGGTCTACCACCGTCCTGCGAGCCGCACCGTCGCCGCATTCTTCGGGATGCCGAATCTCCTTGCGGGTCGAGTCGCCGAGGTGCGCCGTGAGAGTGAGAGGACCCTCGCCCGCATCTCGGCCGACGGCTGGGATGGTTGGTGCACGGCGCCCGGCGACGTTCGCGCGGGCGAGGAGGTGACCGCGGTCGTCCGGCCCGAAGCGATCGAGATGAGTCGCGAACGTCCCCGTTCATCGGCCGAGCTGGTGTGGGCCGGTCGGATCAAGGAAGGGTTCTTTCGCGGAAGCCGACGCTTCTTCGCGGTTGCGGTCGGCGACCTCCTGTTTCACGTGGACGGGCCTCCCGATCGGCGGTTCTCCGAAGGCGAGGACGTCACCCTCAGCGTCTCTTCAGCGAATACGTGGGTGGTTCGATGACCGGCGGTGAAGTTCTTGTCGCATCGCTCCGCCGCGAAGGCGTCGAGGTCGTTTTCGGCCTTCCCGGAGTCCAGGTCTACGGTGTCGTGGCGGCGCTTCGGGACGAGCCGGCAGTCCGGTTCATCGCCACGCGCCACGAGCAGGCGACGACCTACATGGCGGACGGCTACGCTCGCGCCGGCGGGAACGTGGGCGCGGCGCTCGTCGTTCCCGGCCCGGGACTCTTCAACGCCGCCTCGGGTCTCGCGACCGCCTACGCCTGCTCGTCGCCGGTGCTCCTCATCGTGGGACAGGTTCCGAGGGCCTTCATCGATAAAGGCGTCGGGCAGGTGCACGAGGTCGAAAAGCAGCTCGAAGCCGTCCGGGCCGTGACGAAATGGCGCAAGCGCGTGCTCGACGTTTCGAGGATACCCTCCGCGGTCCGCGAGGCGTTCGAAGCACTGCGCAGCGGTCGGCCGCGGCCCGTCGCGATCGAGATGCCGCCCGAGGTCATGGAAGAGGAAGGGGCCGCGGAGCTTCTCGATCCACTCCTCGTGGCGCGTGTCGTTCCGAACGCAGCGGATCTGGACCGCGCCGCCGAGCTCCTCCGGGTATCGACGAATCCGGTGATCTACGCCGGCGGAGGAGTTCACTCCTCGGGCGCCCACGAGGCGCTGCGGCGCGTCGCCGAGCGTCTCGAGGCCGGAGTCATCCAGTCGACGGAGGGGAAGGGGAGCATCAGCGACGAGAGCGACCTGTCTCTCGGCGCGGTGCTCTGGCCCGACGGGCCTCTCCGCCGCCACTTCGCCTCCGCAGACGTGATTCTCGCGGTCGGAACCAGGCTCGCTCTCGCGAGACCGCGCCCGGAGCAGCAGGTCATCCAGATCGAGATCGACGCCGGCGAAATGGGCCGCAATCACCAGAAGACGTGTCCTCTTCTCGGGGACGCGAAGGCGACACTCGAAGAGCTTCTCGTTCGTCTGCCGGGTCGAGAGTCAAGGAAGTCCGAGCGGGAGCGCCTCCGCGCCGAAGTCGCGGCGACCGCGGACCAGGAACCGCAGGCGGCGATTCTGAAGAGCCTGCGCACCGCGGCACCCAGGGACACGATCCTCGTCCCCGACATGACCCAGATTGGCTACTACTCCCGACCGTTCTGGCCGGTGTACGAAGGGCACACCTATCTCTCGTCCTCGTACTCGCAGAACCTGGGCTTCGCCTACCCGACGGCCCTCGGCGCCAAGGTCGCGCGGCCGGATCGGCCGGTCCTCGCGCTCTGCGGGGACGGGGGATTTCTCTATAACGCGCAGGAGCTGGCGACCGCGGTCCAGTACGGGATTCACGTGGTGGTCGTGGTCTTCAACGACGAGTCCTACGGAAACGTCGCCCGTGACATGGACGAAAGCTTCGGCGGAAGCTATGGGGCGGACCTCAAGAATCCAGACTTCGTGAAGCTCGCCGAGGCCTATGGCGTCAGGGGCGTTCGCGTGACGACCGCGGAGGAGCTCGGCGAGAAGGTGCGCGAGGCGCTCGCGCAGGACCGCTCCACTCTCATCGAGATGCCCGTCGGTCGCATGTCCGCTCCGAGGTTCTTTCCGAAGCTGATAAAGCGGGAACCATGAGCGTCGGCCCGGTGTCCAACCAGGCAATGAAGAACGAAATCAACGTCACGCCGCTCATCGACGTCATGCTCGTGCTTCTCATCCTCTTCATGATCGTGACTCCGCTTTCGCAAAAGGGCCTCGATGTGCACCTTCCCGAGACCGCCGCATCGAACGAGCGAGAAACCGTTCCATCAGAGCTCGTGCTCGAAATGGACCAGAGCGGCGAGTTGACCCTCAACCGGAACCGACTGGCGCCGGACGAGCTTCACTCGCGCTTGCGCGAGCTTTTGGAAGTGCGCGCCGACAGAACTCTTTTTCTGAAGGCGCACGAGAAGCTCCGTTACCAGGAGGTCGTCGCGGTTCTCGACGTCGTCCGCGGAAGCGGCGTCTCGCGGGTCGGGATCCTTCGGACCGATTAGAAGGCGCCCGCTTTCCGGAAGGTGAGGTTGACCCGGTACGCGCCCAGGAGGGGATGATGACCTTCCTCGAGAGGCAGGACGCCGTGATAGCGAAGGCGGGCGGGGCCGCCCCAGACCACCACGTCGCCGTGCGAAAGCGGCAAGCGACGTGGACGGTCGGCGCGATTGAGGCCTCCGAACAAGAAGACCGCCGGGAGGCCGAGCGATACGGAGACGATCGGGGCCTCGAAGTCCTGCTCGTTCTTGTCCTGGTGCAGCGACAGCCGCGCCCCGGGTGCGTACCGATTGATGAGACACGCGTCCGGAGCGAACCCGTCGAAGCCCGCCGCCGCCGCCGCACGAGCGGCGAGATCGGCGAACGCGTCCGGCATCGGCGGCCAGGGGCGACCGCTCTCCGGATCGCGGATGTCGTATCGGTAGCCGCTGCGATCGGTCACCCAGCCGAGGGCGCCGCAGTTGGTCATCGCAACCGACATCCGGTGACCACCGGGTGTCGACATGTGGCGAAACGGTGCGAGCTCGGAGACCTGCCGCAAGGCGGTGCCGAGCCCGTCCTCCAAGGGACGAGCGAACCCGGAAAGCAGCATCGCGCCCGGCGCGAGCGCTACGTCCCGTACCTCATCCGCGAACAGGTCCTGGATCATTTCGCATCGTGAAAGATCACACCCAGGGTGTGACGTCGACCGGACCTCACCTCGCTCACCCCGTGCTTCAGAGTGACCCGGTAGGTCCTCCGGGTCCCCTGCACCGGCCGATGCTGCACCGCGAAGAGGACACCGTCACCGCGTCGGAGCGGCACGACCGTTGCCCGCGACTGCATTCGCGGCCGTTGTTCCGTCAGTACGAGCTCGCCGCCGGTGAAATCCAACTCCGGCTCGGAGAGCAGAAACGCCGCCTGCAGCGGAAAAACGTGCTCGCCGTAGAGATCCTGGTGCAGCGCGTTGAAGTCGCCCGCGCCGTACCGCAGCAGTAGCGGCGTCGGGCGCGACTGTCCTGCTTCGTGGCACCGCTCGAGGAACTCGGCGTGGTGACTTGGGTAGCGCACGTCGATGCGCATCGATTCGTTCCACCGGTTGGCGATCGGCGCGAGGCGTGGATACAGCGCCGTGCGCAATTCCGCGATGATGTCCGGGAGCGGGTAGCTGAAGTATTTGTACTCGCCGCGGCCAAAACCGTGCTGCGCCATGACGATGCGGCTGCGGAAAGCGCTGTCGTCGTCGTAGAGGCCGGCAATCGCCGTACATTCGTCAGTGACGAGAATCCGCTCGATTGTCGCCCAGCCGTGACCATCGAGATGGGCCGCCACCTCCGTCCAATCGATTGCGTCGACACGTTCGGCGATGCCCTTCTCCCGGGTCGGTGTCGCAACCGCGAGAGAGCTCATGCCGCGCCTTCCCTCCTCAGAAGCGTTTGTTTGCGCTCCACCCCCCAGCGGTAGCCGGAGAGCGCGCCATCATGCCTTACGACACGATGGCAGGGGATGGCGACGGCCAACGGGTTCGCCGCACAGGCCTGCGCTACCGCGCGTCCTGCTTTCGGAGCTCCAACCGAAGCCGCGATCTCCGAGTAGCTGGCGGTCGACCCCGGCGGAATCTCCCGCAGGGCCTGCCACACGCGCTGCTGGAATGCGGTCCCTCGTACGTCGAGCGGCAGGTCCAGCCCGAGAGCGGGTGCCTCGACGAAGCCGACGACCTTGGCCACGATCCCTTCGAACGCTTCGTCGCCGCCTACCAACGTGGCGCGGGGGAACCGGTCCTGGAGGTCCTGCACCAGGGCCTCGGGCTCGTCGCCCAGAAGTATGGCGCAGACACCTTTCGAGGTCTTCGCCACCAGAATCGAACCGAGCGTGCATTCGCCGACGGCAAAACGAATCTCCTTGCTTCGACCGCCGGCGCGGTAGTCGGTGGGGGTCATGCCCAGCATCTGGTCGGTCGACGCGTAGAAGCGCCCGCTCGAGTTGAAACCGGCATGGTAAATGGCTTCGGTAACGGTCGCGCTCTTTCGGAGCTCGTCGCGCACCCGCCGGGCCCGGTGCGCGGCGCCGTACTCCCTGGGGGTGAGGCCGGTGACTGCTTTGAAGACGCGATGGAAGTGATGAAGGCTGAGGCCCGCCCGCTTCGCGAGTGCCGCAAGACTCGGCATCGACTCGCTCGCTTCGATCGCGCGACAGACGTCCGCGACCGTCGCCGCATACCGCTGCGCGAGAGAGGGCTCCCCGGGCTTGCAGCGCTTGCAGGGCCGGAAGCCCGCCTGCTCGGCGTCGTCACGGGTGAAGTGGAAGCGCACGTTCTTCGGGCTCGGGAGCCGCGCGCCGCACGAGGGCCGGCAGTAGACACCCGTCGTTTTCACCGAGTAGTAGAACCTGCCATCCGCCTCGCGATCGCGGGCGACGACCGCCTTCCATCGAGGGTCGTTCTCAATTGGCTCGATTGGCTCGATCGACGAGCTGGCCTGCATCCGTTCCGTGCTCATTGCATTCATCTTGGCCTCCTGCGACCGTCCGTGGCGTCGATTCATTATGGCACCCGCCTGGACGGCCCACACTCCGCGTCTTGCTTTTGAATTCGATCCACTCCGGGCCGCATCCACGCGGGTGGGGACGCGGATTTGTCGGGCCCGGCCTGTAACCAACGCCGCTACAGAGGCCGCCATCTTTTCCCTTCGTAGACTCAAATCTGCACATCGAAAACACCCCCGATCCATGTCGATAGCGTGATCCCGCGCGACCGGCGCCTGTAGCGCCGATAGCGACAGTCGGAATTGTTGCCGAGTCGCCGCGGGCGAGGGCCAACTCGTTGGATCGAGGCAGCTCTAGCGGCTTCACTCTTTGCGAGCGCCGATGGGCACGACGATTGCTCTTCCATCGGAGTGAAGCGGACGCAGGCTGGATCCGCACAAGGAGGACAACATGTCTCGACTCTCACGCCGTCGGTTCCTCGGCAAGACGGCCATCGGTCTCGCGGGCCTCGGAATCGGGATCGCGCGACCGCGAGCGGCGTTCGCCGACCCCGCGTGGGCGGACCTGCCGTCCGGAATCTGGCCGCCGGGCTTTCAAGGTTACAAGGTTCTCGAAATCCATCTCTTCGGCGGGATGGCGCCCTTCGAGAGCTTCTACTACCGCGACGACGCCGGTCTCAGGACGCGGGGTTTCGACACCGAGATCCAGAACCTGAACTGGAACGGGGTCTGCGCCAACGCTCCCGCCGGGCTCGAGCTGCAGGAGTTCTCCACGGATTCGAACGACAAGGAGCTTCACCTCGGACCGTTCTCGAAGCCGCTTTGGAGACAGGACATCCGCCGGAGGATGAGAGTCCTCGTCCAGCGGCACAACTTGATGCCGCACGAGGCGGCGATCCCGCTGACGCAGACCGGGCTGAGGCTCGGCCGGCCCACCTTCGCCTCGACCGGCGCCGCCGTCCAGCATCGGAGAAGCGCGCTCGACCAGGAGGCGGCGATCGACCGCGCCCTTCCGCACTCCTACGCGCTTCTTCCCGAGAACGGCAGCCTGGGGAGCCTCTTCACCCTCGTGCAGCAGGTGCAGGGCGCCATCGGAATGCATCCGGGCTCGGCGCGCCCTCTCGTCCTGCGGATCGGCACGGGGCTCGGCGACTTCGTCGCTCAGCTCGACCGCGCCAACCTCGGAACCGGCAAGGACGCCGTCAACGCCCTCATCGACCAGTACCGCGGCCAGTACCGCGACTGGCTGCGTTTCCAGGCGACGACGACCCTCACCCGCTCGAACGCGTTCCGCGACTACGACACCGCCGCATCGCGGCTGCTCGGAGCCGAGGTGCTCAAGGATCTACTCGTCGACGCGCCGCAGACGATCAACCCCGGGCCGACCTGCGCGCGCGAGGGGGCCGATCCTTTCTCCAATCCGGACAACCCGACGAAGACCGCTCTCGAGTTCGCCGCGTTCCTACTGACGCGGCCGGCCGAGGAGGCAGCAAGCTCGGTCTTCGTGCTCGACTCGGGTCTCGTACGCACCGGCCTCCCCTATGACGTCCACAACTTCAATCACCCGGGCGATACCGGCTCCAACCTCGTGAACCTCCTGAACTCGCTGGTGTCGGTCATCAAGGACCCGGCGAACCCTGCACCGGGCGACGACAGCCGCATCGATCTTGCGAACACCCTCATCGTCATCAACACCGAGTTCGGTCGCACTCCCTTCAAGAGCGACATGAACGCACCGGATGCGACCTCTCTCGGCCGCGACCACTGGCCCGACGCCTACGTGACCGTTCTCATGGGCGGGCCCATACCGGACGTCGTCGACGGGACGATCCATCGCGTGGTGGGCTCGATTTCCGACGCCGCCGCCCTCGGCGCCGTCGCCGACGGCCCGCTCTACAGCGCCACCGATATGAGGGCCGCGCTCCTGGTGGCGGCGGGAATCCACCCGTTTGCGGCCGAGAACTTCGCCCTGGGGCAGATCACCGCGAGTCTGGTGGGAGTGGATCACACCGAGACCATCGAGAACCTTCGCGAGACGCTTCTTGGCGTGGCCTGAGAAAAGGAGTGCCGTACATGAACACCACCCGCTTTCGAGACCACCGCGTCGCCGCTTCGCTCGCCGCCGTCCTTCTGGTCCTCTCGTCTTCTGGCTGTGCGCCGCCGGTGCGGGAGGACGACGCCGGGGACGCGTCCTGGGTCCGCCAGGTAGTTCCCGTCCTCTACGGACGAAAGGTCCGGGGATACGACGAGCTCAAAGCATTGACCGATCTCGTATCGGCGACCGATCGCGAGACGGTCGCCCGGGCTCTCTTGGAGGACGAGGAGTTCGCCACTCACTGGACGGAAGTGCTCGTCGATCAGCTGCGCGTGCACCGCGACCCGCCCAAGGCACAGACGGTTTGCTACGCCGATCCTTTGCTCGGCGGCGCGCCGACGGACGACCTGGCGGAGCACATCCTGACCACGCCGCCCTCGAACTCCTTCCCTTCGGATTTCAACATGAGCGACGTCGTTCGCTCCTCGCTCGTTCTCGACAACCTCTACCCTATCTATCGCGCCCATCTCTTCCCCATGGAAACGAAGTCCGAAGGTTTCCCGGAGCAGGCGCGGCGAAACGACCTGGGTGCGACCTTCGGCCGGGTGTACCTGAACCGCGAGCTTTCCTGTCTCCTCTGCCACAACAGCGACAACTCCCTCTCCGGGGAAGCCTCGGGATGGGATCGCACCCATGCGATACCGGGCTCGTTCGAGACCGCGCTCTACGGCGCCTCCACCGGAACCACTCCCGAGGCGGCTTACGCCATTTTTCGAACCGATGTCAACGGGGGGACGCTCGAGCCCTGGGGGATTTCGGGATGCGGAACCTTCAAGCCCACCATCGCGAACGATCCCCAGAACGTCTTCGCCTACTTCACGTCCCCTCTGGGAAAGAAGGTGACGGTCAAGAACCTGGCGGAGATCCTCCACTTTGGTTACACGAACCTCGCGACCGACGGGCTGAATCGGTCTCTCCCCCAGACGGAGCAGGAGCAGTGCGACTTCTGCGCCACGAGCTGCGCCGGAGTGGACGTCTCGCCCGACGCTCCGAACGACGCCGTGAACGCCGCCGCGGTGAAGACCCTCCTGGTTTCGACCTGCGGCGTCGCCGGGTGCCACGTTCCCGCGAGCGACGCCGGAGGACTCTCGATATCGAACGACGCGCAGTGGTTCGTGGATCTGGTGAACGTTCCCGCGTCTCCGCCGGGAGAGATCCGCGTTGCCCCCGGTGACGCGCTTTCGAGCTACCTCATCAAGAAGCTCCGGGGCTCTCCGGGCATCAGCGGCTCTCAGATGCCGCTCGGCGGCGATCCTCTCGAGGAGACCGAGATCGAGATGATCGAGAACTGGATCGACGACATCCCGAGCGACACCGCCTGCAACGTCTGCGACGAGCTCGATTGCAACCAGGCCTTCCCCAAGGAGGTCCAGGGGTTCGAGTCCTTCGCCTTCCTCGTCGCCTTGCGGATCGTCGAGAACGTTTGGGACGAGGTCATGGGCCACCCGCTCACCATCGCCAACTACTTTCCTCGAAACGCGTCGCAGCAGCAGCTCCTCTGGAACCTGACCGAGTATCATTTCATCCCCAACGACTGGTCTCTGAAAGAGCTGCTGGTCCGCATCCTCACTTCGGACTACTTCAACCGGAACGCCCCGCGCTTCTCGACCGGCACCACCGCCTACGAGGTCCCGAACGTCTACGACCCCTGGGTAGAGGCCGATCCACGGGAGCCGCCCGTCACCGATCCCGGTTACGACCCGAACGCCCATCCGGAGAACCACAAGAACTCCATGGGCGAGGGCGTCTACCGCTATTCGGCGCGGAGCCTCCTGAACTCGATCCACCGTGCCCTGGACTGGACCGAGCCGGAGCGCTTCCCCGGAGCCAGCTATCCCGATGCGACTCTCGCCCGGGCCATGGGCCAGTTCTTCAGCGACAACACTCCCGGGACCCGGTCGGTGGACTTCCAGGGACTCCTTTACTGGGAGTCGATCCACGGAATCTGCGAAAAGCCATCCGGAGTTGCCTCCGATTGGATCGATTCCCTCATGACCGGGATCGCGGCCTTCCCTCCGGGCGATCCGGGCGGGCCTCTCACCGTGGAGGACCTGGTCGTCGTGACGCGCGATTGGCTGCTCGGCGACGGAACCATTGCCACCGACGCCCCCGAGGGCCTGACGGAGGACGAGCGAGCGCAGCTCGCCGACCTCTTCGGAGTCGACCTCGACGATCCCGCGAGCTCCGTCGTCGATCTCGAAGGAAAGCTCCGCAGCTACTGCGGCGTCCTCGTGGAAACGCCGCAGTCTCTCCTCGCGGGGATCACCCCGAGCGGCGTCGGCCCCGAGCCGAGGCTTCGGGCTTGCACCGACGGCCCCTGCACCTATCAAGAGATCTGCGAGGCGCTCGAGCCCGAGATCGAAGCCTTGCTCCCTCCGGAGAGCGACGGGATTTCTTGCGCCGCGCGCTCGCTCACCGCCCGGTTCGAGCTCGAGCGCATTCCCGAGCTCGAGCTATGCCCTCCGGGGATCTGCAGCCAGTTGCCCGAGCCGCGAGTCCAGGAGTGCCTGGTGAATCCGCGGAAGTGCCTACCCCTGCCTCCTGCCTGCGACCCGCGTGCGGCGCGATTCCAGCTCTGCGGAGAGCCCGAATCGCGGCGGCCCGGCGGGCTCCTGCTGGCCTGGGCGGACGGGGCATCGGTGTCCATCGCCGAGGGCGTCCAGATCAAGCGCGCCGGCTCTCCGCGTTTCTCACCGATGGAGCAAGGCACGACGCTTCGAGAGGGCGACATCGTCGCGGTTCCGCGTTCGAGCCGCCTCGCGATCCGGACCGAAGGCGGCGAAATCAGGACGCCGCGGGGAGGAATCGGGCGGGACGACGCTATCGGAACGCGCCTCCTTCTCGTGACCGGACCGGGGGCGCTCGCGCAGGTCCGACCGTCCGACCCGCCGCCCGCGGCGCCGCGCACCCATATCGACTACGTCTACCAGAAGGGATGGCTCCAGTGGGGCGAGGGAGGCAAGCCTCTTTCCCCCGAAGAACGACGCACCTACGTCTACCCGGAGCTTTCGAACCGCCCCCAGCAGCAACGGCAGCGGAGATGAAGGAGATAGGAACATGTCGAAACAGATAGCGATACTTCTCGATAACTCCGGCTCGATGTTCAGTCCCGTCGGAGGGAGCAACCCGAACACCAAGATCTACGAGACCGCCAGGGGCGCCGAGTACTTCCTCGAGAACCTCATCGACGAGCTCACCGCCAACCCCGGGGCCCAGTTCGCGATCTCCGTGCATCGGTTCGCCAGCAGCTACCAGCTACTCCCGGGGGGTGCTCAGAGCGACTCCTCTCAAGGAAGCTTCCTCGCGACGCTCGGCACGATGAAGGGATCGATCGCGGCCATCGAGAACCAGGCGGCGAGTCAGGCCGCGGTCGGAGACCTCACCGACATCTACGACTCGGTGCGCCGCGTCTCCGACTTCCTGGACAACCCCGGAAATCAACCCGGGTTCGGCGCGCCGACGACGAAGCTGATTTTCCTCTTCACCGACGGGCTCCAAACGATCCCTCACGGCGGCAGCTTGACGAAGGCAGGTTACGAAGGCGCGCAAGGCGTGACGTTCCAGAACCTCCTCCGCGGCCGGGGCATCAAGCTCGTCGCCTGGGGCTCGGGGTCGGACGCGCTCGGCGAGGTTCTCGCCGAGCTCGCCGGCGACGCCGTCCAGGGCGGTGCCAACCCGGTGAGCGACAGCAAGGTCCTGTTTCCCATCGACGAGACGGGCACCTTCGAGAACTGCACCGCGATCATCGCCACGAACGCCTTTCAGATCGTCTCGAACAACGGAATCCTGCCCCTCGCGCCCGTGGGGCAGGAGCCCTCGGGACTCCTCTGGGAGCAGTTCAGCCTGCCCCGCATCGAGATCGTGGTCGATGCGGAGGTCGCGCTTCTCGCCCGGGCCGCGCCGGCGCGGCGCGTGGTGAATTTCCGTGACTTCGAAGTCCTGGTCGACGGCTCGACCAAGGAGCTCATTCTCGGTCTCGTCGCGCACGCACGGGGCGTCGCCTCGATCGAGACGACCTCGCCCTCGGGAGTGACCTACTCGCGGACCAGCGCCGGCACGAGGAGCTTCGCGGTTCAGAACGCTCAAGCCTTGAAGGTCCCGAATCCCGAGGAGGGGAAGTGGCTCGTCCGGGTGACCGCGGACACCGGAGGTAAGGCGATGGTGCTCGACCTCATGGCGCGGGGAGTCCAGAAGGAGTTCAGCTTCGAGGTGAAGGCCACTCCGAGGCACATCCCCGCTCCGGGCAAGGTGAAGGTCCTCGCCTGGCCCCGAATCGATGGAAAGCCCGCCAAGGGAAAGCTCGCGGTAAGTGCGCGGGCATTGGGCGGTCCGAGCGTCGACCTGGACGCGAACCAGGACGGCTCGTTCTCGGGGACCCTCGAGATCGCCCGGCCGGGTATCTCCATCATCGTCTTCACTGTCGAGGGAAAATTGGCGACGGGAAAGTCCATCCGCCGCATCGCTTTCGCCGTCGTGCTCCTCGGGCGCGCCACCGATCCCAGGTTCACGCTCTCGCCCGACACCTACGAGCAGGGCCAGGAGTACGACGTCGACGTCGCTCTCTTCGACGCGCGATTCAAGCGATCCAGCCAGATTCGGTTCGGCCAGGGGATCCAGGTCCTGGACTTCCAGATCGGGGGCGATTCCTTCGCACAGGCCCGCATCCGCGTCGCCCCGGACGCCTTCGTGGGCACCCGGACTCCCGTGACCTACAACCCCTCGGCCGAGAGCCTGGCTTCGGTCTGGGTCGTTGCGGGAAAGCCGGGGCGCGACGTGACGGGGAAGATCCGGTGCGTGGTTTTCGATGAGTGCGGCAATCTCATCGGCGTCGTCCTGACCGACGGCACCGAGGTCCCCGTCTCGTGCGGCGACGAGAAACTCCGCAAGATCGTCGAGGCTGCCCGCGACCAGGGCCTCTCGGTCCACGTGGAGCGGGACGAGAAGGGAAACTTGAAGAGAATCAAGATATGCCGCTCCTGACGACGGGCGCGAGTATCCGCGTCGTCCTGGAGCGGATGGACGTCCTGCTCGAGCGGTGGGAGGCGGCCCGGGATCCCCGGGCCGTCTTCCTCCGCTCCTACCGGGTCGTCACCGAGGCCATGGAAGACGCCGTAGGGAAGGGCCTGTTCGAGGACAACGACTGGATGGAGCGCCTGGACGTGCAGTTTGCGCAGGAGTACTTCGACGCCGTGGACGCCAGCGAGTCGGCCGGAGCCTTTCCCGATTGCTGGCGCATGGTGTTTGACCTCGCGCGAAAGCGGGACACGACCGTCCTTCAAGATCTCCTCCTCGGAATCAACGCTCACATCGTCCACGACCTTCCCCTCGCCCTCGTCAAGGTCGGGTTCGAGCCCGGCGAGCGTATGAGGAGGAGGCGCGATCACGAGCGGGTCAACGAGATCCTCATCGGGCTGATCGATCGGATCCAGGAGGAGGTGGCGGGCCGCTACTCGTGGGCGCTGGGAATCCTGGATCGCTGGGTGGGAACCAGAGACGAGCTCCTCACCCGGAGCGGGATCCTGAGCGCGCGGAGCGCGGCCTGGATCGCGGCGGTCGCGCTCTTCGAAGCCTCTCCGGAAGGGCGCCCGCAGATCGCTCTCGACCTCGACCGGGCGGCGCGGGCGGCCGCGGACGTCATCGCTCCCGGCAGTCGTTTCCTCAAGCCTGTTCTCCGTTTCGCCCGTCCCCTCGACGGCGCTCTCGCGAGATGGGCTCGCTCCCGGACGCTATGATGCCCTTGATGACCACCGCAACCCTTCTCATCATTATCGCGATGCAAGGGGCCAGAGAGCCCGTCGTTTCCCCGAAGGCCCTTTCCGACTGGCTCTGCTCCTGTATGAAAGAGGAGAGCCCCGAGGCGCTTCTCCCCCGGTTTCCCGACACGAACGAGGGGCGCGCCGTCCCTGAGAGGGTGCCGACGGGCCGGGACGACCATCTGAAGTGGTCCTACGAACCGGATCGCTTCTTCGTGGAGATGGAGTACCGCGAGCAACAGGATCACCCCGTGAGGCTGGGCTTCCGGCTTCGCGCCACCTCTCGTGATCCGGCGCGCTTTCAAATCTTCGAGCGAGTGGAGGACGCGGCCGCGTGGCTTACTCCGCTCGGGCCCGTCGTCCACGAGGGAGATTCAATATGGTCCGTCCAGGAGAGATCCCCCTCCGGGGACAAGCCTCGGTTCCTCGTGCAGGTCGATTTGGAGCGACAGTCGGTTCTCGTCGACTGGCCCAATAAATGGCTCGCCGTTCATCCGAGCCCGCTCTACCAGCGGGAATTCGGGCCGGACTTCGGCCGGAGGTTCTGCCGCGGCTCCAGCGAGCCAAGATAGAAGCGCCTCCGATTCTGGTGGCGATCGGGGACGACGGCCACGTCGCTCTCGTTGTCTCCGTGCCCACATGTGACTGCCCGTCGAAGGACCGTCAGCTCGAGGTCCTGGTGTCGAATTGGGGGGATCGTTTCCGGCTCCTCGAGAACCCGATGCGAAGAAGCGTGGCGTAGTACGTGGGAGCCCGGCTAGCCCTTAGCGGTAAGAGAGTCCGTCGTAGCGCTTCCCGCCCACCATCACGAAGCTCACACGGGAGAGTGCTCCGACGTCTTCGAGAGGGTTTCCGCGAACAGAGATGACGTCGGCCCATCGGCCGCGCTCCAGAGCTCCTGTCTTCTCGCCGAGACCGATCGCTTTCGCGGCCACTGAGGTCGCGCTCTGGATCGCTTCCATGGGAGTGAATCCCGCTTCGACCAGGAACTCGATCTCGAGCGCGAGGAGCCCGTGGAAATTGTCGAGGCCGACGAAGATCGGGACTCCCGCACGATGCGCCTTCAGAATCTCCCCCTGGCGCTTCTTACGAATCTCGAGCCGCTCGGGATGTTCCGCGTGAACTTTCTGGATTAGCCCTCGCACCCATGAGGTCCAGTCCTCGATGCTGGTCGAGTGCCGATCCTGGTACGGCCAGCCTTCGTCGAAGTAGGCCTGGTATCCCGCGAGGCTCGTGGAGTCGACGGCGATCTTATTCTCCACCAGCATCCGGATGAGCTCGTCGTCGAGGTTCGCTCCATGCTCGATGTTGTCGACTCCGGCCTCGATCACTTGCCGGATGGAAGGCGGGTCCGAAGCATGCGCGGTCACGATCTTCCCGTGCCGGTGAGTCTCATCGACCGCGGCCTTGAGCTCCTCCCGGGTGAAGTTCGTCGTCGTCGCCGTCTTTCCGTAGAGGATGACCTTGATCTGGGAGGCGCCGTCCTCGATGTTGTTGCGGATGAGCTCGATGATTTCCCACGGTCCGTCGACGCGTCGGCTGCGGATGGTGCCGCCGGTCGTGGTCGAGACCCACTGCCCGCTCGGAAGAATACGCGGTCCGGGAACGCGTCCGGCTTCGATCGCGTCCCGCAGGAAGAAGTCCGTGCGCGCGGGATCGCCGGCGACGCGGCCGGTGGTGACGCCGGAGAGAAGGTTCAGGCGCGCGTGTCGGACGGCGCGCGTCATCTGGACGCCGGTGTCCTGCTGCCAGAGCTCGCGCTGGCCTTCCCGCAGGCGCGAATCGGATCTCCCCGCGACGTGGGTATGGCCGTCGATGAGGCCCGGAAGAATCGTCTGGTCTCCGAGCTCGATCCGCTCCGCCCCGGGTGGGATCTCGACCGACCCGCTCCGGCCCACTCCCGTGATGATGCCCCCGGATACCACGACCACCGCGTTCTCCACCATCGAAGACGCTCGGCCGTCGATGAGCCGCGCGGCGGTGAGAGCGTAGACCTTCGGGTCGCCCGCGGGCGCTGCCTGGATCGCGGCCAGAAGCGTCAGGGCGGAAACGAAGCTCACGGTCATGATCAGGGGGCGGCGCTTCCGTGTCAGGTGGCCGCGGCCTGCTCCTTCTGCTGGAAGTAGAGGATCCGCCGGCAGTTCTCGCAGTGGAAGATCTTCTCTCCGATGCGAAGCTCCTGGTAGACCTGGGGCCTCAAGCGTACCATGCATACCTGGCAGCGCTCGTCGATGGCTTCCGCCATCGCGACGCCGCCCCTGGTCTTCGCGATCCGATTGTATTCGTCGAAGAGATCCGACGGGATCCCCTTCAGGATTTCATCGCGGCTGGTTTGTCTCCCCGCGAGCTCACCCTCGAGCTTCGTGCGCTCCGCTTCGAGCGTCCGCTCCATCGCCGAGATCTCCGTCTGCCCCGTCTCGAGCTCTTTCTGGCGATCCCGTTTCTTCTCCTCGAGCTCCTTGATGGCGTCGTAACCTTGAAGGATCCTGTCCTCGACCTCGCTCACCTCGGCCGCCGCGACCTCGATCTGCTTCTGCATCAGCCGATACTCGTCGTTGGTCTTGACGTTCATGAGCTGGTCCCGGTACTTCTTGACCTTCTCCTCGGTCGCGGCGAGGGCGCTCTCGCTCGCCCGGTGGGCCTTCTGCGCCTCGGCGAGCGCCTTGGCCGCGTCGTCCAGGTTCTTGCGCTCGGTCGCAATCTCCTTCTCCAGCGCCTCGATCTCCTTCGGAATCGCGCGCAATCGGGTCTCGAGCGCGCGAATCTCGTCGTCGACCTTCTGGAGGCGGACCAGGTTCTCGATCTCAGGCGTCATCATTTATTCGAAACTCCCGGCGATAGGCAAAAAAAAAGGTGCCGCGGTGGGCACCCATCTCG
>Ga0214473_10004302_pt1 | contig 17107 bp, 19 predicted proteins | sample RVTome_7_FD_203509 | JGI IMG/M metagenome (GOLD analysis project Ga0214473, IMG submission 203509) | Soil microbial communities from uranium-contaminated site in the Upper Colorado River Basin, Wyoming, United States - RVT98D197 | ecosystem: Environmental > Terrestrial > Soil > Contaminated >... | reverse complement strand
CCACCGTGGGCCTAACGGTTACCCTCGCCCGCAGGCCATGAGAAGTGCTGCAACTCCTCGAACAGGACGTCGAGCAGCCGAAACTTGGATCGACTAGGACGCGTACTGCAAGGCCAAGTCCGATTCGCCGTTGAAACTCGCGGGAAGAAATAGAAATTGCGCTGCTTCTCATCGGCCTCCCGACCGAGGCTAATCGACGATACGCGCCAGCGCCAACAGCTTGGAGCTGATTGTGAAACCCTCCTGCGAGGCTGCACTCAAATTGATGTTGAAGCGCACCTGCTGGTCTTCGAGTGCGAATTGAATCATGCCGCCCTGCGCAGCAAAGCGTGCACTATCGCCGACGGTCAACACACCCGATCCCTTCAGAGTCGAGAAGACCTCGTTAAGGGTCTTCCTCTCCGAAGAGCTGATGAAGAGAATGGGGCAGTCCTGGATGACCGCTCCGGCTTGAACGCGGCGAAACAAGACCCGGCCGTTCGTTCCCCTGGGAATGGCTGCAGGCAAGGAATCGCCGAGTGCACCACGGCCCAGGATGCATATGACGGTGGGAGCTCGCCGGTCATAAAAAGCGGATGGCGGCCATTCGATAAACTTGGCAAGATTGGCAAGAACCGCCGCCTTTAGTTCGAATTCGCCGACGGGCTCGGACTGCGCCCCAACATACGGCGGATTCGCCGCCAGCAGGGCCGTTACGAGCAACAGGATAAGAGACGGACCTGCCGGACATAATAAAGAGCGCGTAGAAATACGGTCCCGCCGGCGCTGGCGGCAAATTATCGCCGGGCGAATTGGCCCCTCTCGCACGATCACTATTCTGGCTCCCTACGGACCTGAAGGAACCCGGTAGCTTAACTTTAGTCGAAAACTGCGACCGTCCTGGGGAATGGAGGTTTGCAGGTGTTCGAGACCGCCGGAATCCGCGTACCGCTTGTCAAAAAGATTGTAAACGCTAGCGGAGAGGTCTAGACCCTGCCTGAGGTTCCGAGCAAAGAGAGTCAGATTGATTACGAAGAAACCACCCAGATCGGTCTGCGATACCGTCCTTCTGCTGCTTGTGTATTGCCCTTCGATGCCGGCCAAAAGGCCTTGCCGCAGCAACGGAATAGAGAGATTGATCTTCGCAAGCTGCCGGGGTGAATTCGTCAGCACGTCCCGGGTTTGTAACTGTCGCGAGTCCTGAAAGGTATGGGACACTCTGGCCTCCAGGCGGTTCACCCACTGGGCCGCCAATTCGAGTTCGATTCCTTTGGAATCCCAAGGCTGTGAGTTTGTATACAGAAGGCCGCCGGTGAGAGGATCTGTTTCTTGCTCGATGAAGCGATCAATGCGATTCAAGAAGCCCGAAGCGGCAATGTAAAGTCGCCGGCCAAAGTGGCGCTCTAAGTCCAATTCCAGGGAGCGAATCTTCTCCGGTCGCAAAGAACTGTTTGCCGAATTGCTGGTGCTGCTCACATAAACGTTTTCATAGCTATTTGGCGCGCGGAAGGCCGTGCTGAACAACAGTGTGGCGTTGGTCGCAGGCGTCAGATTGAAGAGCAAACCCAGGCGAGGGCTGAGCGTGATTCCGGACTTCTGATGCCAATCGCTCCGGACGCCGGCCACAACGGCAAGGTCCTTGCGAATGGAAACGTCGTCCTGAAAATAGAGCGCCCCTACCCGCGCATGATGGTCATCCTCCAGGTACAGCGCATACGGTTCACGATCGTAGTTGGCTTGGTGTTGGCGCAGGTCCTGGCGGAACTCCGTCCCGAGCGTGATCTGGTGCCGCTCGCCAAACATCCGAGACACATCCGCTTGCAAATCCAGCCACGTTCCGTCGGCGAGGTCTATGTTCTCGGTAAACGGCGGGCCTGTGCGCGCGTAGTCGTAGATGTATACTCCCCGGTAGTTGTACCAGTCGTAGGATATCCGCCCCAGCAAATCCCACGTTCCGAATGTCCGGTGGTATTGCCCCTCCAGGTAGCCCCTTGCATCGGTGGTCTTGGTTCGGGGATCGTTGAACACGGTGCCGAACGAGGCGGTCGGAATTTGTTTGGTGCGAGAACCGTGAACGACATGTATGTTGAGATTGCGATAGATAACGTGGGCGAATAGGTCGTAGGAACGATCCCCATCGGCGTTTGCGGCAAACCCGTTGTTTGTTGGCGGGCTTTGGAACTCGGGAAAAAACAGACGCGAATGTCCTTCGCTGTTGTAGAAAGCGCCCGAGAGCAGCGTTTCCAGGTCACTGTCGTAACGTTTTCCGAAGCTGAGCCGGCCTTTGTATGAGTTCCAGCTTCCGGCAGAGCCGGAAACCTCGGTGGAACCCAGGTCTCGTCCGCGCTTGGTGATCACATTGACGACGGCGAAAAAGGCACCGGTACCGTAAACAGAAGAGCTCGGTCCGCGAATAATTTCAATCCGTTCGATCAGGTCCATGCCGACCGGGAATTCCGTCGCCACGTAAGCTCCGTCAAAGATGTTGTCATTCAGGCGATGGCCGTCGAGCAAGAACAAAATGCGAGCGTTGTAATCGCCGGGCGAGGCCAGACCGCGAACGCCAACGTAGCTGTAATTCCGATCGTAGGTTACGTAGAAGCCGCGAACAGCCCGAAGTGCATCCGCCAGTGTACGATAGCCGTAGTTCCGGATCTGTTCGGCTGTGATGATCGTGACCGATGCCGGAACATGCGCGGCCTTCTGTAAAAACTTGGAGGCGCCGTAGACTGCGTCCACCTTGAGATTGGTCAGATCTTCAAGGCTCATCTCGCTCAGGTCCGTTTGAGCCGCGCTCTGTGCCCAGCCAGAGGCAGCGCACGTAACGACGCAGTACAGAATTAAGACCGGGATTCCTCGCCTATTCATCGCTGGACGCTTCGCTCACACTTCCACCCGGACCAAGATTGAGCACACCAAGGCCCAATGCCAAACGAAAGTTTCGGCCTTGGATTCAGCGACTTACGGGGGACCCGAAACGTTTACTTGAGCGTGGCTAAAGGGTGAGTTCCAAATAGGGACTCGATCCTGCTGGATACTCTACGTCTTGCCTGCTGGGGTGCTGGGCTAGGTTAGATCGTGCCTGCGGGACTCAGGCCATACGCAATTGCCACAGTGCCTTCATTTGCGCTCCTTGCTTTGTACTCAGCCGGGCCTATTTCGGGTAGGGGTGGCCCGCAAGCAGTGCAAATGCGCGATAGATCTGCTCGGCCAACATGGCGCGAGCCAGCTCGTGCGAAAAGGTCAGCGGGGAAAGCGACATTTTCACGCTCGCGCGCCGGGCCAGTGCATCGGGAAACCCTCCGGCGGCGCCGCAAAGAAAGGCCAACTCGCGCGCGCCGCGGTCGCGGCAGCCGCCCAGCCAGCGGGCAAACTGTTCGGAGCTGAACTGCTTGCCTCCGGCGTCGAGAAGAACGACGGTGGCTCCGGCGGTGAGTTCGAGCCGCCGCAGGGCCGCCGGGGAGTCCTGGCGCAGCTCCTGCATTTCCAACTCCGCGAACCGGCGGATGCGCCGGGCATAATCGTCGAGCAGCGCCCGAATTTCCGGGCGGCGCGTTTTGCCGAGCATTAGCAGCCGGATGAACATGAGCGAGAGGGCCCGCGCAGCCCTACTGCAGCCCGTACCGTTTGCGCTTATCGAGGAGCGTCTTGCGGCTGATGCCCAGGATTTCAGCGCAGCGCGAGATTTTGTAGTGCGTGGCTTCGAGTGTGGCCTGAATGACCTCACGCTCGATCTCCTGGAGCGAGCGCATGTGTCCCGCCAAGCCGGATTCGCTGCGGCGGATGCTATCGGAAAAATCCGCGGGCTCGAGCGTGCTGTTTTTTGCGAAAACCAGCGCGCGCTCGATGGCATTTCTGAGTTCGCGGATATTGCCGGGCCAGTCGTAGGCCTGCAGGGACTTACGCGTGGCCTCGCTCAGAGTTGTCTCGGGGCGTCCGTGCACCGCGGCCAGGCGCGCCAGCAGATGTTCGGCCAGCGGCACGATGTCCGCGGGCCGCTCGCGCAACGCGGGCACGCGAATGGTCAGCACACTCAGGCGGAAATACAGGTCCTCGCGGAAAAGGCCGGCGGAGACGGCGCGCGTCAGGTCGGCGTTGGTGAGCGCGATCAGGCGCGCCGCAATGGCCAGCGTCTCGGTGCCGCCCAGCCGCTCGAATCGGCGCTCTTCGAGCACGCGCAAGAGCTTCGATTGCGTGGGCGCCGACAGCGCGGCCACTTCGTCCAGAACGATGCTGCCGCCGCCGGCCATCTCCAGCCGGCCCAGCTTGCGCTCGACGGCCCCGGTGAATGCCCCGCGCTCATGTCCGAAAAGTTCCGACTCGACCAGTTCCTGCGGCAAGCTGGCGCAGTCAATTTTCAAATAGGGAGCGTCACGGCGCGAGCTGAGCTCGTGAATCAGCCGCGCCAGTTGGTCCTTGCCCGTGCCGCTCTCGCCGGTGATGAGCACGGTGGTGGAGGTCTCGGCCACCTTGCCGGCTAGTTCCAGCACACGCTGAGCCGCCGGGTCGAACGCCACCCAGGGGATGCGCGCATCGCTCACGCCGGGTTTCCTCTTTTCAGACCGGGCTGTAAGTACAGCCCGGACTCTTTTTTCTCACCGGGCTGTAAGTACAGCCCGGACCCGTCCGCGGCGCAAACGCCGGGCGGCGGTTCAATGATGTCGGTGCGGCGCGCCGCGCGCCAGAGCCGTTCGAGGTCGTAGTACAGCCGCTGGCGTTCGGTGAAGATGTGCACGATGAAACGGCCGTAATCCAGCAACACCCATTCGGCGCCGTGCTGTCCTTCGCGGTGAATGGGACGGATGCCGCTCGCTCGCAGCCTGGCTTCGACGGCTTCGGCGATGGCCTCGACCTGGGGCGTGCTGAAACCGTTGCAGAGCACAAACGCTTCCGTGAAGGCTCCCAGGCCGGACATGTCCAGCAAGGTGATGGCGCCGGCCTGCTTGTCCTGCGCAGCTTCGATGGCGCAGCGCAGCTCTGGGCGCAAGGAATCAGCGGTCACGATACAGAGCCTGTTTGATAATGTATTCCTCCACGCCGCGGGGGACAAGCCCGTGAACGCTTCGCCCGTGATCGAGCCGCCGGCGCACGGCGGTGGCCGACACGCGGCTGGCCACCGTATCGAGCAGGTGCACGGTGGTGCGCAACAGGCGGATCATGCCCCGGTCCGGCCGGGAATCGCCCGAGCGTTTGGCCAGCAGTCGCAGCGGTATCACCCGGCGCAGCGCGTCGCCCGAAAAGCCCGGCCGGCTGGCCACCACGAAGTCGCACAGCCCCAGCAGCGTTTCGTACTCTTTCCAGGTTTCGATCTCCAGAAACGAGTCGGCGCCCAGCAGGAAATAGATCTGGTCGCCCGGCCGGCAGATTTCGCGCTGGAAGCGGCGCACCGTATCCACGGAATAGGAGGCGCCCGCAGCGGGGCCGTTCGAATTGGCTTCGGCCAGAGAAGGTACAAAGCGAGCTTGCCCGGCGCAGGCCAGCGCCACCATGGCAAAGCGGTGCGCGAACGGGAGCAGTTCGCTGGCCGGCTTATGCGGCGGATGAGCCGCGGGGATAAAGTGCACCTCGTCGAAACGGAATCGCCGCTCGGCCGCGCGGGCGACGGCCAAGTGGCCCTCGTGAATGGGGTCAAAGGTTCCGCCAAAAAGCGCGATCCTGCGGCCCCCGGTGCGGGGTCCGGGCCGCTTGCGGCTGGCCGGAGCAGCGCTCAACGCTCCTCCGCGAGCGGTGCGGCGCCGGCATCGGGCCGCACCGAGTGGGCAGCATCGGTCGGGGCGGCAGGCGGCGCGGGCTGACCCAGCGGGTCCAGTGTTTCGCTCGGCCCCAGCCGGTCCAGCGCATCCGCCATGCCCCGCACCAGCGCGGGCACGCCTTCACCGCTGGCCGAAGAAATGGAGTGAAATTCGAGTCCGCGCTGCACGCAGAACGCGCGGAGCCGCTCCAGGCGCGCGCGATCGGTGGTGGCGTCCAGCTTGGTGGCCACGACGATCATGGGTTTCTCGGCCAGCGCCGGGCTGAAGGCCACCAGTTCGCCGCAGATGATTTCAAAATCGCGCACCGGATCGCGCTCGGAAGCGTCGCTGGTGTCCACCAGGTGAGCGATCAGCCGCGTGCGCTCGATGTGCCGCAGGAACCGCGTGCCCAAGCCCACGCCGGCGTGCGCGCCTTCAATCAGTCCGGGCAAATCGGCCACCACGAAACTGCGTCCGGTATGGCGACCGGGCGGGCCGTCGCTTGAGACCACGCCCAGGCTCGGCTGCAACGTGGTGAACGGATAATCGGCGATCTTCGGGCGCGCCGCGGAAATGCGCGAGATCAGCGTGGACTTGCCGGCATTCGGGAAGCCCACCAGGCCCACGTCGGCCAGCAGCCTCAGTTCCAGACGCAGGTGGCGCTCTTGGCCCGGCTGGCCGTCTTCAGATTCGCGTGGAGCCTGATGCCAGGGCTTGGCGAAGTTCTGGTTGCCGCGTCCGCCGCGTCCGCCGTGCACCACGGTGACGCGCTGGCCGGGCGCGGTGAGATCGGCCAGGCGCTCGCCGGTTTCGTCATCCAGCACCACCGTGCCCAGCGGCACCAGTAATACGGAGTCGTCGCCGGAATGGCCGGTGCAGTTCGAACCTTCGCCGTGGCGGCCGCGCTCGGCGCGAAATTCGCGGTTGAAGCGGTAGCGCAGGAGCGTGTTGTCGTGCTGGGTAGCTTCGAGAATCACGCTGCCGCCCGAGCCTCCGTCCCCGCCCGAAGGGCCGCCGCGGGGCACGAATTTCTCGCGGCGAAAGGCGACGCAGCCATTGCCGCCGTCGCCGCCTTTGACGTAAATTTTGGCTTCGTCAACAAACACGATTGCTTCCAGGTAAGAGCATACGATAGCTCGGCGTAAGATTGCACGGCGGCCGGTAGCGCCGGAAAAGAAAAAGGCGATCCCGGCACAGCCGGGACCGCCCCAGTGTCGCCAAAATTAATTTGCGGCCGGCGCAGCAGACCCTGCCTGCTTTTCGGTGGCCGCTTGGGCCGCCGCTGGCACAGGCAGAACGCTGATGTAGCGCCCCGAGCGGCCTTTATCCTCAAAGCGCACCAGGCCGGTGATACAGGCAAAAAGCGTGTCGTCTTTGCCCTTTTTGACATTGAGGCCGGGCTTGTGGCGCGTGCCCCGCTGGCGGATGAGGATGGTGCCGGCGTTGACCAACTGTCCGGCAAAACGCTTGCAGCCCAGCCGCTGCCCCTGAGAGTTGCGGCCGTTGACGGATGAGCCGCCGCCCTTCTTATGTGCCATGAAAAATTCCCCTGTTTGTGGGTCGCGGCTTCAGCCGCGACATCCAGAGCTGCCCAATCAGGGGCTTTAGCCCCTGAGAAAAATCCTACAGCGCGATGTCGCTAACTTGGACCGAAGTGTAATCCTGCCGGTGGCCGCGCCGGATCTTGTACTGCCCGCCCGTCTTGAATTTCAGGACGATGACTTTGCGGTGCCGGTCCTGCGCCACGATCTTGCCGCTGACCTTGGCCGCGGCGGCGTCCTTGCCGGTCACCATTTTCTGATCGTCGGTGCGCACCGCCAGCACCTCGTCAAAAGTCACCTTGCCGCCCACCTTGCCCGGCAGCCGCTCGACCTTCACGGTCTCGCCCGGCGCGACGCGGTACTGTTTGCCTCCACTACGAATGACGGCGTACATCTATCCTCTTTCCGGGCGGGCTGCAAGTACAGCCCGCACCCGTCCTCTTGGTGCCAACGGGAAACTAATATTATAGGGGCGGGTCGGCCAGTCGTCAACGCGTTGCTGGAGTAACGACACGCTTGCGGTTGCCGGCACTTCGCCGCCTGCCGAAAGGCGATAGGGTCACCGTGCGTCCGCCTACTCTCACGCGCACCTCCATCTGACCCCCGAGTGCCCGTATATACTCGCGGAGCGTGCTGAATCGCAGGTCCGGCCGGCTCTCCAGTTTCGAGATGGCCACCTGTGTGACCTTCAGCCGCTTGGCCAATTCAACTTGTGTGATTTGGAGCGCCTCCCGCAGTTGGCGGAGTTCGATCTGAGCAATGTCCCGCTCGGCCATCTTGTGCGCGCGGTTCCGCTGGCCGATGGTCATGTACCGCTTCTTGATTTGACTCCAGGGTGTGGTCGCCATTAGCCCAGTCCTTCCTCCTTCACATATTGCTCGTACACATCGTCAGCTTTGGGGATCATCCGCTTGTAAAAGCCCTTGCCGCTCTTGCGTCCTCCGATCAATAAGATCGCAGCGCGCCGGGGGTCGAAAATAAAGAACACCCGATAGGGCCGGCCCGCGTGCTGGATTCGCAGTTCCTTCATGTTCCGATGGCGAGAACCCTCGACTGTGTCTACATTCGGCCGTCCCAGCGCCGGGCCGAATGTTTCCAGGACGTCAATCTTGGCCGCCACCGAGGCTTTCTCATGCGATGAGAGTCCAGCGAACCAGACGATGAACTCGTCGGTGCCTTCAATCGCATATGCCATACGCATACTATAACATATACATCATAGCACACGCCAGAAATGCCGCTCGCTGGCACCCGGCCGTTTGTCAGCGGCGCGGGGGTTCGTCTATCATACTGGCTCCGTTGCGCGAGAGCGTGGCGCGGGTTCGCCTCATCCGCCACCGGAAACAGAATTTCCGTAAGACGATACCTGAGGAGGCCGCATGGCCATTGCTGGGGGACAGCCCGCTCCGGAATTCACGCTGAAGGACCAGGACCAGAATGAGATCAAGCTGTCCGATTACCGCGGGAAGAATGTGGTGATCCTGTTCTATCCGCTGGATTGGAGCCCGGTGTGCACCGATGAGCACGCCTGCTTCATGAGCGGCCTTGGCCAGCTCGAGAAATTGAACGCGCAGGTGCTCGGTCTGAGCGTGGACAGCCACTGGTCGCACAAAGCCTTTGCCGAAAAGATGGGCGTGACCTATCCGCTGCTGGCCGATTTCCACCCGCGCGGCGCCGTAGCCGATAAATTCGGCGTCTATCATGCGGACAAGGGCATCACCGGCCGCGCCATCGCCATCATTGACAAGGCCGGCAAGGTGGCCTGGTCCAAGAGCTACGGATTCGGGGACGTGCCCGACCGTAACGAAGTCGCGCAGGCGCTGGCGCAATTGAAATAGCACGCGGGCCGCGGGGTGGGAGCCCCGAATGAATTCAGCGCCGCGACGCGTCAGTTCCCGCCGCGGAAGACCAGATAAAGCAGCAGGCCGTTGAGCATGATAATCACGGCGGCCATCACCCAGGCCAGCACCGCGACCCAGCGGCGGTTGGCGAATTCGCCCATCTTTTCCCGCTCGCTGGTGAACTGCACCAGCGGCACCACCGCGAACGGCAACTGAAAGCTCAGGACCACCTGGCTAAGGATCAGCAGGCCGGTCGCGGCCTGCTCGCCGGCAAAGCCGATCACCAGCGCCGCCGGTACGATGGCCAGCGAGCGCGTCACCATACGCCGCATCCAGGGCTTGAGCCGCAGGCGCAGGAAGCCCTCCATCACGATCTGGCCGGCGAGCGTCCCGGTCAGCGTCGAGTTTTGCCCCGAGCACAGAAGCGCCACCGCAAACAGCGTGCTGGCCAGGCTGGCTCCCAGCACCGGAGTCAGCAAGCGATAGGCCTCGCCGATATCGGCCACCTCGGTCATTCCGTTGTGATGAAACGCCGCCGCGCCCAGGATCAGAATCGCGGCATTGATGAAAAAGGCAAAACACAACGCCAGCGTGGAGTCGAAGACGGCGTAGCGAATGGCCTCGCGCTTCTCCTCGAAAACCTGGCCGAAGGCCCGCGTCTGCACGATGCTGGAGTGCAGGTAGAGATTGTGCGGCATGACCGTCGCGCCCAGGATGCCGATGGCGATATAGAGCATCTCGCGGTTGCGCAGAATTTCCGCCGTGGGAATCAGGCCTCCGGCGGCTTCGCGCCACAGCGGCTGCGAGAAGAATATTTCGTAGGCGAAACAGCCGGCAATGGTGGCGATGAGCGTAACCACCAGCAATTCGATCCAGCGAAAGCCGCGGCCCTGCATGGCCAGCACGATGAGCACGTCCAGGCCGGTGATAATCACGCCCGCCAGCAGCGGCAAATCGAACAGGAGCTGCAGGGCCACCGCCGAGCCCAGCACTTCGGCCAGGTCGCAAGCGACGATGGCCGTCTCGCACAGCACCCACAGCGTGATGCGCACCGGCGGCGAGTAGTGGTCGCGGCAGGCTTGGGCCAGATCGCGGCCCGTGACGATGCCGAGTTTGGCCGAGAGGGCCTGGAGAAAAATGGCCATCAGGCTGCTCAGCAGGACGACGCTGAGCAGCGTGTAACCGAACTTGGACCCGCCGCCCAAATCGGTGGCCCAATTGCCGGGGTCCATGTAACCTACGGCCACCAGATAGCCGGGCCCGGCGAAGGCCCACATTTTCCGCCACACGGAGATGCCGCGCAGTATCGGAATCGTGCGGTGAGCTTCGGGCAGCGAGGGCGCGCTCTCCGCCAGTTTCCAGCGGAAGCCGCCGGGGCCGGCGGCGGGGATCGAGCTATTCGCGCCCGGCGGCGATGGGGGCGCGGAAGTGTCAGTGGAATCCGGCATAGTTAACGTACATAAACTCCACCATTAAACTATACTTAATATCCTGGGGCGTCAATAAGGGCGTGAATCTAGTTTCGCCGCGCGAAACGCCTCGTTCCGAAAAAAGTGCGCCGCGCCATCCACAGCCGGGTGTTTTATGGTAGCGTGGCCGGTTCGAATCGTGTTGCAAGGCGGGCTGTAAGTACAGCCCACACCTGGGAGGCGCCCCGTGTCCGAACCGCAGAGCAGCCCGCAAGTGCAGATCAAGGCCGATGAGAAAGAGCTTCTGGGGCAGTACAGCAATCTGGTGATGATTCATCACAATCCCGAGGAGTTCACGTTCCATTTTATCTACCTGTTCACCAACGGGACTCACGGCAAGCTGGTCTCCAGCATGATCGTCAGTCCCAGCCACGCCAAACGTCTGTGGCGGGCGCTGGGGGAGAACATCAGCCGCTACGAGGCTCAGTTTGGCGCGATTCGCGAGGCGCCGGCTCCCGCTCCTCCATCCAACGTGGGGTTCGTGCAATGATGGCGGGAGCGGCGGGCGCGCTGGAGAGATTGTCCGCGATGGCCGGCAGGCGGCCCAGCCACTGTTGGGCCTGTGGGTGCATCTCATCGTACCAAGCGGGGTGAAAAGCGTGAGGCATCGGCTTCTCGATCTGAGATGGGCCGCGATCGTTGCAGCGGCAGCTTTGTTAGCGGCGGCCACTCCGTCGAGCGGGCAGCAGCAGGGACCGATTCATCCCGAGACATCGCCTCCGGCTCCGCCGGTACCGCCCGTGGCCGCAGAGACGGTCCCGGCCGAAGCCGGTGCGGCGCCGCTATATGTGCCGCCGCCTTATGGGTTGACGGATGATGCGCCGTTCCGCGGCGCGGGGCCACGCTCACCGGCGGGTTGGCCCGCCCGGTCCGGCCGCGTGATGCCGGATGATGCCGAGCGATACGCCGCAGCTCCCTTGTTGCCGTCGAACCTGCCGGAGCGGGTCGCTATTCCGGCAGGCACACGCATTCCAATCGTGCTTGAAACGCCGCTCAGCTCGCGATTTTCCCGCCAAGGGCAGGTGGTGATTTTCCGCACCTCCAGCGCTCTGGCGCTGGGCTCGGAGCTGGAGGTCCCGCCCGGCGTGGAGATCCGGGGCCGGGTGGCCGAAGTGACGCGGTCCGGCGTGTTCGGCAAGTCCGGCGCCTTGCGTGTGACTGTGGAGCGAATGATCCTCCCCGGCGCTCCGGCAGCCAGCCTCCGCGCACAGCTCCGTTCTGCGGACATGAACGCCCGCGGCCGGTTGACCACCGAGGGCCGCCGCGCAATCAGCGGCCAGAGCCTGGTTGTTCTGTCACTGCAGGGCGCGCTGGCCGGAGCGCAGTTTGGCGGCAAAGGCGCCGGGATCGGAGCGGGCGCGGGCGCCGCCGTGGCCGCCGTACTCATGATGTCGCAGCGGGGACGGGACGTATCCGTTTCGGCGGGTACGCCGTTCTCGGTCCGCCTGCGGCAAGATGCCGAGCTGCCCGCCCTGGCCGTTTTCTGGGCGCAACAAGACTACGCCCGAACGCATTCCGGCCCATCCACCTACCCAAATGGGGACGCCGGCGACGACAGCGGTCCCAGGCCGGTATTGAAGCGCCGCACAACAACTCCGCAGCCCTGACCGGGTCTGCAACCCGTCTTGCCTGTGCCTGTACTACGGTACAGTGCCCGCGCCGCCACACCTGTCCTGCGACGCCGGCCCATTGGCCCCGCGCCGGATGCTACAGTAATTTGTATGCAGGCTACTTGTTCGCATTGCGGCGCCCGCTCCACGCTCAGCGACGCGCAGATTGGCCGCCATCCGCGCGTGCAGTTCCGCTGCGCGCAGTGCGGCAAGCGCACCGTGGTGAAGACCCCGCAAGCGGACAGCACCCAGGTTGTGCATGCGCCTCCGGCGGTGTCCCCGTTTGAACCCGGTCCCGACCCGGCCGCGTTGCTGGGGACAGACGCCAAGAACCTGGCCCTGCCGGTGGGGAAAAATATCGCGCTGGCGGTGCTATCGGGACCGGCCAAGGGCCTGGTGTACGCGCTGGAGAAGCCCTGGGTAGTCCTCGGCCGCACTGCCGGGGACGTGCTCATCAATGACCCCAACGTCTCCCGCTGGCACTGCGCGCTGGAGGTGAAAGGCGATGTGGTCCGCGTACGCGATCTGGACTCGACCAACGGCACTTTCGTCGGCGCCGAGCGCATCAGCGCCACCGAACTGCGCCACCTCTCCGAGTTCCGCCTGGGCGAGTCCGTGGTGCTGCTGACTATCACCGCCAAGCTGGCCGTCCCCCGCTGACGGGTGCGGGCTGTAGTTGTTCACCCTGAGCTTCGAAGGGCAGCCCGCGCAGAAGAATCCTCTGCTCCGGGTTTGTGCTACTGTAGCGTGGCTCGACTCCACTGGCTACAAGCCGGACCCGGCCATGCCGCTCCTCAGCGCCATTCTCATCACCTGCAACGAAGAGCGCGATTTGCCGCAAGCGCTGGCGTCCCTCGGGGGCCTGGCCGATGAGATCGTGGTGCTGGATTCCGGCAGCACCGACCACACCTGCGAGCTGGCCCGGCAAGGCGGCGCGCGCGTGGTCTTCCAGCCCTTCAGCGGTTTCGCCGAACAGAAGAACTTCGCCGCGGCCCAGGCCTCGCACGCTTGGGTGCTGTCGCTCGATGCCGACGAAGCCCTGAGCCCCGAGCTGCGTTCCTCCCTGCTGGCGTGGAAGGCGAGCAGGCCCGACTGCGTGGCCTACCAGGTCGGGCGCCGGACCAACTACCTCGGAAAATGGATCCGCTATTCGGGCTGGTATCCCGAGTATCACCTGCGACTGTACCGGCGCGACCGAGCACGTTTCGCCGGCGCACTGCATGAAACGGTGCGCGCCGATGGACCCACAGGCCGGCTGGCAGGCGACCTGCTGCACTACACCGTCCGCTCGCTGGCCGAGCACTACGCCAAGTTGGAAGTGTTCACGACGTTGGCGGCCGAGGACCTCTACGCGCGCGGCCGCTGCCGCTGGCGCGCGGCCATGTGCCTGGCCGCCCCGTGGACATTCGTGAATACGCTGCTGTTCCGGCTGGGTTTTCTGGACGGTTACCGCGGCGCGCTCATCGCCTGGACCTCGGCCCGGTACGTTTGGATGAAGTACCGCAAGCTGGGCCAGTTGGTCCGCGGGGGCAAGCTCGAACGGCGCCCCTGGCCACAGGCGGGAGACGCCTGAAGTGCACGTGCTGTTAGTGGATCTCGAGAGTGCCTGGCGCGGCGGCCAGAGCCAGGCGCTGCTGCTGCTGCGGGGACTTCGCGCGCGCGGGCATGACGCGCAACTGCTCTCGCTGCCCGGCGCCGCGCTGGCCGGCCGAGCGAGCGCGGCCGGCATTCCCGTTCACGCCGCGGCCGCCACTCTCCGCCGCCTGGGAGCGGCCCGGCTCCTGCGACGCCTGCTTCGTGAATGCCGCTTCGACGTGGTTCACGCTAACGAAGCGCACGCCCTCACCGCCGCATGGCTGGCAGGCGCACACCGTGTCACTTCGTTAGTGGCCGCGCGGCGGGTCATCTTCCCATTGCGCCGCGCTTCGCTCTCGCTGGCCAGATACCGCGCTGCCGCCGCCATTCTGGCCGTCTCGCAAGCGGCGCGCGGTGAACTATTGGCGGCGGGACTGGACCCCGCGCGCATCGAGGTGGTTCCCGACGGCGTCGAACTCGGCCCTCCCATCTCCCCGGAAGAGCGAACGCGTGCCCGAACCCGATGGGGCATCGCCGTGGACGCTCCCGTGACCGTCTATGTAGCCTCGCTCACATCAGAGAAGGGCCACGCCCTGCTTCTCGATGCCTTCGCCGAACTTCGCCGCGCCGTCCCTGGCTGCCGGCTGCTGCTCGCGGGCAGCGGCCCATTGCAGCGCTCGCTGGAGGAAAAAGCGCGCGGCGCCGGCCTCCTTCCGGCCGTCTGCTTTGCCGGATTTGTCGAGGATGTTCGATCGGTTCTGGCCGCCTGCGACGTCTTTCTTTTCCCGTCACTGCGCGAAGGCCTGGGCAGCGCGCTCCTCAGCGCCATGGGCTGCGGGCTTCCGGTGGTTGCGCTCGAAAGTGGCGGCGTCACCGACGCCGTCGCAGACGGCCGGAACGGACTCCTGGTCAAAGGGGCGGCTTCGCCTGCGCAACTGGCGGCCGCAGCCGCGAGCCTCTTGAACGACAGCGCGTTCGCCCGACGAATGGGAGAGTCGGCGCGCCAGACCGTGACCGCTCATTTTTCCGCTGACAGGATGATCGAGGCTACGCTGCGAATATTCGAACGCCTGGCGGCTGGCGCTCCCGCCGCCCCGGGGCGCCGCTCCGCCTGAATTCGCGCCGGAATCGCGCTTCCGCAGCCCTCCTAAACGCAAACGCCGGCCGCCCCTCTGCCAGGGACGGCCGGCGTCTGCGTCAATTCTTTATTGCGCCAGTTTTCTGTCTTCCCTTGTTCCTCCTGTCCGCGCAGGTGATTTTCCAGAAGCGGGCGGCAGCGCGAAAGTCCTCGCCCCCGCCCAGCCAAGGAACTCGTTTACAAACAAGCGGCCACGTGCGTCAGGCTCCGCACTTCCCGGTGGCCTCGCTTCATTCCGTACAGCGCGCGATCGGCGGCGCTCAATAACTCCTCGATGTCGGCCCCGTCGTTCGGGAATGCCGCGGCGCCAGCACTCACCGAGAGCATCGGCTCCTCGCCGTCCGCGGCCAGGCGCTCGCGAATGCGCTGGCCCACTCGCTCCGCGGCTTCCGCGCCCGCCTCCGGCAGCACCAGCACGAATTCGTCGCCGCCATATCGCGCCGCCGTATCCATGGCCCGGCAATTCAACCGCAGCACCCGGCCCAGGCGGCACAAGGCTCGCGATCCCACCAAGTGTCCGTACCGGTCGTTGATCAGTTTCAGGTGGTCCAGGTCCAGCATGAGGATGGCGAATGGCCGGCCGCTGCGCTGTGAACGCTGTATTTCCGCGTGCAGCACCTGCACCAGCCAGCGGTAATTGGCCAGCCCGGTAAGCGAATCGCTCACCGCCAGTTGCCGCACCTGATCGAAGAGCCGGGCGTTATCCAGCACCGTCCCCACCAGCGCGATGGCGATCCCGGCCGCCCTCAACACCTGCGCCAGCAGAAACGGCGCGTCGTAAATCTGCGACGATTGGGTCATCACCACGTGGCAGGCCACGTTCACCCACAGCGCCGTGCAGAACGCCCGGTCAAACGCCGACGATGCCACACTCAGCCGCCGCTCGAACCCGATGGCGCCGGCCAGGAACAGCGCCGCCGGGAACAAGTCCCACGGCCGGGCCATCCAGGCCGTTTGGTAAACGGCCGGTTCGAGTGGCATGCCGAAATAGGCCGCGCCGGTCAAGTAGGCCGTCGCGCACACCACTCCAAGAGCGATGGCTGCCTCGCCGCCGGGGTCCCGCGAGTGCGGCACGCGCCGCTCGACCACCAGCGCCGCCAGCACCACCAGCGCCAGCAGCGTCCGCCCCACCATCCAGAACATCGGAACCGGCGACTGTCCGTCGCCCGGGCTCACCTGGGAATAGAATTCGAATACGGCGATGGTTGAGATCAGGCCGGAGAGCGCGAATCCAAAGGCCAGCGTCAAATTCAGCCGGTCATGCGTGCCGCTGAACCGCACCGCAGCGTGCGCCGCAAAGATCAGGCTGAGCAGGCTGGCGACGATTTGCAGATAGTAGAAGGGAACGGTGCCCAGCAAGAAGTCCAGTTGCCGCAGCCAACTTGCCAGGGCAAACAGCGCCGCCAGCGCCGCCGCTACCAATACCACCAAGCGCAAGCGCCTGAGAAATCCCCCGAATTTGCTTCCCCCAACCACGATTGCCTCTTTGTGAATCCCCCAGAAGGTTGTGCCCAGACGTTCGTAAGTGATACAGCACGTCCTGTACCTTTGGGCAGTGTTCCCTGGGCGAAACTGCAACTCGAACGTTCTGAGTAACTTGTGCGACCTGTACCAAATTGGCCAAATCTTGTCGGGGCAACGATTGCCAACGTGAGGTATCGAAACGTTACCAGTTGATTCATGCGTTCCATAGCGGGACGCTGGAATGACCCAAAATCGTTCAGTAAGACTCCGGTCGGCCCGAAAATGAACAGATTCGCTCTAGAACGCGAAGGCCGTTCCGGCTGCGGTACCGGAACGGCCCTGTGATGACCCCGTGATGCCTGACGATGTTGCCCGACGACCCGGTGCAAATCGAAACGCTCAGAATCCGGTGCTGCGCAGGCGCCTACCTCACGCCGCCCAAATTGTGCAGGCCGCCGGCCAGCGACGCCGCTGTACCCAGCGTCTGCGGCAGCCACCACGTACGCCGCAGAAATCCATGCCGGCTGGTCATCATACGCCTTCCCAGATAGTCGAGCAGCGTAGGCGCCACTTGCACTGCGGCGTAGATGGAGCGGTTGCCGGCGAATGGTTTCAGCATGGGGTTGAGTTCCTGGGCCCCGCCTCGCGTGATGGCGCGGCGCGTGGACCAGGCGTCAAACGTCGCTGCGCTATGCTGCACGATCGTCAGCCCCAGCCACGCCGTCTGCTGGCCCCGGCCAACCCGCGCTGCGAAGACC
>Ga0214473_10004301_pt1 | contig 17112 bp, 14 predicted proteins | sample RVTome_7_FD_203509 | JGI IMG/M metagenome (GOLD analysis project Ga0214473, IMG submission 203509) | Soil microbial communities from uranium-contaminated site in the Upper Colorado River Basin, Wyoming, United States - RVT98D197 | ecosystem: Environmental > Terrestrial > Soil > Contaminated >... | reverse complement strand
GGAACTAGAATGTTTATAGTAAAAGGTGATATTGGTAGTGTAAGAATACACCAATACAACTTATCAACACCATGGAACATATCAACTGCATCATTTGATATAACTACTATTGATTTAAGTTCAATACTAACAACTGCTACAGATATATTCTTTAGATCTGATGGATTGAAAGCATATATATCTGATGCAGGCAACGATAGTATTCATGAGTTTAATTTATCATCTGCATGGAATATAACAAATCCTTCACTTTCATTTGTTCAAAGCAAAAATATTAATGCTCAAGACACATTTTTAACTGGAGTATTTTTCAAACCTGATGGGTTAAAAATGTTTGTAACAGGGGCAACAAATGATAGTATTTATGAATACAATCTTTCTACGGCATGGAATATTTCAACGGCTGTATTTTTTCAAAGCATTTTAGTAAGTGCTCAAGATACAGCTCCGTCAAGTGTATTTTTCAAGCCAGATGGATTAAAATTATTTATTACTGGGCAAACAAACGGTAGAGTTTATTCATATGATTTAATAGCACCACCTCCACCACCAACAAATGCATGGAATTTCAGAGAACATAAAACATCTACTGGTGTATTTTTCCCAGCTTACACTTTTCAACGGGAGAGTACAACACCTAATAGATTTCAAATGATTAGTGGAGGTAGTAATAATACTTTAGGACATGGATATTTATTCAAAACATTTTCAATAGAAAGTATAATAGGAAGTGATATAGAATTGATTTGGTCAGAGATATCTGGACATGTATCAAGCATTACACTTGCAGTATTTGATGGTATTTACGATCCAAATTCACAGGTTGATTTTCCTGATTCAATATCAGTATCAACAGGTATAACACTAAAGGGAGGGGGGTTATTAGGAACTATAAATGCAAGTGTAAGTTTCGGACCTCATTTTGGGCAGAGTTTAATTTTACCAACTTCAAGTATTAATTATGCTAATTCTGTAACAGGTTTTGTCACTGTGTTTTTCATTAATTTTGATTCACAACAACTTCCTTTCAATAATATACTTTTTGATAGCATAGATATAACAACAGTCGCAGAATATAATTTCAGTAACTCACAAGTAACAAATGTTTTAACAGGTACAGTAAGAGACTGGGGTTTTGTGAATGGTGGTTCTATAATATTGCACGCAGTAACTATTTGTGATGATATTTCAACAAATATTGGATGGGTAAAAGTAGGAGTTAATATTAACACTAGAATATTTATTGATGATCCATTATATCCAGATTTGATAAAATTAAACCTAGATGGTGGAGGAGGAAGTCTTCCTAGATATGCATATAAGGATATAGGTAGTGTTATTTCGGGTGATGTTAGACTTGATTTTAAACTTGATTATGATGCTATGGGGCAAATTGGTTTTCCAGCCGTAATTTCAATAGGACTTTGTGCAACAACATCTCATCCACAACAACAAGGTACAAATAGCACCATTAGAGTTGATCTCATTAATGTAGTTGGTAATTCAATAGCAATGAATGGTATAGTAAACGATGCAACAACAACTAAAACTACATCTACTGGAGCATTAGGTCAACATTCATTATGGATATACCCAAACAGTAATCTTCCAGCTTCAGATGATTCATTAAAAGGACCTTATTACGTAAGAATTGAATTAAAAAATAATAAATTAAGATTGAGTACATATAAAGATTCTACTAGAACTCAACATATAAGAGGAAGCCCTATTACTGTTGATGCTACTGGAGTAAATCCAACAAATCTTAGATATATAATGGTTGGAAATTCTGTTACAAGTGGAGGTGGAAGAATATTCCAAGGTTCTTTGGATGATATTTGTGTATCTCAATATGTAGGTAATTTACCAGTTATTCCAGATAAACCACTCCCTGCTACAGGTTCATTTATTGAAACGTGGGAAGGTTATGCAACTGGTGATCAAAATCCAACTCCATGGATAAGTAAAAATGAAATATTGGGAGGTGTTACAACACCATTAATTGATATTCATGAAGTATCTACACAATCCCCTGTTGAAGGAGCAAAAGCATTCAAAATAGATCAAAAATATGATAGAATTTCAGGTTCTCCTCTTGGAAGGGTTTCTGTATCAAGATTTATACCAGCTACAGTTAGAACAGATGGATCAGGTCTAGATATACCAATATCATTAAGCGGTAAAATGAGAGCAGATATAATAAGTGCTTTATCAGGCGGAAATGCAGTTGGTATAATGGTTGGGTATGAATTTATATCAGGAGCACCATTACCATCTCCAGTAACACAAAGAGGAATATTATTTAAGTTATATGGAACTGGATCAGCTACGGCGTACATATGGAATGGTACTGAATGGATTTCTAATCATACAATAGATGTTCCAATTTCACTTTCAAATACAGTTGGTATAGCATCAGAAATAAACAATGTAAGTTTAAAAGGTGCTATTGATAATAGTGCTATTTTAAGTAATACCTATGGATTAGATTTTGAATCACACATAACAGGAATGTGGGTAGGCTATGTTGGTTTAAATAATGCTTCATCAATTACTGAAGTTTTAATTAATGGTGATACTTTATCTTTACTTAATGATGGATTAGGAATAAAGACATTTTCGGTAGGGGCAATAACAAAAGGTACAAAACTAAAAACATTTACAATAAGTGCTAAATTGATAGGACAAAAAACTTTTACTATAAATGCTCATATACCGCCAATTCCAGCAAAGACAAGAGTAAATGCTAGATTAGTAAGAAGAACTGCAGTAAATAATGTTAATCCAGATGCTATACTTGTTCTTTCACCAGCAATAACTACAGATAAGACATTTTTAGCCGATGCTGAAATTTTTCAACCTTCTTTTAAAACTGTTAGTTTAGATGCTAAATTAATAAAAAGAAATCAAAAGTCATTTTTAATAGATGTATTAATTAATCCATTAAGGACAAAAACAATGAAAATAGATGGACTACTCATAGGATCTGGAGAACCACAGTCAATTTTAGATGTAGAATCGGTGATAGGTCATGAAGTTTAAAGGCATATTAGGGTATCAACTTATAAATGAGTTAGCAATAAGTATATATGGGGCGAGTCAATGGTCAATATAATTCCTGATATTAAGGTAGGTAACATAGGCACAAGGTTACGTGTAAGATTAACAAAAGTAATGGATTCCATCGCACCCGAAGACGTTACAGGGGATCCTTCTCAAAGAGAACCAGTAAATTTGGCAACAGCCACAACCGTGTGGGTAGCCTTAGAAATGCCAAAGGGTAAAAGAAAACCCCTATTGGTAGCAACTATTATAGATTCCCCAAATGGATTAATAGAATATGTAGATACAAACGGAGTTTTCGATGTTGACGGAAGATGGAAAATTAGAGGAGTAGTTCAGTTTTTTTCAGGTAATTTGTTTAAAGGAACTTGGACTGGCTTCTTGGTTGGTGATTAAATATGGCTTTTGGTTTTAGAAAAAGAGCAAGTGAAGCGGTACCAAAAGTATTCCAAACATTTAACTCGCTTTTAGGTTCTATAGTTAGAAAGAAAAATGCTACAATAGTCGGTCCTTCTAAACAATTAGTTGGAGAATTTCCTCCAGTAACATTTGAAAGATTATTTGAATTTTATCATCATTGGGATCAAATTAAAAGATCTATGGATACTTCTCACCAAAAATTAATTGGTGCTGGAATAGAAATAAAATCTAACAATGAATATTTTAATATTTTTATAGAAAAGTGGTGGAAAACAACAAACGCAGGAAAAAAATTTAGTGAATTCTTCTTATCAGGATTAATTACAGGAAACGCAATAATGGAAATACAATATACATCTGATGGTAGAATAGGAAACATAGAACATATTCCTATGCAAACTATATTCAGAGTTTTTAGGGATCAGTTTGCCAATGAACTTAAACTGGTACAAGTTGTTGATGGTGTTTTCAAAGAACTAGACCCAGAATACTTTATGCACTGGATGATCAACAACCCTGATAGACAAGCATTCGGAAAATCTGAATTCTTCTCTGTAGCATCTCCAAGACCTGTAACTACAAAGGTTGATAAATTCACGGGTCAGCCTATAAATCCTGATAGAAACTTACGACCTCTATTAGATGCTCAAGCAATTCTACAAAATGCTGAAGTAGAAATTAAAGAGAAAATGGCTAAACCAAGATTAATAGTATCGGCTCCCGGAATGCCACAAGATCAAATGAAACAAGTACAATTAGAAATGGCAGATGCAAATAGTGATCAATATATTTGGATTTTTGACAAACCAGTTGATTCAAAAGAACTTCAAATCCAAGCCCAGACAAAATTTGATGATTATGGAAATAATGTTGATTCACATATTGATATAGCAACAGGATTTGCTTCAAAAGTCATATCTCATCCCGGCGGATTTAGTTATTCAAGTGCTCAAAGCCCATTAGACGTTCTAGATCAAAGAATGGTAGATATGCAAAATGACGGTACTGAATTAATTATTGATAAATTATTAAGACCATTAGCCGAATCATGGGGATTTAAAGAATTTGACGAAATGGAGACAGAAGTATCATTTACACCTAACGTTAAACGACTTACAATGGAGGATATTAAAGAACTAGACCCAGAATCAGTAGCACCTAAAGAAAAGAGAGAAATGTATAAAAAATTAAACATTCCATTAGATGATCAACTTTATGATGAATTCCAAAATGAAATTAAACAAGATAAACAAGACCAAAAAGACACTGCCTTAGTTCAAGCTCAAAATAGTGGTTTCGGAGCAGGAGGAACACCACAAACGGGAGGTAAAGGACAACCACCATCAGGAGGAGAAAGTCCTACAGGTAAAAGCGATGTAAAACCAATCAAACCATTAGAGGCAACACCAATAAAACCCGATAGTGAAAAAGATAGACCTGAGCCAACAAGAACAGATAAACAGGAACCATCTCCATTTAGAAAGAAGAAAGGAGAAGCACTAACTGAAGAAGATGTAGAAAAAATAGTATTAAAAGCAGTAGAGGCAACTATGAAAGCACATGAAAGAATACCTCTACCACCAAAAGCAGGTGCTCTTAACAATGATTCAGTTGATCTTTATGTTTCACAAGGACTTGACACACCCGGACGACCCGATGTTACAGATCCAGCAATAAGAAAAGTATATGGATTGGACAAAGACGAATTTGAAGGAGAATTACCTCCAAACGCACCACAAAGAAGAGCAGATGCTATGAACCCACCAGTATTAGATCCATCTGAACAAGCAAGAAGAAATGTGTTGAATGCAAAGAGAGGAGATAGTGTAGGAATAGACTTTACAAATGCAGGAGGACAAGGAATTCCACAAGTAGATGCTTTTGGAAAACCAATAAATCAACCTCCACAAGTCAAATTAAATGATTATGTTAATGAATTAGAAGGTAAAGTAAAGGGAGATCATACTAAAGGCGGAACAGGAGATCAAAGAATCAACCAAGATTCAACAGGCGACTTTAAGGATCCACATGATTTCGCAGGTAAACAAAATGAACTTCCAGAGCCTGAAACTCAACAACCTCAAACTACAAATATCGGACCTCGTACAAGAGACGAATTAGGTAGAAAGTTAACAGGCGGATATTCACCTGAAGAGCCAGATTTGAAGCAATTAGGAAGTCCAAATAATGATGAACCACCATATGAAAAATCTGAAGGATTTGGTAAGGATATTGAAGATGAGCAAAGTGGAAAATTAAAGAAACTTGAAAATAGTCAACAATTGAAGAAAGCACAAGAACTAAATATTGATCCACTTGAAAAACGTCACAAAGATGCTAGACCTCCTGAAGAATCTGATCCAAAATTACCCTTCGAAGATCCAAATCCACATCTAAATGAACCACAAAAAGGTCAAGTACAATTAGATGATACTCCATTACAGGAAGAACCAGTTAATGATCCAAATGGAATAAATCCAAGCAGACCACAAAAAGAAGGACAGTCTACAAACCAAGCAACTAATTTGGATGATATAAAGAATGATATAGTTGACGATGGTAATGCAGTTAAACCAGCAATAGGACAATCTGATCAAGAAAGATTAAGACAAGCAGAATTAACAGGAAATGACGATCATTCTACATTACCAACATTGGGAGATCCACCTATCGATCAAAGTGGATTAAATGTAAGACCTGATGAAACAAATGTATTACAAGATATAACTAAACAAGATCCAATAGGAAATGTTAGACATGATGACGGTATGATAGTAAAGCCAGAAGATGTACAACAAGTACAACCACCTCAACAACAACCAATAGATCCACAAAAAGGTGGAATGGATGTACCAGCACCCGGAGCGGATCCAAACGTGGGTCAAAATATTGACCAAGGAGTAGATCCAAATGAGATTGATCCAAACCAATTACACATAGATCCAGAAACTGGAATAAACTATACTGATTTGACTGATGAACAAGGTAACGAAGTTCCAGATTTAAGATTTGACCAAACTCCAAATTCAGATGAAAAACAGCCAGATGTTGAACTAGAAAATGAAATTGTAACTAAAGAGGAATATGAAGCAGAATTAGAAGGACAAAGACATCAAAATGAACCTATGGCTCAGCCTCCAATGGTTTCTGAAGATGAATTTAATGCTGAATTAAATAAAAACCCAGAACCAAATGTTATTGATAATACGATACCTGATGAACCACAAGGTAGAGTAGAGAAATTATTCAATCCAGAAGAACCAAAAGAAGAAGGATGGGAACCAATGTTAGCAGAAGATGATGATAAAAAAGTATCAGAAGCATTAACTTCAGATGGAATGAGAGTTCAATCAGAACAGGTATTTGTAAATCCAGCTAAGAAAGTAATAGGAGCACCAAAATTTCAAGATAGACGGAAAAAAAAAGCTCAGGAGGAGTTCAAGGAACAAGAACACCCAAGAGGCAAGGGGGGGAAGTTCGCAAAAAAAGGAACAACAAAAGGGGCGAAAGTAGATGACTCTAGACAAGTTGAAAGAACAAGTGCAATTAAGGACATTACTAACACATTCCCAAATAGATTTGATTATGAAACAGCAACAAAACAATCAATTAAAGCAGAAAAAATACAAGACAAACATCAAAAAAGAGTTAAAGAGGTTATTAATAATTTGAAGGAAAAATTCCCTAACACAGATGTTACAGGAAGGGTAAAAACAACTTACAGTATGTTAGAAAAATTAGCAAGAAAACCTGATTTGTATAAAGATGTATCAGATTTACAAGATGTTTCTGGAATTAGAAGTTTATGTAAGGATTTGAATGAAGTAAACAATGTTGTTGATTATGTGAAGGAAAATTATGATGTTATAAGTGAAGAAAATTACATAAAAGAACCAAATGGAGGATATAGAAGTATTCATTTAGAAGTAATAGATAAACAAGGAACATCTTCTGAAATTCAAATAAGAACTCCAAATCAACAAAAATGGGCAGATTGGGCACACGATAATTTTTACAAACCACTTACTAATGAACTAAAAGAATACTTGGCAGAAAACATGAATGCCATAACAGAGTATTCTTATAAGATGTCTGATTATTTCTATGATTTAGATAGTGGAAAGAAAACAAATCCTCCAGAATGTCCGCCAGAATTGGTTGTAATAGGGTGTATTCAATGACAGATGAAAGTTATATAGAATTAGTTATAAAGGAACAATTAAGAGTTACACCTAAACAAGGATTTAATGTTTGTATATATGACGAACAAGGAAATGTTGGTGACAAATTAACAGTTGTAAAACATACTAACACTGCAGAGGAGGCTAGAGAAATTGCAAAGAGTTTGAAAGGCGAGAAAGTATATATTTATGGTGATCAAAGTGGTTAAGCGAAAAGTAGTTAAAAAAGATGAAAAATGGTGGAAAAGACCACCACGTTCATCTAGAGTATGTTTTAGATGTAAACACAAATATTCTAGTCATATAGATGTAAGGTGCCTTAAAATAGTCAAAAGAAAACCCGATAGAATAGAATGTAATTGTAAAGGATTTGTATCAAATGAGGCTGAAATGAACATGATTATTGAGAATCAAAACCGAAGAAAAAATATGCTTTTAAATGATGAGGAGGATACTTAAATATGCCTATCAAGATGGGGGATAAGTCATTTGGTAAATTCGAAGATGCTTCAAAATCAGTTCAACAAAGCAAAGGATTGCCAAAAGAAAGGGCAGATGCTTATGTAGCAACTATTGATAGAAAACAAAATGAAGCAGTAGTAGACCCAGAACAAACTCAATCTTTAACTACACCAAACGCCGATGTAAAATCACAAGATACACAGGACTTGACATCTCCACAAGGTTCTTCAAGAGAAGCAGAAAATCCAAATGCTTCTGGACAAGGTGAATTATCACCTGCAAATCCATCACAAGATAAAGCAGAACCAACAAATCATAAGAAAGCTGGAGAAATAGAAGTAAAAAATGAAGATGAAATTAAAGACGAAAAGAGAGAAAAACATCAAGGTCTTGAATATAATGGTGAATCATACTCAAAGGTTGACGCAATAGAATATAATAAAAAAATTTATGTTCCAAGAGTAGGAAAAGCAGAAGAAAAGGACTTAGACTATGATGATAAATTTTGGAAAGAAGCAGAAGAAGATGTTTTAGAATTAGATGATGATTATTATGTTAAAGATGCTAAAGAACAAGATATAGACACAATACCAACTCAACAACCAACAACTGCAATAAGTACACCCCAATTAAATCCAACTAGTGAAAGCATTATAATAAAAGAATCAAATGGTAGATATAAGAAATACAATATTTTTGAAGCAAATGGACAAGACGACTCTGTTCCAAAACCTGTAGAAATAAAAGAAATTCCAACTACTGAAATTCCACAAGGAAATATAACACAACAAGCACAGGAGCCACAAACAAAACCAATTGAACAAAAAACACCAGTTGAAGAAGTTGTTGCAGTAGAAAAAATAATTATAAAGGAAAATGGCTCATTAAAGTTCAAAACTGTTTTTCAAGAAGTAAAAAAAAAGCTCTAGAAGTTGATAATGTAGGTAATTGTGATTTTTGTATGGGTACTGGTAAAGTAACCGTTGAACATTTAGGTTTAAAAGATTGTCCCCGATGTGGAGGGGATGGTAATGTAGACGGTATGCAACCAAACGAATCAGGATTACAACAACCTCAAGGACAACAACCACAATTAGGACAACAGCCACCACAAGCACAACAACAGGCTTCAAGTCCACCATTAAATCAACAACTTCCAACACAACAACCAACTCAGCCTCAAGAACAACAAACACCAAAGAAAGAGAATCCATTTGAAAAGAAAAATGATTCAGAAAATCCATTTGAAAAAAAAAGCTCAGAGTGCCTAGTATGTCCTAAATCAGTAAAACAGTTTGAGGGTTGGGTACAAAAAAAATTAAATGTATTAAGATTAAAGAGACCAGCACATGAAGGAGTTGGGCTTCTATTTGGAATACCAACTATTCAACAGGATGGAAAGAAGATAAAAGGTGTATTAGCATATGCTGGAGTTTCTTTAAATAATCGTATTTATCTTCCTGAAGAATTAGCAAAAGGAGACGGTAGAACTTTACCTCTTTTATTAAATCATAGTAATATAGCGGGAGCAGAAGAAGAATTAGATAGATTAGATGATAAGATGCGAGGTGCTCTTGAAAACAATGAAGATTTCCAAATAGGATGGGTTAAACTAAGATGGGTAGCTGAAGAATTAACACTTTATTATGAAGGAGTAATTACAGATCCATTCTTCCAAAAAGAAGTAGACGATGCACATATGGCTGTATCTCTAGGAATTTGGTATGATTCTGATTCACCAAAAGTTTGTGACCAAGAATGTTATACTTTAATTAAAGGAGCAGAATTTAGAGAAGTATCTCTAGTATATCATCCGGGATTTCCAATCGCAACTATTGAAGCAGTAGAAGCAAACTTAAAGAAGAGATCAAAACAAATAATAATAGCAGAATCTTTAGCTTCATCACCAACTAATTGGACATTTACTACAGCCGATGTATTAGGTGCCACTACATCTACACCATTTAATTATACTTCAACAACTACATAAAAATAGGCACGAAAAATTACACTAAAAAGACCCCTAATATATACTTATTAAATGCTTATAAAGGAATTACACATAAAATTAATTAGTATGCCTACAAAGGTTAGAATAGCAACAGAAGAGGTTAGCGATCAAATTGAACCAGTTGGAAAACTTCCAGCAAGCGGTGTCCCAGATAATGGGGCAGACGGAACGGCTGGTGGTGCAAATTGTCCACCGGGTCAAATTTGGAATGCTCACACTCGAAAATGTGAAAAATCTGACTTAGGTGACGCAAGCAAGCGTTCAATACCTGAACCAGTAGCAAAAGCTTCATCGGCAACGGGAGAAGCTGAAACAGTAGACGGAGTCAATTATGACTTAATCGAAGGATCAGAACTTCCAGACGACAATGAAGGTGGTGTAAAAACCGATTTGATTACTGGACAAGACGGTAGTGAACCAGCAGTTGACCCAACTAAATTAACAGGTGGTGCAAATGCTGATAAATCTAGCGAGGCTCAAAGAAATTCAAACTATGCATATAAAATTGCAAAAGCAGAAAATTTGAGAAAGTTAGAACAAGCTGAAATGCGAGTACGTGCTAAAGAATTACTTGCTAAAGAAGCAGATCTAGATGCACGAATTAGACAAGCTAAAGAGTCTTCAAAACCAAGAGCATTAGTAAATACTCCGCAAGGAGCTTATGCAAATGGTTCAAAGACTAGTGCTGTCGAGGCAGAAATATCAAAGCCCTCTGCATGGTTCAGAGCGGTTCAAAGAGAAGAGAATGTTAGTCCAGCATTTATCTGGCACATTAACAAGGAGAAAATCTATGAGAATTACAATAGACAATTCTACAGAAAATATGATGCAAACGGTAATGAGTTAAAATTCCCAATTCCAAAAGTGGAAGTAGGAAAAACTTATGGCGGAGAAGCATCAACAGTTTCAGTAGCAGGTCCGGCTGACGGAGATTTCATGAGAATCATGTCAGAACAAGTACTTGTATTGCCTAGTGGAAAAGTAGTAACTCCAATTCGTCAATTCACAGAGACAAAAGTATTGCCTCCGGGAACACGAGAAGCATTCTTCTATGACTTTGGACCTGTAACTTTCAGCGACATCGTTGAAGGAGACACTGATCCGGCTGTAGCAGTTCCATTATCTTCTCCAATCATAAGAAGTGCTGGTACTGAGACAAATCCAAGAGGTACAAGGATAGACATCGGTTATCAACAAACTGAGGAAAGTCCAATTGATATTATTGCTTCAGCAAACCGTTCATTTGCACTTGAGAGCATAAATGATGAATCAGTAGAAGTTTTGACAAGAGCATATAATCTTGACTCAGGTTCTTCAGGTTCAGCAACTGTTCGAAAGGCAAAAGGTGGTGGTACAAAAGCTGGTAGATGGGTCGATGGTAATACAGGAGCCCAAATAGTAGCTGATGCTGGTGGTTTAGGAGTTTTGACTTACAGAGGATTACTTTCTGCAAAGGGAGTAATTCAAGATGAAGGTCTAGACGACTCAAACTTGATCACTTACACAAGCGGTAAAGGAATTCGTGACTTAACATTAGATCCAGATCTGGATTCATACATTGGATTCTCAAGACCTGCAATAATTACAGAAGCAACTGTAGAAAGAATAGCTGGAACAAATCTAGTTAGATCATCTGCAATCGCTCCATCAACATTCGTCGGTGGATTTAGATCTGTAATGTTCATTCCAAATGTAGCATTTGGATTGGTTTCAGGAAGAGACTTAACAATGGAAGCACAGAGAAGAAACGAGAGACAAATCATTCATTTGACTGGAACTCAGAAAATATCTGCAGTAGTTAAGAACGTAGAAGCAACAGTAAGATTGTCACACCTATAAGAAATCACACTTATTTTTCTTTTTTTTTATTTTAAAAACAGGGGATTCTATAGATTATCGTTCTATAGAACTATTCATACGTCTTAGGAATTCTTTTAATTGTTCTTTTGGTAGTTTGACTATTTTATCAAGTGTTTTTTCTTCAATAGTAGTAATTTCTTCATTATCTAATTCATGTTGTGTTTCACAGACATTAACAAAGCCTTCCCAAAGAGGACTAATGACTTTGTCCATATCCAAACATTCTTGGCAACGTCCTTCAACTTGGTTATTACTCCAAACATATTGGACTTTGATGGTTTTGAGTTTTTCACATGACCAGCATTTATATTCTATCCAGTCACCTTTCTTAAGAAGTTCAGTAAAGAGTTTTTTACAATTCACACATCTATTGTTTTCTACAACACATGCTCTGAATTGTTGATTTCCACAGACAGTTTCTTTCATGATTTGACTCATATGTTATCTATATACCAATCAGTATATAAATACTTGTATGATGAAAATTAAAAACAAAGGTTTATATACTGTATAGTATATAGACTAAGCATGAACGTAGAATTACAATCGTTTGAAGCAGAAAAGTCAGAACAAGTAGATGTAATCTCGAAAAGAGAATACTTACCTATCTTCAAGATGGTAAGAAAGAATCACTACGGAAAAATGAAGGAATTCCCACAAATTATTCTGAGTCCAAAAAACCCAGATAAACAAAAATATGTTCTTGAGGGAAGATCATTCAGTAAATTCTTATCTTTCATCAAAGTCAGAAAATCAAAACTCATGGCTAATGTTAAACATGAGATGAGAACTGGCAATGGAGTAGGTAAATGGAACAAATACATCCAGAACAAATATCCAAAGTCTTCAACAAAAAAGTTTCAGATATTACACACAAATGGAATAGTCGAAAGATTTACTTCCAACAAATATATTGCAGTACCTTATGACTTCATTCAACAGACTATTGAGAATAGACTTGACGCTGAAGGAATCAAATATGAGAAAGAAATCAAATTTGATGGAGTCAACGGCATTTATAAATTACTCAATACATTCACTGAAGGAGACGAGATAGCAAAAACAATTAGTTACATGAATAAGAATGATGGAGATAGATCCTTCAAATTCTTTGGTGGAGCAGTTGTTTTAGTATGTTCAAACGGGATGATTTCCAACAACGCAACCTCTGAAATCAAGTTAAAACACATGAAAACTCAGAGTGAGATTGCAAGAGCAATCAACAAGCATATTGGTGTAATCCTTGAGAAATTGGACGTGCTTCCGAAGAAAGTATTTGCTCTTCGTGAGATACAAATAACAAAAAAACAAGCCAAAAAACATATCAAGGCACTACCCATCGCACAATACATGAAAAAAGCAATTTGGAAAAGATTGTTTACAAAGTCTCAAAAGACTCTTAACGGCAAAATGGATTGGGATGGAACTCTTTATGGCATCTATATGGCATCCACATATGTTGGAAGCAATATGGAAACTATTAAAAAGAGCACAAACAGGGTAGTAGAAATAGACATCTCTCATATAGAACAACTCCAAAACTTCGAGACAATTACTACTGACTTTACAGGTAAAATACCTATCCCAGTGGCTGTATAGCCACTTCCTTTTTATTTATAATTAAATACTAGTAAGATATATCTATAATGTGAGCCGTCTAATAGAGTGGGAAAGTGTACAGTTAAAATTAAGATTAAATGATGATACTTTGAAAGAAGAGATTTCTTTGTATATTCAGGAAGTAGACGATCTTGTTAATAATAGGATTAGGAACAAGATAGGTTCAAAAGATTTTTATGGTAATGATATTATACTTCCTCTTACTGTTGATGGGGAACCAGCAATAGATGAGGAACTTAAAGCAATAGCAACAGATTTAGTTATAGGTAAATTTAGATTACAAACTTCAGAAAAACCTCTAATTTGGGATACTGCAATAAAAAACCTTGATAATTATCTAGATAGACGGTTTGGGTATACAAGGGATATATCATTTAAGCAAATACCATTGATTGAGTTAGATCCTCCACTTGGTCCTCCTAGTCAAGTAGTATCAATAGATGGAAGCAGATGGATTCCAAATTCATTATTAAAAATAACTGTTGATGGAATAGAAGTAGTAACTACACCAGTGCAAGCATTAACAGATGAAAATGGTGCATTTTCAGGTATAACATTTATAATACCAGTTTCATCAATAGTTAATGAACAATCTGTTATAATTATTACTGATGGAAAAAATTTCAAGGAAATTAACTTTACGGTGATTTAATGAGTTCTTCAGGTAACTTTCAAGCGGATACTCTTACTCAGGATCAGGTAGTTGATATATTAAAAGCTGGAACATATCCATATAAGATATTAAGATTCTTTACTCAAAAACAAAAGTTTCCTGACTATCCAAGCGTAGAAGTTAGAAGAGTTGGTTCACCTTCAACTACATCAGATGTTCAAAAGACTACAATAGATACAACATTTGAAGTTAAATTATTATTAAAATATACAAGAGAAGAAGAATTTGAAGAGGCGGATAGATTAGTAACCGAAGACGAGATATTAAAACTATTAGAAGATGCAGATTTACCTCCTCCTCTTACTCCATCATCAGGTAAGGTATTTTTCGAGCAGAAGAGTTGGAACACCACAACTACAGACGGTGCTATTTATGGTAGTGAAAGTACACTACGATTTATTTTCAGACAAATTGTATCTTCAACTGGAATAGGAATTATAGGTGCAACAAATTCATTTGAGTTAGATAGTGACGGTTTAGGTTCCCCACTTTTCGGTCCTGTTTCTGTTCAGGCTCTTGCAATTAATGATACATCAGGTGTAACAATTGACCAACATAGTATAGATACAGGTCAAATGCAATATGACCCAAGGGAATTAAGGGAAGGAGAATTAAGTATAACATATGAATCTACTTCTAATTTGGATGCTCTTATAGATCAATTACATACTACAAGGGAAGAATTTAAGGGAAAATTGGTGAGAAATGGGATAGAAAAGAAGGTATTATTCCTGTTAGGAACAAGTACAAGAACAAGCCAATTTACAGAGGTTGAAAGGGTAACAACCCAATTTTTTGTGGTGGGAACATGGTAAAAAAGAATATGCTTTTAAACGACAAAGGGGATAGTATTTCATGGTAGCTCCAACCGACTTTAACCTGCAAGGATTAAGAACTCGTGCATTTAAAGGATTTATTCAATTTCAGGATCCGGGAAATCCAGCCATTTTCTTGAGATTGAAAGAAAGACAGACTATGAACGTTACATTTAACTTTGCAAAAGAAGGTCATTACGATGATGCAGGTATAAAAATACTTGATCCTGCAGGACATAACCACCAATTTACAATGACTCTAAAACTTACTTCTGATTTAATAGATGATGAATATAACAAAGTATCTCCAGATGCAACTTCAGATAAAAAGACAGTTTCTTATTGGATTCTTAAAAATGATTTATATGAACCAATTACATTGGTTTTTGTTGCAACACTTGAAGCACAAAGTGGACCTACTGGTGATACTGCAGAAAAATTCTTACATCTTAAATTTGTTTTAGACCCACAAGTATTCGGACCTGTTACTTTAGGAGCAACTGGTGGTACAAGTAATATCACAGTTTCTGGGGAAGTAATAAGTATCTCTGAAGTAAAGAGAACAACTACAAATGAAGCACCTTGATCCCTTCAGTATCTGAAGCACAAAAATATAGGAACAAAATATCTCATTTAAAGAATAACATTAATGATATTACATTAAGAAGAGCGGAATATTGGGTAAATGTTCTTGTTATAGATGAAATCCAAAACAGAATGAGAAATGCTAATTTTTCTCAAAAAATATGGATGAATACTAAGATTATAACATCTAAAATTGAAGGGAATAAGATAATAGTAACTTTCCAAAATTATTACTTCTCAGAATCAGGATTTGATGTAGCAATAGCACGGGAATATGGAACAAAGGATCACTGGATTAGACCTAAGTTTAAACAACTATTAAGTTGGATTCAGGATGGAAGAAGACTATTTTCAAGAGGACACATAGTAAGTGGAATAAAATCACTTTACATAATTAGGGATGTTGTCAAGGAGCAAATGCCTGAAATACAAAGAATGTTGGCTAAAGACATAGAAGAATGGAGAAAATCAGTTTTTGACCAATAAAATATGCTAATATACTCACTTGTGTTTATATTAGTTATGAGAAGTCTTAATGACGAATATGAAGTAAAGAAAGTTATATATCAAGGACAAAAGAAATATAGAAAGACTCCAGAAGGAAAAGAAGCTTTAGCAAGAGCAAACAGAAAGTATAAGGTAAGACGAAGAGTACAACAACTTTATGATGCAAGTAAAACAAAGGCACCTACTTGTTATGGATGTGGTGAAACATATTTAGGATTTTTAACTGTTGATAATTTGGACGTAATTTGTTATAATTGTAAATACGGTATTAGTGAAGAAGAGATTGAGGAGATATGCCTGTAGAAAAGGACATAAATCTAGACAAGCCACTTACGGCGGATGATATTAATTTAATGGAAGCAGAGGCTGATAGATTAGAAGAAATTGCTAAAAATGCTCAAGCAGATTCTGAAAAGGCGGGAAATTTATTAAGCAATGAAGAAAAATTATTGAATGACGCTGTAAAGACAGTAGAAAGAATAGAAAAGGAAGCAGAGAAGGCAGAGAAAGCAAGATTAAGAATAGGAAGATCAATTACGGAAGTAAATCAATTAGCAGAACATAGAACTGCATTAGGTAATGTAGGTGGGGCAGATGAATTTGCAGAAGAAGAGTCACCGGGATTTGAAGGAATGGGTGGAAGAGATCCATTTACTGGTAGATTAAAGAAAGGAAGAACTGCATTCGGAACAGGTCAGGAAAAATCACCACTTGGAAGTATTATACAATTACAGGCACAATTAGAAGAGGCACAAAAACTAGCAGAAGCAAATAAGAGACAAGTAAACGAAGCATTAAAAGCACAAGCAAAGATTCTAGCAGAACAGAAACAAGTAGTAGGAACAATGCAAAAAGATTTCAATGAAGTATTATCATTTACAAGAAATCCAATGGGGCTTATCACTGGTAAATTAA
>Ga0214473_10004300_pt1 | contig 17112 bp, 10 predicted proteins | sample RVTome_7_FD_203509 | JGI IMG/M metagenome (GOLD analysis project Ga0214473, IMG submission 203509) | Soil microbial communities from uranium-contaminated site in the Upper Colorado River Basin, Wyoming, United States - RVT98D197 | ecosystem: Environmental > Terrestrial > Soil > Contaminated >... | reverse complement strand
CCGATCGACCGGGTCGAGTCGAGCCGAGAAAAATAAAAAAGAGACAGAAGAACAAATATTCCCTGCTTACAACACCGCGCAAAGTCGCTCGTAATGAGGTGTTGAGTGCTTAAAAATGCGCCATTCGTGCCTGTCCCCGTGATTCGAGTGAGGAAATCATGCACTTCGATCCGCTTACTTTCATCGAGACTAAAAAGCGCGGGAAACACCATTCCGCCGAAGAGTTGACCCATTTCATCGGACATCTGGTCGACCGCACTATCCCCGACTACCAGGTATCCGCATGGCTCATGGCCGTCTGCTTCAACGGCCTCTCATTTAACGAAACACTTGCTCTAACTATCGCGATGTCCGAAAGCGGGAAAGTCTACGAATGGGACACTATCGGACCCCCGGTCGTGGACAAGCATTCGACCGGCGGTGTCGGCGACACCGTCACTTTGATTGTCGCCCCCCTGGTCGCCGCGATGGGCATGCGGATGGGGAAACATTCGGGACGGGGCCTCGGCCACACGGGAGGCACAATCGACAAGCTCGAGAGCATCCCCGGATTCTCAACCGCCCTGACCGAATCCCGCTTTAAAAAAATCGTCGACACTGTCGGATGCGCAGTCGCAGGTCAGGACGAGAACATGACTCCCGCCGACGGGATTCTTTACGCGCTCAGGGATGTCACCGCGACTGTCAACCAGGAATCGCTAATCGCATCCAGTATCATGTCCAAAAAACTCGCGGGCGGAGCTCCCGTAATTCTTCTCGACGTCAAAGTCGGTTCCGGCGCGTTTATGAAGGACAAAAAGTCGGCATTGTCTCTGGCGAATCTCATGGTCAAGATCGGACGCGCCAGCGGAAGGAAAGTCAGGACAATCATCGGCGAAATGGGCGCGCCACTCGGACGTGCGGTCGGGAACGCGCTTGAAGTCCTGGAATCGATTCGCGTTTTGAAGAACGATGTCCCCGAAAACGATCCCCTGCGCCTTCAGTGCATCGAAATCGCGGCGCAGCTCGCTAAACTAAGCGGACTTGGGAATATTTCGAGCACGCGCAGCCGCGCCAGGATGCTCCTGTCCAGCGGAGCCGCCCTCGAACGATTCAAAGACATGGTTGAAGCTCAAGGGGGGGACCCGAGAGTTGTCGATGACCCCGACAACATTCTCCCACGGGCTAAAAATATTTTGAGGGTTGTTAGTCCTCGAGACGGGTATGTCAAAGCATGCGACGCTCTCACAATCGGCGAACTCGTTCGAGATCTGGGTGGGGGAAGAAAATCCAAGGGCGACAAAATCGATCCTGCTGTCGGAATTTATCTCCACAAACGTCCGGGGGGAAAAATTCAGAAGGACGAAATCCTCTGCGATGTCCACACAAACGGCGCTGTGGCATCGTCCGAATGCCGCTCCCGCGCGTTATCGGCATTTACGATTACTCACAATGCTTAAATCCATGCGCTGGAAGCGCATGACGCTGAAATCCCATCGACAAGATGTCGATGACACGTCATTTACGATGACACGTTATTTTCGTTGATTAATAATACTCCAGACACGTCAACTGCGGCGCCCCGCTTCCCAACGGACCATCGTCATGCAATACATAAATCTCGAAATTTTTTGTGTCCGCATCCATGGCGAACGCGTTGCCCGCGTAAGGCCCGATGTAATAGATCGGCACCTGCCACTGACCGTCCGGCAGGAATGGATCGAAAATTTCGATAAACCATGCCGCCGGATTCATCGTGTAAAGCGCCGCGACCCAGTTATGCTCCGGATACTGCCCTGCTCCCATGTAGACATTGTTCGTGAATGCCGGAAGAACAGCGACATCGACGATCTTCGGATCCCCGATCAACGGGCCGTTATAGGAATTACCAAGATTTGTGTTGTCGTAAGTCTTCATGTGCGCTATATCGGCAGTATAGGAGAAATTAACTCTGTAGATATCAAGTTCCCTGTTCGTCATTCCACCGCCGAGGTCTTCGTTTTCAGCGGCATAAACATGCGCTACGTACGGGTTTGCCTCACCGACCGGCTCATCGTCGATTCCAAGCCCCTTGAAGAACCGCGACGATATCCCAAACGGTCCCGCAGAGCCGTTAAGGATATCCTGTGCCGGGATTTTCGCCCTCTGGACTTCATCCGGATCGTCATAAGGCGCTCCGATCCTGTGAATGGAGAGGTCGAGAGGCGCCGGATAACCCGCGGTCGAATCGAAGAGATACATCGCGTATATCGGGTCTCCCGCCGCTGTTCCGAATCCGGCTGACACGTCACCCGGGTACTCCAGATACGGGGACACATCATCCAGCGACCCTGTGTACCAGCTTGTCGAATAAATGCCGCCTTCATAGTGCGAGTGAGTGCAATGTTTTACCAGATATTCACCGTTGACCACCTCATCGGAATCCGAGGTCACACCAAGTGCGCCGTGCGACGTCGCGTCGATTCGCAGAACATCCGAAATCCAGCTGTTCGGGCTGCCCGGATATCCCGCGAGGTATGTCCAGTTGTCGAAATTACGGTTATACGCGACATATGTTTCGGACGCATTGCTGGCAACTAAAATCATTGATTCGCCGGGCACAAATGCCCATGAGTCGACCGGATCGGATATAATTGACACATCGAAATTCTTTAGAGCCGGTCCCGGACCTATAAAACCAAGATGATCGAACGTATTGTCCCTTGGACGCCAGTCCTTCGCGACATCCTGAGCCGGGATCCTGAAAATCTGATACCCCTTCACGTCCTCGCCGACCACGCTCATCCCGATATCCTCGACAGCAATTAACATGGGGCTGCCGCCTTCATTATCGGTTTTCGCGTGCCCGGTCTCGTTCAGGAAACTAAACGAATAGCGTGCCTGCTCTTCGTTCGATAATAACGGTGTTGTGGGATCGATGTATTTATTCCCCACCCAGAGGTCCGGAGCTTCAACGGCAATAACGGATATGGTTTCATATCCCTGGTGGTCGAAAATATCGATCGTCAGATTCGCGCTACCGCCCTGCTGCGTAAGAGTGCTGGAATCTATCGACATCGAGATCTGGTAGGCCTCGCGCGCGCTCGCGGAAGTCGGAAAATCGAGTATCGGATTTGTCACCGGCCATTCGAGCGGCATCGACCAGCTCGCGTCGACAGAATACGCGAACGTAAATTCCGACTGAAACGGTATTGCCAGTTCGTAAGTCTGTTTGACTTCAAAATCCGCGTGAAAAAGCCGCTTGTACTCGCTCGTAGAAAAACATTTAAACGGATGCAGATTTCCCTGGATCGTCGATTCTGTCGGAAAAGTCATCTTGCCTTTTTTATAGTCGTACAAACTTGTCCCTTCATCCGCCGTCTCGCGGTTGAAATGGGTCGTCCACCCGTCGGCGTTCACGAGGATTTCCGACGCCAACAGCGGTTTTTCCACATCGTTTGTATTCCTGACGAAGTTGTTGGAAAATTCAAGGGTTCCGGGAAATATCGCGATGCCCCGAACATCGCGGCCGGTCAGGTCAAGCCGGGTTTTTGGATAGGGATGCCGTATCCCGATTTCAACTTCGAGATTCTCCAGATCGTTATAAGACAGATTTACTATCCTCACGCAATTCGAACACGCCCAGCCCTCCAGCATTTGAAGAACATTATAATGAATCTGTCCTTCGCGCAGCGGGAATATTTCCGCAGTCATGCTCTCTGTGTTGACCGTAATTTCCCACAAGCCCCAGTTATATCGGTTATCGTCGCCGACCTGCCCGCCCATATTCGATGCGATATTTTCATGAGGATCCTGAATCGGAGAAACCGGGTTAGCGCCTCCGCATCCGACCAGCAGCGCCAGGATCGGGATGAGAACGCCCGCATGCAGTAAATATATTTTTTTATACCAATCCCAATTAACACGAGTTGATTGAATGAGCGGGAGAATTTTCGAGATGGTCCACCTCCATGCAACGTTCGAAGACTCACTCCGCATGGAGGCGACACAGGGATTTGGGGTTTGAAACGATTCCGAATAAACGGAATTGATATTATTTATTTTTTTATTTATTTTGGTAATAAATCTGGTAATCACGTTTGACCTCCAGGGACCGTTGATAAAACGGTAATTACGAGTATACGGTCACCCACGGTGGACACGAGTGAGGAGTGAAGTTGTCCCTTATAACCATCACGCCCGGCGGCCTTGAATTTTACTGATATGACACTTCAAAGGCCGCCGAGCGTGGTTGATTTTTCAGTCTGCTAACTCCCCGGTTTATTCAGGGAGAGAATAGTAGTACTCATAAACCGAGGCGAAATATTCATCCGCCGGATTTCTCGCGAGCACGTAGACTTCTAGGTACCGCTGGTCGACATCCATTGCCACCGGCGCCGGCAGCCCGGCTGTCAGAGGAACCGGTATTGTCTTAAATATCGTCCTCAACGGATTATTGCCCGGGTTATTGGGCGACGGGTTCAATGGGTCGTAGAACCCGAGCCACCAGAAATTCGCGTCGCGCATTAAAACGCACAACCAGTTGTACTGCGCTTTCTGATTACCGATCAGCGTCACATGGTTAGTCCATGACGGTATAACTTCGCAGTCGAGAGCGTAAGCCCCCGGGAACTCAGCCTTAATATTAGCGTCAGTAATATTCCAGAATGGCAATGCAGGCAGGTTCACGAAATTGATATTGAAGCCTTCCACCTCGCTCGTAGCAATAGATGGGTCGCTTTCAACCACGTAAAACGCCTGTTTCATATTTGTCCATTCGGGGTCGGGAAGATCAGGTTGCGGCTGGGTGTCGATTCCGCACTTTAACCGCTCAGAGTTCGCCCTTATAGCCTGAGGCACATACGGACCGGACTGCATTGGTATGAATACCCGGTAAGTGTTAGCAGAGCTTGGGTTTACATACGGGTATCCTACCGAAAGGACAGATGCGGATGTGGGTAGTGTTGCGCCGCTTGCGTACGCAAACAGTCCGTACAGAGGATCCCCGACAACATTGCCCTGACCGTTAGTTACGTCCCGGGTGGTTTCCAGCCAGCCTGACCCGTTCGTCCCGGAATGCCAACTGTAACCGTAAAACCCGCTCTGCTTGAAGATATTAATCAGGTGTTTGACCTTATAATTTCCGACAACAGTCGTTTCATTGGTCGAATCGACCCCAAACCAGCCTTCAAGCGTCGCGTCCATGGCGTGCGGATAAAGCAGCCATGATGGAGAGTTGCCGGGATATCCGGCTTTCACGAAGCTGGAATCGAGTTCTCTGTCGTATACAAGCAACCTTTCGTCATCGTCATCGAACAGCATGATTTCAGGTTGTCCGCCGAAAAACGCGTAATCCAGTTCGGGGTAACTGACCACAGCGATGTCGGGCTGACCGGTCGAGAGCGACGACGGCTCGATCAATCCGCCGCCAAGCTGCACATTGATATAGGACCCGTCGCCCAGACGATCGCGCCAGAATCCGGGATCGTCGACAACCGGAATCTTGAATATGTTATAGGCTGTCAGGTCCGGGTTAGTGCCGTCGTTCGTCGCGTCCTCGACTGCAATCAGAAGGTCGCTGCCGCCGCCGGCGGTTACCGCGGTTCCCTTATCATTGTTGATGGTGACCTGGTACCTTGCCGTGGTGGCGTTCGGATAGCCGATCGGCGGACTTGGGTCGATTATCCCGTAGAAGAGGTCCGGGGCTTCCACATGAATGCTTGAAAAATTAGTCGGGTCCTGCCAGTCCATTACATCGAACTGGACTGTCGCCGACCCGCCCAGCTTACTGAGCGTATTGCTCAATATACTGGCTGTGATCTGATACGGCTCCGGGCAGTTGGCGCTTTCCACGGGGAAGTCGAGATAGATATCAAATGGATCAGGTGGGATATTAGTGTCGGGACACCAACTGGCATCGACCGCGTATGCGAATGTCAGCTTCCCTGGGGGGAAATCAAATTCGTATTTTACAACTCTGCCCTCACCCACCTGGAATACGTGGCGGATGTCGGCGGTCCAGAAATTTTTAAAACCGTGGAGATTTCCCTGAATCAGGGCTTCATCAAGAGTGGCTAATTTGCCCTTGATATAGCCGAAGATTTTAGGGTGCTGAACAACATTGGACGTCCACCTGTTCCACAGGGTCGTGTAACCGTCGGCGTTAACCAGCGCACGGGAAGCCGCAATCGAGGCGTCTTCTCCGTTCCACGCCTTGGTCATAGTCGACGGGAATGTCTTGGTGTAATTCAGGATCGCGATACCGCGTACATCCCACCCGGTCCACTTCGGGTTCGATGTGAACGGGTGATCGATTTTGATTTCCACCAGAAGCGTATCGTCCTGCGACCAGGAGATGTTCTGAATCTTGATTTTTTGAGTCGGATTTTCCAGGTAGCCGGTTACGTTCAAGTGGAAAGCGGCATCCCTGACCGGGACCACTTCTATCTGCGTATGGTCCTCATTCAGGTTCATCAGCCACAGGCCCCAAAGATACCGGTTGCTGGTATCCTTGTATTGTTCAGTGTCCTTATTAGGTGAAAGCGCCGGTATCTCCACGTCCGTGTCACCTACGTCCGGTATGATCGCTCCTCCGCCCCCTTTGGAGCATCCGAGCATCGAGGCTATCAGTATTAAAATGACAGCCGAGCTGGCGCACAGACTTCTTAATCGCATATGGACCTCCAATTAGCCATAATACCGCCCCTGTCCAGGGGTCGGTGACACTTCAAACCGTTTTTATCACAAGGGATACGAGTGACAAGGAGTGGAAACACGTTTAGTATAAATATATAGCTTATTATCGGCATTGTCAAGAGATTGCGTTCAATCGCAAATTATTTCCGTTCAGTCCCCGGCGTCATGCCAGTCCGGAGGCGGGATAAACAGGTCGATCCAACCCAGGCAGCACGACTCCAGCCCGACTATTGTATTGCTCATGCCTGAATCCAGCGCAATCGCCCTTATCCCCCAGTAACCGGTTGCCTTGTGGCCAAGAATACTCAGTTTTGCATTCAATCTGGTCATGTACCCCGTGTCCTGTCCGCCTACTACCACAATTCTGCAACCTGCCAACGCGGCGTTAGGAACATTCTTATCACAGACAATATCAAGATAATCAGACGGACCGTCAAGGACATTCGAAATGGAATCCATAGTATCGCCAAGATAACTTACGCGCGCGACCGTTCCATTCGCGCCGTCCGCTATCGCAATGAACAACGATTGATTCCACGCGCTGTAATCCATATCGTTTACCGTACCCAGCGCTTCAATGCCCTCCGGGTAAAACGTGTTGCACGAGCTGGCGGCGAAGGAGGGCTGTGGAAATTTCATAAGTGTTCCCGACATATAAGCCCAGAGGTTTCCGGAATTGTCGAAACAAACAGCCTGGATCGGCTGTCCGGTATCGATATCCTTCATCGGGGTTAACGTTACTTCCATCTCTCCGGTTGCCTGGTATAACTTGATAATGCCGTCATCCAGATTGCTCAACGCGACTGTCCCGTTTGAGTGCGTATCGATCGACTTTACCCAGGACGCGTCGTCCATTAGGGGTGGTTGAATAGTAAAGGATGGAGGCATAACATGGTACAGGCTGCCGGAAATCACCATAATGAAAGTCGAATTGTTAAGGAAAGCCAGATCCCGGTTATCGATCGATGTATTAACCAGGTCCAGCGGTGTAGACCCCGCCAGGACATACGTAGCGGCGACCGGGCAGTTCGGATTGCCCGGAAAAATATTCAGCAGCGGGTCGTATGCTATTACAGAAAATTTTGAGTTTAGTTTGTCCGTTAAACCATCATTGTCAGTAACCCTCAGGTCAAATTGCAGTTGTCCTACAGCCGCTGGAGCATAGGTGGCATTCCCTTGAGTGGATGTAAAATCCTGCCATCCGCTTCCGTCGCCGAAATCCCACTCCCATTGCACGATCGTTCCATCGCCATCCGTGCTCATGTCCGTTAAATAGACGGTCTGTCCCACCATCGGTACTGTGCAGCTGATTTCCGCCTTTGCCTCCGGTGGAAGGTTTGAGCCGATCTCAAGCACGTTGATCGTGAGCTTTTCATCCAATGTGTCCCAGAAGCCCCCGCTGTCGGTGACTTTAAGGTCCACATAATATACCCCGGCAGTGTTGAACTGCTTTGACGCAACAACAAAAGGAGAATCGTCATAGTCCCCGTCGTTGTCCAGGTCCCACTGCCAGCTGGTCGGTATGCCGTCCTCGAGATCGGTCGAACCCGAACCGTCAAATGTCACGGAATCACCCTCGAATATGTAATCCTTGTCCGCGGTAGCCACGGCGATCGGTGGCGTGTTATCGCCCGGCATTACCTGAACCAACAGCTTTTCATCGAGCGTGTCTGTCGCTCCCTTGGAATCCGTAACACGGACGTCCACCAGGTAAAACCCGGCGTTCGGGTAGTAATAATCGACTTCTCCTGAGAATGCCTCGAAATAACCGCCGTCACCGTTCAAGTCCCATGCGAAAATTTCTATATCCCCGTCCTCCGCGTCAAACGAGGCTGTCGCGTCGAAATGTATACTCTCGAACTGATTAACAACAAGCTTATCGGCGACAGCTTCCGCGACCGGCGGCGTGTTGGCTTCTCCTGTAATTGTTATGCTCAACTTCGTGTCCAGAGTGTCCCAAAGCCCTTTGGAATCAAAAACCTTCAGGTCCACGTCATACACCCCGGGTGACCAGTACTTATGGGTTATTATCTCTCCGGAAGCATCGCTATACGATTCGTTCCCATAGAGGTCCCATCGCCACTGGACCGGTTTGCCTTCTTCAGGATCGGTCGACCCGGACCCGTCGAATGTGATCTCCTCGCCGACGACCGCGGACATCTGGCTGGCTGTCGCGGAGGCTGTCGGTGGTTGATTAGTATCCTGCAGAACCTCTATCACCAGTTTATTATTCAATGTATCCCCAAGGAAACCCGAATCCTTCACAAGCACATCCACGAAATACACGCCCGGCGCGCTCCAGGAATAATTGATTATCTCCCCGGATGCATCATCGTAAACCTCGTCGTTATCGAGGTCCCAGTTCCAGCTTGCAGGTTTGCCGTCTTCGGCATCGGTAGATGCGCTTGCATCGAGCGTTATCACTTCATCTACTAACGGGTCCGACTTGGATGCTTCGGCTGCGGCAACCGGTGGGGTATTCGATATAGTGGTTACATTGATTATTATCGGACTTGACAGCACATCGCTCAGTCCCCCGGAATCGGTCGCAATCACATTTACCGGGTATGTGCCGATATCGTTGTACACCCAGTCCAGGACTTTCGCGCTGCTGTCGTCGAACAACCCGTCCCCATCCAAATCCCATGCGAGATCAAGGTCTGAACCGTCTTCAGCGTCCCATGAATCTGACGCGTCGAAATGAACACTCGTAAACGGCTGAATAACGGTTCCGCTTGTCACAACCGCAACCACAGGCGCGGTGTTGGTTGCGGAATCGTATACCTCGACACTCCCGAGCTGGTAGTTTGTCAGCTCTACCGTAATGTTTGGGTTCACCAGGTCCTGCTGCGATTCGAATTCGTCATTCGCCTTTACAAGAATCTTGTACGAGCCTTCAGGCACATCGAGGTCATTCACAAGATTGAAATAATACATGTACACGCCGTCGTTCGACCAGACTTCGGCCATCGTATAGTTGCCGCCGAGAAGGTCCGGTGAATCGATCTCGCATGAGTCGGCGTTGGCTTGCCAGTCGAACACCTGAACAATGACGGTACCCTCGGCGAGGTACTGGTCGGCAATGGGATCCGCGTGAAGAATGCGCACCTCGTACGGTTCCGCCATGTTGGGGTCGGTTAACGGGTCGTCCGGATCGTAAAAGAGCGGATCCGACCAGGTCGCGTCCAGCGCGTACAGGAATTGCGAGTCCTCCGGCTCGAACGACGGGAAATGCACTATCACATGTTCGGTTGACGTTGTGTTGTTCTTGAAAATCCTGTGATCTTTGTCTTTGTTGAAAGCAATGTACGGGTTTAAAAAGGCATCGTAAAAACTGTCCTCATCGTATGCGGTCGTGTACCCGTCCGCGTTTAACATTTGCGTGGCAATCGGCCCGCCGGAAAATCCCGGGTCCTCGTTGCTTTTAAAGATTCCTATTCCCCGCATGTCGTAAACATCGGCGTATGGATCCGGAATCGGGTGCTTCACAATGACATCAAGCTCAATGATGAGATTATCGAAATCTATCACGATATTCTTGAAATCGAGGCATTCCGACACCGGGTGGCAGTAGATCGGAATTAACTGCAGAAGATTCAGGTGCTGTTCCGCACTCCTGAGGAATTCATAGGAGATAGTTTCACTCTCCCAGTCAACCTCGCACTTCAGCAGCGCGATCAATTGATGTCCGTCTGAAAGGCTATAATTGTTTTCCGGATTCCCGCTTTTCGAACCGCTGAGACCCGGAGTTTTATCCGTCCCCGGCGATGTCGGAGAATCCGAACCCTGGCACCCAACCGCTAGAATCAGCAGCAGGGAAAAAAGTAAAACAATGTTATGGTTGCGCATCAGCATGGTGCGCACCTCCGGATATTTGACATACACAGCATATTCTACTCTATCCGAAGTATTTTGTGCAATTAAATCCGCATAAAACATGGACTCAAAACCGTGAAACAGGTATTTTTATTAACCTTAAATGCTCACGGGACATCAAAACATTGACATGCGCTGCAAGCATCGTATACTTGCCCGACGGTGAAACACCGCTTCAGTGCGGTTGACTGAAATGCTCGACATCAAGCCCCTTATTGGAAACATCGACGGCGCCGCGGACAGGCTCAGGTCCCGCGACCCGAATTTCGACCTCCAAAAATTTATCGACCTCGACAATAAACGGCGTCGCGTTATTCAGGACGTCGAGCAAAAGAAAGCCGAGCAGAATCGGGCAAACAAGGAAATCGGAGCGCGAAAACTATCCGGGGAGAGCGCAGCCGACATCCTCGAAAAGATGAAAATCCTGTCCGCCGAGATCAAGGACCTCGACGACATCCAGAAGGCAATAGGTAAAGAGCTTGATACCGCTATCGAGGTCCTTCCCAATATCCCTCTTCCGGAAACGCCTGTCGGACGGGACAAATCCGCAAATGTGGTTGCTCATGAATACGGTAAACCCCTCGTTCCCGCCGACTGGGATTTCGGGTTCAGGAACCATCTGGAGGTCGCTGAAACAATCGGCAGCTTCGGCGGCCTCGATTTCGCGCGCTCCGCCAAAATGACAGGCAGCAACTGGCCTCTCTACCGCGGCGACCTCGCGCGCCTCGAATGGGCGCTGGTGTCCTTTCTGATTGACAGGGCTGTCGCGGACGGTCGCGAGCTTATTATCCCCCCATACCTTGTTAATTCCCACAGCATGTATTCCTCCGGGCAGTTCCCGAAATTCCGCGATCAGGCGTACGAGTGCAAGGACGACGATCTTGTCCTGATCCCGACCAGTGAGGTTCCGCTTCTTAACCTGCTCAGGGACGAAATTCTCGATGATAAGTTACTCCCGCTTCGTCTTGCCAGTTTCACCCCGTGCTTCAGGCGCGAGGCCGGCACATACGGAGCAGGGGAAAGGGGATTGGTCAGGGTCCACCAGTTCCACAAGGTTGAAATTTTCTCCTACACCCGTCCGGACGAGAGCATGGACGAACTTGACAGGATGGTCAAACATGCGGAGGGTCTTGTCGAGGCGCTGGAACTACCGTACCGAACCTCCATTCTCGCGACCGGCGATCTCGCCCAACAGGCCGCGTACACGGTGGATGTCGAGGTCTGGCTGCCCGGTCAGAACGCATTCAGCGAGGTATCGAGCGTTTCCAACTGCACGGATTACCAGGCCCGGCGCGCGAATATTCGATACCGTCCTGAAATAAAGAAAAAACCCGAATTTGTCCACACCCTCAACGGGAGCGCGCTCGCAACCAGCCGGATCATGGTCTCGATTCTGGAGCATTACCAGCTTCCGGACGGCGGCATAACCATCCCGTTGGCGCTGCGGGACTACTTAAACGACCTCGAGTCTATTAGGCCCAATTGATAAAGGGCTGTGTCGCCTCCATGCGACATCCATCAACCCGACTCCCCCCACAATCTCCCTGAGCATGGAGGCATCTCACCTAATGCACACTTCTCCACTATTTCCCCCCTCTTTTCGTCCCCCGTCTGTGCTATGATATCCCGTCCGGGGGGCATGCATCGAACCGACGAGGTGAGGGGTCAGATGACCGACGCTGTTAACGAGATCCACAAAACGCGAAATTCCGTGCCCGAGTTGGACGCAATCATCGGTGAGAAATTTCCGGTCCTCAACGACGGATTTGTGCGATTAATCGATTATCTCGGCGACGATTCCTCCATCGTCCAGGCAGCGCGCGTCTCCTATGGAAAAGGCGCCAAGAAACGAAGCCAGGATGAAGAACTCATTCGGTACTTAATGCGCCATCGTCACACATCCCCGTTCGAAATGTGCGAGCTCAAACTCCACGTCCGCGTTCCAATGGACACCTGGCGCCAGTGGATACGTCACCGCACCGCAAGCGTGAATGAGTATTCCACCCGATACTCCATCGCAATCGACGCTGCCGTTAAAACCGAGCCCGATCATTGGCGGCTCCAGGACTATGTGAACCGCCAGGGCAGCGCCGGTTTTCTCGATTCCGAGACCGGAAAAACCATGTCCGACCGTGAGTCCGAAATCCAGGCCGCGTGCCGGAAGGTCTATGAGAACCGCATCGAGGCAGGTGTCGCGCGCGAGCAGGCGCGTAAAGACCTTCCGTTATCGACATATACCGAAGCTTACTGGAAAATCGACCTCCACAACCTCCTCCATTTTCTCCATCTGCGAATGAAGCTGAACGCGCAGTACGAAATTCGCGAGTACGCCAACACTATCGGCTACAAGATCGTAAGCAAGTGGGTTCCAATCACCTGGCAGGCGTTCCTTGATTACGAGATGAACTCACTCATGCTCTCGAAATACGAAATCGAGATGGTGTCCCTTCTCACTTCCGGACAGGTCGAGGCAGTGATCGACCGAATGAAAAAAGACGACTTCCTGAAATTAAAGGACGGCAAACTTGTGCCCAACCTCGAGGCTATGGAGTTTGAGTCCAAGCTCGAAATCCTCAAAATCCCCGTCCCCTGGCGATGAACGTAACACCTCAGCCCGTAGCCCGGCATCGCGACCGTCATAAACATCCAATTTTCCTGCCAAATTCCGGAGTCCGCCGGGGCGGACCGGGTTCCATAAATAAATTCATCGGGATCGTGCATGAAATTATCAATGGATCCCGGTCCGCCGCGGTGGACTCCGGACGATTTCAGGAAGTTTTCAAGTTGGCTGCGGTCGCGATGCCGGGCTACGGTTTCTCCGGTTTCGTCCGCAATTCCCGGAATTTTTCGAGCCACTCAAGAATGGCTTTTTCCTTGCCGTGCGGCGGAGGGTTGTAATATTCGGTACCGAGCATTTCGTCCGGCAGATATTGTTGATCCACAATGCCGCCCTCGTAATTATGGGCGTACTTGTATCCTACCGAGTGGCCGTGCTCGTCCTTCATGGCCTGCACTGGAGCGTTGCGAAGGTGCAATGGCGGGGGGTAATTTTTTCCGTCCTCGATATCTTTCATGGCAGACATAATCGCGACGCATGACGCGTTCGATTTCGGGCTTGTCGCGACATATATCGTCGCCTGCGCGAGCGGGATCGCGGCCTCCGGCATGCCGATAAATTCTACCGTCTCGCGCGCGGCGTTCGCGACAACCAGCGCCATTGGATTCGCGTTCCCGACATCCTCCGCGGCCTGAATACAAAGCCTTCGAGCGATAAATTTCGGGTCCTCGCCGCTCGCGAGCATCTTGGCGAGGTAATAGATCGCGGCGTCCGGGTCGGATCCCCTCATGCTTTTGATATAGGCGGATATGGTGTCATAGTGCATGTCGCCGGTGCGGTCATACACCCTGTACGCGGCCTGCAGAGCGCTTTCGATGATGTCCTGCGTGAACGCCCCGCCACGTCCGCCGGTTTTTTCGTCGAGTAAATTTTTCGCGACCTCGAGCGTGCCGATAAGAGTGCGCGCGTCGCCACCCGCGAGGCTGAGGAGGAGCGAGAGCACCTCGTCCGGGATGGAGTACGGGATATCTTTTTCGGTCTTGCCCTCATTGAAGTGGCTCAACACACGTTCGGCGAGGATTTTGAGATCATCGTGCCCGAGCGGATCGAGTTTGTAGACCGTGAGGCGGCTTCGGAGCGCGGAGTTCAGCGAGAAGTACGGATTTTCGGTTGTCGCGCCGATGAGGATGATCGTGCCGTCCTCGACATGCGGTAGAAACGCGTCCTGACGGAGCTTGTTGAATCGGTGAAGTTCGTCGACGAAGAGGATTGTCTGACGTCCGGACGATTTTCGTTCCTCCTTCGCCTCCTTGACCACGTCGCGGACATCCTTCAGCGTGCTGATGACGGCGGAGAATTCGCGGAAGTTGACATTCAGCTCATTTGCCAGAGCGCGCGCGAGTGTGGTCTTACCGGAGCCGGGAGGTCCCCATAATATAAACGAGTGAAGCTTCCCGGACCGTGCCATGCGCGTGATCGGGCTGTCCTCGGCGAGAAGGCGAAGCTGCCCGACCATGTCGGCGATCGATCGGGGACGCAGCTTCGCGGCGAGAGGTAGGGTCTCGTCGGAGATTAAGTCGCTTTCGGTTTCAGGCTCGTTGAAAAGAGTCATTTCATCTCAACAATTGTGTAGTATATCAAATCGGATGGATTTTGTCACGGTCCCGACAAAATTTCGACTTTTATCTGCATACGGCCCTTTTTACTCACGTCGGAGATATCGATGAACCGGAATTTTCCGCCTGTGCGGACTGACACAATATCGCCGGGGACGAGTTCCTGTCCGGGTTTGCGCGCGGGTTGATAATTCAGGAGGACTCCGCCGGACGAAAGATGCTTTTTGATCTGCTCGCGCGACGGGTTCAGTGTTTTCGATGCGACAGCGTCGATCCTCGGCGACGTGACCGAAACATTGCGGGGACCTGTCTGCGTTGACGGCGGCAACTCGGTAATTTCATGGTCGGCAAGCTGACGGATAGTGAAACCGTGGATTGTCTCGGGGATTTCAACTACCCCTGAAATAGCTACAGCCCAGCCGGAATCGATTTTTATCACGTCTCCGATGGAGATGCTACTGCCGAAATTTCGCTCAAGTTCTTCAAGCATGGCTGCACGGGTCGGGGGCTCGAACAGATTGTCGGGACGTACGCGTATCATTGTTATCGCCGGTTCGGTCCATTCGAGAAGGTTATTCGAGTGGACGACCTGAAGGCACCTGAGTCGAGCGGATGGATTCGGGGCAATCTCGCGCCAGCGGAGTTCGCGTCGGTCAAGTTCACCGATGGTGATGTCGCGGGTCCAGGGGTCGAGGAACGGGGATGTGACGGAATGTCGGCGGGATTCGTCGGCGTCGAGGATGGAGTTGATTTCAGCGACCCATGTACGGGCGTCGGAGAGGATTTCTGCGTTGGTTTTGATATCGTCCATTAGTGGGGGAATTATAGCAGATGGAAGCGGACGGGACGTCCGCTGTCCAGCAGGCCGGAGTCCCGCGGTCCAGCGGGCCGGAGTCCCGCGGTCCTGAGGGGGGGGGGGAAAGACCGCGCTACTGAATATACCCCAGGCTTTCGAGGAGCTTGATTTCTTCCTCGGAAAGCTCGCGGGTCGATGGGTTTATGCCGACATCGACTTTGTAGCGTCTCTCACCGTCATATTCGCTGTAAAGGAAGCTGCCGGTATCGTCAGTTCCGACACTGAGAAGCTTTTCGCGGTGCTCGGTGGTTTCACCCGTGATAAGAGGGAAAAGGCTGATGCCGTCGATATTTTCGGGAGGGGTAATACCGAGGACCTCCATCACGGTGGGGAGGATGTCGGTGTTTTCGACAAGCGCGGGGATGCGCCTGCCGGCATTCAGATCGCCGGGGAAATGGAAGAAGAGTGGGATGTGCAGCTCTACCTCGCGGTCGCGGCGGTGGTTGAAGATATGATCTTCGCCGAGGCTCTCGCCGTGGTCGGCAAGGAAAATAATCAGCGAATTTTCGATTAAGCCTTTCTGTTCGAAGAAGTCGAATAAGTCACGGAGCTGATTATCGACCCAGCGGACCTCACCGTCGTAAAGATCGACAGCGTGCCGGACATCGGCTTCGGTGAGGTCAGGACGGAGCATGTGGAGCGTATAGGCGTCCAAAAGGTCGACGGAAGCGTCCATGCGCCCATTGTAATTGGGATCCACGAAAAGCGATGCGACTTCGGGGTCGGGCTGGTACGGGACATGAGGCTCCCAGATATGGACCAGCAGAAAAATCGGCCCGGTGGTTTGTTCGAGCTTTTCCTTGACCATATCGACCGTGACGGACATTTCCTGCGGGTGATGGATTGGGTCGGTCCATGTGTTGAAGCCGCGGTTTTGATTGTACCTGCTTTTCATGATGCCGCTTGCGGCGAAGGCGGTTGTGTCGAATCCGGCGGACTGGAAATCGGAAACCAGGCTGTGAAGCTCGTCATCCCACGGCCACATATTTTTGAAAATATTGTTATGGATTGTGTGTCTGCCGGTGAAGAGGCATGTAAACGACGGGAGTGTCATGGAGATGGTCGAGTAAGCATTGGTGAATATTACGCTTTTCGACGCGAGCTCATCGATGAACGGGGACGTCGGGCGGTCATAGCCCATGAATCCGAGATGGTTCGCCCGGAGGGTGTCGACGGCAATGATGATGATATTCTCAATGTCCTTTGAGTACTTGAGACGCGGGTCGGGTTTGGAGCAACCGACAATAAGGGTCCCAATGAGGAATAAAGCCAATAAAAATCCGGGCAGTCGCATGGACATTTATTATAGCAAACTTATGGACGGGGAAGGAAATTTTTTAGAGAAAGTGTGCTTAAGTTGAAACGCCTCCATGCAGCGCCTGCGAAAATCCCCTATGTCGCCTCCATGCGGAGCCTGTCAAAATCCCCTATGTCGCCTCCATGCGGAGCGAGTCTTCGAGCGTAGCATGGAGATTCTCTCTTAAAAAGCAAGGCCGGAAGTCGGAAAAATGATCAAGCTGCGGGCGGCTCGGGCATTCTGTAGAACTTCGACC
>Ga0214473_10004299_pt1 | contig 17119 bp, 14 predicted proteins | sample RVTome_7_FD_203509 | JGI IMG/M metagenome (GOLD analysis project Ga0214473, IMG submission 203509) | Soil microbial communities from uranium-contaminated site in the Upper Colorado River Basin, Wyoming, United States - RVT98D197 | ecosystem: Environmental > Terrestrial > Soil > Contaminated >... | reverse complement strand
CGCCGATCCGTTCTTCTCCGCCTCTTACGTGGGGGTGGAAGGTGGGCTGGTGGTGGTCTCGGCGGACGATCCGGGCATGCATAGCTCTCAGGACGAGCAGGACAATCGCAACTTCGCCAAGTTCGCCCGTGTCCCGCTCCTGGAGCCCTCGGATAGCGCCGAAGCCAAGAACTTCATAATCGCCGCCTTCGAGCTGAGCGAGCGCTTCGACACCCCGGTCTTGTTCCGCACCACCACCCGGATCTCTCACTCCAAGAGCATCGTGACTATGGGTGAGCGGAGGGCGCCGGAACCCATCGTCAAGCTGACAAGGAACTTTCCCAAGTACACCATGCTGCCGGGCAACGCCATCGCCCGGCACCCCATCATCGAGCAGCGAGTGCGCGACCTGGTGGACTACTCTGAGACCTGTCCGTTCAACCGGATCGAGATGGGCGATGCCCGCGCGGGCATTATCACGTCCGGTTCCGTATACGGCTACGCCCGCGAAGCCTTCCCGGAAGCCAGCTATCTCAAGCTGGGACTCACTTACCCGCTGCCGACCAAGCTCATCGCGGAGTTTCGGTCGAAAGTGGAGAAGCTGTACGTACTGGAAGAGCTTGACCCCTTCCTCGAGGAGCTCATCCGGCTCATGGGCATTAAGATCGACGGGGGCAAGGAACTGAACTCGCTTTTGGGCGAGATCGACCCCGGTATCATCGCCCGGGGCCTGTCTGCCGCAGGCGTACCGGGGGTCTACCCGGACCTGCTCGCCGCTTCACGGCCGGTCGTCGCCGACCTGCCCAGCCGCCCGCCCACGCTGTGCCCAGGCTGCTCGCACAGGGGGATCATGACGGTGCTGAAGAAGCTGCGGGTGTTCGTGAGCGGCGATATCGGCTGTTACACCCTGGGCGCCCTGCCCCCGTTCAACTCGGTGCATGCCAGCACCTGCATGGGCGCGAGCATGAGCATGGCCCACGGCATGAGCAAAGTGATGGATCCTCCCGTGGAGGGGGCGCCTCCTGACCTGCGCAACAGACCGGTGGCGATCATCGGTGACAGCACCTTCTTCCACTCCGGGGTCACCTCCCTGATGGACGTGGCCTACAACGGCGGCAAGACCTTGAACATCATCGTCGACAACAGCACCACGGCAATGACCGGCGGCCAGCAGAACCCGGGCACCGGAAAGACTCTTTTGGGTGAACCGTCCAATACCGTGGACATCCCCGCCCTGTGCCGGGCTCTGGGCATCAAGCGAGTGACCACCGTCGATCCCTATGACCTGGCTGAGGTCGAGCGGGTGCTGCGCGAGGAACTGGCGACGAATGAGGCCTCGGTGGTGATCGCCAAGGCGCCCTGCATCTTGGAGTACAAGATCAGGAGTCCCATTTACGAGGTGGACGCCGACCTCTGCATCGGCTGCAAGCGTTGCCTGCAGGCCGGCTGCGTGGCCCTCAACCTAGTCGTCGACGCCGAGGGCGAACGCAAAGTTGAGATCAACCCCGATCACTGCAACGGTTGCGGGATCTGCTCCCAACTGTGCGAAGAGAACGCCATCGCCCGGCCCGAACCCGCCTCGAGCGGCGCCACCGGATCGAATATGCCGTCCACGGGGAGGGGGGCCCGATGACCGCCCGTGCCACCATGAGCCTGCTCCTTTCGGGCGTCGGCGGCCAAGGAGTCGTCCTTGCCAGCTACGTGCTCAGCCAGGTGGCTTTGGGCGAAGGTTACGACGTCAAGCAGAGCGAGGTCCACGGCATGAGCCAACGCGGCGGAAGCGTCACCAGCCACTTCCGGTTCGGCGACAAAGTGTGGGAGCCCCTGGTGGTTCAGGGCACGGCCGATATCCTGCTTGCTTTCGAAGCGCTGGAAGCTCTGCGTTATGTGAACTGGCTCAAGCCCGCGGGTCTGCTGGTATATAACCCTTTGCGCATCAACCCCAGTCCAGTTGCAGCCGGGCTAGCCACCTATCCGGCCGACATCGACGCGCGCATCGCCGAGGCGTATCCGAACGTGCGGCGCGTGGAGGCGAACGCCTTGGCGCAAGAAGCCGGGACGGTCAAGGCGGCCAACGTGGTCATGCTGGGAGCGGTATCACCCGCTCTTCCCTTCGCTCCCGAAAGCTGGGAAGCGGTCATCCGCAAGGTAGTGCCGCCGAAGACCGTGGATGTAAACCTCAAAGCCTTTCGCCTGGGGATGACCGCCGGCCGCCGGTGACCCGGCCGAAGCACCAAAGGTCCTCTGTCTTGCTACAGGGCCTTCAGGTAGATCTCCGCGGCCTCCTCGGGTCCCACCTCCCGGGGGTTCATGAGGGCGATGGGAAAGGCCTGATAGGTGATGAGCTCGTCTACCAGATGCGGGATGTCGGCTTCGGTGAGCCCGACTTCGCTCAGGCGCTGAGGCATGCCCAGGTCGGAAAGCAACCGGCGAATCGCCGCCACCGACTTCAAGGCCGCGTCCAGCGTGGAGAGACGGCCTGTTTTCTCTCCCAGAAGCCGGGCGACCTCCGCGAACTTGGCCGGGTCGCTTATCAGGTTGTACTCCATCACATAGGGGAGCATCAGGCCGACTGCGGCCCCATGGGGGATATGGGCCTTCTTTCCCAGGGCGTGGTTCATAAAGTGGGCCAGGCCCACCCCGGCCAGCGACCCGGCCGCCATGGCCATTGCGGCGGCGATCGATAGACGGTAGCGGTCCTCCATACGCAGGGATCCTTTGGCATAGGCGGGTCTCAGGCTGGTGGAGATCAAGCTGATGGCCGTGGAGGCGTAGCCGTCGGAGAGCAGGTTGGCTCGGCAAGAGGTGTAGGCCTCTATGGCGTGGCTAAGAGCGTCCACGCCCGTCTCGGCCGTGGTCTTTGCCGCCAGGTCCTGAGTGAGCCCCGGGTCGATGATAGCCGCTTTGGGATAGTTCTCGGAGGAGCGATAGGGATAGGTGCGGTCGTCGGTGGTATCGGTGGTGACTACCGCGGTCGAGCTCCACTCCGATCCGGTGCCGGCCGTGGTGGGGATAAGGATCTTGGCGACGCTTCTTGCCGCCGGTTTCCCCTCGATGAGATCCTGAACGGTAAGGCTGGGGTTGGCGGCCAGCAGACTGGCAGCTTTGGTGGTGTCCATGACGCTGCCTCCACCCACCCCGATAAGAAGGTCGTGGCCATCATCCTTCACCTTCCGGCTCAGCTCCTCGATAGCGCTGACCGGCGCTTCCGGCCCGCTCCTGTCGAACACCTCCGCCTCTAGACCGGCCGAGCCCAGCGCCGCCTGCACCGTGGCGACGATCCCCGCTTTGACCAGGCCTGGGTCGGTGACGATGAGCGCCCTGCTCGACGAGAGTCTGTTGACCAACTCTCCCAAGCCGTTGATGGCGCCGACGCCGAAAAGAGTGTGGGGGATCCTGATCTCGATCACGTCATTAGGACCCATGTGAACGACCCCCTGGCGTTGGGCGAAAAGGCTGTTGGGCGATCCCGTGGAATCGGGCGGCGCCCGACGAGCTTAGCGCAGCGCGGGAGGTACGTACAGCCCGGTCGTACCTTGAATCGGCATCTGCTCTGTACTACGATGAGGTCACCCGCGAAATTACGAGCCTATAGAGCGGTATACCGATACCAAGTACAAGGGGCATTACGTGAAGGTCGACGACGTCAAGAAGGTAGGGGTCTTTGGAGCGGGCACTATGGGGCCCGGGCTGGCTCAGGTGTTCGCGACGGCAGGGTATCGGGTGGCCTTGTATTCGCGGAAGGCAGAGACCCTCGACAAGGCGATGTCGGTCGCCAGGGCGAATCTCGCTACCTTCGTCGAGCACGGGCTTCTGCCCGAGAGTGCGGTTCCCGACGTGTTGGCCCGCATCGAGCCCACCCAGTCGCTGGAGGAAGCCGGCGCCGGCGCAGATCTCATCATAGAGACCATCGCCGAGAATAAGGGTGCAAAGAAGGAGCTATACGATGCTCTGGATCTTTACTGCCCGGAAGAGGCCGTCTTCACCAGTAATACCTCGTACCTCAACATCTACGAGGTGATGCCGGCCAGACGGTTGCCTCGCACGGTCATCGCCCATTGGTTCGCGCCTCCGCACATCGTGCCCCTTGTCGAGGTCGTGAAGGGACCGGAGACCGGTCAAGAGACCGTGGACTTCGTGGTAGAGCTGCTCAAGAAGGTCGACCGGGTCCCGACCGTGATGGAAAAGTTCGTTCCCGGGTTCTGCATCAACCGCTTCTTGCGGATCATCGGCCGGGAGGTCTTCTTCCTCCTCGACAACGGCTACATGACCGCCGAGCAGCTCGACTTGGCCGTCAAGGCGAGCATCGTCCCGCGCGCGATGGTGCTGGGCTTCGTACAGCGGTACGACTTCACCGGGCTCGATCTCAGCTACGGCAATCTGCAGAACAAAGCCTTCATGGAGGCCCCCATCGACAACGCCCCCAGTAGCCTGGTGGAACGGGTGGAGCGTGGTGAGCTGGGGGTCAAGAGCGGCAAGGGATTTTTCGACTACAGCGATCGACCGCTCGAAGAGGTCTTGAAAGAGCGGGACGCCGCCCTGATCGAGGTCTTTGCCGTCGCGAAGGACCTCATCTACAAGCGCATATAGGTGGAGCGGGCCCTTGCTCGCCCGATGATAGGAGGGAGCTACCGTGAGACTGCCCGCGGGCAAAGTCATCATCACCGCCGCTCTTAACGGCGCCCTGGTCGACAAAGCCATGAACCCCGACGTCCCCGAGCAGCCGGATGAGATCGCGCGGGCAGCCCTCGAGTGTTACAACGCCGGCGCGGCTATCGTGCACATCCACGCGCGGGACGAGCAGGGCAAGCCCACCGGCACCAAAGAGAAGTTCGAAGAGATCATGAGCGCGGTCCGGGGCAAGTGCCGCGAGATCATCGTCCAGTTCTCGACCGGGGGAGGCGCCAACCTCACCATCGAGGAGCGGGTCCGCTGTCTGGACGCCAAACCGGAGTCGGCCTCTCTCAACATGGGCACCCTCATGCGCCAGACCGGGGCCTTTGCCGGCACGCCCTTTTCTAACCTGACTAAAGACATCGAGGCTTGGGCGGCCAAGATGAAAGAGTTGGACATCAAGCCTGAGATGGAGTGCTACGCCCAGAGCATGTATCGGGACGTGAACAACCTGATCAAAAAGGAGCTGATCAAGCCTCCCTACTACGTGAACTTCGTGCTCGGGATGCAGTATCAGGGTGCCATCGAGGCTACGCCGGAGACGCTGGTATCCATGTTCCAGTTCCTACCGGCGGACTGCTATTTCAACACCACCGCCACCTCGGCCGCTCAACTACCCGTCACGACCATGGGAATGATAATGGGCGGTGCGATCCGGGTCGGCCTCGAAGACAATATCTATTTTTCGAGGGGCGTTCTGGCCAAGAGCAACGCTCAGCTGGTGGAACGTTCCGCGCGGATCGCGCGGGAGTTGAACATCGAACCGGCCTCACCGGACGAAGCCAGGCAGATCCTGGGCGTGGTCAAGAGATAGCCTGGCGGGAAGGAGGCAGTATGGATGACTTGTTTTCACTCAAGGGCAAGAATGCCCTGGTGGTGGGCGGGGCAGGGGGCTTAGGCCACGGAATAGCTGAAGGACTCGCCCGTTACGGTGCCCAGGTCGCTATCGCCAGCCTCAACCCGGCCAAGCTCGAGCGGGCGGCCCAGGAGCTCGAAGCGAGCACGGGCCGGAAGGTCAGGACTTACAGGGTCGATTGCACCGAGGAGAGCAGCGTCGAGGAGTTAGTCGCGAGCTCCGTTTCCGACCTTGGCCGGGTAGACGTCCTTGTCAACGCAGTGGGTTACAACAGCAAGGCGCCGGCGATCGAGTTCCCCATGGAGGAGTGGGACAGACTGTTCGCTGTGAACGTGCGCGGAGTCATGATGTGCTGCAAGCACTTCGCGGCACACATGGTCGAGAGCGGGGGCGGGAAGATCATCAATGTCTCGTCCATACGGGGTGCGCGGGCCGGATTGGGCGGCAATAGCGCGTATTGCGCCAGCAAGGGTGCCGTGGACATGATGACCCGGCAATTTGCGGTAGAGCTTGCCTCCCAAAACGTGCAGGTCAACGCCATCGCTCCTATCATCACCGTCACCCCCATGACCGAGGAGACGATCAAGAAGGAAGCGGCTCGGTACGAAAGGGTGCTGCTCAATATCCCCATGGGCCGGATGTGCACGATTGCGGATATTGTGGGGCCTGCCGTCTTTCTCGCGTCGCCCGCGTCTGATTTTGTTACCGGAACGATCTTGTATCCCGACGGCGGGATGATGGCGTTCGTTTGACGACGAGCGCTGAGGCCATTCGCCGACAGCGACGGAGGACGCGACCATGGCAAGGCCACGAACCAAGATAGAAAAGGGCGAAAGGCCGGGCGTTTCCGGTGACGGCGGCTTTTTGGTGCGGGCGCTTTCGAAGGGCCTGGCTATCTTGGGGCTCTTCGACGCGGAAAACCGCGACTGGACGCTGGACGAAATCGCGGAACGGGCTGGCCTGCCAAGAATGACCGCATACCGGATGATCAGGACCCTAGAGTCGACCGGCTATCTGGTCCGCGACCCGGTGACCAGCCGCTACCATCTCGGCCCCGCCCTCTTGGCGACCATGTACATATCCGAGACCTACCTGGAGCTCGTGACGATCGCGCGGCCCTACCTGCATGAACTTGCGGCGCAAACAGGGGAGTCGGCCACCCTTGCCGTGGAGGTCGATGGGGTCGCCGTCAGCGTCGACACTGCGGACACGGCCCGTCCCTTCAAGAGAGAGGTCGCCCAAGGTCGAATTATCGGCGACACGGCGAACGCGACCGGAAAGATCTTCGCGGCCTTCAAGTCGGAGGCCGAGCGCGCGGAGATCGTCGCCCGCGCTCATCCGCAGATGACGATTCATACGATCACCCATCCTCTCGAGCTTGCCGCTGCGTTGGAGCGCGTCAGGCGGGAGGGTGTCGCGTTCGACATCGAGGAGAGGAACATCGGCACCTGTGCCGTGGCCGCCCCGGTACGCGATCAGCTCGGCACGGTGATCGCGTCCGTAGCCCTCATCGCTCCGACCGGGCGTTTCGCCCATAACGAGCGGCCCCGTCTCGCAGAGGCCGTGAAGACTGTGGCCGCCTCCCTCTCTGCGTTTCTTGGCTATTCGAGGCAGTCGTGACCGCCCCGCGGCCACATCCGACCGGGCCGCGGGGGCGCTTGCACGATGTCTTTGGAGCGGATAAGCTCCGCCGGTCGCCGTTCAAACGAGGGAGGTAGTCCACTATGGCTTACGGATACGCGGGAAGGCTCCTCTTCGTCGACCTGACCGCCGGTACGATCGTCGAAGAGAGGCCTGATGAGGAGTTCTATCGCAGGTGCATCGGGGGAACGGGCATGGGTGCGGCGATCCTGATGGAGCGGACGGCGGCAGGGATCGATCCGCTGGGGCCGGAGAACATGTTGGGCTTTACGACCGGGCCTCTCACGGCGACGGGGGTGTACGGCGGGGGCAGGTTCACCGTGGTGGCCAAGTCGCCTCTAACCGGGGCTTGGGCCGATGCCAATTCCGGCGGCTACTGGGGACCGGAGTTGAAGAACGCCGGATACGACGGGGTCTTCTTCGTGGGCGCGGCCGAGCATCCCGTCTGTCTGGTAATCGATGGGGGTCAGACACGGCTGATAGGAGCCGACCATTTGTGGGGCAAGGACACCCACGAGACCGACGACATGCTGCAGGCCGACCTGGGAGGGCCGGGCGGTTGGAAGGTCTCGTGCATAGGACCCGCCGGCGAGCAGCGTTCGCTGCTGGCCGGAATCGTGAACGAGAAGGGGAGGATCGCGGCGCGGTCGGGCGTAGGAGCCGTCATGGGCTCCAAGAAGCTCAAGGCCATCGCGGTGCGGGCTCGGAAAGGCTCGCGCGTCGGCGTGGCCGACGTGGCGGGGCTTCGGGCCATACAGAAGGAGTACCGCCGGGCTCTCAAAGAGAGCCCGTTCCACACAGGGCTCACCGCCGCGGGCACGGGCGGAGGGACCAGTTTTCTCCTTTCCATAGGTGACTGCCCTGCGAACAACTGGACCGATACCGGCAGTGCCGCCCTACCTACGTGCGATAACCTGGACGGCGCCAAGATGGACGTCTATAAGCTGCGACCGTACGGCTGCAGCACATGTCCCATCCGCTGTGGCGCGCTGGTACGGGTGGACGAGGGTCCATTCGCGAGCCAAGACGAGGTCCACAGGCCTGAGTATGAGACCCTGGCCGCGTTTGGGCCTATGTGTGGAAACGACAGCGTACAGGCCGTGATCCGGGCGGCTGAGATCTGCAATCGCTATGGCATCGATACCATAGGGGCCGGCAGTGTCATCGCCTTCGCCATCGAGTGCTACCAGAACGGTCTCATCGGCCCGAGCGAGACCGGCGGGCTGGAGTTGACCTGGGGAAACTCGGCAGCCATCGTTACGCTGACCCTTCAGATAGCGAAACGGGAAGGTTTCGGCGCGGTGCTCGCCGATGGCTCCAAGCCGGCGTCCGAGCAGATCGGGAGGGGGAGCGAGCAGTACGCCATGCACGTGGGTGGCCGCGAGTTGCCCTTCCACGACCCGCGCATGGCTCCCAGCAACGGGGCATTCTACATCGCCGACGCGCAGCCGGCCAATCACATGGGACCCCAAGGCATAGCAGTACTCGAACAGGGGGCGCCGCTGGGGTCCGACCCCCTGCTTCAGCCGGATTCGGCGGAGCCGTTCGGCGATTATGACAAGAAGGGTGACATCTACGCCCGGGGCGCCGCGTATTATCAGCTACTGAGTTCAGCTGGTCTTTGCGCTCTCTACGCCACATTCTACAGTCCGCCTGTGGTCGAACTTCTCAGACCGGTCACCGGCTGGGACATCGATTGGAGCGAAGGGATCAAAGCAGGCAAGAGGATCCTGACCCTGCGCCAAGCCTTCAACGCGAGAGAGGGGCTTGAGCCGGACGCTTTCCGGCTACCGAAGAGATTCGAAGCGCCTCTGAGCACCGGCCCGCACGCGGGCCACGATATACCCTTCGCGGCCCTGAGGGAGAACTACTTCAAGACGATGGGCTGGGATCCGCGCACGGGGCGGCCTGGGCCTCAGACGCTCGTGGAGCTCGAGATCGACCGGTCGCTGGTGACTTGAGGGGGGCATGAGCACAGCGCTGGTCACAGGCCTGAACGGGCTTTCGTACGCGTTCATCCTGTTCTTGTTGGCCGCGGGCTTCTCCTTGACCTTCGGCGTCATGGGGGTCCTCAACCTAACCCATGGCGCACTCTTCGTGTTCGGGGCGTACGTCGGGCTCCAGGTTATCGATTCGTTCAGCGCCTTCTGGCTGGCCATCATCGCCGCGGCCGTCTCGTTGGCCGTCATCGGGTTTCTACTCTATTACCTCTTCCTGAGGCATCTTTACAACAAGGTGCCGGAGCAGGCCGTGCTGACGATCGGCCTGGGTTACATGGCGGCCAACGTCATTCTATGGATCTGGGGACCACGCGCCCAGATCGCGCAGACCCCGCACATCCTTACTGGCGCTCTCAAGGTGGGTGGTCTCGGCTTCCCCATCTACCGCATCTTCATCTGTGGAGTCGGCCTGCTTGTCCTGGGCCTGCTCTGGTGGATCCAGGACAGGACTCGCTGGGGCGCCATCATCCGAGCCGGCATGGACAACAAGGAAATGACGGTCAGCCTAGGAATCAACTATGGCTTCGTCAGCACCGCGGTGTTCCTGTTGGGCATCGCGCTGGCGGGTGTCGCAGGCATCCTCGGCGCTCCGATCCTGGGCGCCTACCCCACGATGGGCGATAACCTTCTGCTTCTGACCCTCATAGTCGTGGTGGTTGGTGGTACCGGATACATCCAGGGGACCATGCTCGGGGCGTTCGTCATCGGCATGTTGGACACGTTCGGCAAGGCCTACGTGCCTAAGACCGCCCTGTTCTTCGCGTACGTCGTGTTCCTTATCATTCTACTGGTTAGGCCCAGCGGGCTCATAGGCCGGAAGGTGTTCTGATGGCTAAGGTCCCTGAAGAACTCCCCGGCGACGAGGCCTATACCGGCGACGTGCCGAGAGCCGTTCCGACAAAGCCCATGACGCGCTCCTCGCTCGCGGTCGGCCTGCCTGTCGTCGTGGTCGCGGTCATCATACTAGTGCTGCCCCTCTTTATCCCCTCGTTTGTCTCCAGTCTTGTGACCAAGATGATGATCTACGGGCTCTTCGGCATGAGCCTCAACATCATCTGGGGCTATGCGGGCATCCCCAGTTTCGGGCACGCCGCCTTCTTCGGCGCCGGGGGATATGCGGCGGCCATCCTCACTCTCAAGGTTGGGATCTCCAGCTTCTGGCTCAATCTCCTGCTGGCCATCATAGCGACGGCGATCATCGCCGCCATTCTGGGCGTTCCGGCGTTCAGGGTCTTCGGGGTCGGGGCCGGCGCTGTCAACCCCATCTACTTCCTCCTCGCGACGATCGCCTTCGGAGAGCTTCTCTCCCGTGTCGCCATCGCCGTGCGGCCGGTCACCGGCGGCTCCACGGGTCTGTCCGGGATCCCTGCGCCACACTTGGGTCTCGGGTTCAAAATGACGTCGGGCCGGTACTACTATCTGGTCTTTTTTATCACCATCGTCTGTCTGTTCATCATCTACCGGGTAGTGAACTCGCGCTACGGCTACGCTCTAAGAGGCATCCACGACAACGAGCGCCGTATGCAGGCTCTCGGCTACAACACGTGGCTCTACAAGTACACCTCGTGGATCATCGCGGCGGCTTTCGCCGGGGTAGCCGGCTTCATGTTCGCCCATTTTGGCGGCACCATGGTCCCCAACAACCTTGCCATGATCACCAGCGACATCGCCTTTCTTCTCGTCATCATGGGTAGTACGACCGTGTTCTTCGGCCCGCTGGTAGCCAGCGTGGTCATCGTTGGGGTCGACTACCTCTCGAGTGTCTATCTGCCCGAGCGCTGGCCCCTCATCTTTGGGGCCATGTTTGTGGTCACCATTATGGTCATTCCGCAGGGGCTGGGCGTGTTCATCCTCAAACTGTGGAGGAAGGTCGTCCGTGGCGCCGCTGCTTGAGACTCGTGATATATCGGTCCATTTCGGGGGCTTGACCGCGGTCAAGAACGTGAGCTTCGGCATCGAACCGGGTGAGCGCCTGGCCCTCATCGGCCCCAACGGCGCGGGTAAGACCACGCTCTTCAACGTGCTGACCGGACAGTTGAAGCCCTCTGCCGGCGCCGTCTACTTCAAAGGGCGGGACATCACCCGAGCCAAAGTCTTCGAACGTACCCACATGGGGATCGCACGCTCCTTCCAGATCACGAGCCTGTTCCCGTACCACACTGTCAAAGTGAATGCTCTCATTGCTCTCGAGGGGACCCGGAAGGGGCGCTACAACGTGGTCCGCTATCTAATGAAGGACAAGATCGCGCAGGCTGACGCCCAGAAGCTGCTCGAGTCCACGGAACTGTGGGAATTAAGGGATGAGGTCGTGAGCTCACTGGCCTACGGCCAGCAGCGCAGGCTGGAGATGGCTCTCAGTTTGGCCAGCGACCCGGAACTGCTGTTGCTGGACGAACCGAGTTGCGGATTGACGACCGCGGAGAGCGCCGACATCACCACGCGCATCCGCGACCTGGGTTCCAAGATCACGGTCCTTATGATCGCTCACGACATGGACCTGGTCTTCGGGGTCGCCGAGCGGGTAATACTGCTTCACTACGGGGAGATCGCTTGCGAGGGCACCTGCGACGAGATCCGGTCCAACCAGATGGTCAAAGACATCTACATGGGCAGCCGCAAAGTTCGGCACGGTCGGTGAGTCCGCGATGATGGAGGTCAAAGACATCCACACCTGGTATGGCGACTCCTACATCTTGCAGGGTGTCTCTCTCGAGGTGAAAGACGCCACCATCGTGGCTCTTCTGGGGCGGAACGGCATGGGCAAGACCACCACCATCCGTTCCATCATGGGTCTCACGCCCCCGCGCAAGGGCAGCATCCTATTCAACGGCCAAGAGATCGTGGGTCTGCCGCCTTACAGGATCGCCCGGCTTGGTATCGGGCTGGTACCGCAGGGGAGAATGATCTTCTCCTCGCTCTCGGTGACGGAGAACCTGAAGATGGCGGCACGTACCGGAGGCAAGAAGGATCCCTGGACCTTGGAGAAAGTGTTTAGCGTGTTCCCCAAACTGGAAGAAAGGCGTAAGAACAAGGGCAACCTCCTTTCCGGCGGAGAGCAGCAGATGTTGACCATCGCCCGGGCGCTCATGACCAATCCCGATCTCATGCTGTTCGACGAGCCTTCAGAGGGTCTTGCCCCCGTTGTCGTCGACGAGATGTTCCGAGTCATCCAGGAGCTCAAGGCAGCCGGCCAGTCCATCCTACTAGTGGAGCAGGACTTCGGCATGGCGATGAGCGTGGCCGACTACGCCTACATCATGAGCAAGGGGACAATCGTCTATGAGTCGACGCCGGAGAGGCTCATCAACAACGAGAGCATAAAAAGCATGCACCTCGGCGTCGGTGAGTGAGGGCGGAGGCAATGGGCGGTGCGGAACAGGGTATTCTAGAGTCGAAGCAACGAGGCTAAGGAGGCAGGGGATGAGCAAAAGACTATTGGTGCTGGTGCTCGCTGTGGTTATCGGGCTCTCGATGTTCGCCGTCAGCTGCGGCGGAGGGGCGGCAACCACGACCACGACGGGTGGCACCGTCACCACGGGCGGCAGCAGCACGACCGGGGCAGGCGGCCCGACCACGACCGGGGCCGTCTCGGGCGAGCCGATCAAGATCGGCTTCGATGAGGGCTTCACCGGCTTCATGTCTTATGACACCGCGCTTGCCGAGAAGGGCATACTGACCGCCCTCGCCATGCTCGACAACCAGTTCATGGGCCGTCCTCTCCAGTACATCAAGGCCGACAACGCTTCTGATCCCGGTGTCGCAGTGGACAAGGCCCGGCAAATGGTGGAGAGCGACAAGATCAATGTCATGATCGGCCCGATCTTCTCGCCGTCCGCTAAGGCCGTGGCCGACTATCTGGGCAAATCTTCCGGCATCCCGCAAATCTCTATCGTAGGGCAGCCGACGGAAAACCTGGAGACCGCCAACGGGCTGGCCTTCATACATACCGGCTTCTTCGACTCTCACGGGTACTACTTCGGCAAGTACCTGGCGGAGAAGGGGTACAAGACCGTCAACGTCATCAACTACGATGACACGCCCGCCTACGCGCTGACGGCCGGCTTCAAGAAGGCATTCGTCGACGAGGGCGGCGGCCAAGTGCTGAGTGAAAACTACGTACCTATCGAAACGGTCGATTTCAGCGCCTACCTGACCACGATGAAGAAAGCGGACGTCACCTTGTTCTGGATCTTCGGCAACGGGGCCGTCCCGTTCGTCAAGCAATACAACGACTACGGTCTTACTGCTGTGCTCGCCGCGCCCATGTCGAACAACTTCAGCGACGAGCAATTGGCCGAGTTGGGCGATCTGGGGCTGGGCATGCTCGCCATCGACTACTATGCCTACACCATCAACAACCCACAGAACAAAGAGCTCATCGCCGCATATCAGAAGCTCTATCCGGGCGAAAATCCCACCCCGCAAGGGTACGGCGCCTGGCAGGCCGTCATGCTGTACATCGAAGGGTTGAAGAAGACCAACGGCGACACCACGCCTGCTAAGGTCATCGAGGCGATGTCGAACCTGAGCTTGGATACACCGGCCGGCAAGGTGACGATAGTGCCCAACAAGAACGCGTTCATCGCGAAGCGCGACTTCTTCATGTTGGAGGCCCAGAAGGTGGGCGAGGTGCTCACCTGGGTCCCCGTGAAGACCTACCAGCAGGTGTTGCTGGGTGAGCTGAGCCAAATGCCATAAGCAGTTCTGCGGATCAGGATTCAAGGACCTGAAACGTCCGCCCGACAGGGGGAAGCTTCACGCTCTTGCGTGAGGCTTCCCCCCTCCCTCAGAGGCCGCGCCGGCTCCTCGGCGGGCCGGTCCGCAGGGCGGTCGAGGGGCGAGTGGGATGTGGTTAGGTCCTTTCGAGTCCTCGGATCTGTGGTCACAAACACGAGAGTGGCGGTCGGAAAGGAAGAGGAACGATGATCTCTGAAGCCGAGTTGATGGAGCTCTCATTTCCGGATGCCCCCAAGATGGTGACCCGGGTGCCGGGACCCAGGGTTAGTGAACTCATGGCAGAGTCGGCCAAGTACGAAGCATTCACACGCGGCGGTGCCGGTTTCCCGGTGATTCTGGAACATGGAAAAGGCGCCACGGCCAAAGACGCCGATGGGAACCTTTACATAGACATGGCCGCGGGTGTCGCTGTCAACGCCGTCGGCCGGGGCCACCCCAAGGTGCTCGAGGCGATCCGCAGGCAGAGCGGTGAGATCATGCACACCACCGATATCACAAATCCCAAGCGGATCGAACTGGCCAAGAAAGTCTCCGGGATCATGCCGCAAGGTCTCAGGGGCAACTGCCACACCTCGTTCTTCCAGGCCGGCAGCGACGCGGTCGAGACCGCGATAAAGTTCGCCCGTCGCCACACCGGACGTTCCCAGATCATCGCTTTTCAGGGCGCCTATCACGGGGTCTGGTGCGGCACCTCTGCCCTGACTACCGGCTATAACTACCGCCATGGCTGGGGCCCCTTGATCGCCGGCGTCACGCACCTACCCTACGCGTACTGCTACCGCTGCGCCTTCAACATGACCTATCCCGCCTGCGACATGCAGTGCGCCAAGTACGTCGACTATGTGCTCAACACCCCCTATACCGCCGCGGACGACGTAGCCGCTCTGATCATCGAATCGGAACAGGGCGAAGGGGGGTATGTGGCTCCTCCGGCGGAGTTCTTCCAGATCATCAAGCAGGCCTGCGAAAAATACGGCTGCCTGTACGTTGCCGATGAGGTGCAATCCGGCGCCGGACGTACCGGAAAGATGTGGTGCATCGAGCATACCGGCGTTGCTCCCGACATGCTGACCTGGGGCAAGGGCATGGGTGGGGATGTGCCTATGGCCGGTCTGACGTACAGGGCCGAGATCGAGGCAAGCCTGGCGGAAGGTTCGCAACCCAGCACCTTCGCCGGTAACGCCATGGGTTGCGAGGTCTGCATGACCAACATCGACCTCATAACGGACCCGGAGGCGGACCTGCTGGGGAGGGCCACCGCTCTGGGCGCCGAGATCCGCGGGCGGCTCACCGACGCGATGACAGCGGTAGCGTGCATTGGTGAGGTCCGGGGCCGGGGTCTGATGATCGGAGTCGAAGTGGTTGCCGACAGGAAGACCAAGGAGCCGTTGGCCCCCGAGAAGGTCGGCGAAGTGGCGATGAAGCTGCTGAACAGCGGCGTTCTGATGACCCCCTGTGGCCGCTACGGCAACGTCTTCCGCTTCATGCCGTCCCTGACGATACCTAAAGAATATGCTCTCAAGGCCACCGATATCATGATCGACATTCTCAGAGGCTACTAGAAGCTGCCGGACCTCGACCCGCGCCGCTCTTTAATGATAACGGGCGCCCCAGCAGACGTCTGCTGGGGCGCCCGTCTCCTTGGGGAGGCGTTCGCGCGCGGTCTATCTGGCCAGGGGTATGTCTCCTAGACTGACGTCCTTGTCCGCCGTGCTCAGATCGGCGAAGGTCTTTGCCGCGAATCCCTTGGCATCGATCGTGAGCGAGCATGGTCCCTTTGCCAATCCGTGGAACCAGAAGTCACCGAAAGCGTCGGTGGTCGCGGTCAGAGTCTTGCCCGAAGCGGCCGGGCCGGTGAGGGTGCAAGTGGCCCCGATGATCACCTCTTTCTCCAGCGGGTCGTAGACCGTACCGGCGATGAACTTCTTAGGGATGTTCAGGTAGTAGACGCGGGGCTTGGCGCCCAGCTCGGGTTTGAGCACCTCGGCTCTGGCGATCTCCGCCTTGAACTCGCTCTCTTCGCCGAACTTGATGGCTTCAGTCGGGCAGGAGTCGGCGCAGCGCGTGGTTTTCCACTCACCGCCATCCAGAAGGTGGGCACAGCCGGTGCATTTCTGAGCCAGGTTGAGATCCTCATTGAAGTAGATCGCGTCGTAAGGGCACCGATCGACACATTCCCTGCAGCCTGTGCATTTCACGGCGTCGATGATGACCAGCCCGTCGTCCCGCCGGTAGATCGCGCCCTCAACAGGGCAAGAGTCCATGCACCTGGCGTCACCGCAGTGCACGCAGAGGTTCGGAATGTAGTGCATCTTGACCTGGGGTACGGTGCCGCATATGTACTCATCGAGCCTCATCCAGAACTGGCCGGTATCGGGCTGCGACTTGGCGATGGGCGCCCAGTCGTTACCCACGTGCTCGTCTTTGCAGGCGAACTGGCAGGCATAGCAGCCGTTACAGACGCCCACGTCGATAACGAAGACCTTCATTGCTCTCCGCCTCCCTCGATCCAGGCGTTGAAGCGCAGCCCGGCACCCTGGTCGTATTCTCTCGCAAAAGCATCGGGGTAGTCCCTACGCCAGCTATCCCATTCTTCGCCCCTGACCTTCTGCACGTCGGCCAGATAGCCGCTTGTTGCCTGCCCGCAGGCGTTCTTGGAAGTAAGCCCGTTCGGGGCGATCGTGTTGATCGCCCCGCCGCGGTCGACCTTGCCGGGAACGACCGGGTCGTGGCGGGCGCCGTGGTCGACGTAAATCACCCCGGGCATCATCCGCTCCCACACGCGGGCGCCACATAGTACGACGCCTCGCTCGTTGAAGACCTTGACGATGTCGCCGTCGTGGATGCCGCGCTCGGCAGCGTCCAGGGGGTTGATCCAGACCGGCTCATACCGGTAGCCGTCGAAACCAAGCACCTTGCCGGTCGGAGTCTCGCGTGCCCACACGATGTCGTCGCCCTGAGCGTGCGTGCGCCAACGCGGGTGGTTCGACATGAGAAGCAACGGGAGCATGTCGGCGCGCTCGCTCGAGATGCGCTCGTCGTGCGTCTCACCCTTCTCGATCCACTTCGGAGACGGCGGCCGCTCCAGATCGGCTGGGAAGTGCTGAGCCAGGCGCTCGGAGTAGAACTCCAGGAGACCCGATGGGGTCTTGAGCGGGTTCGTCTTGGGATCGTTGTAGAAGAGTCTGAAGCCGGGCGGGTCTTGTTCCCAGTCCTTAGCTACGGAGAAGAC
>Ga0214473_10004298_pt1 | contig 17119 bp, 18 predicted proteins | sample RVTome_7_FD_203509 | JGI IMG/M metagenome (GOLD analysis project Ga0214473, IMG submission 203509) | Soil microbial communities from uranium-contaminated site in the Upper Colorado River Basin, Wyoming, United States - RVT98D197 | ecosystem: Environmental > Terrestrial > Soil > Contaminated >... | reverse complement strand
CCTGCTGCAACTTTGACAGCATGGGGCCGTTCAATAAGCCCCTCCAAGGTGAAGCCTGCGATAACCGATACATCACCCCCTCACCCCCATCCCTTTCCCCCCGGAGACTGTCTCTTAAGTCCGTTCATGGTTCGACAGGCCTGTCCTGAGCGACCCGTTCATCCTTCGAGAGCCTCAGGACGAACGGCGAGTCGAAGGGCTCACCACGAACGGACCACGGAACATTAGAAATGAATTACTTAGCCTTTCGCCCTGAGCTTGTCGAAAGTTGAGCGACGAATTGCGACACAGTCTCCCGGGGGAGAGGGAAGCTGGAGAGAGCCTCTCTTCCGGGGGAAAGGTTCAATGAGCATCTTCCGGTTCTCCCGGGCGAAAGCCGATGGGACGGCGTTTCGCCTCCGGCTTTATCATCAGTTGGCGAATGGCATCAAAGACCACTTTAAACTGCGAATCGTACTTATTCTCCAGCTCTTCAAGTTTGCGAGCCAGTTGGATATGAGAGGCCAGTATCTGTCGTAAACGTACGAAGGCCCGCATAATCTCGATATTGACCTTGATTGCCCGCTCGCTGTTGAGTACACTGGATAGCATCAATACCCCATGCTCCGTAAACGCATACGGACGGTACTTGAGGTGCTGACCGCGCTTTAAGGTCACAGTTTGTGACCTTAAGGGCATGTCGATTTTTCTCGCCCACCACGATTTCGCCTCCTCCATCGTCAATTGGAACGTGAAATCTTCCGGAAACCTATCCTTATTCCGTTTAACGGCCTGATTTAAGACTTTCGTAGGTACTTCATAAAGTTCGGCCAAGTCACGGTCGAGCATTACTTTATGACCTCGAATCATCAGGATTGCCCGCTCAATCCGTTCCACAGGAATTAAAGACTGATTCTTATTCACCCCACGCCCCTCTATTCGTGATCAAAACTTTACGATTTCGTATTTGCCCAGCCCCAAACTGGTCCCTTTGCCGACGTGAATGTATTCTCCAAGAAGCAAAAAAGGAAGGAAGGGCTTGAAATCTCCTTCGAAGGTAATCGAGCCGATGAAGCCGCCCATTTTCATCTTTGTTTCCTGGCGGTTGGAGTAGCGCTCCCAATCGACCCAGGAGAGTCTTTCCTCCTTGACTTTGATGCTCTTTGAGTTCTCTATCAGCCCTTTAAAATCGAGATCCAAATCCTGTCCGCAATGAAAGTATGAGAGAAGGGAGATCCTCCTCAAGAGATTACGAAAAAGAACATGGAATTCAGGTTTTGGAGAAAGATTTCCATCGAATTTCAAGCGGGTAGGAGTCACAAAAACCAGGTTTAAGGTTAAAGGGGAAAGGGGAAAGGGAACAGAAGAAGAAAGGTCAGAAGAAGATGAAAGGCCGGAAGAAGGTGAAAGGTCAGAAGAAGGTGAAGGGTGTAAGGTGGAAGGTGAACCTGGCAGGTCTAAGGTGGAAGGAGAAGGGTCTGAAGAAGGTAAACGGTGTAAGGTGAAAGGTGAAAGGTGAAAGGTCTGAAGAAGGTGGAAGGTGCAAGGTGATAGGTGAAAGGTCACTAACCCTCAAAACACTAAAACTATTTCTGAGGGTTTTGTCTTTTCCGGAGTAGATGATTGTTGTCTCTTCATCTTCTGGCCTTTCACCTTTCACCTTTAACCCTTGACCTTTCACCTCCTCAAGCTGGTATTTCCCTTTTCCTTTGCCGATTCCCATCCGTCCCAGCTCATCGAAGGTATAGATGAAATAGGGGAGGTAATCGATCGATTTCCCGATCAAGGTCAATTCGAAGGATAGAGTATCTTCTTCGCGATAGTCCCTTTTTTCTTCCAACGGAGGGGTGATGACGAATGGATGGGGGGCATAAGGATACTTCCTCATCTTGGAGGTATCCGACGGAGGCGGGGTTTCAAAGACATAAGAATAAACGCATTTCTCTTTGAGCAAACAGGTTCCGCAAACCCGATCTCTGGTCACGCAGACCACTTTCTTGAAGGCGTGGCCAAAGGCCCCTCTGAATGTTGACCCTTTGTAAACAGGCAGGCTGATGCAATTTAATGCTTTGAGGGAGAATTGGAATTGGGCAAATCTGAAATGGCTGAGCGGGCTTTCCATGCTTTTGGTCGCTCCTTTAAGGAGTTGGAGACATGCGCCCAAAAGAAAACGATGGCTCAATTTAGCAGAGGTGGAATAAAAGATCAAGGGAAAAATAGCGGGAAAAATTGTCAGTGGGAAGGGGGGCCCGTTTAGGCAGAAGGAAGGTCCCATCTCGGAAGAAAACAAGGGTTCTTCCCCTTCGGCCCCTCGACTCGGTCCCCGGCCTTAGCCGGGAGCCCTCGCTCGGAATGTCGCCCTCAAGGGATCGAGGGATCGTCCCAAGCAAGGCCGAAGGCCAACGAAGTGGAGCCCGGGGCTTGCCCGGGCGGCTCCACAAATGTCGACTTGGAGTAAACAGGGAGGGGGGACATTGGTGCCGTAAATAAAAATAATCTTGAAAAAATAGTAGTTCTATGATACACTTTTTATGAGATTATCAGGAATGGAGGGTCACAATGCCGAAATACTCCAAAAAAGTCCAGGTCTTACTCACTGAGAAGCAGCATAAAGACCTTGAAGAAATCGCTGCCCAACGAAAGAAAAAAATTGGCTCCCTGGTCCGGGAGGCCATAGAAGAGTACCACCTCAAGACCAAGAAACAGCGCGAGATCGCCGACGCCGTTGACCGACTTCTGTCACTTCCTGAAGTCCCGGTACCTGATGACTATCAGAAATGGGAAGCCGAGTACCTTCGGGGGAAATATTCATGCCAGTAGCTTCGGCAGGTCTTCGGTTTATCGATGCCAATCTCATCATGTACTCCATTGGAAGTCCCCATCCCCTTCAGGATCCGTGCAAGAATATCCTTGAAAAGATCAAGTCACGAGAGATTCTCGGCGTCACGAATACAGAGGTTCTCCAGGAGATCCTTTACCGATATTTTTCGGTCGGACGGAAAACCCACGGCGAGATTGCATATCAGTCAATGCTTCGGATTTGTGTTGAAGTTTTCCCTGTTCAGGTTATGGATACAGATAAGGCCCTTGAGATTTTGAACACGGTAAATGGAATCACTTCCCGTGACGCCATTCATGCCGCCACCATGATCAACAATGGGATTAAAGAGATCATCTCCGCGGATTCTCATTTTGACCTCATCCCCCAAATCACAAGAATCGACCCCCTGGCCGGAACGTGCCCCGCAAGCCCCGTCCCGCCTCTCGCGGGATAGGGGGGGACAAGGGGCACAATATGAGACGAAATTACCTTACCGGGAAGCCCCGGCCTGTGGCCGGTGAGCTTCAAATTCAAAACTCCCTAAGGTGGTGGGATGTAATTAAAGGGATCTGGCCCATCCCCTCCCTAACCCTTAAGCTGTGAAATTATTCGGGGACGGGAGACCGGACGGGGGAATACCTCCAAAAATGTAGAATGCGGACATTTAATTTAATGGCAATGAGTTCCTGCAAGTTATCTATTTTCCATGGTATTTGTGGCTTTGTGTGTGAAACTGAAAAAGGTAGCCGCTCTACATTTTTTCCGATATCCCCCCGTTCGGTCTTTGAGTCTTGGATTTTTTCACAGCTTCCCTCCCCTTGAAGGGGAGGGAGTATTGGGGGAGGGCTCTGGTGAGATCACTTTTTCAAAGGGCTAAGGTAATACGAAGGATTTGAGATTATTCCTTCTTGTATTTCTTGGCCAAAGCCGTAAATATCTCGTACTCTTTTTGTAGATATTTTCCGAATTCATTGTTGTCCTGGTAACTGGGGACCACGCCCGTTTTTGCTATTTTTGCATTCACTGCCGGATTGTTCATGACTTTTTTGATCGCTTCGGACAGCTTCTCTATAACCGGTTGAGGCGTTTTTGCTGGAGCAAGGAATCCGTTCCAAAAATCCCGGGAGGCATCCGGATAGCCCAACTCAGCCATTGTCGGAACGTCAGGATAGTCTTTTAATTTACTGCTGGAGGCCAATAAGCGCACTTTTTTAGCCTCCAACTGAGGTAATAACGGGGTGAGGACGGTCGCACTGATGTCAATGTGCCCTCCCAAAAGAGCCGTAAAATTTGGAGCAGCTCCATTGAACATGATATGAACAACGTCGAGATTCATGGGTTTCAGCACAGCGTCCCACGCTAAAGAAGTCCCGCCGCCGTCCGACCCGGATTTATACTTCGGATTCTTTTTTGCGTCCTCGATAAAATCATTGAAGCTTTTCCAGGGCGCATCTGATTTCACCGCGACGACGAGAGGGAAAATAGTGGTTCGTGCGACGGGCGCAAAATCGGAAAGCTTGTACGAGATGTCGGGAACCAGGGAAAAACCGACAGAGTGAGACATCGTCATCCCAACTACAATTGTATAGCCGTCCGGCTTCGCGCCGGCAACGAAACTTGCTGCCGCGGTCCCTGATGCGCCTGGTTTGTTCAGAACAACCACGGCTTCTTTGAATTCTCTGGTCAGCTCATCTGCCAGGATACGAGCCATCGTATCCGCCGGTCCTCCTGCAGCCGTACCCACCACAAACTGAATTGGCCTTGTGGGATAATCCAATGCCCTCCCGGTCGCCGGGAATGAAAGTGCAAATAAGATTAAGAAGGGCAAAAGAATTCCTATCATTTTTCCCATCTTCTTCATATCGTCCCTCCTTTCAAGATACGAATGGCACGAATGACAGCGAATGAAACGAATATTCCAATCCCCTAATAGCCATATTTCTGCCATTTGGCTAAGGCCTTCTTTTTGATCGCCTCGGGGTATGCCTCGGCAAAGGAGATTCTTTTCGGTATCTGTTCCGGCTTCCAGTCAACTGGCCAGGTGCAGTCGAAATAAACTCTCCCTCCTATGCGGTATTCCCGTTCATAGGTGTTCAGCCAGGGAATGAGCGGCCATGCCAAAGCATGCTCCACCTTATTTATTCCTTTCAGCGGATGACACTTGGTCATCATGGCGTGGAAGACCTGCTTCAGATTACATGGATCGACATCGGCCTCCACGACAATAACCACTGGTGAAAGTAATCCATGTCTGGCTCCCCAGACCACGTGGGCTATTTCTCCGGCTATCCCGTAGTAAGGGACATGGGTGGACACAACCAGGGTGTGGCTGGCTCCCTCAGGCACCAAATAGGCCCCGGTGACCGGCAGTCCCTTTCCTCTAAGCTCATCCAGAAAGGCGGCACTTTTGCATACGGAGAATGCAGCGGCGGAGTCATCAACAGGGATGCCCGGGCATGACATGGTGAAGATCGGATTATTCCGATGGGTGATCGCCTTTACGCGGATGACCGGCCGGGGTCTTCTCTCCTCGCTGCGATAGCCGGTGTATTCTCCAAAGGGACCTTCGTCCTTCATATCGCCGGGCCTGATCTCACCCTCAATGACGATCTCGGCAGTGGCAGGGACAGTGAGATCGACGGTCTCGCATTTTACGAGTTCAATCGGCTCTCCCCGAAGACCACCGGCCACATCAACTTCTGATACTCCGAAAGGCATCGGTGTTGCCGCAACGAAAGACGATACGGGCTCCGTGCCTATTACGACTGCTATTTCAATCGGCTTGCCCGGGATTTTACCCATCATGGAGGCAAAGTGTTTGGGGGGCGGCGCCAGTATGCCAAAGGACTTTTTGTCATGGAGCATGTGCCGGTACATTCCCCAGTTTACCCAGTCGGACCCCGGTTCTTTGGATACCGTGATGTGCCAGGTGCCAAGGTAACGTCCGCCGTCACCCTCATGAACCATTGGGACAGGGAACCTGAGCAGGTCTGCCTTGTTCCCTTTGAGAACGTTTTCCTTACAGGGGGCATCTTTTACCAGAACGGGTTTTATAGGCTTATCTTTTCTGCGAAGATATTCTTCGATAAGCTCCTTCACGTGAGTATCAGGGGCCATGTCCATGGCTATGGCGATGCGCCTGTGGTTCGTCAGAAGACAGCTCACGAGCTGATAGCCGACGGGATATCCTTTGACTTTTTGAAAATAGGGTACTGGAAGGTTTTCCTCGATGGCAATACGGGACATGGCGCCGGCTTCCAGATTCCAGTCCACCTCTTCCGCAATTCTCTTACACTCTCCTTCCTTCTCCAGCCTGGCAAGGAACTCTCTCAAATCTTTGAACGGCATTTTAATTCTCCTTTTCGTGGAATACTGGAATAGATGGAATTATGGATGACTGCAGGAATGTTGGAATACTGGGGCGAAAGCCGGAATGCTGGAATATTGGAACACTGGAACATTGGGTTTAAACCACAAACAAAGTTCCTGTTTTTTCTTTCATTTCAAATTTTTTCTTTTTGCCATTATCCATTCTTCCATCATTCCACCATTCCATTGTTCCAAAATTTTTCTCACTCTTCCGTTTCTTCCGCAATAGCAGAGAGCTTCTTTCTCTGGGTAAAGATAGGAACAACCAGTAGCAGGGCCGCAACAATCAAAAACCCAAGAGTAATGGGACGGGTGAAGAAGATGGAGAAATCAGTGACTGCCGGAAAGAGGATTCCAGTTCACCTCCCAATACCAAAGCCAGGACCAGGGGCGCCCCATCGTAGCGAAACTTCCTCATCAGATATCCTAGTATCCCGAAGGTCAGCATGATGAGCACATCACCGGTATTATTCCCGATGCTGTAAGATCCTATCAAGCAGAATAAAAGGATCAGAGGATAAAGGATGTAGTAAGGAACCCTGAGGACCATGACCCACAAAGGGATCAACGGGAGGTTGAGAACGAGAAGCATTCCATTCCCGATGTACATACTCACAATGGTCCCCCAGAAGAGATCCGGAGCTCTGGACATGAGCAATGGCCCCGGCTGCAATCCGTGGATCATCAAAGCCCCCAGGAAGATCGCCATCACCGCGTTGGCAGGAATACCGAGCGTAAGAAGAGGGATAAAGGACCCTCCCGCAGCGGCGTTGTTCGCTGCCTCAGGTCCTGCCACACCCGCGATGGCGCCTTTGCCGAACTCCTCCGGGTGCTTGGAGACCTTCTTTTCTATCGCATAGGAAGCGAAGGAAGATATGATGGCTCCTCCTCCGGGGATGATTCCCATGAAGAAGCCGAGGACCGTGCCCCGCAGAATGGGCCATATGGACTCGGCCCAGTCCTTGAGGCTTGGAAGAAGGTTCTTGACCTTTTCTGTAAGAATCTCCCGCTTGATCTCGGTTTCCAGGTTTTCAAGGACCTCGGAGATTCCAAAGAGACCCATCACCGCAGGAACGAGTCCCACCCCGTCCAATAGGACCTGGATGTTGAAGGTGAAACGGTATCTTCCGCTGATGGAATCCATTCCCACCCCGCCGAGGATCAAACCTACGGCAGCCATCATCAGAGCCTTGAGCATCGAGCCGCTGCTCAGGAAGGTGAGGACCATAATGCCTACGATCATCAATGCGAAAAATTCCGGAGGGCCGAACCGCAGCGCAATTCCGGATAAAAAAGGACCCACTAAAGTGAGGGCGATGACGGCAAAAGTCCCCGCGATAAATGAACCAAAGGCTGCAATCCCCAGGGCTGGCCCCGCCCTTCCTCGTAAAGCCATCTGATGGCCGTCCAAACAGGTGACCACCGAAGCAGCCTCCCCCGGGATATTCACAAGGATTGAGGTCGTTGACCCTCCATACATGGCTCCATAGTAGATCCCGGCCAACATAATGATCGCTGAAACCGGGGTCGCTTTGAAGGTCGAGGGAAGGAGAAGGGCAATGGCAGCAGCCGGCCCCAGACCCGGCAAAACACCTACCAATGTTCCGATCAAGACCCCAAAAAAACAGTAGATCAGATTGAGGGGCTGTAAGGCAACCTGAAAACCATAGAGTACGTTTTGGATCATGTCCATTGCTTCACACCTCGACCGTCCCCGTGTCAAAGCACGGGGCAGGCTTCAGAATCTTAAGAAATCCAAGAGTCCTTTGGGCAACTGGGATTTCAGCCAGGTTTCGAAAATCAAATAGGCAGCCACTGTCACCACAACGCTCACGAAGATCGTATAAAACCATTTCTTCTTCTCAATAATTCCCAGCAGAAAAACGAAGAGCAACAGGGTGACTGGAATGAATCCTATCGTTTCCATGAACCTGGCGTAAAGGAAGAGAGAGATCAATACGAAGAGGATCTTACGAGTATTCTGTGTCCCGAAGATGGAAATTCCGGGCTCTTCGGTCTTCTTCCCGCTCCAAGCCCGCAGGAGGACGATCAGGGACATGATCGCCAGGATGATACCCGTCCAGAAAAAGAGGAATCCCGGGCCGGGCTTATGGAGGGTCCCCAGGCCCAACCGGTAAGATTGGACGCCGATGAAGACCGCAAAAACCAACCAGAAAATTCCGCTGATCCGATCTGCTTTGCCCATCAGAAAATCTCCTTCTTCACCCCGTTAGAAATCATGGACCGCTGTTTCGCAGCGGGGTTACATTCTAGCATAATTCCGGCGGCGTTTAGTCCCCCGCTGGAATTTCTAACGGGGTTCACCTTTCCAAAGCGGCTTGCCCGCCCAGCATACCTGCCTGCTGTATTATAGGCTTGCTTTCATCATTTCAAATTTTTTAAGCTACCTCATCTGAATTATTTTTTCAAGCCTATTTTCATGGCGATTGAATTGGCTGTCTCATACTCATCTGTCAACAGCTTGCTCAGCTCCGCCGGACCTTTATGATCAACCGCATATCCCATTTTTTCCACTTTAGCTTTCAATTCGGGATTCTTGATGACCTTCTCAATGGCCGGTACCAGGACCTTTTTCACCTCTTCCGGCAGTCCGGCCGGTCCATAAAATGCAAACCAGCCGGAGAGAAGTCCTTGTTTGTATCCTAACTCCGTAGCGGTGGGAATATTCGGATAACCGGCCATTTTCCTGCTGACCATGAGAATTCTCAACTTTCCCGCATTGACATGAGGGATGATCTTGCCAAAGGCATCACAGGTCACTTCCACATGTCCTCCCAGGAGGGCTGTGATGACCGATTCCCCTCCTTTGAAAGGAACATGGGTGAATTGAGTACCCGTGATGGATTGCGTAATCTCAAGATTGAAGTGATCGATGGCTCCCACTCCAATCGTACTCACGCGAAGCTTGCCTGGATTCTTTTTAGCATAGTCGACCAGCTCCCCAAAGGTCTTCCAGGGCGAGCTTTCCTGGACGGTGATGGTCAACGGAAGAAACAGATGCAACCCTAAAGGCTCAAAATCCTTGAATGGGTCATAGGGGACGGTTTCGGGATTCAAAATCCGTGAATAGATGAGAGAAGAGGTACTCAAATACCCAAGGGTATAGCCATCCTTTTTGCTCCTGGCCACTGTATCAGCGCCCAAGGTCGTTGCTGCCCCCGGTTTGTTGACCACAATAATTTGTGTTCCAAGAATCTTGCCCAACTCATCTGATACAACCCTGGAATTGATATCCATGATCGAACCCGAAACGTTTGGAATAATGAGCTGGATCGGGCGATTGGGGTAGGGCTGTGCCGGAGCGGTTGAAGTTCCCACACCCAATCCGTATACAAACAAGAATAAACTTACGGCAAAAAAAATAGAGCGCTTCATGATGGTTCCTCCTTTCAAAATTTTCCTAACGGCAATCTCATTCCAGCCTGCCAGTTGCATAACGAACGTTCCAAAAGGCAGTCCCGCCTTGGTTCATTCATTTGCGCAAACCTATTTTCAGGGCTATCGCATTTGCGACCTGATACTCTTCTGCCATCATTTTTTTCAGCTCAGAGGGAGATTTATAGTCAACAACATATCCCATCTTCTCAAGCTTGGCTTTCGATTCGGGATTTTTGATGGCTTTCTCAAGTGCAGGCACCAAAACGCGCTTCACCTCCTCCCGCAAACCTGCCGGGCCAAATAATCCCATCCAGGCCGTAAGCAGATCCTGTTTGTAACCTAATTCAGTAATTGTGGGAATATTTGGAAATTCCGGCATCTTTTTGGACATTAAGAGGATCCTCAGCTTTCCTGCATTCACATGGGGAATGACCTTGCCAAAGGCATCATAGATCACTTCAACATGCCCTCCCAGGAGGGCCGTAATGACCGATTCCCCTCCTTTGAAAGGAACGAGGGTGAATTGGGCGCCTGTCACAGATTGGGTAATCTCAAGGTTGAAATGATCCGTAGCTCCCACGCCGATCGTACCTGTCCGGAGCTTTCCTGGATTCTTCTTGGCATAGTCGATCAGCTCCCCAAAGGTTTTCCAGGGAGAGCTCGCTTGAACGGTGACCGTCAGTGGAACGAACAGGTGCAGGCCCAAAGGCTCCAAATCCTTCTCCGGATTATAGGGAACCGTCTCCGGATTTGTAATCCGGGCATAAGTGATGCCCGATGAGCCTGCATAGAGCAGGGTATAACCGTCTTTCTTGCTTCTGACCACTGCATCGGTGCCCAAGGTCATAGCGGCACCCGGCTTATTCACTACGACCACTTGTGTACCAAGAAGCTTCCCAAGCTCGTCTGTTATGACCCTTGCGTTGATATCCATAATCGAGCCTGCAACGTTAGGGATAATGAGCTGGATGGGATGGTCAGGATACTTCTGTGCATAAGCCATCGGGGATGCTAGGGTACAGAGTCCCACCAAAAACAGAGCAATTGAAACAACGAAATATCTCCGTTTCATGATTCTTTGCCTCCTTTCTCATACTTTCTCAAGGCATTTACCCGATCGAAAAGATTTGCTGAGGTACTTTGTGCAAAGGTTCGATGCCGGCTTCGGTGATGAGATAGTTGTCACAGATCCAGACCCAGACCCTGTCCGAGCCGATAATGGGATGGACCGTGATGTTCATTCGTGCCTGCAGCTTCATCGGCTCATCGTCTCGAATAGCGGGCCGTTCAACAAGGTCATATCCCTGGCCATGGGCATAGAGACGCGTTTCGAGCAATTGACCTTTTCTGCCCAGGAACTCATTATTGGCCCGCCATAGGTCGGCAGGGTCAGCCCCGGGCCTGAGAAGCTTCAAAGTTACCTTTTGGGTCTCCTTGCACAGTTCATGGGCATCCTGCAGCTCGGAAGGGGCCTTGCCAAGAAAGAAGACCCTTCCAAGCTCCGCGTACATCCCTCCCGGGCCGTTGACTTCGATCATCAAAGTGAATTGGTCTCCTTCTCTCACCACGCGATTCTGGTAATGGCGTTTCTGCATTGGAACCGGTCTTCCAGGAGGCCCAGACCCTCCGATGACCAACTGCTCTTCGCTCCCCAAATCGGTTACCTTATGGACAATATCCGCAACGATCTCGAAGTCTTTTCTGCCGGGGCGGATCACCTTTTTTGCATACTCCATCGCTTCATCTTGCAGAGCTGCCGTCTTTTTGATCAGGCCGATCTCTTCGTCGCTCTTGATGGCCTTGATCTGATCTACCAGGTCCGTGGCTTCCACGAATGTTGCTTCCTGGAGATTCTTCGTCAAATGCTCGTAAAAGGTCATGGACATGAAGCCTTTTCCGACAATGCCGATCTTTCCTTTTTTTCTGCCCTTTAATGTTTCCGCCGCCAGCTCTGCATCATAGGCATTGCTGTACCTCAAGCTCCGGAAATAGGGGGCGGAAAGCCTGCTCTTTACGCCTCGCATCGTCCATGCAGGAGGGCCCAAATCCCCGGGCGGTCTGCCGCCACAGGTTATCGTTGTCATCTCTTCGTCGATAGGAAAGATTACCGTCATGGGATAGCCATTCCTCGCGGGAATATCGGTGAACCACTTCACGTAACCCCCCAGCCACTCGTTGTCATTTTGCATCACTAGGAAGTCGATGCCGTCTTCTTTCATCTTTGCACGGACTTCCCTCCATCGTCTTTCCAACTCTTGATTTGATATGGATTCTGTAAGTATCTGCTTCGGGTCATCCATCTGTCTTTCTCCTTTTCTTGGTCTGATCCCTGGCTTCCAGGCCTTCCATTCAATGGGAGGGTTATAAATCGTCATCGGCCCCTTTGTCAATGAAAAAGTGAGAGGGCTCTAAAAACCTATATTCGCGACATTCCTGGACCTTTTCAGAAATCTCAGCGGAGCAGAAAGGTCTGAACTTCTCCTAAAGTGGGGATTCCCCTTCTTCCGCCGAGGTCACGACATTTGAGAGCGGCTGCTGCATTGGCGAATGCTAAGATTTCGGCCACTTCCCAATTCTGTAAAAGACCGTAGATAAACCCGGCGTGGAAGACATCTCCTGCTCCGGTCGTATCGACCGCTTTTATCTTAAATCCCCCGGCGTGGAGGATCTTTCCGTTCACCAGGGCCATCGCTCCTCGCTCTCCCAATGTGGCACACAGAAACCCGGAAACCTGCTCTTGTATCTCGATGAGGGCCTTTCCCGGATTCGAAATCCCGGTGAAGAGTTGTGGAAAACGTGAAGAAGTGATGATGAAATCGATCTTCTTGATCAATTCGGAAGTTCCAGTCTCCACTTTGTCGAGGTCAATGACCGTGGGAATTCCTTCTTCCTTCGCCCACCTGGCACACTGAAGGGCTGCCGGGAGATCGTGTCCATCCAGGTGGAGTAGCTTCCCGGAACAGACTTCCTCCTTGCGAAGCTCGACCTCGCGATACGCCAGCCGTTCGTCCCGGTCCCAGAGAATGGTGCGCTCTCCGGAAACAGCATCGACGATGATCGTGGCAAATTGATTGGAGGCATTGGGCTCAACGGTCACCGAAGAGACGTCCACTCCCTCGTTCCGAATAGAATCGAGGGAAAAGCTTCCCCATTCCTCTCCCCCCACTTTCCCGATATATTTCGTTTTCAGACCCCATCGACTCAGAGCCACCAGGGCTGTAGCTACCTGGCCTCCTCCCTGTTTCGAGAACCGGAGGATCCTCATCTTCGAATTTGGGGTGGGATAGTGGGGAACCAGACTGAGAAAATCGACCGAATTGAGGCCCATCCCCACCACATCAAAAAGTTTGTTTCCCGGAAAAGAAAGATCGAATCTCATTCATTGGCCTCTTCGTAGCCCCTTAGCTCCCGGATTCTAAAACTTTGGGAGTCCCGCTCTTGGCGGGAACCGTCCTAACCCACTCCCTGTATGGATTGATCGGTTTTGGATAACCCTCCGCCGATTGATGAGCAACAAAGTGGAGATGGGTAGGAGATCTTTTGGGATAGGCATTCAACCCTGTTCTGCCCACTGTTCCCAATCGTTCTCCCCTGAGGACAATCTGCCCGACCCTCAGAAAGATCTCATTGAGATGGGCATAGTAAAAGTATCGGCTCTTAACCGGTTCGTAGACCCAGATGTAGTTTCCACCCCGGAGAGGGCTCGATGGTTCCCAGTTGAGATTGACCGACACGACCACCCCGGAAGAGGCAGAGATGACTTCCACTGGTTTTCCGGTAAAATCGTCGAGCCCGTCCTGGTTCGTATCGCGGATGAAAAGGTCATGGCCGGGATGGCCTTTATGGTCGTTGCCATCGAAGAAATCGTAGCCCCGGACTCGATAACCATTGCCGTCTCTTCCTCCAATCGAGTCGAAGTCATAACCTTTCAGGGGGAAACAGAGAGCCTGGTCAGTTTTCTCTTCTTTTGGAAAGATATCTTTTAGCAGGCCTTCTAATACTCTCAGCTTTTGCCTGGCTTCCTCTTTTGAAATAAGGCGGTCTCTTATTCTGGAATAAAGACGGTCCCATTCAGATGCCGTGTCAACCGGAGAAGAGAGAGGTGTTGAAAAAGAAAATAGAGAGAGTGCAAGAATAAAGAGCGTTGTCGGAAGGTGTACGAAGGTCCGAGGGTTCATGGGTTCAAGCAAAACAGGTGTGCACGAGCGTTCTCTCCACATCTTCCAATTCGAACATGACGGCATGGAGCTTGGAGGTTTTTCCCTCCCGAGCGGACTGTCCGGGGTTGATTGAAACCGTTTCTCCGACATGATCGAAATAAGAGCCTGAGAGTTCGGCTTGACACGGGGAAGGTTGAGGGGAACGCCGCGCCTCGCGCCTGCCCGCTGAAGCGCTTTGGCGCGCAAGCGCAGGACAGATGCCTGCCTGCCGGTAGGCAGGGGCGTTTTTCAGCAACCTGCTATTCCTCGAATGCTTCCGCAAGGACCCAGTCGCCCTTCTTTCTTAACAGCTTGAAAGTGACCTTACAGTAAGAGCAGAGGATGATGTCGCCTGACTTCTCGTCACCATCGAGGGGAATATCTGCCTCGCAGACAGGGCATTCCATCTCCTTTGTCTTATTTGACTCCATTTCTTTCCCTCCGGATGCTTCTACTATTTGATATCTCTCAGGAAAAATCAAGAGAGCCCAGGGCATTTTTTCAGAGCTCCGTAACCCCTCAGACGGTGCAAAATTTCCGTAGGGCACTCGTCCCGGAGGTCGATCCGCTCCTTCCTCACGTTTCAGAAGGCGGTTCGTTGAGAGTATGGGGAACGAAAGGGTGAGTGCTCTGAGTGGCTATGGCAGGGCATCGGGGTGACGGTCATTCTTGGGAAAGAGGTTCCCGCCACTGAAACGCTGCGGGTGAGCGGCCCGACCTCCGGGACCAGCAACAGGCTTGTAATCTAAATGAGAGTCCGGGTAACTGAGGAGTTACAAGAGCTCTCTATTTTTTGCTTGCATCGAGGTCCAAAATCTTGTAAAAATGAGTAAGGGGAAAGGGAGGAGTATGGTTGAAAAGTTCGGAGTCTTGAGTTCGGAGTTCGGAGCAACAGAATAATAAAACCGGCAAGATCTTTTGTGTGATGATTCATTTTTTAACTCCGAACTCCGAGCTCCCGACTCCGAACTTTCTTTCGAGGTGAGATATGTTCGGTCTAGGTTTCCCTGAAATTCTTGTAATTCTAGTTATCCTCTTTCTGCTCTTTGGAGCAAAAAAGATCCCCGAAATCGGTTCCGCACTTGGAAAGACGGTCAATGAGATCAGAAAGATTCGGGACGAGAGGAAGTCTGACAAGGAGAAAGAGAAGGGAGCAGAGAAGGGAAATCTTGCTTCGGACATAAGAAAGGAAGTTAACGAACTGCCGGGCATGAAAGAAGCCAGAGAGATTAAAGACACCGCAGCAAAGATCAAAAATTTTACGAAGATACTGAAATAGCTCCTCCTTCGAAATTCCAAAATCCAAATCCCAAATTCCAAATAATTTCCAATCACCCAATGACCAAAATCCGAAACAAATCCCTTTGGGTCCTTCGAAATTGAAATTTGGACATTATCTGGGATTTGGTGCTTGGAGATTGGTGCTTCGCCAGCGTAGCCAAAATTTTATAACCATTTTGCGCATATTCCATTCATAATGTCTTGCATGAGACAACGATGGGTCCTACTGCTCCAGCAGCAAGCGGCCCAACTTCTCTTTATCGATCCCCAGTTGTTCCCAGTTTTCGACATAGACAGGATTTCCTTTCTCATCATAGGGATCAATAAGCACCTTCCTCAAGAAGAAGGGAGATTTTTTGGAATGGCAATCGGTGCAACCCCTCGCGCCGATAACAGCCGGACCGGAGACCACGTTATGGTCGAGGAAGAAGTCGAGGGGGTGCGCCTGTTCGTGCCTGATCTTTTCGACCTCGCCTTTCTTATCCAATTGGTAGAGAAAGCCTCCTTTGATCAAGACCGGATGGCTGGCCACGGGATTTCCGAATTTATCTTTTCCCTTTAAAATTGCCCCCAAGAGAGCCTTGATTTCGTCAATAGAATTGATTTCAAGGATTCCGTCTCCATCGTCATCCCTGAGCGGAGGCTTTTTCAATTCCCTTATCTTCCACAGATAGACGGGTTTCACAACGTTTGTCTTTTCGTCAAGATCTCCCCAGTAGATGGGAATCAACGGCTTCACGGGAACGATTCTCCCCTTAAAATCTCTGATCGTAGGATACCATCTGTTCCCATCGTCTCCGGTTGGCTTTCTGGGATTGAGAGGGTCTCCGGATAGAAACCTGGTTGTGTCGTAGACCGTCACCTCGCCGGTAGAAGCATAGTCATAGACGAGGTCGGCCGGGGCGCTCTGATAGGGAATGTGGCATGCCTGACAGGCAATCCTTTTCATATGACGCGGGGAGAAGGGGTGCTTATATCTCGGCGCTTTCTTATTCTTTCCTTTGTAGTGACAGTCTTCGCAAGAATACATATCACTCCTTCTTGCGAAGTTGTGTTCCGGGTTTCCCGGATGGCAGGAGACACACCCAACGTCCTTCGCATTGTGGGCATCCGTTTCCGGATTCCACGAACCGCCTCGTTTCTTTCCCTCCGAACCGGCATGACAGGACCAACAGTTCTCGTCAGGGGGCTTTCTCACAATTTGAAGGTGAAGGTTCTCAAAATCGGCTACCTCCTTTCCGGAGTAATCCACAGTGACCTCATCTATCTTCGGGTTTCCTGATTCCCCTCCGGAGACTCTCAATGTGGCCCACCCCGCCCCGACGGTGGGTCCATATTTGAATAACCCGCCCTCAAGGGCCCCACTCCGTTTCTTCCATTGGTAGCCTTTCAGGTGGCAGATCAGGCAATCGGCTTCGCTCACACCACTTTTGTTCCAGGGGGCACCATAGCCTGGATTTCCCATCGTGAAATTCGTATAGTCTCCGTCAAGGGCTGGATTATCGCCCGAAAGTTCGTAACCAAATTTCTGTTTTTCATCGTCGTAGTAAAGATTCCCTTTGCGATCGTATTCTCCCATCCCTCCACCGGGATGGCAGATCCCGCATTTCTGAACGAAGAAGAAGGAGGATTTGTCAATTTCGGAAGGATTCTGATTAACTTTTTTGGCCAACTGGCTTGAATCGGGCGATGCCAGTGAATGTTTCCCATAGATGCCGGAACTTTGCTGAAAGTGATATCCGCTGGTGATTCGGCCATAATTATGGCAGGTCCCGCAAGTTTTCTTAGGGCTGTAAGGTTGTTTGCTATCCTTCGTGATGTTGCTCCCATCGAATCCTTTAAGAGCAATCTTCTCATGCTGGAAAGCTTGGGGCCGGGCAGATGTGGCAAAGAGGAAGGATAGGAGTAGAAAGAAAATCCCGTTTTTTTTCATAAGCACGTTCCCTCCCCCTTCGATGGACCCTTCGATGGGGGGGCAGGGTGGGGGTGAACAACGGATATTGTCCTTGGTTTGTGTATTTACGCTATGCGCCATGCCCTGTACCTAAAGGGAGGGCGACCCATGGAAGCT
>Ga0214473_10004297_pt1 | contig 17119 bp, 25 predicted proteins | sample RVTome_7_FD_203509 | JGI IMG/M metagenome (GOLD analysis project Ga0214473, IMG submission 203509) | Soil microbial communities from uranium-contaminated site in the Upper Colorado River Basin, Wyoming, United States - RVT98D197 | ecosystem: Environmental > Terrestrial > Soil > Contaminated >... | reverse complement strand
GACCTCTCATCTCGCCTCGACCGATCTCTTCGATGACGAACACGTCTTGGGCTTCCCCGATGCAAAAGCACACCTCGCCTTTCTTCCACTTGCGAGTTGGCTTTCTCATGGCTTCTACAATGCAAATACACCGAACGGTGTACAAGTCAGCATGGAATGCGAGTGTCCTGATTGGTGGTTCCCGGCACATCGACGAAAGGAACTGAGGGCGTTGCCACACAACTACATGGGTGCCTTAGCTCATCACAAGGATTGTCCCAAGACGAAAGACCCGTGGAAAGGTGACCCCCGAGAAGCCTTGCTCAAGCCGAAGACGTTCTGGGAACGCCTGAGGTGATTGATTTCGGTGTACAGGTTGAGGATGGCGAATCTGGAAGCCTTTGACAAGTGGGTGGTGGACAACCGAGTCCGCGAGGAAATGACTTGGAGAGGAGCTGCCTTGAGGGAATTCCAATCTCTTGCAGCTTTCGCAGAGGAGCTGGGCGGCCATGTCTCTGTTGTGGGATACCACACGTCCAAGAGCATCAAGCTCCCGGTCATGGAAGTGACGACGCCTTACGGTGTTCGTGTGATCGTTCGAGACAACTTCCACGACATCAAAGTGAGCGTGTGGGCTCCCAAACCCTGCAATCACGATCTCTTTGGGCTTCCTGCCGGTGGAGACAGTTATCTTCACCAGGTTTACTTTGAGGGCTTCCAGGAAAAGTGGATTCACCCACCCTTCATGCTCGGAGCCAAAGAGTTTAGCGTTTGCCTCTATCGTGAGACATTCCTGCCTTTCGCCAAAGCCCTGCGGTGGTACTTCGAGACAGTCAAAAACAAGGATCCGAACTACCCTCCGAACCCTCCGGAGGATGACTGGATTCACTTGGAGCTAGAGCGAAGGCAAGTCGCAACGAACTCGTTTTTTCCAGTGCTCTATCATAAGGCCACTGTCTCTGCGCTCTTTCGGTTCTTCGAAACAGCCGAGGAAATCGAGCCCGATGGTGTCCGGTTGCGACGAGCTTTCACTCAGCAGGCCCCTGGCTACGATGGTAAGGTGAGCCCAAAGCCAATTCCGTATCTGAATCTAGATTTCACTTCGGGTTGCCCCAAACCCGTGGATTCGTGGATCCGAATGCTCCACGATATCATTGGAGAACGTCGGACTGATCCTGAGGCAGATCGTTTGGGCAAAGAAGTAGGTGCTCGGGTGAATGTCCTGCGATTGACGCCCCAACTCAGAAATCGGGCTGAAGACTTGGGTTGCAAAGAGCTGCTCAGGAAACCCGATCACCGGTAGGTCACCGTTTTTTCTCTCTCGCAGCCAAGGAACTTGTCGAGAATCAGGTCTCGGAGTCGTTCATGCGGGACGCTGGCTCCGTTTTTCCAGCGTGTGACGGTCGGCCTTGATGTACCAACAATTTCGGCAAACTCAGCATCGCTGAATCCTGTAATCTCAAGCCCAACGTTCAATTGTCGGCGGAATTCCTCGGCGGTCATTCTGTGACCTTGGGTCCGCCTTCGACCCCTTGCTGAGATTCAAACTTCACGCCCCGCTTGGCTTCCTTGGCTTGGGAGGCACACGAAGAACAGAGGGGAACGGTTCCATCGGCAGAAGTTGCTGGTTGGGTTCCGCAAGCCAAACACATCTGTCCGGGTTCAATGGATCGTTTCGCCACTTCGCCGCTCCGGGTAGAAGACCTTGTAGTCCTGACAGAGTTCCTGGAGGCGTGCTACGAGTTTTTGATCAGGATCGCTCTCAGCTTCGGGCAATGGCGGCATGAAGAAGTTCCCCTTGGCTCGCTGGATGTCAACACTCATCGTGGCATGACCACCGGTCTCAGTGGGTGGGAACACGAGAGAAGCTTCGAGCCCAGTCTGCATCAAGAAGTGTCTATGCCCCTCTTCGTCATCACTCCCAGTGGGCCAGCCCTCATCTCGTGGCCAGACTCGACCATCCCAGCCGAACTTTTGAAGCATCCAAAGGGTGTTGCGCTCCGTTTCAGGATAAATCGGGCACTCTACGTGGAGCATCCCGGATATTTTCCCGTCCCGAAGCAGGAGTAAGCCTAGCATCAAGAGCCGGATTTCGGTGACTTTTCGGACGCTGATCCAACCGAGCACGGGTAAGCCCATGAATGGTCCCTTGACTGGGGACGTAACGACTTTTCCTACTAAAAGTCGCTGCTGTGCCTCAGTCACTAGCTCTGAACTGTCGTTAGCTCGACGAATCTTGCGATCAAAACTACCCATCTTTTGCCACTCCAAGTCGGTGTATACACCGAGGGGATCCAGGAGAAGAAAAGAGAGTCTACATGAAAAAGCGTGCAGAAGACAAGAATCCGAACCAGATCACGTCCGCCAAAGCCGAGGCCCTGCTGGAACGGGTTCGCCAGGTCGTGGAGACCAATGCTCAGTCGAATTTCGACCTATGCCAGATCCTCTACGAAACCAGCCAGGCCGTCGTAAGCATCGGAGGCAGCATCGTTTTTGCCTACCAGACCTGGGGCTACAAGTCTTGGTTCGATTTCGTGGAGACTGAGATTGGCCTTCACGAGCAGTCTGCCACCGCCTATCGAAGGGTCTACGAGGTCTTCGGAGTCGAGCTGGCCGGTGCCTGGGATACGGGCAAGCCGCTACCCATCACCAAGATGCGGATCCTCACCGCAGCCGATTTGACCAAGACCAACGTCCGGGCCTGGATCAAGAAGGCCGAGAAGATGACTTGCTGTAAGCTCGTCTCCGAGGTCTACGGGACGGCCGAGCAAGCCCACTTCCATGCTTCGGTCAGCAAGCGAGGCTTGCACGACATCAACCGAGCCCTCGACACTGCCCGTGCTTCGTTCGGGGAAGATCTTCCAAAGGGTGACCTTCTCGTGAAGATGCTCAACGAGTGGTCGGACATCCGGAAGAAGACCCGGCGGCTCCGGGCAGTAGCGTGATGTACGTCACCCTCGCCCTAATCGCCTTGATTTTGTGCGGGGTGATCTTTGTACTCTGGGTGAGGTATCTCCGGAATCTCCGGAAGAAACGGCGGACTGGTTTCGATGAGTTGACGCATCGTATTCAAAAGAATCTTGGTGCTTTGGAGGCCGCTATTCAGCCTCAACAGGTTCGGCCTCAGACGTATAACAACCTGCTGTCTCAACTTAACGAGACCCTGTTCCGAGGAGTTCGGAGAGAGGAACGGACCCGTCTGTCTTCTGGAGGATGGGAGCTTCGGATTACGACAACGACCGCCACCACTACATCTCCAGAACCACCCCCAGAACCAGTCGAGGAACCGGAGAACAAGTTGCCACTGACGATCTATGAACGACTGGACAAGGATACCCTCGACGAGAACTAACTATCGTTCATCAAGTGATCCCAGAACGTCTGACTTACCTGCTGCTCCTGTTTATTCGGAGGCGATGGAAGAACAGTCGAGTCCACAGTGTAGTCGCTCAACTCGATCAGGAATGAATGCTTCGGGTGATCCACCATGAGTTTTGCTCCCAGTCCTTGGTAGCCAGTATCCAAGATGATCCAGAACGTTTGATAGTCCCAGGGACGATCAGGTCGTGGGAGGGCTGAGGCTACTCGGAAGCTTGAAATCCTTCCTCGGACTGTTGGCGGAGCGAGTAAGAAATCCAGGATACGTTGGTTCCTTCCTTCCTCGTGAATCGCTGAAGGTTCAAGTTGAACCAACCAAAGAGAACTTCCTGAGCCTTTCTCGTAATCCGTGTGAGGACCCGCATACCACAAAGCGGTCCTATGATCTTCCTCGACGGCTCGTACCCTTACGACAGCACTGGTACGGCAAACCAGGGGGTCTACCAGTGGAACGTGGGTAGTTAGGTCGAGGAGCACATCGGATTCTACACCGTTAGGCTGTTCCTCGCTGCGATTCCCCGACGACCGGGTAGGGAAGTCCCAGGCAACGTCTCCAGAGCCCGATGTTGACATGGCTCCGAAAGCCAGCCAGCTCCATAACCCGGAGTTTGACTCGCTCGATTTCTGCAAGATCCCTGTCATCGAAAGTCAAGATAGTTATGTCGGGGTGATGCCCGATCCGAATGTAGTTGTTGACCGCCATGACTAGCGGAAAGTATCGAAGGATTTCCGTTTCCGGTGTAGAAAGGGACAGGATGACTGACTCTAAGAAGACTGATGAGGATGTCCTTGTACTAGGTCCAGACCTCGGTGAAAATCATCACCCCTTTTACCGGAAGAACAGCTCGGGGATACAGGCCGGCATCATGCGGCCTGTGAAGGAGGGTGAGACCCTCACCGAGGATGCACTCTTCATCGAGCATCAAGGACCGGGGCCGGTCTACAAGGTCACCCCGGTTTTCGAGAAGTCCTCCCGGTCGAAGCCTGCCACGGCAGACTACAGGGATGGCTGGAACCGCATTTTCGGCGGGAAGGCTCACGTAGGCTCGGCGTAATCGGTGTAGGAGGCCAGGGTGATCACTTGGCACGTCGGAGACTTCGGCCGGTTCAGCATGGAGAACCGACAATTCCCCAGGTTTGAGGTCATCTCTGCGGACAAGCAAAAGGGCGAAGTCACTGTCTGGTACTCGGGTCAAGCGACCACCACGACCGTCCCGGCAGCGACCTTTCAGAGAGACTGCGTCAACTGGTGGGACATCACGGTCCTCAATGCCTACCTGCCCGAGTGGCTCAAGGCGGGTTGCCACTTGACGTTGGAATCGTCCACGAGGGCCATCAACGTCACCATCACCCAGATCAAGGAGCGATTCCACCGGACCACACAAGGTGTGGATGTGAAGGGTCGCACGCTCCTGTACCGCAGGAGACAAGGAGACTATGTCTCGTGTCTCACCGAAGACCCCAAGAGCTTACTGCTCATCCCGCTCAAGACCGTGCTGGAATACGGGCGCCCAATCCAGACTCGATGGGACTTGATCCGAACCAGGGATGTCCTCGACCTCGAAGAAGAGTTGTTCTAGTGCTTCGGTGTCGGTAGTGGGAACTCGACGAGGGGGATTGGTTCTCCATTGGGAGGAGCTTTGGAGGAAGGAGCCGGAGGGGCTGCTAACTGAGTTCGACGGATTACAACCTTAGCAGAACCAGGCCGCTCCTTGTCAGGGACGATCTCGATACTTGGTTTGTTTTCGGCTGTCTCCTTGACGGCATCGACCTTCTTCTCGGTCGAGGTTGCCGAATCCTGGATCTTGTCCAATCGAGTCAGAGCTTCTTGGAGCTTGGTGGTCAAGATGGCCACCTTCCTGGCACTCTCCTCCTGGAGCAAGGCCGTTTGCTGCGTCTGCCTGGCGACCAGCAAGCATGTGATGAGCACGAAACCACCGAACGCCATCCCGACGTTGGTTCTCCAGATAATCGACTTGAACTTACCAAGGATCAAAATCAGCGTCTCTGTGATGACGTCTACACTATCCGTGAACTTCACCGCAGCTTCGGTGACCTCGTCTCGGGTTCCGTCTTTGGCGGGAGGTGTCTCCGCAGATGACGCTTTCTCCTCCAACACTTTGTTCAACTCGGCTCGGGCCGAGTTGGAAAACTTCGATGCACTGGCCTCGGAGAGCGTGGCCATCAGGGATTCGTTCTTCTCGGGGGCTGCCGAACGAAGACTCGGGCTATCCGGGGGTGGACTTGATGGCTTGTCTGGCTGCGACGGCATGCTTTTCTCCTAGAAGTTGCTGAGCCCGCTTGTGGACGTTCTCCCGGTTCGTTCGGAGTCGATCTGCGGCGGCTTCAAGATCGTTGGACCGAGCCTTACTTTCGGCAATCTGCTTTTCGAATTCAGTCTGAGACGCAGATTCGTCTGCGTGCTTGGATTTACTGAAGGGCCACCACCACGACATGGGTCACCTCTTCACAGGCAGTGATGCTACGAGCTGAACCTGTTGCTTCTCTAGATCCCCGATCTTGTCCTCCAGATCCTTGTTGCTCTGGCTTAGTCCTTCAAGAGCTGTTCTGACACCATCTCCAGAACGATTAGTCTCGATTGCCAGCTTGCTCGCAGCTTCGTTCATGTCCTTGAGTGCCTTGGACATCTCCTTTTGGTCATCCAGCCGCTCGTCTTTACTCTTGAGCCAACCCTTGATGGCGAAGAACAACGCCACAATCAAGAGGACACACAGCGATCCGAGAATGCCTTGCCCGGCGATGTTCGTGAGAGCATCCTGGGCTTGCTTTTGACCTGGAGCGATGACGGGTGTTGGGTCCGAAAGCATGAAGCCTGATCAATTCTCGGTTGTGATGAACGAGAGGCCACCGTTTCTCCGGATCCTCGTTTTGTCGAAGAAGTGGGAAATCTCTTTCAGGTAGGATTCAAGACTCCGGTTCTCCTGCCAGCCGTCCCGAGTTCTTTTGCCTTGGCCTGACCTGTTCCCCTCGTAGACAGAGAAGAAGACACGACGAGAGATTGAAGCAGCCATCTGAATGACCGCAGACCTAATCTGTGGCTCGGCGATGACATTGAGGACATTCGATACTGTGGCTGTCGAGAGTCCCCCATTTTGGATGACCTTCATGGCAGTTTCATTCCAGGAGGCGTCTCGATTGTATGGGTCGTAGACGATGTTCTGGACGCCAGCCTTGGCCAATTCCTCCGTGACAAGATCCCACTTCCCTCCACCGATGTCGGCGTTTACGTCCCCCGGCTTCCACATCGTTCTGAGCAAGACACGGTGCAAAGCCGGGATCTGCTTTCGACAGGTCTTAGCGGAAGTGTACTGCTGATCTTGGCTGGCGAGGTCCATTCCTGCATGAGCAGGTGGATAAAAGAACTAGACCTCGATCTCTTCCTGCCGGGCCGCTTCTCGGGCGATGGCTGCACTAGCTTTGCCCCAATCTTCCTTGTGCATGAACCGACATGAGTGGAAGAAGGGATACCCATTGACAGATCGGTTGCCTAGTGTCTCGTGCATGTAGGCCCAGACGATGCCAACGTCCTTGAGTGCCTCATCGGAGAAGTTACCCAAAGCCCCCAAGCTAAGAGGCAAGAAAACGACTGAAATCAGATTGCTGTCCTTCATCTGAGCAGAGGTGAAAATGCTTCCAGCCAGGAAATCCAGGACGAACTTCTTCAAGTCTGTCGGGGACATCCTTTGGAGCTTCTCAGTATCCTCTTTTCCCTGAAGGACAGACCAGTCCGCTTCGAGCTGTTCCTCAACCGTAGCAGGTTTCAGAGTGAAGTTGTCTAACTCCCGTTGAGGCGGGAAAGCTGGCCAACTCCCTTTAGGTACGGATGTCTTTGGCATAATCTCTTCTTACACCGGATGGTGTAGGTTGCCCGTATGCCAGCCCGTAGTTTCGCCATCGATTGCTGGGTCAGCCGGCTTTTGTTCCTAGGGGTCACTAATGGGGGTCTTCGAGTTTTCTTGGAAAACCACCGCTGTTCGCCCAGAGGACATTCGTTCTTCACCCGCTGGCAGCTCGGTCAGGAATTCACCCTCGTCGAATTCCAGTGCTCCAATTGCAGCCAGATCCAGGGAATGACCGTCCGAACTCCGTTCAATCTTTTCAGAGATCCCGTTGCCGAATACCTGTGCGACGGCTGGCCTGAGTTGACCTGGGACTCTGTCATCTCTTCTTGGCAACTCCGCCACAAGACCCATGTGGAGGGGGACAACGCCCAGTTCACCTTGTCCCGATCATTCAGCAACGGTAGGATAATCTTCTCCCTGGTCTGCCCTTGTGGCAGCTTGAGCCCGCCGTCCGCTGGTTGGGCTCTCGAAGGGACTACTATGGCCGCCCCAGTCGATCGGCCTATCCTTCACTCCTCGGATCTTCCCGTCTCTGAACCACCAAAAGTTATCAAGTCCACACTCAACAATCCGGAGCGCTTGGTTCGACATAGAGCCTCGGGACGGATCTACCGTCTGCCTCCGCTCACAGTCTATCTCGACCCCGTGGAATCCGGTGAGTCCCAACCGCTCAGTTGCTCAGTCGAGAACCTTTGGTCCGAGTTCGATAGGTTTTACGGAAGCGAGGATGCTCGTCGAGTTCAAACCTGGCATGAACGCCTGGCTAAGGAGTGACACCCCGGTAGTTTGGGTTGCGGGAACCCTGACGAGCCATGCTACCATGCCGCTTCTTCCAGGCGGTTTTCTCCGTCTCGGGTAGGCTTGCATAAGTGCGATTGATTAGACCACGGACCGCTCCCTTCGAAACACCAAGCTTCACGGCGACATCTTTGGCCGCCATATCTTCGTGCAGGTACAAGCGAAGAATCTCCCGTTGAGCTACCTCTGGGAGGGCTCTGGATTTGTTAGACCTGCGGGCAATTTCAGACCTGAGCTTAGAGTATTCAGGAGTACGCCGGAGGTCCACCTTGGGTCGATTCAGACGAGCTTGTTTGGAAGCGGCTCTCCTAGCAGGAAAGGATAACCCTAGTCTTTCAGCGCAACTCTTCACAGCGTTGTCAGAGGCACGGAAGTATTCACTCAGTGCCCTGAGTGTCGCTCCCTGCTCGAACATTCTCCGGAACGTCTCGTAGTCTTTAGCTGCTATCGCGTACTGACCATCCAGTTGTTCTGGAGACATGGTGTGGCCACCATCTCCGCCATCTGCTACATTGTAATGTCTTCCTGGAGCTTGTTTCCGAACATCAAAGATCAACCGTCTCTCGTGAAGACAAGCTGATTCATTGGAGAGATGGACTTGGAGGGCTTCTACCTCAAAAGCCTTTGCTCCGTACTTTCTGATGGCCCGGTGAAGTGGGAAACCTTTTCCGTGTGCGGCATCCCAGCAATGCTTGTACCAACGGTCAGACACATTGGCTGCTTTGCCATAGTAGACCTTCCCGTTAACCTTGTTTGTGATCTTGTAGACAGTGACTTTCACACTAGAGCAAGCGCATAAGCTCAAAGTGCATTCCATCAAAACGGCCCTTCACGGAACCGCCCACAAACTCCCCGAACCAGCCGCCCCAGAAGAAGCCGTTCTGAACCGCCAGGTCCACGAGCTTACGGACGGAGCCTTCCTTGCCAACCAGAGCAGGGATACAGCCCAGACCGTTCCATTTGTAGTTCACATCAAAGGCACTTCCCCAGGCGTGATTCGACAGATACTTGGTTGATCCACGAACGAATCTCGGGTTCCACCCACCGTCGAAAGTCAGGACGAGTGGGAGTAGACCCGCCGTCTCCCAAGCCGCCCAGAGAGTTTGGAGCTGCTTGGCTCCTTTGGTGTGGAAAGAGACCTTCCCACTCGGACAGCCCTTCGTGCCCTTGAGCTGTGGGATGTCCACACTCACGATGTTCCTCTTGTCCCAGCCATCCGTGATCTTGATAGCTTCTGGGTTGCCTGTCACCGGAGCAGGAACGAATGAGAATGAGCCGAGAACCTTGGCTCTGTCCACGAAGCTCAATCCTGAAAAACCCTCTGGCTTCGGTGGCCACTTTGCTCCAAGCACATCAGCATCGTCGTGAATGGCATCCGGATCTGGGAAGCCATCTGCGATGGCTGCCTTCAGGGTGTTCGGGCCGACTTCTCCGTCTTCAACGAGCCCATGAGCTTTCTGGAAGTCCTTCGTGCAATCGACAGTCTCCTGGCTGAATTCGCCGTCTACCTCGACCCAGTAGGAACCCTGGACTCCAACCAGGAAGTTCTGCCAGGCTTCAACCTCAGGTCCAGACGATCCTTGCTTCAGTGTTTTCATCCTGCCAGTACGGATCCATTAAGAATCTATGGGTTTGCTCTCACAGTGGCAACTCCTCGAACACAGCTAGAGCAAGACCTGCTCGACATGCTTCAGATGGAGCAGAAGCGAAACGCCTCAACGCAGGATGGCCCTCCGAATCTGCGTCAGGCATCAAGTGCCCACATGTCTCCCGATGCCTACTTCGATTTCTTGCAACCCCCTTCACCGGGCAGGAACGTAGCGGAGATCGGGCTGGACTCACTCTGGGAGCGACCTCCAGCTCTCCCTGTCGAGGCAACCGAAGACCCGTTAGCTTCTCTCTGGTCAACCCCGGCCCCGCAAGCACCAGTTCAAGCAGCCGCCCCAGGTGAACCCGACCTGAGCAAACTTTGGAACACCGCCCCCGGAGCTGAGCCAGACCTAGAAGGGCTCTGGGACGCTCCAGGACGCCCCACAATGGCTTCTGACGACGGAGACGCCCTCTCTTCCCTTTTCATGAACAGGGACGCTGTAGCTCAAGCTGAGATGGTTGGCTTAGGTCTTGATGCCGGAGAGATCCCGATGCCCTCGTCGAGGGTGGCCTCTTACGCCAGAGAGTTCAATATCGAGTTCGATGCCGACATGAATTTCGGTGACGTGGCTCCTCCTAGGACAGGTCGATTCAGGATCGACCAACCCCCGCCTCGATCATCCTTCCGAGGTGAGGTCACTGCCCAGGATGGTGTGGTTGTTGGTCAGCGTGGTCCAGATGGTCGCTTTCGAACAGCAGCCGTTCGGCCAGCTCCAATACCTGCATCCCAAGCATCGCAAAGAACAGTCGAAGCCCCGAGACCGGCCGTCACACAGACTACGTATGACGTGCTTCGTAAGGGCGGCCTTGACCTCTAGTTGATACTAGGATCCGCCTTCATCACAGTCGGGAGCGAGGTGTCCACCTCGACCGACTCATCTTCCGAGTTCTCGATGTGATTTTCGAGCACGTGAGTCAACACTCGCCCTAGCCTGAGACCTGCTTGGTTGTAGGTCAGAAACGTCTGGTGATAGTTGTCCATCACTGAATGAAAACTTTCAGTGAACCCCTCATCACTGGAGTCATAGTCCTCTGCAAACCGGTGAGCAAGCTGGAGAAGAATCTCCCCTCGCTCCTCGGGATCCTGGGTAGCCCTGAGCTGCCGGTAAAGCGCCAGGACTTCTGGAGAGAAAGGAGCGCACCGGGGACAGGTCTGATGATTCATGGAGCCTCCACTATACACCGGCTCAGGGATGATTTTCTCTAAATTTAACGGGCTGTTGAAAAGCTGTGGGCACCTTGAAAGTTCTACTTGAAGGATTGCACTCCTGCTCAGCGATTCAGTAGGGTCCACAGGGACCAGAGGGCTACGGTGGCGAGTCCTGCAACAACGATTTTCCCACGTACCTCGCCAGAACTCGTTGAGGCATGGACGCCACCTTGAGGGAGAACGGGAACGTGATCACTACCCGCCGATCCCCTTCGTCGCCACCCCAGAGCACCAGCTCGTGCGCTCCCCACTCGACCGTTGGGATCCGGCGATCTTCGATCCGCTCCTTGCCCCAACCGAGAGTGAGATGTGGTAGGTACGTTGGGAACTTCTTAGAGTACGAAATTCCTGCCGCATCGTACGACGCACACAACCGATCTCTGAGATCATGGAGTTCGTCCGAGTCTACACGACAGATGAGAGGGACTTCCGCCTCGGGTTTGGCTGGAAAGCAGGACAGCCTGCTGGTGCTCACTGAGAACGGCGGCGTTTTTGAAGAGACCTCGTAGGTGGCGACCAACGCTTTCGCCAGCTCCTCAATGGGCACGTTGTCCCCGAGATGCAAGATCGTGACATGGAAATTACCCCCTGGCTCCTTACGGCCAGGGATGTCCAACTCGCTCAAGAGTCGAGCCGTCTCGTGCGGGATTTTCAAGCCCAAAAATGACATCAGAGCACCTCGCGAAAAGTCTGGCGACGGATGACCTTCCAGATGGAAGCCTTGCTGAGCCCGTAGAAAACTTGGAGTTCCTTGGCCGGGGCACCTTTCTCGAATTTCTCTCTCAGCTCTGTTGCTTGGGCGTTGGTGATCTTAGCCGTAGATGACCTTTCACCGGCTGATCTGTGGCCGATCTCTCGCCGCTGTTCTGAGGACCATATAGCTTTCCCTAGCTTGGATTGGCTGATTCTATCTCGGGTTTCGGCCGAACGGGATGTGCCCCATAAAGGATGACGATCTCCTACGAAGGTCTTTCTGGACTCTGAAAGGTGTTGACGGGTACTGACCGAATGTGTTCGACCGTAGAACGGATTCTTCGACCCGACCCAGGTTTTCCCCAGAGCTGAGCGTCTTTGGCGTTCGGCTTCGGTCACACGAACCCCGTTTCCTCCAGGGGTTCTATTATACCCAATCTTCGGGTCGGTCGTCTTGAACTGTTGAATAAGATCAATTTCTGCTTGGTACGCTGCCTCTTCGGTCTCGAATGTTTGCACCAGCTCGAAGATGAAGTTTTCCGAACCATACTTCCGCATAGCATTGTAGAAATGGTAGTTCCGATTCCGCTTGGCCTCAGAGATGTGCTCGATCTTTCTTCGGGTCAGGTTGTTGGTTTTCCCGAAGTAGATTTTACCGTTGATACGGTTCGTAGCTTTGTAGACTAAATACATTACAGGAATCTCCGGAGATGCTCAGGCAGCTCGGGTTTGACCGTATCGCCTTGACCTGACATCAGTGCTCGGAACTTCTCGACTTTCGAGAAATCCCAGGAACCGTGGAGCTTGAAGTGGCTCAATGCAAACAGTTCAGCAAAGGATTCGCCTTCTTGCCGGCTGTACTTGGTGGTCCACCACTCGGGTTTATCGAAATCCGTGGAAGGCATCGTGTTTTTACGCTCATACCGATGGCCGAGTTCATGCGTTAGGATGTACTCGAAGCTAGCGTAACCGCCTGAACGCTTGAGGATGACCGGAGTGGTTCGAACCCAGAGGACATCTCCTTGGCTCTTGTACTTTCCACCAACCGTCCCGTGGAAATTCCTGGGGCTCATCAGGGAGACAACTACGCCACCAACGAGAGCCTTCTTGTGCCAGCCCTGAAGGTCGTTCAGGATGGCCTCCAATCGGACCACGTACTTCTTGAGTGAGGCTTCATTGACACCTATCTCGTTGAGATAGGTGTTGCCACCGATTTTTAGCTCCTTGGGAACTACGACTCCACCCTCGTTCGTGAAGCCAGCAACGAGATCCTCAAGACGTGGTCGAATTTCGCTCCACAGCCTTCGAACTTCTCGCTCGACGGTTTCAGGTTGGCTAGCGTAAGAACTGGGGCCTGCCGTGAGCCACCATCGAAGGCTCTCTGCCTTCTCCTTGAGTTCCTTCATCCCGCGAGGAGTCTTGGGGGACTTGACCCGGAAGTTCTGCTCGAACCACTCGCCGATCTTTCTGGCGTTCTCTGGATCCCAGGAGGAGAGTAGTCCGAGCATCACATGCTCGAAGGTGTCCCCCAGGCCAGCCAGAACGATCGTGGTGCCTTCCTTCTTGTTCTTCCAGCCGCCACCTAGGTTGTTGTACTGCTTGACAGCCCAGGCAATCCCTTTGGGTGCTGGCCAATGCTTCCAACCTCGCCCATCATTAGGAGCATTGACCTCCTTGTCCATGTACCTCAAGACTCGACGTTCTCCACGTGCCAGGTCGAGCACTTGCTCCCAGAGCCACTTGCTCGTCGGCTCATGGTTGTCTTGAGGTAGCGGAATGAACATCCACTAAGGCCCGGTCGTTCAGAACATTAGCGATGCCCTTGAGGCTAACTACTCGGAACTGTTCCGAAGATCGTGGCTCCGACGACCTCGACGGGCACTCCAGGCTGTCTCAAAACGGTCATTTTGCCGGTTTGGTTGGCCAAATAGGCTAACTCGGGATCCTGAAGGATTTCTTCTAGGTCTCGCTCCACACCATCTACGGTGCATGTCCGAGCCACCAAGACACAGGTCTGGCTATAGTCGCTGTGATGTGAATCGTGGGCTGTTCCACGGCCTTGAATCAGTCGGCAGTAAGCTCCAGTTTTATCTTTCATCAGGGAAGCACAGACTTCTCCCTTGAGTCCTTGATAGTTCGAGCCTTCGAAGTGCCATCCATAGTTCATCGCCCGACCCGATTTCTGAGCTAGGAGTTCATCAATTACCCAATGCTTGCCAACAGTTTGGATCAACAAACCTTCGGTGAGGTTGCCTTGGAGTTGTTTGTCGATGTCGAAACTGTGTTCGACCATCGCTTTGGTTGTGGCCGTGATAGGCCGAGGTCTTGGGACGACTCGAACTGCGGCTTGAGCCCAAAGAAGATCCGCCAGCTTCGGAGTGAGTAGAAGACAACCCATTGCATCGGCAATCTTCTGCTCAGTCTCGGCTGAGACGTTGAGCCGGACACCTCCGAGTTTCAAGGCATCGGCAAAGACGTTGAACTCTGCCGTGTGATCCTTGTAGCTGGACGTGACCTTGACCCACTCGTTCGATGTGCGTCCGTCAAGGACAGCCTGGAAAATGGCTGCCTCTCGTTCGGGACCCACGTTTGCTGGCAACCCCAATGCCTGGAGAGTCTCACTGACCGACCCACTCATGCAAGAGCGAGTCTATGAAAGGATCCCTCAGTTGTAATCTCGACGGCCGACGTTCTTGATCCCCATTCGCTCTGCCGCTTCCTGGAGCAAGTGAGCCAAGCTGCTTGCCATGCTCATATACTCATCACCGTAGACGAGTGTCACGGTGTCATCTTCGAGAGGAGCTTGAGGAAGGTTGCTGTATGAAGATTCCTCTCCGTCGTTGATGGAGTTGAACTTCGAGTTGAGTTCCTCCTTTTGCTCGCGTGTCACGGCGAACGATGCACATGACCCTCGATTCCACATCTCAGCACCGACGAAACCACCGCTGATCTCGAAGGCGTTGAGGAACGCTTGGACCGTTGGGTCTTGGAGGACTTCCGTCGGGAAATGGTAGACGACCGAACTGGAGTTCGTCACGAAACCGATGTTGATTCCAAGTCGCAAGGCCATCAGTCGTCTCCTTGAAGGATTTCGAAGCGAGTCTTCCGCTCTACCGGGTTTTCTTTGGTGTCCAGCGGAAGATTGTTGTGGGGAGCAAAAGCGCAGAGGAAGTAGTGGTAATCGGAAGGTGCTGAGCACTGATTCGAGTACCGGCAGTCTTCCAAACAGGCTTCTCCCGAGGGGTGGCTTCCGTTTGCGCTGAGGTTCGTCCAGAGATCCTGGGAAGTAATCCCCTCGTCGAAAACTGAAGCGCTCTTGTCCCGTGGCTGGAAGCTCGTCGAGGACATGCGTCCCCTCGGGTCGAAGTAGCACGAGAAGATGCCCTCGGATGGCATCACGAAGCTCGTATTGATGCCTAGCTCCGGCCGAGACAGGAAGAATGGTAGAAGACCTTCGGAGAATGAGATGTCTACGGCCAGGTTCCTGGCGTAAATGATGGCCTCGGGCAGGCTCTTCATGTAGACCGTCCGGGTCATCAGGTCAGTGAGATTGGCCCGACCCACGTCCGGGTAGTAGGCGAGCAGGACGATGCTCAGAGGGCCAAGTTCATCTTTGATTTTACAAAGAGCCCGGAGATTCACCGCCACGTTCTTGTCTGCGATGAGATGAATGTTGAGCTTCACCTTGAGCTGAGTCCGAAGTTTCTTGTAGTGCTCCTTGAACCAATCGAAGCCCTTGAAGCTGTGGTAAGTCATCGCCACACCCCCACAAACCTCGTTCGTTGCGGCCACGATCTCCGGAGTCATCTTGAACCCGGCCGTCGTGTAGTTTGGAACCGTGCCCAGTTCTCGTGCCTTCCGAAGGATGTATGGGAAATCCGGATGTTGTGTCGGTTCACCCCCGCCGATCGCGATCTGGTAAGGGACGTGTTCGAAGCCCTTCAAGATGGTCTCGACGAGATCCTTGCGCCCGTGCTTCCGATTAGGCTTGCTATCCTGATAGCAATAAGCGCAACCCATCGAGCACCTGTCCGTGATGGAGATGTCGCACAGCTCAGGTGATGGGGAAGGCACAGCTTGCCAGCGATGTGGGAATCTTTTTCGGATTTCTTCCTCCAGCCTGTAGTCCCGGTGACTGTTGCGGCCATAGCCGTGGATGGAGTTGGCACCTAGGTCATCCACTATGCGAACCACGGCTCCGGTCTTCTCATCGAATGTGGACGAATAGACTCGAACACCGTGGGTAATGTATTCCATGCTTCTCATGCTATGGCTTCTTGCTGTTCAGGATCTTCTGGATTGCCTTGAATCGCTTGCGAGACTCTTCATGAAGCTTGTCGATGTTCCTGGGCTTCACGGGCCGCTCGAACCATTCCACGGGCGAATGAGGAGCTTCCTCGGGATCTACACCGAGGTGCAAGAAATGAGGGTTCACGTCGAAGAGCTGGCTGACCAGGGACTTGTTGTGCGTGACCACAAAAGCCGCTGTCAGATGCTTCGGAGGTTTCTTGGCGAAGTCCGCGAGTTTCTGCCCGAGTCCGGCAGCCCACGAGTCCGAGAGACCCAGGTCAGGCTCATCCCAGAAGATAACGTGCCGGCTCGACCGTCCCTCGGAAGTCCGAATCCCTCCGAGCACTGTCTCCGTGGAGTTTACTCCGGTGGCTTGGGTTTCCTCATCTCCGTAGACGAAGATCAACCACGGGTTGTTCGAGATAGCCCGCCGAGCCTCCATGCTGATCGGGATGTACTCGGTCTCCTCTTTGGCCTGGGAACAGACAGCTCCGAGGATTCGTCGAAGGAAGCTCTTGCCCGACGCATTGTCCCCCGTTACGAGACAGAGCGGACCTTCGCCTTCCCGCCAGTAGGCAGGAATGGCCACATGCCCGTTGATCTCCTGGAAATAGTCCAATTTCAGGACGGTCCGGATCATCTGCGGGGCGCTGGAGAACTTAAATGTTCGCTTGGAAGGCATTCGGGTGGAAGTACGACGGTTGGCGGTTGTGATCAACCTGGTGTAGAAAGTCGCGATGCGACGGAAGAAAATCGTACTAGCTAGCCTTGGGGTCCTAGCTATCCCCGTCGCTTTGCTCTCCGCCCCCAGATTGATTAGGGTCTACATCGAGAGAACCTACCCCTACGTCAAAATTGGTCGAGTCGAACTGGGCTGGCCCATGAGATTTTATGACGTGAAGATCCAGAAGGATGGGATTCAGGCAAACCTTCGTGAAGTTCGAGCTACACCGAGGAAGTCGGACACCATCCAGGTTCTTGGAGGCTCGGTTCACATCATACGGAAGAAAGAGGGAGAGCAACAACGACTTCGGCAAGAGTCTGCGGGACGGACCATCGTGGCCAAGGGGCTTCATGTGACCATCGAAAGCGACGGTGCCAAAGCCACACTCGAAGAAGCGTCCATCGACGACAAATACCGTTTTGAGCGTGGCTCGATCACATATCACAAGCACCACATCACGCTTGGGTCGGGTTCCTCCTCGAAGGACTTCCAAGAGGTGGACCTAGCTTCTGCCGATGTTGAGGTGGAGCTTCC
>Ga0214473_10004296_pt1 | contig 17119 bp, 15 predicted proteins | sample RVTome_7_FD_203509 | JGI IMG/M metagenome (GOLD analysis project Ga0214473, IMG submission 203509) | Soil microbial communities from uranium-contaminated site in the Upper Colorado River Basin, Wyoming, United States - RVT98D197 | ecosystem: Environmental > Terrestrial > Soil > Contaminated >... | reverse complement strand
CCATGCATCCAGTCATCCGGCTTTTCCGGAACCTCATCCTCGGCCCCACGACGCAGCGCCGCGAACCGCTTCAATCCGTACGTCAGGAACGCCGGTCCCATGTCGTACACCCCCCGCCCCATCGGATGAGAACCGACGATGTTCACCAGCGGCGTCATCTCGCTGAAACCAAACACGGCCACCGGCCGCGTCCGCCGCTTCAGCACGTCGAAATCGATGTGCGGCAGTACCCGCGTAAACCACGCCCCGCCGCGCACCACCATCACGCACGCCACATCGTCGTCCGCGAGTGCCGACGTGATGTCACTAGCTCGCGCCGCGTCGTCCACGCGGCCGCCGTGATTCTCGTCCTCCCCGGCCTCAAGAAGCGCTCGATCCCCCGTGACCTCGTACCGCGGACCGACGATTCTACGAATCAAATCCAAAAACGCCGTCGCCGATTCAATGTGCAACGCCTGGAAAAACGGCTGCGCTGAACCCGCCGGTGCGATGAAATGAATGCGCGGTCGCCCCACCCTTACCTCGCCCGCGCTGCCGTGACAAACGCACGGGCCAGCCCCGCGTCGATCGGCTGATCCGTGTCTCGATCCCGCTTGATCCCCGTCCCCACGATCACCCCCGAAGCAAACTCCAATAACGATCGCACCGTTTCCGCCGTCGCCCCGCTCCCCACGAACACGGGTCGATCCGGAACCGCCTCGCGCACGCGGCGAAGATGATCCCGATCCACGCCCTCTCCCGTCGCCGACCCGGTCACGATCAGCCCGTCCGCCAAGCCTCGATACGCCGTATCCTTCGCCGCACGGGCAACATCCGGATGCGAAATACAGACCCCGTGTTTCACGTGTACATCAGCGAGAATCGCCACCTTAGCGCCCAGCAACTTACGGTACCGCAACGATTCATCGGCACGGCCGGTGATCCATCCTTGATCCGCGGCCACCACCCCGACGTGAACGTTTACGCGGATGAACCTCGCCCCGACCGTGGCCGCAATACCCAGCCCGGTCATCGCGTCGTTGCGCAGCGCGTTAATGCCGATCGGCAGGCCCACTTCGCGACGAACCCGATCCGCCACTACCGCCAAAGCCGCGGCCGACGCGGGGCCCACGCGGTCCGACGAAAACGGTGCGTCGCCGAAGTTCTCGATGATCGCGGCGTCGAACCCCGCCTGTTGCAGCGTCCGAGCCTCGCCCAAGGCCCGTTCCACAATCTCACTCAGGGACAGGATATGGCGAGGCGAACCCGCCAAGGGCGGCAGGTGGATCACGCCGATGAGCGCTGGTTGCGGAAGGTCAAGCATGAATGGGCTTTTCGCGCCGAACGACGCCGGCACTCAGCGGCGGCACGCCTTACGACTTTCGGAAGACCGCCACCACGTCCTCCACCGGAACCACGTACAAGAAATTGCCCGGATCAAACTCCACCGGGATGGCGTTCTTCGGATTGAACAGCACGCGGTCGTATTGCCGGATCGGAAAGTCGTCGTCGCGTTCGATTTGCGCCGACACCGCCACGACACGGCCCGTGATCGTCGGAATCTCGATCGAATCGGGCAGTTCGATACCCCCCTTGGTGACCTTCTTGTCCTCATCCTTGCGAATCAGGACGCGCTTCCCCAAAGGCTCGATCGTTTCCAGCTTGGCTTTTGTCGGTTGGGTCTTCTCGCCCATACATCACCCAGGCACGGCGGCGGCTCAATCCGTAACGAGGTTTCGGCTCTCCTATCTCCTCGACTTGATTGTATGCGTAAGAAACCCCACAGGCCACTTGATTTCGCCGCACGGGCTAGTGACCCCGACCGGCTGTCAGAGGTTTTCCACAAAAAGCGACTTGCGCCGAAGGCTGCGCATGTTCTCTCGAACCATTTCCGCCACTCGATCGGGATCCGCAATCCCCTCGATCATCACGTTCCGATCGGTAGCGTCTGTCGAAACGACTTCGACCGATCCCAACCCGAACACGCGATCCATGAGCGATTGGTGAACGCGAACGTCATCCACCCGTACCAACTCCGTTTGATCGACCGTTCGGCTCAGTACGCCGATTTCAATGAACAGCCGCTCGCTGGTCAAGCGATACCCCTTTTGCAGAATGCGCCAGGCCACCCGCCGACCAATGAACTCAATCGAATTCAATAGCCAGAGCGCCACGAACACCATCGTCGCGACTCCCCCGGAAAGCCATTCCCATCGGCGGGACACGAGCACGAGCAGAAGAAGGAAGACGACGTTGAGTAGCAGCCAGACCAATAGCGTCCCCGCGAAGTGCTTCCAGTGAGTCCGGCCCGACCACAGTCGCTCTTCCGGTTTCCGGGGCTCGTCGCTTACGCCGCCAAACCCCGACGCCTGCCCCACCTCCGCCCGTGAATCAGCCCGGATGTCCGATGACGGTAAGGATGGGGTCGATGGACCTTTCTGGGGCGGTGACGACATAGCCATCTCTTCTCCGGCCGGAAAAACCGGCACTTTCATGGTCTCGATAGCATAGCGGGTGTCAATCAGGTGGACAGGGCCGCCGACGATTCCATTTACATCCTCAGCTTTGTTCCCGCAAGTGGAGTGCCGGGCGATTCCACGTCCGTTCCCCAATCCAACCAATTCAGGAAAACTCCTCAACTCCTCGAAGAGCCCGAACGCCGTCTGACCACGCGGACGCCGTGGTTCGTCACCGGGCGGTTTTCTCCCCGGACATCATCGTTGGGCCGATCTCAAATTCATTCAAAACCACCCTTGACTCGCATTCGCGACGGGCTAGACTCTGCCGCGCCCTCGACGACCTGGAGTCCTCGCCCGGCGCGCACCATCCCCGGGACGTGATTCCAGCACGCGGGGTCGTGATCGGCGGCGAGCTTTCGGGAGCATGGCCGTTGCTCGGAGAAACTTTTCGGCGTGGACGAAATTCATAGGCCGACGGTGGGCCGGTCTTATGTGGAGACCCAGCCCCGGTCGATAAGGTGGCAAAAGTCAGGAGACGGCTGCCGTGAAAACCAAAGGGACGATCGCATTGGATTCAGAACGGCTGGAAATCGGGAGTGAGATCGGCGGTTGGCCTCACTTCTCCATCACCTCGCGCAGCGTCGATTCTTGGTCGACGGCCCCGGCGCTCTTCGGCAACGATGACGCCGACTGGGACCAAGAGGAAGATGACGACGATGATTACCTCGACGATGAAGAGGATGAGGAAGACGAAGACGATCTCTTCGACGATGACGAAGAGGAAGAGGATGACGACGACTTCGACGAAGAGGCCGGGGTCACCGATTAACCGGGTGCTCCGTCACGTGTCGTAGGAGGCGTGGCTTGGGGCCGCGGCTCGCGGGCTGTTGTGCGAACCGGCCCCGATAACCTCGCCGATTCCGGACGTCTGACCACCGGATGAGTGGCATGGAGTAGCGGCACGCGGACCCGTGTGTGACCGGCCCCGATAATCTCGCGGAGTGCGTTCGTCAAACCGGTAGCCCTTCACCTTTCGCGCCGTTCCCCTTTTTGCAGCATCAAGCCCCCGGATGACGTTTCCGATGAATGGGGCATGTCCGAACCCTTCAACGGCCCGAATCGTCGACAAGAAAACGAAACGCCGCAACGGCGGGACTGCGTCGTGGATCGCCGTACCGGAATGGACCGACGGCGCGGTCCCGGACGCCGCCGCGGCGAAATCCGCCGCGCCGCCGAAGAAGGCGAAATCTCCGGTGAACTCCTCGAGTTCATCATGGCCATCGACGAATACAAGCGAATCAACGATCGCCCCTTCCCCAGTTGGTCCGAGGTGTTCGAGATCATCCACTATCTCGGATACCGCAAAGTGGAGTCCAAGGCGCAGCATATCAACAAGGCCACCAGCGCCGAGATGCTCGAATCACCCGGCGGACGGACCGCCCGGAAGGAACGCCCGAAACCCCTTCGACCCGCCGCTTCGCGCGTTCCGTGAAGACGGTCGGCAACCATCACTTCACGATTCGACAGCCGGATGGTGAACATCCTCGACGGGCACCCAGGGCCTGAGGCGGGTTTTCGTTCGACCTGGTTGTGCCGCGGCGCCGACCAACTCGACATAGAGGGATTGGAGATCGGCTTGGAACCGCGTCACACTGAATCGGCGTCCGGCCAGGGCGCGGGCTTCCTGTCCCATGCGCGTCCGGCCTTCCGCGTCGTTGGCCAGGGATTGCAGGGCGTCCGCCAGCGCCGTCGGGTCGCGCGCCGGAACCAGCAGACCGATCCGATGTGGTTCCACCACCTCCGGAACCGCCCCAACCGCCGTTGCCACGATCGGAAGTCCATGAGCCATGGCCTCCAGAACGGCGAGGGGCATGCCCTCGTGCCGGCTGGGTTGCACGTAGACATCGGCGGACACGAATAGTCGCTCTTTATCCTCGCCATGTAGCGGCCCGACGTATCGCACGCTCTCCTTCAATCCGCGCTCCGCGATTTGGCCCGCGATGGTCGACGAATCTCCCGCTGAACCGGGCGGACCGGCCAGCGTGAGTCGGAACGCTACGCCGCGCCTTTTCAGAATGGCCCCGGCATCGAGCAACTCCTCAACACCTTTCCAATCATCCATTCGCGCTAACATGATGAAATGGCATGGCCCGTGGTGGGCCGCGCGCTCCACGATGCCCGGTTCGTCTACCGCGTTTTCAATGACCGTCACTCGCGCGTCGGGCGCCAAGTTCTCAAGGCGTTCCTGCCACCCCTGGGACAGCGCAATGACGCGATCGGCCTGGGCCAGAATCTTCGATATCAGCCAGCGACGCCAGGTCGGCTCGCCGCGGAAAAACTCATCAAACCTCGCCCCGTGTATGTGCAGGACCGTTCTACATCGCATCCACCTCGCCAGCACCATATCCAAGGCGGAGCGATAGAACGAGAATCCGCTGCACGTGTGCAGATGAACGATCAACGCCCCTTGGCGGCGGAGAGTTCCGATCCAGCGGGCAAGTTGGCGGAGGTGTCGCCCAATACTGAAAACGAGGAACCGGCGCGGCGAATCAGATAGCGTGAACGGCTCAAACACGAGGCGGAAACGCCCGCAAAACCCGGGCATCTCCATCTGCCGGCAAACACTCGCCATTCCCCCCAGGGCGCCCCCGGGAGGTCCCGATACGACGACCGTCACGGGTTTGCGCTGTACGGATTCGATCGGCATGGGCGTGACGAACCGGTTTCACCGGCCACGCGACATGGTGCGCGCGACCACCGATCGTTTTTCGACCGGCGTGGAGCGCCGCTTGAGGTCCGCCGTCTCTCCCCTCGACCAAAACGCCTAGGCACGCCTGCGCTTGGCTGCCAGGGGCGCCTTGGACGATACCTTCGCCTCCTCCTCTTCCTCCGGTGGCTTGGCCGCGTGCGGCGAAGAGCTCTCCCCGGCTGACGACGCCGGCGCAGGCAGTCGACGCGCCAAAATCAAGTCGCGCAAATCGCGCATCAGTTCGGGATTGTCCCGCAGAAACTGCTTGGCGTTTTCCCGACCCTGCCCCAGCCGCAGGTCCTTGTACCCAAACCACGCTCCGGACTTCTGAACGAAATCCTCGGCGATCGCCAAGTCCAGCAGGTCGCCCTCCGTGCTGATGCCGGAATCAAACATGATGTCGAATTCCGCCTCGCGAAACGGCGCCGCCACCTTGTTCTTCACCACCTTCGTCTTCACCCGGTTCCCGGTCACCACCTCGCCTTCCTTGATCGACGAAATGCGGCGGATATCCACGCGCACGGAGGAATAGAACTTCAGGGCCTTGCCCCCCGGCGTCGTCTCCGGGTTCCCGAACATCACCCCGATCCTCATGCGGATTTGATTGATGAAGACCACGATGGTCTTGGTCTTGCCGATCGCCGCCGTCAGCTTCCGCATGGCCTGACTCATCAGCCGAGCCTGCGAGGCCATCTGCGGATCGCCCATTTGCCCTTCCAGCTCGGCGCGGGGGATGAGCGCCGCGACGGAGTCCACGATGATGACATCCACCGAGCCGCTGCGCACCAGCATCTCGGTGATTTCCAAGGCCTCCTCGCCGGACTCCGGCTGGCTGACCAGCAGCTTCTCCAGGTTGATGCCGCACTTCTTGGCCCATCCCGGATTCAGGGCGTGCTCCGCGTCAATGATCGCGGCCACCCCGCCCTCCTTTTGCGCGCAGGCCGCAATGTGCAACGCGAGCGTCGTCTTGCCCGACGACTCCGGACCGAAAAGTTCAATGATCCGTCCGCGCGGAAAGCCGTTTCCGCCCAGGGCCAGATCCAGGGAGAGGGCGCCGCTGGAGACGCCCTCCACCTCCGCTTGCATCTTGTCAAGCTGAAGAATGGCCCCTTTCCCGTAGGCTTTTTCGATCTGCTGGAGAGCCCGTCCGAGCGCCTCTTCCCGTTTGGTCTCAGTATCGTGCATGATGACTCTCATCAAACGTCCTTTCCGTTTCCTTCATCCGCGACGCCCAAAGCGAACCGGCCGATCGACGTGTACGTCGGTCCTTTCGGCGCCAAGACCGACTCCATGAGTGACAGCATCTTGACACTCTGAACCCGTTCCGGAAGCGAACCGGCCTCGACGATCGCCCGCAGCTTCCCGCCCGACCGGTCGTCGCGCACCCGCCCGATGGTGATGTGCGGCGAAAAGGGCTTCGCTTCCCGCGGAAAGCCCGCGCTCTCGCACTCGTCCTCGACGGCCTCCACCAGCCGCCGAAGGACGCCGGATTCCTCTTTCGCGCCGACCCAGACGATACGCACCGCGCCGCGGGGCGGGAAACAACCGCATCCGCTCACCCTAAGTTCAAAAGGCCCGCTGACCGTCGACGCGCGGCGGATCGCGTGCGACAGATCGAGAACATCTTGATCCCGTACATCGCCTAGAAACTTAACGGTCAGGTGTAGTTGGACGAGCGGAATCCAACGGACCCCGTCGCACCGCGGCCGTACGCCGTCCTGCCAACGGGTGATGGCCGTGCGATGGGATTCGTCCAACTCGATGGCGATAAACAGCCGCACACCGGCATTGTAACGGACCCAATCCGTGCCACAACGCATGGGTAGGTAGGCGGCAAACTCCCCGCAGCGGTCCCGCGGAAACCGTCGCGCTCCTGGCGACCACAAACGCTCCAGCCGCTACCCCACGTGCAGCATCTCCACATAATGCCCCACCCGCCGCTCGATATCCGCCCGGGAAAGCTCCTGCAACCGCCGAGCGGAAAAATCTTCGATGGTAAACGAGGCCATCACGGTGCCCCGCACCATCGCCCGCCTCAGCGCCTGCGTGTCCGATGCGCCCTGCTGGTCCAGATAGCCCATAACGCCGCCGGCGAACGAATCTCCCGCGCCGGTCGGATCGCGTACGACCTTCGCCGGATAGGCGGGCAGGGCATACGCCCCATCCGCCGTGACCAGCAACGAGCCGTGCTCACCCTTCTTAATCATCACGAATCGCGGGCCAAGGTCGAGAATGCCGTCGCCGGCGTCGATCAAGTTCATGCGCTTAGTCAATTGTCGCGCCTCGGCATCGTTGATGATGACGCCGTGTACCTTGCGGAGGGTCTCGACGAGTGACTCGCGCTCGGTGGTAATCCAGAGATTCATGGAGTCGCAGACCACCAGGCGCGGCGATGTCACTTGGGTCAGTACTTCCCGTTGCCGCGTGGGATGGGTATTGGCCAGAAAGACCGATTCGCTGTCGGCGAATGGAGGCGGGACCCGGGGCGCGTCTTCGGCCAGCACGTTCAGATCAACATCAACGGTCTGGGCCTCATTCATGTCCCCATCAAAGCGCCCGGTCCAGCGAAAGGTCTTGCTTCCCCGGCGAAACTCCAGCCCGGTCAGGTCTATGGCACGGTCGTCAAAGACCCGAAGGAATCGCTTCGGAAAATCCTCCCCGACGGCCGCCACCACGCGAACAGGCGCAAAGAATGAAGCGGCGACCGAGAAGTACAAGGCCGAACCGCCGGGAACCTCGCGCGCCTCTCCGTGCGGCGTGGTGACGCTATCAATGGCGACGCTGCCTGTGACCAATACGGCCATAATCGTCAATGATCGGGTGCGACAAATTCGTCGCCCCTTCCGATGGTCGGTCGGGGTTCCTGTGTCCCCTTTCGAATCCTCCTTATCCGACCGCGCAACCCAAGTGTAACCGATGATCGACGGGGAGGCAAGGGAAATGTTAGAATAATGTTAGGGTATTGGTGCGGGCCGTTCGCAACGGGAAATCCGGGCCGGCCGGGCAGCTTGGGCCAGGCAGGGAAAGTGGGCGAACGCCGGGGCGACCAGAGTGATAGCTTAATGCTATCATCGCGATATATCCCTGCGCGACCATGCCCATACCGGCAAGTTACGATCCTGGGGATGATCTTCTCACGGATAATCAGCCCCTTTTGCGAGATGAACCGGTACGGGCGGGCGCAAGGGCGAGGGTGGCCTTGAGGGAGTTTCGTTCGTGAGCGAGCTGATCAGTGAACCGCTGAGGCCGATCCGTGGGACGTTCGACACGCGGGCGATGGGTCGCGGCGAGCCGGGGTTGCCGACAGGTTTCATCTGGCGGGAACGGACGTTCCGCGTCGTCGAGGTGCTGGAGACGTGGAAACATTCGGAGCGCGAGGGCGGTTCGGGTGAGTTGTACCTCAGGCGGCATTACTTCAAACTTCGCATGGAGGACGGGGCGATCTGGACGGTATACTTTGTGCGGCAGACGCCGAAGACGGGGAACGTGAAACAGAGGTGGTTTTTGTATACCAAGGAAACCCAAACACGCTGAAACGAAGACACGAAGGGAATTACAAATCACGAACGGCAAATTACGTTGAGGCCCAAGGAGTGCAACGCCCAATAGGCGTCGCTCGTTTACGGGCGTTCGTTTGTAGAACGGTGCCTGATCCGACCGAGGCATGCAAGGACGAGCGCAAAAGCCAGAAGACCCCACGTTGACGTCGTCGGAACGATCGGCCTTTCGACGCAGTCGGGGATGTCGTTGTCGTCTTCGTCGATGCGGTCGTCGGCGTTGGGGCATTGGTCGAGGCAGTCGGCCACCGTGTCGGCGTCGGAGTCCGCATCAGACACGCCGCAACCGCATTGGCCCGGAGTCGTCTTGTTCGAATCCGTAGGACACAAATCGAAGCAATCGAGAACAGTGTCATCGTCAGAATCGCTTTCGGGCGATCCGCAGCCGCATAGCCCGGGCGCGGTCTTGTTGGGGTCCATCGGACATTGATCCTGCGGGAAGCAGAAGCCGTCGCCATCCCGATCGTTGACCAGCTCCTGGGGGCACAGATCACAGGGATCGATCAGGCCGTCGCCGTCAGCGTCCGCCTGACATTCGTCGGGGACCTCATTGGCATCGCAGTCGAGACTGAAGCCCGAAGTGGTGTCGCACTCGTCGGGAATGGAGTTGCCATTGCAATCATCGCTGGTTCCGCCCGTGGCGATATCGCAGTCGTCGGGGACGGCGTTGCTGTTGCAGTCCGAGCACGAAAGCTCGCCGGAACATTCGGCGATGGTGCAGGCGTCGCCCGTTCCATCGTTATCGCAATCGGCCTGATCGGGATTGGAGTGCGCGGGACAGTTGTCGTCTTCATCGGGCACACCGTCGTTGTCCCCATCGGGCAGGGCCAGCGTGTATTCGACGACGTTCACGGCCGTGCCGTCGTCGAAGGTGAAGCGCGTCGTTTCGCCAATGGGCATGGGCCGGTCAAGCACGATCTCCAGGATTTCCGGGTCGCCGTTGTCCAGGCGGTGGGTGGCGATGACCACGGGCACGTCGTCGCTGGTCGTCTCCACAGTGATGTCGTCGATGTAGGTGTAGTTAGGCGCGTTGAAGGTCACGACGAAGCGGTCGAGGTTGGGAAACGCCGTGGCATCCAGCACGCCGGCCGGCGGGTCGGCGGTGATGATCTGCTCGCCAAACGAGATCGTGCCGTAGCGCACGAAGTCCCAAGCGTTGATCACGGGATCAGGCCGGTTTGTATCGCCGCCCTGTCCGTGCATTTGGATTTGAGATGATAGAACGATCTGGCGGCTGTTGTCCTCTAGGAAAAGCTCACCGTCCACGGATATGCGGTATAAGTAACCGTCGAGGCTTTCGAAGCGGTAGGTATGGAATTCGTCAAGTACAAGGCCGGTGATAAAGTCGTCGCCGGACCTCGAAATTGCCGCGTCGCCGTACATATTCAGAATCTCGAAAATCTCCGCGTAGCGGATGGACATCTGACCGTCGGAGCCAAACTCAATTGTGCCCAGCGGGTGGTTCGAGCGAAAACGCCATTCGAGCCAGAGCGAAGGGGGGGGAGGGACGCCGATTGGGCTGATTCCGCGGCCGTAGCTTGCAAAATCTCCGGATTCAGACTAGCGCAAGAGAAAATGTCCGTTTTCGAGTGATTCCGAGCAGGGAGGGTCGCACGGATTGCCTTGGATCCATCCCGCCGACGGATCGTATGGCACGGCATTTGCCTCGTAGCGATGCAGAATATCGTCAGCGAAACAAAAGCCGGCCCAGGAAACGAAGAAAACCGCCAAACCGGTTGATGTTGTTCGATTCATTGGTCGCCGGTTTCAATCTTACTTGGCTTCAAGGTACCAATTCGGCGCACCACGGAAGTATACACGAAGTCACGAAACTTGATGTGATTCGGTGGAATACGCCGCTTCGGTCCTTTCGACTCCTGACAGGTTACCAGAAGGGCGGGGGCCGACTCAAGGATTTTCGTGCGTTAGGTTTCCATCTGCCCGTGCCGCTGATTGATCCGACGGCTCGGTCGTTGTGTCCTGGGCAACGCCTCGAACGTCGCGACGGTCACCACCAGGACCAGAATTCGACGCGCGCGTAACGAACGATGCGACGAGTGAGCACCTCGATGAGACGGCGCTTTCCGCAATGAATCTTGGCGTGACCGGTCATTTCCGGTTTGAGGCGATGCAGGGGATCTTCCAGTTCCGCACTCACCAGGACCGCGCGCCCGACGATCAGATGGTCGGCGGAGCTGGCGATCGGAGCTATCGAGGTCACGGACCCACGGAAACTGACGCTGGGAAAGGCGCGGGCCTTTGCCACAACCGTCTGACCTACGCCCAGGTCCGCCATTTCCTTTTCCGGGACCGCGATTTCGGCACGGAATCGCGACAGATCCGTCACTTTGGCAATCAGATCGCCCTTGTCCACTCGCCGGCCCACGAGTTCCTCCAGCCTGGGCGTGGCGATGACGCCGGCGATGGGCGTGATGACATTCAAGTATTGAATCTGGGCCGCCAGATGGTCGCGCTGCGTCTCCAGGCGAGCCAGCTCAGCCTCGGTGGCTTCCACCAATTCGACGCGGGGCCCGGCCGCCAACAAATCCAAGCGTCCTTGCGCCTCGTGCATCTCCAGTTGCGCGACTAAGGCGGCTTCTTTGAACTGAGCGATATCATCGGCGGATAGCACACGAAGATCACCCTGCGATTCCTGAAGCTCTTTTTCCCGGACTCTGACTTGGGCCACGGCATCCTGAAGCTCTTTCGCCGACGCGACGCGATTGCTGACCAATTCTTGAATGCGGTCGAGCTCGTCGCCGGCGGCACGGAACTGAGTTTCCGCCTTTTCGACCGACGTTTTCGCCCTGGCCAGGCGCTCCGCATGGATATTCAAGGCCGAATCGAACTGCTCTTCGGCCCTTTGCCAGCGCACTCGGTCCGTTTCCACCTCGCGGCGGGAAAGTTCCACTTCCTCACGGCGCGGTCCGCTTTGGAGCATTTTCAACCGCGCGGCGGTCGCGGCGATGTCGGCCTCTCCCTTCTCGAGTTCCGGGCGCAGCGTTCGATCGGAAAGCCGGGCGATGATCTGTCCCATCACCACGGGATCGTTTTCGCGGACCAGCACCTGTTCCACGATGCCCTCGACCCCGGCACGGACTTCGGCATATTGCACGGGAAGAACGGTCAACGGAGCGGAGACGGTGAGCTCGATGCGGATCAGCATCAGCGCGGCGAGCGAGGTGAGCAGCACCAACGCCACACCCAAACGCCGGCGCCAACGGCTGGGTCTGGTGACGGTCTCGGGGCTATTCTCCGCCTGCGCGGCGGTTGGCCGGAGGGGGCGTCGCAGCAGGGCGACGAGGGCGGCCGTCGCCGTCGCGAAACCCATCGCTTGATAACGCGCCGTCAGGAACTGATAGAGGCTGCCCATGACGCATCCCAGGAGAAGGACCGAGAATGTCAGCGCCAGCGTTCCATACATCCAATAAACCCGGCGTTCGCGCCGCGGCACTTCAACGGTGTAGCCTGTCCCACCGTTCCCCAACCAGCGGCTTATGCGGGACCGAACGTAGCCGATCGCTTTGCGGTTGAGGTTGGGAATCCGCAGCAGGTCGCTAAGCAGGTAATAGCCGTCCAACTTGATGAGTGGATTCAGGTTAAAGACGGTTTTGACGCCGGAGGTCAGCATGACGATCAGCGCCAAGAGACCAAGAAGCGTGTTCGGATCGGCCACCCACCATACGAGGGTCGCGACGGACCAGAGAAACATTTCGAAATACGCGCCGGCGAAAGTGACCCACAGCCGTTTGCGCAATTCCGGAAACAGCCACGCATCGGAGACATTGCAGTACACGGCCGGGTGGAAGAAGAGCAACATGAACCCCATTTCGTGAACATGCCCGCCGAAGTGCTTGCAAGTCAAGGCATGGGCGAATTCGTGAACGACCAGGATGGCCAGCAGAATGATCCAGGCGAAAACCAGGAAATCTGTGCGCCACAAGGCGGGCAGGCGCTGCCCGATGGTCCCGTAGTGGGCCGCCGTGACGCCCAGCGCCACGACAATCATCGCCCCCGACAGCGCTACAAAGGCCGGGGTGAAAAGCCATCGCAGGGCCCCGGCGAGCCCGCACAACAGCCGGTCGGGATCACAGAGTTTCCATCGCAGATAGAAGAGGGAACCGCGGGATCGTGGCGGCTTGAGGGCGGCCTTGGGATCGGCGGAAGGCGCCGACAGCAAGCCCAATCCGCGCAGCGTATTCACAAAACCATGAAGCGACCGCTCAGAAAAGGGAAGGCCGAAACGCCGCTCCACTCCTTGACGAATGTCTTCGAGCGGCGTGGCCCCGTCGAAGAGCCTGGCGATGAAAATCTCCGGCTCGCGGAACTGGAAATAACGGCGAGTTTGGGGATCCTTGACGACGTAGGCCCCAGGGCCAACGCCGTCGCGTCTACTGATCAACAGATCACCCCGAAGCTGAGGGCACCATTCACCCATGGGAACCCTGCCTCCCACCGCCCGTCACGACGAATGAATAAAAGATGATTGCGGAGAAGCCGCTGCCGGGCAGCGGCCTCCCATGAGCGACAGTTTCAACCAGAATTACCAGGGAATCGACAATCGGTTCCTGGGACGTCGGTCCCAAGATTAATGATCACCCGCCCTGGTTACCCGGTTGACCTTCGTAACCCAACAGACCGTTACCCCCGTGGCCGCCCTGATTGCCAGGCTGACCTTCATAGCCGAGCAGTCCGGGTGAAACACTTGGCGCGATGCGCTCTTCCAGTTCTTCCACATACAGCATCAGTTCCTTCGACTCGTTCATGGTAAAGCTCCTTTCAAAAATACGGCCCGAAATAGACGGCGCGGTCCACGGAACCGCGCACTGACAGCGGCAGAGCACCCAGGTGGATTCCACCAGTTTATTGTAACGAAATATCCGCCCCGAATCCCAATCGTCCAAATGTTTCGGGATCGTACATTATCTCGCGTTCCATGTCAAGAGTTTGTCATTCGTGACGGTAGAATTATTCTCGAAATACGCATAGCGCTTCAGTTGAATTTGATCAGTTACGGATACCCAATCTTCATCGAGACTGCGCCACGAAACAGGTCCGCGTTCAACATTGTCCTCGGTGTGGTTTCAACCTGAGTCGCCCATGCGCTATCTGACGTTAAGGTAGGCAAGGAGAATAGGTCTGAGAATCCTTAATGACGGCGCCAATCGGGCGAGTTCTTCGTCGAATCGGCCAGGGATTATCCGGCGGTAGTGAATTACATCTGCCTGAACGCTCTGTCCCAGTTGCCGCCGGGCCGTTGACGGGCAACATGCGGATGCGATCAACTGTCCATTAAACGCATGGACGCCGGCCTGCGGACAGGTGGAGTCTCACTTTCATCCGTATGGTTAATTGCAGGTCAGTCTTTAGACAACTTGCTTTGAGCCGCTCGGTGGCACCATTCGGGGGCGGCCAATAATCACTTACCCACCACTCGCGTGCCTTCAGGTCCTGTAATAACTGTTGCGCCGTTTCGTTGAGAATGATCGGGGCCGGCGGCATGACCGCATCGAGTCCATCGCCCCATGCGAGTTCTCCGGGGCGCATGCATGGTCGTAAAGGCGCGTCATCAGCGAGTGCGAGTTTTGGCAGCGCGGGAGCTATCGTCCTATAATCGGGTAGCGACTCTTTGAGAAAGCGAGCTACGATCGCTCCGTTGGTCTGAAGGAGACCCGAAATGTTGCGAGACACCTATCCCTACTACCTGGCCAATCGGGCGGTTTTCGCCAACGCCGATCTTGTGGTGACCAACAAGTACACCGGGGAGGCGGCGACGCGAGTGGCAGTGGCCGACGCCGGGGTGATCGACCAGGCCATCGACGCGGCGGTGAAGGCGTTTAAGCACACGCGCACGATGCCGTCGTATCAGCGACAGGCCGTGCTCCATCACGTGGTGCAGCGCGTCACTGAACGGCATGAGGAGTTGGCGAAGGTGCTGTGCATCGAGGCCGGGAAACCGATCCGCGACGCGCGCGGGGAAGTGACGCGGCTGATCGACACGTTTCGGGTGGCGGCGGAGGAATCGGTGCGGATGTACGGTGAGTATTTGCCTTTGGATATCAGTCCGCGGGCCGAAGGATACGAGTCGATCTGGCGGCGGTTTCCGATCGGGGTGTGCAGCTTCATTTCGCCGTTCAATTTTCCGCTCAACCTGGTGGCGCACAAGGTTGCGCCGGCGATCGCCGTGGGTTGTCCGTTCATTCTTAAGCCCGCGAGCTGGACGCCGATCGGGGCGATCCTTCTGGGAGAGATTCTGGCGGAGACGGACTTGCCGCACGGGGCGTTCAGCATTCTGCCGTGCTCGCGGGAGGGGGCCGAGCTCTTCACCACCGACGAGCGGATCAAGCTGCTCAGCTTTACTGGGTCGCCGGAGGTAGGATGGAAATTGAAAGAAAAGGCGGGGAAGAAAAAGGTCGTGCTGGAACTGGGGGGCAACGCGGCCTGCATCGTGGATCGGGACGCCGACTTGGAGTTTGCCGCGGATCGAATCGTGGTCGGGGCGTTCTACCAATCGGGGCAAAGCTGCATCAGCGTGCAGCGGATTCTGGCGCATGAGACCGTTTATCAGCATTTGATTTCGCTGCTGAAGCATCGCGTGCTCAAGTTGAAAGCCGGCGATCCGATGGCCGAGGACACCTTTCTGGGTCCGCTGATATCGCTGAACGACGCGAAGCGCATCGAGCAATGGGTGCAGGAGGCCGTCGCGGGCGGGGCGAAGGTGATTGTCGGCGGGAAGAGATACGGGGCGTTCTTCGACGCGACGCTGCTGGAGAACGTCGAGCGGCACATGAAGCTCAGTTGCGTGGAGGCGTTCGGGCCGGTGGCGACGTTGCAGCCGTTTACGGAGTTTGCGGACGCGGTTCACGTCGTCAATGACAGCGTCTATGGTTTGCAGGCGGGCGTGTTCACCAAGAACATCGACCATGCGTGGTATGCGTTCAACGAATTGGAAGTCGGCGGGGTGATCATCAACGACGTGCCCAGTTTCCGGGTGGACAACATGCCGTACGGCGGAGTGAAGGATTCGGGCCTGGGGCGCGAGGGGGTGCGCTTCGCGATGGAGGATATGACGGAGATACGGCTTCTCGTTTTGAACAAGTTGGGAAGGCTATAATTGTCCCGTAGGGCACGAAACCAGAACAAATCATCCGACCGGCCGTTTCCGTAATCGCGGCTAGCCAGCGGTCAAGCTACCATAATGTCTCGCGCAGGTTGGACCACAAACCACGCTTGAAACCTATTGGCATCGACCAGACCTACCTCGATGACCTAGTCCTGATCTCCGCAGATTGTGCGACCAACGTTGCGGCACATTATGTCACGAGGCGCCTTAAATGCGGCCAGGTGTGAGCGCCCCAAACCCCGCCAGTTGTTTTGTACCTCAGTGGCCCTACTCGACGCAAGGCGCGGCCTCCGGCTCGCTGACTTTCTTGTTTTTGGATTCCACCGTTGCCGCGGCCTGGTTTCGTAGCCGGTAGCTCCTGCCGGTGATGGTGATGACCTCGGCGTGATGCAGGAAGCGATCGAGGATGGCCGTGGCCGACGGCACGTCGCCGATCAGCTTTCCCCAGTCTTCCAGCGGCCGGTTCGAGGTCATGACCGTCGAGCGGGTCTCGTAGCGCCGCATGATCACCTCGAACAGGCATTCGCCCGAACGCTTCGGGAGCTGCTTCATGCCGAAGTCGTCGATGATCAGCAGGTCCGGTTTGAGATACCGCCCCAGCACCTTGTCCTGCCCGGCGAAGGCCTCATCGTGCAGGAACTCGCGCACGGCGTCGAAGATCGACCGGTACAGGACGGTGAACCCGGCTTTGATGGCCTGGTAGCCGATGGCCTGCGCCAGGAAGCTCTTGCCGGTCCCCGGCGGACCCAGCAGGAGAAGGTCCTTGGCCTCGCGAATGAACTTGCATGTGGCCAGGTCGAACACCTGCTTCTTCTTGATCGACGGATTGAACGAGAAGTCGAACTCATCGAGGGCCTTGAGTTCACGGAACGTCGCCGCTTTCACCCGCCGGCCCATGAGCCGCTCGCTTCGCACCGCCAACTCGTCCTGCAGAATGAGTTCCAGGAACTCGATGTGATTCAGGTGATGGCCGGCGGCCTCCTGCAGTCGCACCTCCCGCGATTTGGCCAGACCCGACAGCCGCAGCCTGCGCAACGTCGTTTGCATGGACTCGTTCAGGGCACCGCCTTTCCCCGCGGAGGGGAATGAAGGAAGGAGAGGGAGTTTGAGGGAGAACCTTGGAACGATGGTTCTCCCTCAAGAGGATGGGCGAGAACACAGCGCCGGCGATCACGTCGCGAGCGAGCGCTGAACCGTTCAACGCCCTCCAAGTCTTTGAAGCACTCTCCATCAGCTTGAACACCATCGTCAT
>Ga0214473_10004295_pt1 | contig 17119 bp, 15 predicted proteins | sample RVTome_7_FD_203509 | JGI IMG/M metagenome (GOLD analysis project Ga0214473, IMG submission 203509) | Soil microbial communities from uranium-contaminated site in the Upper Colorado River Basin, Wyoming, United States - RVT98D197 | ecosystem: Environmental > Terrestrial > Soil > Contaminated >... | reverse complement strand
CGCTTCACCGGCCGCGAGAGCCTCGCGCACCTCGTCGTCTACCGCGAGATGCCCGGCTTCATCGCCGACGTGACCACCGAGGCCGCCCTCGTCATGCGCCTGCACACGGGTGCCGGGCTCGAGGGGGCGCGGCTCGCAGACAGCGGCAGCTACCTGCGCGTCCGCTACAATCCCTGGCTCGTCGAGCCGGACGACGGATTGTCGATCACTCTCTTCCCCTTCGACAGCGACCGAATGCGCCTCGGGCACCTCTATCGTCTGTCGTTCTCCGGTACTGGATTCGCCGGGGGCGGAGGCCTCGGCGGCTTGCTCGGCTTCGGGTCCTCGCCCGGCCTGCGCGTGGGGCTCGACCGCGGCCCGGGGCACTACTTCCTCGGCCTCAAGACGGTGCTGTCGACGTCCGGGGACGAGCAGGAGGTGGATCTCGCCGGCGGCGGCCGAGCGCGCTTGCCGGTGGGCGAGACCCAGTACCTCGCCCTCGGAGGCGCGAGCTTCGATCTGTGGAACGATCGGCTCCGCGTCGACCTCGCCGGGGGCTTCTTCCAGCGGGGCACGCTCCAGGTCGAGGACTATCCCGCCGAGAATCTCTACGCCGTGGGCGGCGCCGCGCGCCTCGTCTACCACCGCTACATGCCTCTCATCGAGCCCATCGATCTGCAGCTCTATCGCAACGACCCCAACGAGCCCTTCTTCGCCTTCGCCTCGACCGCCTACGTGCCGGGCCAGCTGAGCTATCTCGTGAGCGTCGAGGGCAACTATCTCGCCCAGCGCCTCGGGGACGCGGACTCCCCCGGCGATGTGGGCTCCCCCGGGGACGCGACGTTCGAGCACGCGGTCGGAGCTGCCGCGCGGATGCGCATCCAGTACGACTACTGGCGCATCGAGCTGACCGGTCTTCGCCGGGACGTGCCCTATCTGCTCGCCAACGCGGCGACGTCGACGCACTTCATGTCCGTGCCACAGGACGCGGCCGCCAAGGCCGAGCTGTTCTTCGCGGTCACCACCGACTATCACCTGCCCGATCCGCGGCTCACCTTCGGTCTGTCAGGCGGCGTGGAGTGGCCGGCGGCCATGCGGGTGAGCGCCGACTTCGGAGCCGGCCCAGAGGATCGCGTTCTGGTCATCCATCCCGAGGGCAACACGACCGTGCTCGCCCAGGGCGAAGAGGTTTCGCCGGTCATCGCGGCGCGCGCGGACGCACGCTGGGACCTCTCGGAGATCCTCTACGCCAGACTGTGGGTGCAGTACGTGCACGACGCGAACGCGCGACGGATCGTGCTGATGCAGGCCGACGGGCCCGCGCGCACCTTCGAGCGATCGCATCAGCTCGGCGCGGGCGTGTCCCTTGCTGCGCGATTCTAGCTGTCAGCGACGCTCGCGGTCGCCGCGCCGACCGGGCCCGAGCCCTGCGGCGCGTCGCTTCGTGAGCAGCTCACTGACCAGGTCGTGCGGGAGTGTCCGGATGCCGCCCGTGGCCTCGGCCAGGTGAGCGATGCGACACAGATGCTCAACGAGCTCCATGCGGAGAAGGGCCTGCTCGACGTCGTCGCCCCAACTGAACACGCCGTGGCCCTCGACCAGGACCGCGTCGAACGTCTTGGCGAAAGGGAGCAGCGCCTCCTCGGCCGCCTTGCCCGGGGGCGTGAAGGGGACGAGGGGGATCTCGGAGCCGAGGGACACGACCGCCTCAGGCAGGAAGCAGGGGAGGGCGTGTCCCGACACGGCGCGGGCCGTCGCGTGGGGCGGATGCGCGTGCAGCACGGCCGCCACGTCCGGTCGGGCGCCGTAGACCGCGAGGTGGATCCCCAGCTCGGAGAAGGGCTTGAGCTGCCCCCGGACGACGCGCCCCTCCTCGTCGACGACGAGCAACATCGCCGGCTCGATGACGCGCTTGGAGAGCGCCGTCGGCGTCGCCAGGATGCGGCCGGGAGACACCCAAGCCGTGGCGTTGCCGTCATGGTTGGCGACCCAGCCGCGGTCCCACGTGATCCGGGAGGCCTCGGCGACCGCCCGGCGAAGCGCGTGCTCTGTCGCCCTCATCCGAGGGCCACTTCGTCGACCACGCCCACGATGAGCGAGCGGATCGGCAGCTTGCCGTCGACCGTGCCGAGCAGCTGGCGCGTGCCGCTGCCCTCCTGGTTGACGAGCACGGTGTCGCCGATGCCGGCCTGAACGCGGTCCACGGCCACGATGGCGTCCCCCGTCTCCGCGCCCGACTCCGACAGGGGTTGGCAGATGAGCACCTTGCGGCCGATGTAGGCCGGGTGTTTTGCGGTGGACACGAGCGTGCCCACGACGCGGCAGAGCTTCACGGCGCGACCTCCGGGTCCCGCTGATCGATGTCGTCCACGATGCCCACGATCGCCGCGTCCACCGGCACGAAGGCCTCGTCGAGCGCCATCGACGCCTCACGGGACGCCACCAAGTAGACGAGCTCGCCCGGCCCAGCCCGCACCGTGTCGCAGGCCACGAGAGGTGCGCCCTTGGGGCGCAACCCGCGATCCACGGGCTGCACCACGAGGAGCTTCACCCCTTCGAGACCGGTGTACTTCCGGCTCGCCACGCAGGTCCCGATGACTCGGCCGAGGTACATCGGCTGCGGACTGTCCCACAGGACGGGCACGACCGGAACCCCCGGACCGCCTGCCGGCCGAACACCTCCGCACACCGCGATCGCGTGGACCCGGGGTCCAGGATGGGCCCTTCCTCACGCCGAGGACTTGCGATGTAGGGCATTGTGGGATAGAGGCCGGGCCGTCCCTAGCGTCGTTCCTCGGCAGGAGCTGTCCCCATGAGCACGTCCGGCATCCTTCCCCTCGGCGGAGTCTCTCCCCAATCCATCCGCGCGCCCATCGTCGGCAGGGGCCCGGAGCTTCGAGAGCTCGACGAGGCGCTCGGCCGGGCGCTCGCAACGCGCAAGCCCCAAACCGTCACGATCATCGGCAGCCCCGGCATCGGCAAGACCCGCCTGGTTCACGAGTTCCTGTCGACCGTGCGCGAGCGCGAGCGACGAGTGCGCGCCTACCGCGGCACCTGCCGCGAGAACGGTCCGCCCTTCGCGGTCGTGCAGCGGATCCTGCGCGCACGCTTCGGGATCATCGAAGGCGCGGCTCCCGAGACGACGCGCGACACCTTCCGGCAGACTGTGGCCGCAGCCCTGGGCGACCAGCGCGTCACGGAGTTCCTGCATTTCCTGGGCGCCTTCCTCGACCTCAAGTTCCCCGAGTCCCCCTTCATTCGCGCCGTCGAGGAGGACCCGCAACAGTTCGCCGCCGTCAGCCGCGCCGTACTTCGCCGGTTCTTCGAGGTGGACGCGGACAAGAACCCGCTGATCCTCACGTTCGAGGATCTGCACTGGGCCCAGGACGATTCGCTCGAGCTCGTGCACTATCTGATGCGGTCGCTCAACGACGCGCAGATCCTGATCATCAACGTGACACGCCCAGAGCTCCTGGCCCGGCGCGCGGATTGGCTCAGGGGCGAGCACGATCAGCACTCCAAGATCGAGCTCGCGCCGCTCCCGGCGGACGACGCGGCGACTCTCATGACCCACCTGCTCGAGCCCGTGGGCGAGCCGCCCGACGAGCTCGTGGAAGCCGCGGTCGACATGGCGGGCGGGAGCCCCTATCTGCTCGAGCAGATCGTGCGGACCTTCCACGAGAACGGCACGCTCCAGGCGCAGCCGGACGGCAGCTGGAAGGTCGCCCTCGACCGCCTCGACGACGCCCAACTCCCCCTGTCCGTGGACGACGCCATCAGCGCTCGCATCTCGGCGCTCACCCCCGCCGAGCGGGACGTGCTCGAGATGGCCTCGCCGATGGGCGGCGTCTTCTGGTTCGGGGCGCTCGTGGCTGTGGATCGTATCGAGACGCCCACGCCCGAGCTGTGGGGCGGGCACGAGACGGCCATCAATCATCTCAGGGATCTGCTCGACGGCTTGTGCGACCGTGACTACGTCCTCGAGCTCCCCGATTCGTCCATTGCCGGCGAGACGGAGTACGCGTTCAAGCACAACCTCGAGCGGGAGACGCTGCACCGGTTGACCAACCAGACTCGTTTGCGCCGGTTCCACCACGTCGTCGGTGAGTGGCTCGAATTCAGGTTGGCGGACCGGGCCGAGGAGCAGTGCGAGATGCTGGCGCAGCACTTCGAAGAGGGCGGTGCGCCGCAACGGGCCGCCCGCTACTACATCATGGCGGGCGACAGGGCGCGCGCGCGGTATGCCAACGTCAAAGCGGCGGAGTACTACTCGCGCGGCCTCGAGCTCCTCGGCGACTCGGACGCGACGCTTCGCATCGACGCATGGCACCACTACGGGGACGTGCTGCAGCTCGCGGGCCGCAACGACGAGGCGCACCGGGCGTTCCGAAAGATGCTGGACATCGCGTTCCAGCTCGACCTCAAGTCCAAGGGAGGCGCGGCGCACAATCGCATCGGGCGGCTCCACCGCGCGACGGGGCAGCTCGAAGAGGCGATGCGCCACCTCGGCACGGGGCACGCCCTCTTCGACGCGGCCCATGACCTGCCGGGCGGAGCCTCGTCGCTCGACGACATCGGCAAGGTTCACTGGATGCGCGGCAGCTACGACTCCGCCGAGCGCTTCGCCAAGCAGGCCCTCGAGCTCAGGCAGGTGCTCGGCGATCAGCGATCCATCGCCCTGAGCTTCAACAACCTGGGCCTGGTCTACCAGGACAGCGGGCGTTTCGCCGAAGCGCAGGCCGCCTTCCAGGAGGCGCTGGTCATCCGCCGGGACATCGACGACCGGCCGGGCATCGCCCAGACGCTCAATAACCTCGGGACCATCCACCAGGACGGTGACGATCACGTCCGGGCGGTGGAGATGTACCGCGAAGCGCTCACTGTCGCCCGCGAGGTGGGGGACCGGATGCGCCAGGCCGTGATCCTGACCAACCTGGGCGAGTCGCACTACCGGATCGAAAACCCCGCGGAAGCGATCAAGGTCCTGAAGCAAGCCGAGGGACTGTCCTCCACGCTCGGCGACCGGATCCTCGAGGGGGAGATCCTCCGAGGCCTGGCCAAGGCCCACATGCTCATCCACGACTACACGACCGCCAGGGACTACGGCGCGCGCTCCGTCGCGCTCTTCGAGGAGTCGCGGGGCAGGCCCTTCCTGGGCGTAGCCCTTCGGACCCAGGCCGAGATCTACGCGGCCGCCGGATGGGGCGGGGGTGACGACCACGTGCACGCTCGCACCTGCTTCGAGCGCTCGATCCAGATCTTCGAGGAGCTCGGCAACGACGTCGAGCTTGCGCGGAGCTGTCTCAAGTACGCCGAGTTCATCGAGGCGAGCCCGGACGCTGCCGCCGATCCGGTCCGGGCCCACGAGGCCATGACCCTGAGGGCGCGCGCCGAAGAGATCCAGGACCGGCTCCAGGCCATCGAGGACTATGACCTACCGCCCCTCGAGGGCGAGTCGACCATGCCTGGCATCGAGGTCGAGCCCAAGACGGTCCCGGACACCTGACGCGTCCAGAGCGCCCGAGCGAGCATGACCTGCCGCCGCCATGGCCGCGGTCCCGGTCCGTTGCGCCGGGAGCGGCAATGTACTATCGCAGCCCCGCGGAGCCACCGACGATGGAAATCGTGGAGACGGCCATACCGGATGTGAAGGTGATCACGCCGAAGCGCTTCCGCGATCGGCGCGGGTTCTTCTCCGAGACCTTCCGGCGCTCCGTACTGGCCGAGTGCGGAGCCGACGTGGAGCTCGTGCAGGACAACCACTCCATGTCCGCCCAGCTCGGCACCGTTCGCGGCATGCACTGTCAGGCGCCTCCGCACGAGCAGGTGAAGCTCGTGCGGGTGCTCCGCGGCAGTATCTTCGACGTGGCGGTGGACGTGCGGCGCGGTTCTCCGACGTACGGGAGGCTCGTGACCGTCGAGCTCAACGCGGAGACGTTTGCTCAGCTCCTGCTGCCCGCCGGCTTCCTCCACGGGTACTGCACCCTCGAGCCGAACACGGAGGTTCTGTACAAGGTCAGCGCCTACTACGATCCGTCCTCCGAGCGCGGGATCCGCTGGGACGATCCCGATCTGTCGATCCCCTGGCCCGCCTGCGCGGACGGCGCGACCCTGTCCCCGAAGGATCTCGCGCTCGGCCGCTTCGCGGACTTCGATACGCCGTTCGGCGCCGCATCTCGAGGGGCTGCGCAACCATGAGACCGGTCCTCATTACCGGCGGCGCGGGCTTCATCGGATCGGAGGCGGTCCGGCAGCTGGTGAGCGACGGGGAGGCCGTGGTGAACCTCGACAAGCTCACCTACGCGGGCAACCTCGATTCGCTGACCAGCGTCGCGGTCGCGCCGGGCTACTGCTTCGAGCGGGCCGACGTGTGCGACGCGGCCGCGGTCGCGGCCCTCTTCGATCGCCACCGGCCCCGTGCGGTCGTCCACCTCGCCGCAGAATCCCACGTCGACCGGTCCATCGACGGCTCGGCCGAGTTCATCCGCACCAACATCGTGGGCACGCACGTCGTGCTCGAGGAGAGCCTCCGATACTGGCGGGCCCTGCCCCCGGCGGATCGGGAACGCTTTCGGGTCCTACACGTCTCGACCGACGAGGTGTTCGGCTCCCTCGGGACGACGGGCGCGTTCACCGAGCATTCGTCCTATGACCCGCGGTCGCCCTACTCGGCGAGCAAGGCCGGCTCCGACCACCTCGTCCGTGCCTGGCACCACACCTACGGGCTGCCGGTCCTGATCAGCAACTGCTCGAACAACTACGGCTCGCATCAGTTTCCCGAGAAGCTGATCCCGCTGATGATCATCAAGGCTTCTTCGTGCGAGGCGTTGCCCGTGTACGGCGCCGGCGACAACGTGCGCGACTGGTTGCACGTCTCGGACCACGTCCGCGCGCTCCGGGTCATTCTCGAGCGGGGTCGGCCGGGGGAGAGCTACAACATCGGCGGGGGCGCCGAGCTCCGGAACATCGAGGTCGTCGAGCGGATCTGCGACCTCGTGGACGAGCTGTCGCCCTCGACCGAGCACCGCCCCCGTCGGCAGCTCATCCGCTTCGTCGAGGACCGACCTGGCCACGACTTCCGCTACGCCATGGACAGCGCGAAGATCCAGCGCGAGCTCGGGTGGGCGCCACGGGAGACGTTCGACACGGGGCTGCGCAAGACGGTCGAGTGGTACCTGGCCAACGCGACCTGGTGGCAGAGGATCCGATCCGGCAAGTACCGGGGCGAGCGGCTCGGACTCGGAACCGAACCGGGCGACGACACGTCGTCCTCAGGGTGACGGAAGCCCGACGATGACCAGAATCCTCATCGCCGGAAGCAAGGGACAGCTCGGAAGCGAGCTGGTCGCCGCCGCGTGGCCGTCCGCCACAGAGGTGGTGGCGCTCGACTTGCCAGACCTGGACTTGACCGACGGCGCCGCGGTGGGGAGCGCCGTGCGCGACATCGCTCCCGCGCTCGTGGTCAACGCGGCGGCCTACACGGACGTCGATGGCGCCGAAGGCGAGCCCGACGCGGCCTTCGCGGTCAACCATCTCGGCTGCATGCACCTCGCCCAGGCCTGCGGCCCCCGGTCGGTACCGCTGGTGCACGTCTCGACCGACTACGTCTTCGGGGGATGGCAGAGTTTCCCCCTGCGCGAGGGCGACGACGCTCGACCGCGCTGCGTGTACGGGGCGAGCAAGCTCGCCGGCGAGCTCGCGATCCGAGAAGCGCTGTCGCGGCACGTGATCCTGCGAACGTCGTGGCTCTTCGGCGTGGCGGGCAAGAGCTTCGTCAAGACCATGCTGCGCCTGGCCGCCGAGCGCGATGAGCTCCGCGTCGTGGACGACCAGGTGGGCTGTCCGACGCCGGCGCACGAGCTGGCAGCCGCGATCGTCGAGATCGCGGCGCGGGTCTCGAGGGACGGCGCCGTGCCCTGGGGGCTCTATCACTACGCGGGCCGGGGCGAGACGAGCTGGTTCGGCTTCGCCACCGAGATCTTCGCCCGCGCGCAGGAGCTCGGCCTGCCGTCCCCGCGGCTCGTGCCCATCACGACCGCCGAGTACCCGACGGCCGCGAGCCGTCCAGCCTATTCCGTGCTCGACTGCACGCGCATCGACCAGGTCATGGGGATCGGGACTGCCGACTGGCGGCCAGGTCTGGCGCGCGTGTTGCGGGCGCTCATCCACGAGGATCACACATGAAGGGCATCATTCTCGCCGGCGGGACCGGCACGCGGCTCTGGCCGACCACGCGCGCCGTGAGCAAGCAGCTGCTCCCGGTCTACGACAAGCCGATGATCTACTACCCGCTGACGACCCTGATGCTGGCCGGCATCCGTGACGTGCTCGTCATCACGACGCCCCACGAGCAGGCGCTCTTTCGCGGCCTGCTCGGCGACGGGAGCCGATGGGGCATGTCCCTGAGCTACGCCGCGCAGCCGCGCCCCGAAGGCATCGCGCAGGCATTCGTCGTGGGACGGGACTTCGTCGGCACCGGTCCGGTCACGTTGGTCCTCGGCGACAACATCTTCTTCGGGCACGGGCTCAGTGAGGTGCTGCAGCGCACGGCCCAGCGGACCGCGGGCGCGACCGTGTTCGGCTATCGCGTGCGGGACCCGCAGCGTTACGGGGTAGTCGAGCTCGACGACGCCGGCCGGCCCGTCGCGATCGAGGAGAAGCCCGAGGCGCCGAGGTCCCCGTGGGCCGTGACGGGGCTTTACATGTACGACAATCGCGTGCTCGATATCGCCGCTGAGCTGCGGCCATCGGCGCGGGGTGAGCTCGAGATCACCGACGTGAACCGCGCGTACTTGCAGATGGGGGAGCTTCACGTCGAAGCCCTCGGCCGTGGCTACGCCTGGCTCGACACTGGGACGCCGGAGTCGCTCCTCGAAGCGAGCCAATTCGTCCATGCCGTCGAGGCGCGGCAGGGCCAGAAGATCGCCTGTATCGAAGAGGTCGCGTTCCACATGGGCTTCATCGACGCAGCCCGGGTTGCCGAGCTCGCCGCCGAGTATCGGGGCAATGCCTACGGCGCCTATCTCACCGAGCTGATCCGATGAACGCCGCCGATCCAAGTCGCACGGCGATCGCGTGATCCCGTCACGCCGATCGCTACGCAGGCACCTCGAGCTGTGAGCGCCGCTGCGACTTCATCGCGCAGACGATCAATCGCAACGTCTGGACTTCGGCCGCCCCCTTCCGCTGACTGCTCAGGGCCAACCGCAACAGCAAGCGGACCAACGGGCCTGCAGCCTTCTCCACCAGGAAGACACCGACGAGCCCCTGTCGAAGCAGCGCCGCGCTCGGCAGGAAATCGCCCACGACTCGGACCTCCTCACGGGCGAAACCGCCCAACGCAAGAACCTGACGGACGGAGTTCTCAGTGAACCCTAGCCGGTGAGTGAAGTCATCATAGCGAAGGAAACCAGCCAGCGGATTTGCCATGTTCGGAAGGCGCGCCAAGAACACACCGCCTTGGGCCAAAGCCCGGTGCACACCGGACACGAAAGGGAGCACGCGCTCGTGCGACAGATGCTCCAGCAAGTCTTTGGCCAAGATCGCATCAAACTGATTCGGCTCGATGCTGTGCAGCGCCTCGATCGCGTCGACGTTCTCGAGTCTTCCCGGCACGCCGCTCTCTCGCGCCTCAGCCACACAGTCACGAGCGACATCCCAGCCGTGCAGGTCTTCGTAGCCCAACCCCGCCAACCGCCGCAGTGTCCACCCTTGGCCGAAGCCGATGTCGAGAACGCGCGCTGGTGGCGGGGGAAGGAACGGACGGAAGTTGGCGTCAAACTCCACGCCCCTCAGAGGGTGTGACTCCGACAAACCCATGTGTTGATGATGAGTCGCGTAGTAACGGGCGTGCTCTACCTCGTCCACGAGGCGATCGCCTTCTGCGTTCGTTTCGCTCATCGCATGGTCTGTGCGCGTCGGGGGCGAGGACCTTCAGATCGACTGCAGCCACTCATCGAACCGCTCGGTGGTCTTGAGATTCAGAATGCGCTCCCGGTCGGCAGCGAGCTCAGCGTACCTCATGTTCTCGATCTGGGCTGGAGTGTAGTCGAGCGTGGTCTCCGGGCTGCCCTTCATCACTACGCCCAGGCCATAGTCGCAGTCGAACGTGAACACGTTGAGATCGTCGCGTGTAGAGCGAAGATGCACCAGCGCCTTGAACGTGTCGCCGCACCACTCGTTGGTCCAGCCGGGCAGGTTGAGGCTCTGCGCGTGTTCGAGCGACCTGGCCGGATGGGCGGCGGCCTCATGAGGCGGATTGCAGTCGTGCATCACGATGACGCCGCCAGGATTCAAGTGTCCGAGGCTCTTCTCCACGTCGCGCAACGCCTGTTCGTAGGTGTGCAGCCCATCGACGAACGCGACGTCGAGGCCTCTCTCGGCCAGCAGGTGCGACTTCGTTTCGAAGAACCTGTCGCTCGTCATCTCGCAGTACTCGTTGAACCGGTTGCAGGGGTTGATGAGCGTGAACAGGAGACGCTTCGTTCGCCGGATCTTGATCTTGGGATCGACGGCGATCTTCTTTCTCGCTTCGAGTCTCAAGAACGTGTTCCCGGCGCTGACACCGATTTCGAGGTAGGTTCGAGCACTTCTGTGTGCGATCACGCGCTGCAAAACGTTGATTCGGTCCATGTGTGCTCGAAATCCTCGGAGCTCGTCGGCCTCTCAATCCTCGCGACGCCGCGCCCCGACTACGCGGCGCAGCTCCTCCACATACCACAAAGGGCTCGCCGTCAGCGTCACGATCGAGTCCTTCACGCGGTCGGTGATACCGCGATGGGTCATCGAGTCGGCCCAGATCCACCACGTGGCGCTGAACGTGGACGCGATGGGGAAGATCGGATACATGGCGATGCTTCGTAGCGGGCGGTGCTTGATCACCAGATCGTGGTAGTAGCGGATCCACATGCGGTAGATGCGCTTCGGTCCCTCGAAGCGCACCGCGGCACCGCCTGGGATGTCCTTGCGGCGCAGCAACACCATGGAGGGGTCGAAGACCAGGCGCTCGCCCGGCCGGAGCATCTTCTGTAGCGGCAAGCAGAGCGGGTGCTCGTCGTGCTCGGTCGAGCGCGCATCCCAACCGCCCACCCGTTCGATGACGCTCTTGCGCACCGAGCCGTTGCTTCCGTGAACCCAGGTCACCGACTCGACGCGCTCGTCGAAACGGCAGAACGTGTGCGGGTACCCAAAGAAGTTGTAGCGCAGGCAATGCCGGCGGGCCCGCACTCGGTTCTTGTAGCCGCAGACCTCGTCTGGGCTGTAGACGTGACGCCCGGTCACGGCGACAACTCCCGGGTCGACATAGTTCTTGGCGTGGCCGGACACGAAGTCCGTGCCGAGCGGCACGTCATCGTCGTCGATCGTCAGTACGATCTCGTTGCGAGCCTGCCGCCAGCCGGCCTCGCGGGCGCCGCCGACCCCGAGTGGCTCACTGTAAATGATGCGCAGCCGATCATCTTCGGCGGCCATCGCGTCGAGCGGCGCGCGCTCCTCCTCGCCGAAAGCGCTCTGCTCCATGACCACGATCTCGAAGCTCGGGTGGTCCTGTGCGCGCAGGATCTCGAGGATTTCCAGTAGGGACTCGCGCCGCTTGTAGGAGCGGATGACCACGCTGACCGAGGGGAGCGCGGCGGTGGCGGCGGTGGCGAGATCGAGGTCCTCCGGCGTGTCGACCATCGTGGCCATACGAGAAACGAAAAGAGACGGGATCGCGCGTTTCTCCTTAGACTGCGTGCACGTAGACTATCGCGAAAGGCCGGTCAAGCCCATGGCACACCGGCCGACGTTGGACTACACACACTCCCGGCAACGACGTGATCGACGAGCGCAGCGAGATGAAGCGGGGCATGTTGTGGCTCGGCTCCGCCACGGCGCTCACGCGGTTGCTCGACGTGGGAGCCACGCTGATCGTGCTCGCGCTGCTCACCCGCGAGGAGTTGGGCACCGCGGCGTTGGTGCTCAGCGTGGGCGCGGTGGTCGAATCGGTCAGCGGAGTCGGCCTCGGTCACGCGCTCATCCAGGCACCGAAGCTCACCCGCGATGAGGAGCACAGCCTGTTCTGGCTGACCGGCGGCATCGGCTTGCTGCTGGGCACGGTGATGGTGGCCATCTCGCCGCTCGTCGCGTGGGCGTATGCGCTGCCTGCGCTGATCCCGATGGTCGCCGTGAGCGGCATGAAGCTGTGTCTGGTGGGCGCGGCCGTCGTTCCCCACCAGCTTCTGAGCAAGCACCTCAAGTTTCGCGAGGCCGGGGCGGTGCAGACCCTGTCGACGGCCGGTGAAGGACTGATGAAGATCGGCCTCGCCGCCGCGGGGTTCGGAGCCTGGGCGCTCGTGCTGGCTAGCGTCTTTCGTGGAGCAGTGCTGCTGGTGTCGGCTTTGCTGCTCTCGCGTTTCGTTCCGCGCCTGCACTTCGCCTGGCGCGAGGTGAGAGGCTACCTGAGCTTCGGCGTGCGCATCGCGACATCTGGCCTGCTGTACCAGTGCTACAAGAACGCCGACTACTTCCTGGTCGGCAAGATCCTCGGAGTCGAGGTGCTCGGCATCTACCGCGCGGCCTTCGACCTCGCCATGCAGCCGCTGGAAATGGTGCTGAACGTCGTCAACCGTGTTGCGTATCCGGTGTATGCGAAGATCGCCTCCGACAGAGCGGCCCTCAAGACAGCGCTGTTGCGCAGCACGCGCTCGCTGACGCTGATGTGCGCCCCCCTCGTGGCGTTTCTCTACTTCGCGGCTGGAGACCTCCTGGCGGTGATCACCCACGAGCGCTGGGGCGCGGCGGAGCCCGCAGTGCAGCTGCTCGTGTGGGGAGGGCTGCTGCGTGGCGCCGCGCACCTGTTTCCCCAGATGTACGTGGCCGCAGGCAGACCGGGCTACGCCGTCGTCGACTCCGCTGTGAGCCTCGTGCTTCTGGTGACCGCCTTCTACTGTGGCCTGACGTTCCTGCCCGAGATGGGCGTGCTGTCGGTGTGCTGGGCTTGGATCGTCGTCTACCCGGGGCTGCTCCAGCTGCACCTGGTGCTCACGCGCCGCATCATGCCCATGGGGACGTTGGAGTACCTGCGAGCGCTGGCGCCGGCGTTCGGCGGAGCGACCGCCATGGTGCTTGCCATGGCCGCCACCGTGCCGCTCGAGCTGCACCGCAGTGGTCCCCTCGTGTCGCTGTTGATCTGGGCTGCGGTCGGGCTCGGTGTCTACGCGGGCTACCTGCGCCTGGTGCTGAAGATCGGCCTCTCGGATCTGGCACCCGAGAGGCAGGTACGGACCGGGGAGGCTGCTCAGCCCGGCGCGCCCGACGATGGCTGATCACGGCCGACGGCCCCGACCCGCTAGCCGCCCAGCCATCGACGCACAAACGATGCGATCCGCTCCCTCGTCCCGCCGTTCGCGTCGGTGATGTACCGGTCACAGAACGCGCGGGCTGCGTCTTCACAGCACGACGGTTGCTCGAGTCCTCGGGACACGCCCTCGAGGAGATCCTCAAAGGACCGAGCCCTCAACCCTCCGGTTTCCCCGGGTGGGAGCTTCCAGTGTCCGGCGACCGCATCGGTTCGGGTTCTGCGAACCTGGCCTCGTCGCATCGTCAAGAAGACGCCGTCGGCCTGACTCGCGTCGTGCGGGTCGACGTGCACCGTCGGCTTCCTGGTGTAGTAGCAAGCGTTGAGGAGAGAAGAGTAGTTCGACACGAAGACGTCGCTGACTAGAAGGTCGACGAGCGAGTCCGGGTGCTCGCTCTTGAACTCGAGCTGCACGCGTGGATGACGGCGAACGATGCTCTCGAGCTTCGCCACGAATTGTTCCTCGTAACGGTGCCGGTCGTGCATCCGGACCAGGACGTTGGCCCCGAGCCCGTGGACGTGCTCGAAGAACCGGCCGAGGAGCTCCTCCTCATCGCCCCAGTGCGAGAGTGCTCCGCCGTGATGCCACGTGAGCGCCATGAGCACGGTCTTGTCGTCGAGGTTGATGCTGTAGCGGGACTGCACGGCTGTGCGGTCGAACGCAGCGGACACCTTGCTGGACGGCAGCAATAGGTCGGAATAGGCCGAGCCGAGGGCGACGACATTGCCAGGTGCGAAGCCGGAATGCTCGATCCTATAGCGGCGATCCCACTCGCCAAACGCCTGCCAGCGAAAGCTCTCGTTCTCGCCCGTCACATCGCCGACGTGCTTTCGCAGGTCCTTGCGCATGCGTGCCAGATCGTCGTAGCGCCAGCCGAAGCCGTGCCACAGCACGAAGACCCTCGGTGCCACTCGATAGCTGGGCACGTGGTTGTCCACGATGACGAGATCGGCTTCGAACGCCTCGATCTCTCGGCGAGCCGATCGGGCTTGGCGATCCACGAACCGTCCTGCAAACGGCATCAACCGATGGACGGGCTCGCGCTGGTAGTCCTCGGGCCTGTCCATCGCGACCACGACGTCCCATCCCGGTTGATCCGCCAGGTAGCACGCCAGCGCCTGGTTATCGGACTGAAAGCTCGTCGACCAGAAGCAGACCCGAACTGGCCGCGTCATGCCTCCCTCGCGGCGCGCTGCCTCGCTTCGTCGTATCGATCCTCCAGCTCTGCGACGCGTTCTCGATTGTCGTACTCGCGTTCCATCTTGAGCCGACCTGCAGCGCCCATCCTGCGTCGCAGCTCCGGATCGCGAGACAACGTCACGAGGTGCTGCGTCATGGCCGTCACGTCGCGCTCGGGAACGAGGAACCCGGTCGATTCGTGGTCGATGATCTCAGGGATGCCACCGTGGTAGGTACCGATGGGGACCACTTGCGAAGCGCTGGCCTCCTTGACGACCATCAGTCCCGACTCTCGATTTCCGTTGGCACCGACCACGCTGGGTGCGAGCAGAACATCGGACCGACCGAGCTGAGCGGCGATCTCGGCCCTCGTCAGCACACCCGCAAACGCGACGCGGTCGGCGACCTTCAGCGTCTTGACCAGATCCCTGAGCTTGGCTTCGCGCTCTCCCGAACCAACGATCGTCAGCTCGAGCCCGTCGCCTACTCGTGCAGCGGCTCCTGCAAATGCGCGAATCCCGTACTCGAAGCCCTTCTTCTCCACGAACCGACCGATCATCATCACGCGCAAGCCACGATCGTCCCGCTCGCTCGGACCGAAGTCCGCAAGATCGACTCCGAGACGATGGACCACGAGGCGGTCGGCGGGCACGCCGAGGTCGAGGAGCAACTCTCGAAGCTCCGTGGAAGCGCACAAACCCAGCGTCATTCCTCGAAGCAAACGGGGCGCACGCAGCGCGTAGGGCCAGTGGACAGGCTTGAACCGCTCGAAGCTGCGGAGCAGCGGGACGTCGTATCCGTGAAAGGTCACGAGCAGGGGCAGCCGGAAGCGCTCCGCGTAGGGAAGGGCCGCTGTCCCTGCCGGACCGAAGTGCGCGTGCACGACGCTGAATTCACCGGACGCGAACCGGCGTCGAAACAGCCTGCTTCGACCTGTCACGACGTGCAACGGATTCGCGACGTTGACCCGGTCGTACGGGAAGCGATCCGCGAGCATCCGGCGGTGCGTGAAGACCTCGACATCGTATCGCAGGTGCTGTTGCAGCTCCTCGAAGACGAACGACTGCGAGTACGGAAGGAAGTTGCTGCAGAACAGAGCGACACGTGTCATGCGTGGACAACCCAGGTGCTGAGCGTCGGAGGTTACAACTCCTGCCGACCGATGGGGAGCGCAACTGCGGCGCGGACGACCGAGAGGCGACGCTCCAGGAATCTCTCGATGCGCTCCGCCCGCGCGTCCCAGGTGAGCCCCTCGGCCGAACGCAACGCCTCGTCTCCCATGCGCCGGGCGCGCTCGGGATCGGCCAGGAGCGCGCGAAGGGCGACGACGGCGGCTTCCGCGTCGCTGGGGGGCACGAGCACGGCGTTGCGGCCGTGCTCGAGCAACTCGACCGTGTCGGGCGAACGGGGAGCCAGGATGGGGCGTCCCGCCGCGAGGTAGAGGAAGAGCTTCATGGGCAGCACCGTGTTGCCCACGAAGCGAAGGGGAACACCGCTCGGCGGCTGCAGGAGCACGTCGGCGGCGAACAGGTGGCGCACGGCCGAGTCGAAGGGTTGCCAAGGCTCGATGCGCACGTTGTCCATTCCCGCGGCCAGGCGCTCGATGACGCCCCGTCCCTGTGAGCCCACGAGCACGAAGAGCACCTCGGGGCAGCGCTTCGCCATCTTCAGCACGACGTCGAGGCCCTTGGTAGCGTTGATGTGACCGGTGTAGGTCACGATGGAACGCTCCAGGGGCAAGTCGAGGCGGCGACGCGCTTCCTGCTTGCTCAGCCGCGGCTCGAACTGCGCCGGATCGAACCCGTTGTGGACCACCTCGAGCCTATCCGCCGCGACGCCCAGCGATTCGTAGCGCGAGCGCGCGAAATGGGAGTGGAGAACGGCCCCGAGGAAGAGCGGCCTTCGCATCGCCAGTCGGAAGGGCACGCGCAGCGGCGGGAACTGGTCGAACCAGGGGCGATAGGTCTCGTAGGCGAAGGGGCGGGCCATGGTCGCGGCCACGAACAGGGTCGGGAAGTTGCGCGTGTAGATCACGTCGACGTCATCGACGGTCCGGGTGCGCAGCGCCCGCACGGCATGGCCCCACTTCCGGGCCGTGCTCCAACCGGACAGAAGAGCGCTGATCTGCTCCACCTCGAGGTCCCCCTCGACCTGGTAGTAGTCGCGCAGGGCGCGCGCGTCAGCTCCGGGCGCGCGGCCGTCGGGCACGATCAGCGTCACACGCACACCGCGACGCCCGAGCGCGGCGACGGTGCGTATCACCTGCTCCGAGTCGGTCTCCGTGGCGGGGAGCACACGGTCGAAGAGGTAGGCGACGTGCATCACAGCACCGGCAGACGCACCTTGCGGGGAGCCCGCTCGGGGAGTCGCACCGCCGGGAACCTCTGGGGGCGCCAAGCATCCAGGGCCGAAGCTCGGCGCACGCAGGCGATCGTGCACGAGCTCTCGCAGCCCTTCGCCGTGTCGAAGCCCCGGGCGAGGTCCTCGGAGTCGTAGCTGAGCAGCGGAATGCCGGGCTCTCCGCGTCGTTGGCTGCAGTAGCTCACCACCCCCGCCTCGTCGACGTAGAGGTATCGGCCACCGGCGCGGCAACGGAAGGGAGCTGTGCTGGACGCGATCATCCG
>Ga0214473_10004294_pt1 | contig 17122 bp, 15 predicted proteins | sample RVTome_7_FD_203509 | JGI IMG/M metagenome (GOLD analysis project Ga0214473, IMG submission 203509) | Soil microbial communities from uranium-contaminated site in the Upper Colorado River Basin, Wyoming, United States - RVT98D197 | ecosystem: Environmental > Terrestrial > Soil > Contaminated >... | reverse complement strand
CATCTTGAACAAACTCTCTGCGAACTCTGCGTCTCTGTGGTGAACGCTTCTTCAGAGGAAACCCAGAATGGCCAGAATTTAAGAAGGCGACAAGCCGACTACGAATCAATCGAAAGGCAACGACTATGGATTATTTTGAACCGAAAACGATAAACGAAGCGCTAGCGTTGCTGGCGAAGCATGGCGCTGAGGCCAAGGTCATCGCCGGCGGCACGGACGTGATGGTCGATATAAAATACAAGGAGGAGCCGGGCTGCTTAATCAATATCAAGAAGATTCCCGGCCTCGGCGCGATTCAAGAAAACGGCGCTGGCCTGCGCATCGGTCCGCTGGTCACTCTTCGCGAGCTGGAGACGAACAAACTCGTGCGCGACAAACTACCGGTGCTCTGGGAAGCGTCGCATCAGTTCGCCTCCTTGCAGATCCGCAACACCGCGACCATCGGCGGCAACATTTGCCGCGCCTCGCCTTCGGGAGAAACCTTGACCCCGCTGCTGGTTCTGGACGCGAAGGCTAAGATCGCGTTCACCGACGGCGAAAAGACCGAGCCGTTCGCCTCGTTTTTTCAGGGGCCGGGCAAGAGCAGTGTCGGATCGAAAGGTTTGCTGACTGAAATTACCGTCCCCTATCCCGCGGCGGGGAGCAAAAGCGTTTATTTAAAGCATGCCGTGCGCGGCGCCATGGATATCGCCATGGTCGGCGTCGCCGTGTTAATTACGCCGGATGCGGCGAAAAATAGTTTGCAAGATGTCCGCATCGGATTGGGCGCCGTCGCGCCGACGCCGCTGCGCGCGACCAAAACCGAAGCGTTACTGCGCGGCAAGCCGCTCACGGCTGCGCTCTTGAAGGAAGCTGCGGCAATGGCCGCTTCGGAATCGAGCCCGATCAGCGACCAGCGCAGCAGCGCGGAGTATCGGCGTTGGATCGTCGAAGCGTTGACCCGCCGCGGCCTGGAACAAACCTGGAAAGCCGCCACCGGCAAGGAGGTAGCATGAGTATCACCATCAATACCACCATCAACGGGAAAACCGTCAGCGCGAGCGCGGAAGCGTCCACGTCGTTGTTGGAATTTCTGCGCGACACTCTGGAATTCAAAGGCACCAAGCTCTGCTGCAACACCGGCGAGTGCGGCGCCTGCACCGTCATCTATAATGGCAAGCCGATCAATTCCTGCGTCACGCTCGCCGCCGACGCCAACGGTGCCGAGATCACCACCATCGAAGGGTTGGCCGACGGTGACAAGCTGCACCCGGTGCAGCAAGCCTTCATCGACACCGGCGCGGTGCAGTGCGGCTACTGCACGCCGGGCTACATCATGTCGGTGAAAGCGCTGCTCGACCGGACCAAGAAGCCGACCCAGACCGACATCGAAGAAGCGGTCTCGGGCAACATCTGCCGCTGCACCGGTTACGCCAAGATCGTCGACGCGATTCAACTCGCGGCAGAGAAGCTCTAGGTCAAGAGCAAACAATTCGAAGCACGAATTCCGAAACTCGAAACAAGTTCAAATGACCCAAAAGCAGAAAATTCTAAACGACCCCGTTTCGGATTTCGGGATTTTGAGTTTTTTGAGTTCGGTTTGTTTCGGATTTCGAAATTCGGATTTCGGATATTTAATTTTTGGCGAAACTTGTTGATGTGATTCGTTCAATAATTCGGTCCTGAGAATCTAAGGAGAAAAAATTATGGCAAAAGCGGAATACACGGTAGTAGGCACGAGCCCCGCCCGCAAGGGCGGCGTCGAGCGCGTCATCGGCGCGGGCATCTACGGCATCGACCTGATGCTTAAAGACCAACTGCATGGCGGCATTCTGCGCAGCCAATACGCCCACGCCAAGATCGTCAGCATCGACACCAGCGAAGCGAATAAAATCCCCGGCGTCCACGCCGTGGTGACCGCCGCCGATGCCCCGGATGTGCGCTTCGGCCGCAGTTATATCGACCGCTATATATTGGCGCGCAATAAAGTGCGTTTCATGGGCGACCCGGTCGCCGCGGTCGCCGCCGATACCCCGGCAACCGTCAAGCAGGCGCTCAAAAAAATCAAAGTCGTTTACGAGCCTTTGCCGGTGGTCATCGATCCGGAGGAAGCGATGAAGCCGGAAGCGCCGACTCTGCACGAGGACATGCCGCTGCCGAAAAATCTGCCGGAAGGCGTCAAGGTGAAAAACGTCTGCGCCTTCGCCGCCGTCCGTGTCGGCGATGCCGAGAAGGCGATGGCCGAAGCCGACGTGGTCGTCGACGAAGTTTACGAGACCAAGATGATTCATCCGCAGTATCTCGAACCGCGCGTCGCCGCGGCCCGGGTCGAACCGAACGGTCGGCTCACCGTCTGGGCGAATGCCCAAGCGCCCTTTCCGGTGCGCCAGGAGGTAGCCAAAGTGCTCGGCATCCCGCTCAACAACGTGCGGGTGATCTCCGCCGAGTTGGGCGGCGGTTTCGGCGGCAAGGGCAGCGGCATCACCTCCGGCGCTGCCATCGAACCGATTTGCGCGCTGTTGGCGATGAAGGCCAAGCGGGCGGTGATGATCGTTCTGGACAAAGCTGAAGAAACCATCTCGACGACGATTCGCTCCGGCGCGAAAATGTACATCAAGACCGGCGTGAAAAAAGACGGCACCATCGTTGCTCGCATCGGCAAGGTGATCTACGATGCCGGCGGCTATTCGGGCTTCGGCGCACAGGCCGGCGGGCGCTGCACCAATATGCTCGGCGGCTGGTATCTGATGCCCAACTGCCATATCGACGGCTACGTCGTCTACACCAACAAGCAAGTCTGCGGCCCGGTGCGCGGGCCCGGGGGACCCCAGGCCGCCTTCGCCGTAGAGTCACACATGGATTCTATCGCCGCCAAGCTTGGCATGGATCCGGCAGAGTTCCGCCTTAAGAATATTCCTAAAGCCGGCGATAAGGTCGTCGGTGTTCCCAAATTGCGCGATGTTTCCCTCGGCGAGACAATCAAAATCGCGAGAGAAAAAATCGGTTACAAACAGGTAGGGGCGCAATTCATTGCGCCCGCTCTCGGCAAGAACCAGGGCATCGGCATGGCCACCGGCTCATGGATCGAAAGCGCCGGTCCCGGCGGCGGCGCCATGGTGAAAGTCAACGAAGACGGCTCGGTAACGGTCCATATCGGCAAGATCGATATGGGCACCATCCCCGGGTTCGGTATTCCGCTCATTGTCGCCGAAGAACTCGGCATTCCGGTGAGCGATGTCACCGTGGTCAATGTCGACACCGACGCCAGCCCGTGGGACGCAGGCACGGTCGGTAGCCGCGGCATCCTGGTTTCCGGCACCGCCTCTCGACTCGCGGCCATCGACGCTCGCAACCAGCTTTTTAAATTGGCCGCCGGTCAGCTCGAAGCGAGTCCGGACGATCTGGAGATCAAAGATCGCCAGATCCGCGTTAAAGGCTCGCCGTCAAAGTCGGTCCCGCTTGCCACCGTCGCAACAAACGCGCACAACGTGATCGGCGAAGTGGTCGGCCAGGGGTACTGCGATAACAAAGTCTTGGAAGCGCAGGAAAAAGCGCACGGCAGCTCGCAACCGTTCACGACCCATGCGTGCATCGTCGAAGTCGACACCAACACCGGCAATCTGAAAATATTGAAATACGTCGCCGTGCACGACATCGGTTTCCCAATTCACCCCGTCGCCGTCGAAGGCCAGATCGAAGGCGCCGCGGCCATGAGCATCGGCCAGGCGCTCTGCGAGCAAGTGGTCTTCGACAAAGACGGCAGAACCATGAATCCCTCGTTCGTCGATTATCTGATGCCGACGATCAACATGATGCCGCGCATCGAAACGACGTTGGTCCACGGCTACCCCGGCTCCGGCCCCTACGGCGCCAAAGGCGCCGGCGAAATCGCCTGCGTCCCGCCGATGGCCGCCATCGCCAACGCGATCTTCAACGCCACGGGCGTGAGAATCAAAACATTGCCGCTCAGTCCGGAGAACGTGCTAAGGGCGCTCAAGGAGGCGGGGAAGGCGTAGGGCACAAAGGAGAAGGAATACGCAGTGTAGTTGTAGGGGGCAGGTTTCAAACCTGCCCCTTGCTTTTTTGGCAACACAACCGACGCCGCACAAGCCTGTCGGCCACCTTTTACTTTTTCGTAATGCGGGAAGCGTGTGTTGCTATGCGGCTGCAAAATCAGGAGTATCGTGGAGAACCATCAATTGATCAGGCCGAAGGGGTATGAGCGCAAAGGCTCGGCCATCGCGATCTGCAAACTCAACTTCATACGCACCATCCTGATAAATCATTACGACCGTGCCGATCTGACCGCGGCGCAAAAGCACCGGCTGACCGCTCTCGAAGTGCTTCGTTCGCACGTCTTGCATCAACGCGACCACGTCATGCATTTTGATTTCGCCGATCATGTTTAACTTATATAGCAAGTAACCAACCGGGGAAAGTCTTCGTTGTCCCGGATAATCCACGCGCTCAAGACTGTCGCAGACCCTCGCCGCGTTTCTAGCGGAAAACGCAGAACATAAACCTCCCCATGACCATTGTGTCCGAGCGGCTTGGCGTTGTCCGAGTCCCTTGCTGCGAAAAGCACGGCCTCACGCAACACTCTCCTGTTCGCCAAGGTGATACCGAGGACCGACTCGAAAACCTTCGCTTTATGGCGTCCTTCCCAATGTCCAGGGGTTCAGCACATAATCCTCGATCTTCGTGCCAAGGTCGGCGCGGTCGCCATTGGGAAGTTTCATCGCTCCTCGGTTTGCCAGACTGTATAGCGAACTGTCAAGACACACAACTTAGCATGGAATATTATCACGATGCGAAAACGTCGATACGAATATCTCAGTAGCTGAAACAGTAGAATTTCCTATTTGACAACCGGGGCTCCTTAGTTGTAAACGCTACATATTTGGCGGAGCCAAATCGCGAGGGCACGGTGAGGCCATCCTTTTTCGATTACCTGATGCCGACGATCAACATGATGCCGCGCATCGAAACCACGCTCGTCCCCGGCTACCCCGGCGCCGGCCCCTACGGTGCCAAAGGCGGCGGCGAAATCGCCTGCGTCCCGCCGATGGCCGCCATCGCCAACGCGATCTTCAACGCCACCGGCGTGCGCATCAAAACATTGCCGCTCAGCCCGGAGAACGTGCTGCGGGCGCTCAAGGAGCCGGGAAAGGCGTAAGCGGCACAGGAGCTTCGATGGCTGACACCGAGCAAACTGCCCGATTTACCGACGGCGCGGGCTACGAAAAGTTCATGGGGCAGTGGAGCCGCATTGCCGGACGGCTTTTTATCGATTGGCTGGCGCTCCCGAGTGGGCTCCGTTGGCTCGACGTCGGCTGCGGGACCGGGGCCTTCACGGAAGTCATCAAGCAATTATCTGGCCCTGTCGAAATCGTGGCAATCGATCCATCGGACGCGCAGGTATCGTATGCACGATCCCGTAAAACCGCCGACGGCGTGCAGTACCAGGTCGCCGACGCCCGCTCGATGCCGTTTGAGACTGGAAGATTCGACGTCGCCGTATCTGCGCTCGTGCTCAATTTCATACCTGACCGTGAAAAGGCCGTCTCCGAAATGCGCCGCGTTGTACGACCAGGCGGCAGGGTGGCCGCTTACGTGTGGGATTTTGCTGGCGGCAACGGAACCGCCCAGCATCTGAACTCCGCAGTCAGAGAACTCGAGGGCCCTGGATATCGCTCTCCTGGATTGAATCCCGAAAGCACAACTGGGGAATTTTTAAAGGCGCTCTTCGAAGGCGCCGGTTTAGCCGACGTTAAGACCCGTCCCCTCGACGTCACCGTGACATTCCAAGACTTCGACGACTACTGGAATTCAAATGCGATATCCCACCCGCAGGTAGCCAACCTTATTAAGAGTTTTAGCCATGAAAAACGACAGCGGCTTATCGCGTTAGTGAAGGCCCGATTGCCCATCGACCGTCACGGCGGCATCTCGTATATGGCTCGTGTCAATGCAGTAAGAGGGAGCGCTGACTAAAGTGAACAATTGTCATAACGACTTGGTTTGTGTGGCGCGAACCGCGCCAGAGAAATCGCCTGCGTCCCGCCGATGGCCGCCATCGCCAACGCAATCTTCAACGCCACCGGCGTGCGCATCAAAACATTGCCGCTCAGTCCGGAAAATGTGTTGCGGGCGCTGAAGGAGGCGGGGAAGGCGTAGAAAAAAAGCATGGGGCGGCCGATCGGTCGCCCCTACGATCAAGCACGTAGCACTCTTTCGGTATCAGGGTGAGTCCGTGTATAATCATTCTGGTATGAACTCCCCAAGAACTCCTGGACGAAGTTTGATCGACGGCCTACCACCGGAGATTGCCAAACGGATTAATCCCGACTGGCAGAAGAACGAAGCTGATTACTGGGCGAAACGAGACTCTTTACTCGCCCAATATTCGAACAAATGGATTGGCTTTGCAGACGGTAGAGTCATCGCCTCGGCCACGAGCCCGGTGGAGATCTTTCACACCGCCCAGGCATCTGGAAAGCATCCGTTTGTCACGTGCGTTGGTTACGAGTACCAACCCAACCGGATGCACCGCACTCCCCTTTCATATGACTCCATATATCCGAACGGGTGTTACGGCATTGAGAGTCTTGCTTGACGATCATCGAACGAATCAGAAAGAAGGTTCATGATGGTGATTACGAATTTACGATCCCTCATTTCTTTGAGGAAATGGCTGAGGATGAACTAGTATTCGATGATATTGATAGAGCGATAACAAAGGGTAGAGTTCGACAAAAGTTCACACGAGACCCGCGCGGCACGCGATACGAAGTTGTCGGTCCGGCAATGGATGGCAGAGAGGTAGCGGTGGTTTGTCGGTTCAAAAGCACCGGCCAGCTTCTTTTAATTACGACCTATGAAGCTTAGGTGATTCACTATGAAAAACAAATCTCGGAAATATGATTATGGTGAGTGTGAAATCTGCGACGCGAAACTCGTAGAAAGGCGGATCAAGCAGGACTTTTGGATTCGCGGAAAGCTGGTCGTCATCGATAACGTGCCGGCCGGCGTCTGTCCACGCTGCGGAGCCAAAGTTGTTCAATCACAAGTAGGGAAACGCATTGCAATAATTTTGAAGAGTCCGAAAAAATGGTCGAAGGCATCCGTCATTAGCGTTCCGGTCCTAGAGCTACGCTCGTAGCACTCACTCACCTTGCGAAATTTGTTTAGATTTCAATGCCTGCTCCCACTCCCCCTGTCCCCACTCCCCTACACTCGATTCTGGGATCGTTGACACCGGTAGCCCTGTTTCGATAAGAACGCTTCTATGTTACACGGCCAGTGGCTCGGACGAATTCAGGGCACGAACAACGGACATGCAATGCTGAGTGTTGATCATGACCGGCCCAATGTGGGTTGGTTACAAGTGACAGATGACCAACAGCCTCACTCAGCCGTTGTTGATTTGACGTTCAATGGCGATAACGTCACCGGAATCATTAGAGACTTCGTTATTCAGGGCGCGACGCAACCAGGAATTACGATGCCCAACCGCAGCCAGTTCAACGCGACGTTAAACCGGACAACCTTGACTGGCAACTGGTCCACTGACGTAAACACTAATGGTACGTTTGCTCTAGCGCGCATTGAGGGTGTGAAGGAACATGCGGCCGATCAGACCTTTCGTCGTTGGTCAGAGTTTCGCGAGTGGATTCTCGACGAAACTGCGAAGTTTCCTTCGACAATATTCCGAGGCGAGCAAAGATCCACATACATTTTAAGAACTAGTTTTCATCGCACCGGTAGGCGCAATCTTTGGAGATATTCAACGGAGGATGTGCCGCGATTGTGCCGCCACGTTGAAGCAACCTTGAATACGACTTACGATCTGCGAGAAGGAAACGATTTTGGCAGCCTATTATATTTGGCGCAGCACCATGGTTACCCAACCCCGCTGTTGGACTGGACCGAGTCGCCATTCGTGGCTGCATATTTTGCTTTCGCCAATGTTGAAAAAGGAATTGATGCAGGATCAGAGGACGATCACTCGGTCCGCGTCTTGTTGTTTGACTTAGATGGTTGGCCGCACAAGCGAGTGGAGACGATCACACAGATCATGCCAGCGTTTGCGCCGCTTAGCCTGAGTGCAACCCACAATCCCCGCGCGCTGCCTCAACAGTCAGTTCCCATGTTCTCGAACGTTGTTGATATCGCCTCGGTTGTTGAACTGGAAGAGCAGAACCTTAATCGTCGGTTCCTCAGACGCATAGATATCCCAGCATCGGAACGCTCGGTTGCAATACGGGAGCTTGCTACGATGGGTGTTACTGCCGGGAGCCTGTTCCCTGGCCTTGATGGAGTATGCCGCAGTCTTGCGGAGAAATGGTTTTGAGGTAGGTTGAAGTAATCCCGCCTTGGCTCGACCGTTCTTTTTTCCTGTTGGTCGTGGGCGTCGCCGCTTGGGTCGAAAGCTGTTACCTCGGCCCCTTCGGCTTTGACTGGGGTCGCGGTAGCATTGCGGGCTTGCGGGGGGACTTGGGGGGCCGCGTCTTTACCTTTGCATTGGCCCCCCCCTCCCAGTGGGACTTGATTAACGCTGAATCGGCCGGATTTTGGGGATTTAATAGGGGTCTACCTCGTTCGCCAATACACACTCCGTGGAAGAACGCTTAACTCCCGGTAAATTCAAATATCCGCGACGCTGCGGGCGATGCGTTCGCGCATTTTGGCATCGGGAAGCCTGCCGAAGCCCGCTCGCATGTTGTCCCGCAGGTGCTGAACCTTGCTGGTTGCCGGAATTGCGCAGGTGACCGCGGGATGCGAAATGACGAACTTTAGAAATAACTGGGCCCAACTCGTGCAATCGATTTCCGCAGCCCAGGCTGGAAGCGGATGACTGCTGACTTTTCGGAATAGGCCGCCTGCGGCAAACGGCCGGTTGACGAGGACCGCCAGACCGCGTTCCGCGGCGAGCGGGAGAAGCCGGCGCTCCACGGCTCGCTCGGCGACGGAGTAATTTAGCTGCACGAAGTCCAATTCTTCGGACTGAATCACCTTCGCAAGATCACCATAGGCGCTCTCGGTGTAGTGGGTCACACCGATATAACGAACCTTGCCTTGCTCTTTCCAGCGACGCAGGGTCGCGAGATGGGTACGGTAATCGACCAGGTTGTGAACTTGCATGAGGTCGATGGGCGAAGCCCGCAGCTTCGCCAGCGACTGTTCCATTTGTCGAATGCCCGGTTCGCGCCCGCTGGTCCAAACTTTGGTTGCGAGGAAGAGTTCCTTGTGTAGGTTCAGCTCAGCGCCAAGATCGCCGACGACGGCTTCCGACCGACCGTACATCGGCGATGAATCGACAACGCGACCACCGAGTTTGATGAAATCGCCCAACACATGGCGCAACGGCTCGCGTTCGGCGGCCGTCGGTCCGACATCAAAGGTTTGCCAGGTTCCAAGCCCGATCACGGGGAGCGACTCACCGGTTCGGGGAATCGGTCTCTGCATCATAGTCTCTGCCATCGTCGTTCCACTGCCGATGCCAACGGCACCGGCCGCAATTATCATCCCAAGAAAGTCCCTGCGCGAAATATTGTCCGTCGGCCCATCATGTCGTTTGTCCATAAGTACCATGTCAATACGAAGCAAGCTAAAGATCAATACCCGCGTTTCAACAGCGTGTAACGGCGCCAAAAGCGCAGGCCAAATCGCCTGCGTCCAGCCGATGGCCGCCATCGCCAACGCGAACTTCAACACCACCGGCGTGCGCATCAAAACATTGCCGCTCGGTCCGGAGAACGTGTTAAGGGCCTTGAAGGAGGAGGGTAACGCGTAAAAAACAAAAATGTACGGGTGACTGTCTGTTCACCCCTACAGTTGAAACGCGTCAAATTGCTCGAATCGATCAATGTTCTAGAAATATCAAGATGCAAGGCGCGACCCCAATGGCGACCCCAATCGCTTGCAGGGCTGACTCGAATTTATAGGGTGCTTCACTAGCGGGCCCCGGTGGTGCTGAAAAGCGATTCGATGAAACCGCCCTCATCCAGCTTGCGCAGGAAGCGCATATCCACGACCTCCTCGACCTGGACTGCCGCCACTTTTGGATTCTGGTGCGCCAGGAGCCTCTGCACATTGCGCAGCCCATCGAGCGACGGGTACGGCTTGCGCTCGATCATCTGCAGCATATCCCGGTACCCATCCTCCGCGCGCCGCGGGTCCTCGATTCGGAGGCGGCGGGCCAGGATCTGGATGACTGCCTCGCGATTGCCCGGCTGTTGGATGAAAGCCACGGCGCGCACGAGCGCCCTAAGCACGCGCTCCACGACCTGAGGGGCCTGTTCGACGGTGCTCTTCAGGGCGACCAGCCCTTCACCGACGAAGGGGATGTTGGCCGTAGGGAGTTCCGCCAGGATGGCATACCCCTGAGCTTTCAGGGGCCGGCTGAAGATGCCGTCCACCACCGTGGCGTCGATCGCCCCGGCCTGAAGCGCCTGGACAAGCTGGGGCTGGGCCCCAACAACCTGGATGTGGATCTTGTCCCGGACTGGCTCCAGGCCCAGGTACTCCAGGCCCAGCATCGCTCCCATCCAAAGCGGGCCGCCGATGCTCTGGACCCCCACGCGTTTCCCGCGCAGCTCTTCGGGCCGCGTGATCCCCGGGCGGGCCACGAAGTCGAACGACACCTTGTTGGTGAAAGCGGCGAGCATTTTGACGGGCAACCCGCCCGCGAATGCCGCCAGGACGGTCGATCCCCCGGTGTACCCGAACTGGAGCTCCCGCGCGGTGAGCGAGGCCAGCAGCGTGGGGGCACCGTTGATGAGAACGATCGTCACCTCCACGCCCTCCTGCGCGAACAGCCCTCGGTCAACCGCCACCCACAGCGGGGCCACCCGCGGCTGCATGGCCGCGTGGCCGATGGACACGCGCTCCGCGGCCCCAATCCTTGGCGACACCGCGGCGAGCAGAGCCGCCAGGCTCAACACCCGCAGAACGCGCCGCCAGTGCGCCGCAGCCGCCCGCCCCTTCATTGCATTTCCCGGCGATTTCATAGAAGTGTCTCCTCCTTCTTATTTATTTTGCCGTTAACCGTTCTAAAAGCTTCTCGGCGGGTTCCTCTCCGCTGTGTATACAATCCGAGATCCCTACCCCCCCCGTAGGCATTAGAATTGAGGATTGGAATCGTGTCAGGCTTGACAGACAGGAAAGATGAGAGCTCGGTGATGCAGCGCACGGTCTCACTCTTAGGTTGAGAGCAACGATTTTCGGACAACGTGTAGTCCGCGAATTTATTCCCACACCGTATCGACCCACTTTCCGTCCTGAATGACTTCATCCGCCGTTATGAGAGGGCAACGGAGATGCCGGGCCGTCGCGACAATCGCTCTATCGGCTGGATGGTAAATAGCAACAAGCGCAACAGACTCCAGTAAGATTTCGATCGTATGGGGCTGGACCTGAAAGTTTGCGGAACGATCCAGTTCTTCAGCCCAACGCCGAAACGGGACCGCGAGTCTAACTACTTTTTTCTCGACCAAACGCGCCGTTTCTTCCAGCACAACGACGGGAACGACAATGGAATGTTTTCCCTGCTCGGCCTCCTGGAAGATTCGCCGCGCGTGTTTACCCAAACGCTGCTTGCGGTCGGAGGCCCAGAAAACCAACGGGTGAGTGTCGGTAACGTAATTCACTTGAGCCCTGAGATAAGGCGCTCGAAGGATTTATCCCGTTCTTTTCTGATTTCCGTCAGTGCCCGATTGATATTTCCAGTCAGCGTCATACTGCCCCGCAATTTAAGCGGCGACTGTTTCGCAGCTCGCCGGTAATGCGCCAACTCCTCTTCCACCCTGCTGTGCCATTCCGCGCTTACCAATACCGCTTTGATCTTTGATCCTTGGGTGATCGCAATCGGACGTTTTCTTTTTTCGACTTCGACTACCAGCTTTCCGAGTTTGGCTTGTGCATGGGTCAAGGATAACTGCTTCATGGACAATTCCTCATCTGTAAAGTGAACTGTACGACACAGCCAGCGAGCGGTCAATTCATCCTAACCATCAATGTTTGTTTCTCGCCGGACGCCCGCTTTGTTGCACATTCTACCCTGACAGGCTAGCGTTAATAAATTCCAGTTTCCCGGTTTTACTGAGAGGGCGTATTCACCGCAGAGACCCCGCACGGCAGAGCCGCAACCAAAGGAGAAAAAGAGAATTTTACCACGACGGTCACGAAGAGCGCGAAGTTAAGAAATCTAGAAATATCAATGTCCGAAACCTTCGTGGCCTTCGTGTGCTTCGTGGTGAGAAAGGCTTTTGTCGATTGCTGATCGGTCATCGCGAAATTTGCACAAGCTGCGTGAACGATCACGTACAGTAGTACAGAGTTCGTAGAAGGTTTGTTCACGATGATTTTGTCATTCGATTTTCTTCGCGCCCTCCGTGGTTCGACGGGTTCACCACGTCCCGAGCCTGTCGAGGGACGCGCCGCCGCGGTCAATCGCACAAAAGCCTGACGACCCCAAATTCAATCCCCAATGACCCATAACATTTCAGAAGCTGCACAGATCAAGATCGTTCAATTGATCGCCAAGGAACTCGGCGTCGGGCCTCCACAGGTCGCCGCTGCTGTCGCGCTGCTCGACGAGGGATCGACCGTGCCCTTCATCGCGCGCTATCGCAAGGAGGTCACCGGCAATCTCGACGACACGCACCTGCGCAATCTGGAAGAACGGCTGCTCTATCTGCGCGAACTGGAAGAACGGCGCGCGGTGATCCTGGCCTCGATCGAGGAGCAGGGGAAACTCACCGATGAACTTCGCGGCGCCATCGAGGCAGCCGCCACGAAGCAAACACTGGAAGACATGTACCTGCCCTTTAAGCCCAAGCGCCGCACGCGCGCGCAGATTGCTCGCGAGGCCGGGCTGGAGCCGCTGGCCGATGCGCTGCTCGCCGATCCCACGCTCGACCCGCAGCAGGAGGCGGCAAAGTACGTGAACGTGAAAGCGGCTACAGACGGCGCGGACGCCATCAATATTCCCGACGCGAAAGCCGCGCTCGAAGGCGCGCGCGATATTCTCGTCGAGCGTTTTGCCGAGACGGCTGAACTGCTGGGCAAACTGCGTGCCCGTATGTGGGAACAAGGCGTCGTCACTTCGACCGTGATGAAAGGCAAGGAAACCGCCGAGGAAGAAAAGTTCCGCGACTACTACGCCTATGCCGAAACGATACGCACGATTCCTTCCCATCGCGCGCTCGCGCTATTTCGCGGCGAAAGCCTGGGCGTGCTGAAGATCGAACTGGGCTTGGGTGAGAAAATGGAAGCCGCCGCGCCGCATCCATGCGTAGCGATGATCGCCGCGCATTTCGGCATCGCAGACCGCGGCCGCGCCGCCGACAAGTGGCTGGCTGAGGTCTGCCGCTGGACCTGGCGCGTCAAGGCGCACCTGCACGTCAGCACCGAGCTGCTGACGCAATTGCGCGAAGCGGCGGAGGCCGAAGCGATAAAAATCTTCGGCCGCAACCTGCACGAACTGCTGCTGGCGGCACCCGCGGGTCCCAAGGCGGTGCTCGGCGTCGACCCCGGCATACGCACCGGCTGCAAAGTTGCGGTCGTCGATGCCACCGGCAAGCTGCTGGAGACCGCCACCATCTACCCGCACCAGCCGCGCAACGATTGGCAGGGATCGCTGGCGACGCTGGCTCGCCTGGCGGTGCAGCATAACGTTGAACTGATCTCCATCGGCAACGGCACTGCCAGTCGCGAGACCGACAAGCTCGCCGCGGAAATGATCAAGCTGATCGCGTCGAAGATGCCTGAACGGAAGTTGAACAAAATCGTCGTAAGCGAAGCCGGCGCCTCGGTTTATTCGGCGTCGGCATTTGCCGCCGCCGAGTTTCCCGAGCTGGACGTGAGCCTGCGCGGCGCCGTGTCCATCGCCCGGCGCCTGCAAGACCCGCTGGCCGAGTTGGTAAAGATCGATCCCAAGTCCATCGGCGTCGGCCAGTATCAGCACGACGTGAACCAGCGCGCGCTGGCGCGCTCGCTCGATGCCACCGTCGAAGACTGCGTCAACGCGGTGGGCGTGGACATCAATACTGCTTCGGCGCCGCTGCTCGCGCGCGTGTCGGGCCTGAACAGCATGCTGGCGAAAAACATCGTCGAGTTTCGCGATGCCAACGGCCCATTCCCGAATCGCAAAAAACTACGCAAAGTACCGCGTCTCGGCGACAAGACCTTCGAGCAGGCCGCAGGATTCCTGCGCATCAACGACGGCGACAATCCGCTCGATCGCTCCTCGGTCCACCCGGAAGCCTATCCGGTGGTCGAGCGCATTCTAGGGCGCATCGGTAAAGGCATTGTCGAAGTGATGGGCCAGCCCGGGGCGCTGAAGGGGCTTTCGCCCGCCGATTTCACCGACGACAAATTCGGCCTGCCGACGGTGCGCGACATCCTAACTGAGCTGGAAAAGCCGGGCCGCGATCCGCGCCCAGAATTCAAAACCGCGACATTCCAGGACGGTATCGAGTCGCTTTCCGACCTGCAGCCCGGCATGATCCTCGAAGGCGTCGTGACCAACGTCGCCGCCTTCGGCGCCTTCGTCGACATCGGCGTGCACCAGGACGGCCTCGTGCACGTATCCGCGCTGGCGAACAAATTCGTCAAAGACCCGCACGAAGTCGTCAAGCCCGGCCAGATCGTCAAGGTGAAGGTGATGGACGTAGACGTGAAGCGCCAGCGCATCTCCCTAACCATGCGCCTCGACGACACACCCGGCACCTCATCGCGCTCAGGTGGCACAGTAGACGGCCCGCGCGACCCCCGCCCGCCCGAACCCAAGCGCGCCCCGGCGCGCGAGCCACAACCCAACAACGTGTTCGCCATCGCGCTGGAGCGTGCCAAGCTGAAGAAGTAACGCAGGGGGTTACTGGTGTCCAACTACGGCGTTACTGGGTAGAGTAGAGGCCAGATTCAACCATTGTTAGGTCAATCCTTGGCAGTAGCCGCCGTTTCCAGATTCGCAATACTGACGGTCAGGCCTGAGCATTGACTTATTGCACTCTCGCTAGATTTCTACTCGAAACAGCCAGGCTGCTCCCTTCCTTGCACTATCCAACCTGACAGGCTAGCGTTAGTAAATTCAGGGGTCTTCCGGGTTTACTGAGAAGAAATATTCACCACAGAGGCACGGAGTTCGCAGAGGTTTTTTTACTTCCGAGCTCTGCGCCCTCGGCGGCTCAGCCTTGCAAGTTGTGGCGGATCAGCCTAAGGCTGATCCGCCGTAAGTTGCACGGGAGCTTGAAAACCCAAAAAATTTAATCCCGAGGCACACGAGATCGCTTCATGAGCGCTGAACCCAACAAAGTCATCTATTCGATGGTCGGCGTCAGTAAATACTACGACAAGAAGGCCGTTCTAAAGGACATTTATCTTTCCTATTTCTACGGCGCCAAGATCGGCGTGCTCGGTCTCAACGGATCGGGCAAGTCGTCGCTCTTGCGCATCATGGCGGGAGTGGACAGGGAGATCAACGGGGAGGCGGTTCTCTCTCCAGGTTACACCGCCGGCTATCTGGAGCAGGAACCGTTGATCGACGATTCGCGAACGGTACGCGACGTTGTCGAAGAAGCCGTGCAAGTGACCGTCGCTCTGCTGAAAGAGTTCGAAGAGATCAACGCCAAGTTTGCGGAATCTATGTCCGAGGACGCAATGAACAAGCTGCTCGAACGCCAGGGCGAGGTGCAGGAAAAGCTCGAACACCTGGACGCTTGGGATCTCGATGCGCGGCTGGAGATGGCGATGGACGCGCTGCGCTGTCCGCCGCCGGATTCGCCGGTGAAGCTGATATCGGGCGGAGAGCGCCGCCGCGTCGCGTTGTGCCGGCTGCTCTTGCAAAAGCCCGATATTCTTTTGCTCGATGAGCCGACCAATCACCTCGACGCCGAGTCGGTGGCGTGGCTCGAACATCACCTGCAAAGTTATCCGGGAACCGTGATCGCGGTTACGCATGACAGATATTTTCTCGACAACGTCGCCGGTTGGATATTAGAACTGGATCGCGGCCAGGGCATCCCGTTCAAAGGCAATTACACGTCGTGGCTGGAACAGAAGCAGGAGCGTCTGCGCAGCGAGGAGAAGTCCGAGAGCGAACGGCAGAAGACGCTGCAGCGCGAGCTGGAATGGATTCGCATGTCGCCCAAAGCGCGCCGCGCCAAGGGCAAGGCGCGCATCACGGCCTATGAATCGTTGCTCGGCCAGGAGTCGGAGAAGCGGCGCGAAGATCTGGAGATTCCCATTCCACCCGGGCCGCGGCTGGGCAACGTCGTGATCGAAGCAGATGGCGTGTCCAAAGCGTACGGCGAGCGCGTGCTGATCGATGACATGACGTTCAAGCTGCCGCCCGGTGGCATCGTCGGCGTGATCGGTCCCAACGGCGCCGGCAAGACGACCTTGTTTCGCATGATCACCGGGCAGGAAAAACCGGACAGCGGCAAGATTCGCATCGGTGAGACGGTCGCGCTGGGATACGTCGATCAGAGCCGCACACTCGATCCACAGAAATCGATCTGGGAAGAGATCGGCGGCGGCGCAGACCTCCTGAAAATCGGCACGCGCGAGGTGAATTCGCGCGCCTACGTGGCGCGTTTCAATTTTTCCGGCACCGATCAGCAAAAAAAGGTAGGCCAGTTGTCGGGCGGCGAGCGCAATCGAGTCCATCTGGCGAAGATGTTGAAAGAGGGCGCCAATGTCTTGTTGCTCGATGAACCGACCAACGACCTGGACGTGAACACGCTGCGCGCGCTTGAAGAGGCGTTGGAGAACTTCGCCGGCTGCGCGGTGGTGATCTCCCACGATCGCTGGTTTCTCGATCGGATCGCGACTCATATTCTCGCCTTCGAAGGCGATAGCAAGGTGGTCTATTTCGACGGCAACTACTCTGAATATGAGGCCGATCGAAAGATGCGCCTCGGCGCGGCCGCCGAGCAGCCGCATCGGATCAAGTATCGCCAGTTGACGCGCGGGTGAACGTTACGCACTTACCTTCAGAATGTTGAACAGAACGACTTCATGAGAATTTATCGGGCCAAGACGCCCTTAAAGCAAAATCCGAAATCCGATTCTCGAAAGAAGCCCCGCAGACCGAAACAAATCCAAGGACGTAAAACCCAATTACGAAATCCGAAACGAC
>Ga0214473_10004293_pt1 | contig 17123 bp, 19 predicted proteins | sample RVTome_7_FD_203509 | JGI IMG/M metagenome (GOLD analysis project Ga0214473, IMG submission 203509) | Soil microbial communities from uranium-contaminated site in the Upper Colorado River Basin, Wyoming, United States - RVT98D197 | ecosystem: Environmental > Terrestrial > Soil > Contaminated >... | reverse complement strand
TTCAGCCAATTGTGCTTTTCCAGGTATTCGTAACCCATCTGCTGCGGCCCGCCAAGCGAGCTGCGCTGCTGGAAATCGCCGCGGGTGCGGTCCACGGCGGTCAGCGAGAAGCTGGGATAACTGCGGATGATGTACTGCTCGGTGCGCGAGCCGTCTGTGGAAGCAAAAAATTTCTGCTCGTTCACGAAGAACAGGGAAGAACTGACGAACGCGACGCCCGGCACCTTCATCGAAGTCTCGTTGATCTTCAACAGGAACTCGATCTTCGCGTCCAGCGGCTGGTCGAATGGATCTTTTTCGAACGCGCTTTTCCAGTTCGCCGTTACCTTTTCCACCGGGACCAGTCGGATCGGCTTGCGCTGGTAGGAGGCGTTGGCCTGGGCCACCTCGACGGCCTGGCGCGTGATGCGGCGCACGTCATCGGCGGTGACCTTGGGGCTCGAGGCGAAGCCCCAGGCGCCCTTCACCAGCACGCGTACGCCGAAGCCGAAGCTCTGGTTGCGCCCGACCTGCTGCACCTGGCGCTCGCGCGTGAAGATGGATTCATTGCGGTATCGCGCGATGCGGATATCGGCATAGGTGGCGCCGAGCTGCATTGCCATTGTGAGCGCGACGTCAGCCAGGCTGGCTTTGTCAATCGCCGCGGCTTCAGCCGCCTCGAGCTCCAGCGCCCACGAGGGCAGAGTCGCCGCTCCCAGGGCCAGCCCCGAGACCTTCAGAAAGTTGCGCCGGCTTGCCGCTCCGGAGATTTCGCGAGGGCGTTTGGGTGAAGACATGGAGGTCCTCTCTGCGCTTCAGGATGGGCTGCATTTTCAGCTTTTCGTACGCAACTGGCAACTGAAAGGTTTCGTTGGGCAGGACAGGCCTTCAGGCCCGCCCCAAAGTGAGCTGGTGACTGGGTAGGCGAAGCAGGTTTCGTGCGGAAGAGTCAATGCCGGATTCGCGGCAGAAACCCTCAAAGAGTCCGCGTTTCCTTGACTTTAGGGGGTGACGCCTCGATAATGTCGCTTCCGCGAGGGAAGCGGAGCAGCACCCGCCCCAGCGGGCGCTCCAACATGTTTCTCGACGTCAAAGAGCTGGCGGTCCGCAAGGCCCGCATCCGGAAAACTTACCCGCCCGGAACCCTGGATTACCACACCGGCGAGTTCCAACAGGTGGAGCCTCTCGAAGTGCGCGCCTCCGCTGAACTTGTCAACGGCCAGATCCGCATCGAGGGCCACCTGCAAACGCGGCTCGAGCTGGTGTGTGCGCGGTGCTTGGAAACTGTGCACGAGGAAATCGCCCGGGATTTCGACCTGTTTTACCGGCCCGTGGCCACACTCGCTGCCGAAGGGGAGGAGTTGAAGAAGGATGAGGCGGACATCGGTTTCTTCCAGGGAGACGGGCTGTTTCTGGCCGACGTGCTGGCCGAACAAGTCAACCTGGCGATTCCGATGAAGGTGATTTGCCGCAGCGACTGCCGCGGCCTGTGTCCGCAATGCGGCGCCAACCTCAATAGTGAGGAGTGCCGTTGCGAATCCCGCCCTGCCGACCCGCGCCTGGCCCCGCTGGCACGCTTCAAGCAGGACTGGTTCAAAAAGCAATAGCCATCGAAAGGGAGAAAGCTTAGAATGGCCTTCGATTCCCGGGGCCATCGCAAGGAGTCTGCATGCCCAATCCGAAACGCCGGCATTCCAAGATGCGAAAGAACAAGCGGCGCGCCCACGACCACTTGACTGCGCCGCTGCTTTCCGAGTGCCCCCATTGCCACGAAATGAAGCTGCCCCACCGGGCCTGTCCCAAGTGCGGCTACTACAAGGGGCGCGAAGTCATGGAGACATCGGCGTAATCCCCTGAGCGTGTGGGTCGGTCTTTTCCGGTAGTACTCTATCTGTCGGGAGTTGTGCGGAGGGTACACTCTGCGGCCCGCCCTGGCGGCGGGTCGAGGTACAGCCGAGAGCGGATGACCACCTTGGCGGAACGCACTCAAACCACTATCGCTGTGGACGCTATGGGCAGCGACCACGCCCCGCGGGTCGAGGTCGAAGGCGCCCTGCTTGCCGCGCGGGAACTGGACGTGCGCGTATTGCTGGTCGGCCGCCCGGACGTGGTGCGGCACGAGCTGACCCGGCACACGCACCGCAGCCTGCCCATTGAGGTCGTCTCCGCCAGCGAAGTCATCTCGATGACGGACGCGCCGATGCAGGCCTTCCGCAAGAAGCGCGACTCTTCGGTGCACGTCTGCGCCAAGCTGGTGCACGAGGGCCAGGCCGACGGCATGGTCAGCGCCGGCAACACCGGCGCGGTGATGGCCACGGCGCGCTTCACGCTGGGCACACTGGCCTCGGTGGATCGCCCGGCGCTGGCGGCGCCCTTCCCGACTTCGCGCGGCACGGTTTCAGTCATGCTCGACGTCGGCGCCAATGTGGATTCGAAGGCGGCGCACCTCGAGCAGTTCGCGGTGATGGGCGAAATCTATTACCGCGCCATCTTCGGAACGCGCCGCCCGCGCGTTGCCCTGCTCTCCATCGGCGAAGAGGAAATGAAGGGCAACGAGCTGACCAAGGAAGCCTACAACCGGCTCAAGAATATGCATCTGAACTTTACGGGCAACATCGAAGGCCGGGAAGTGTTCTCCGGCGCGGTGGACGTAATCGTCTGCGACGGCTTCATCGGCAACGTCGCGCTGAAGATCAGCGAAGGCCTGGTCGAGCACCTGGTGACCACGCTGAAGGAGGCGCTGAACAGCAGCTTCAGCTCGCAGGTCGGCTACGTGCTCTCCCGCCGTGCCTATCAGGAGTTCAAGAAGAAGATGGACTATTCGGAATACGGCGGCGCGCCGTTGCTCGGCGTCCGCGGCGTCACCGTCATCGGCCATGGCCGCTCCAACGCCAACGCCATCAAGAACGCCATCCGCATCGCCGCAGAGCTGAGCCGCGCGCGGCTGAACGAAAAAATCGACGAGGAACTGACCGCAGTCGGCGTCGCCAGCAAATCTTGAGTTGGAGTGGCGGATCGGAACTTGTCCCGACGTAGTCGGGAGATCCGCCCAATTCCGCGGGCCGGTCTGATGACTGGCCCCTGCAAGTGCAGCAATCATCAGGTCCCCAGCGGACCCGGCAGAGTGAACCGATGGGAAAACGGGCATTCATCTTTCCTGGACAGGCCTCGCAATACCCCGGAATGGGGCGCGAGCTGTACGACAAGTTCCCCGTGGCCCGGGCCGTCTTTGAAGAGGCGGAAGCCACGCTGGGCGTGAACATCGCGCGGCTCTGCTTCGAGGGCACCGAAGACGAGCTGAAACTTACCGAGAACACTCAGCCCTGTATCCTGACGGTCTCCGTGGCCGCCTACCGCGTGCTTGAAGAAAACGGCAAGACGCCGGACTGTGTCGCCGGGCACAGTCTGGGCGAGTATTCCGCGCTGGTTGCGGCCGGAGGGCTGGCCTTCCCCGACGCGGTGCGGCTGGTGCGCAACCGCGGGCGCTACATGCAGGAAGCCGTGCCCGCGGGCCTGGGAGCGATGGCCGCCATCATGGGACTTTCGCACACCGCCGTCGAGCAGATCTGCCAGAAGGCCGCGGCCGGCGAGATCGTCAACACCGCGAACCTGAATTCGCCGGAGCAGACAGTAATCTCCGGGCACGCCGCGGCGGTGAAGCGCGCGGTCGAGCTGGCGTCGCAGGCCGGCGCCAAGCGCGCGGTCGTGCTGCCGGTTTCCGCACCCTTCCATAGCGAACTGATGAGGCCGGCGCAGCAGCGTCTCGAGGCGGACCTGCGCAACGCCGCCTTTCACGCGCTGCGCTGCCCGCTGGTGACCAACGTGGACGCCGACGCCATCGAAAGCGGCGAGGAAGCCCGCGAGGCACTCATCCGCCAGGTCTGCTTGCCGGTGCGCTGGGAACAGTCGGTGCGCGAATTGATTGAGAACGGCGTCAGCACGTTCGTCGAAGTCGGCCCGGGACGTGTCCTGAGCGGCTTGCTGCGGCAAATTGACCGCTCGGTGCACTGCTTCAACGTCGAGGACGAAAAAACGCTGCGCACCGCGCTCGAAAAGTTCGTTCAGGTCGGCGCCGAAGCCGAGTGACGCACCTCAAGCTATGTTCCACCTGAAAGACAAAGTCGCACTCGTCACCGGCGCGTCGCAGGGCATCGGCCGCGCCACCGCGATGGCTCTCGCGGAAGCGGGAGCGAAGGTGGGCGTCGCGGCGCGCAGCGTCGAAAAGCTTGACGCCCTGGTCGCTGAAATCTCGGCCGTCGGCGGGGAAGCCCGCGCAATCCGCATGGATATTTCCAGCGCCGAGGAAATCAAAGCCGGCTTCAAACAGATACTCGAAGCCTTCGGGCGGCTCGACATCCTGGTGAACAACGCCGGCATCACCCGCGACGCCCTTGCGCTGCGGATGAAGCCCGACGATTGGGACGCCGTACTGCGCACGAATTTGACCGGCGCGTTCTTGTGCGCGCAGCAGGCGCTCGCGCCGATGGTGCGGCAGCGCTCCGGGCGCATCATCAACGTGACTTCGGTGGTCGCCGAGATGGGCAACGCGGGCCAGGCGAACTACGTTTCGGCGAAAGCAGGGCTCATCGGGCTGACCAGGGCGCTGGCGACGGAAGTGGCTTCGCGCAACATCACCGTCAACGCGGTGGCCCCGGGCTTCATCGTCACCGCGATGACCGAGGGACTCTCGCAAGACGTGAAGAACGCGTTGCAGGAGAGAATCCCGCTCGGGCGGCTGGGGACGGAAGCCGACGTCGCCGCCGCAATTGTATTTTTGGCCAGCGACGCGGCCGGCTACATCACCGGCCACGTCCTGGATGTGAACGGCGGGATGTACATGGCGTAGGACAGGCCTGGAGGCCTGTCCTACCGTTGACCTTGTGCAGGGCTCCGCTTAGAATGGGCGGGTTGTTTGGGGGAACTCATCAACGATACCCTCTTACGAGCGGGACGCCGATAGCACAGACCGAAGGAGCAAACAGCATGGCCAGCGTGCAGGAACGCGTGAAGCAGATTATCGTTGAACAACTGGGTGTCGAGGAAGGCGAAGTGACCGACAATGCCTCGTTTGTGGACGACCTGGGCGCCGATTCGCTCGATACCGTCGAACTGGTGATGGCCTTTGAAGAGGCCTTCGGGATCGAAATTCCCGACGAGGACGCGGAGAAGATTGCTACCGTCAAGGACGCCATCGATTACATCGAGAAGCACAGCAAAAAGTAAGTCTCCGGAAGCCAGGCTGCCAGAGGGAGAATTCCAACTTTGAACCGCCGTGTTGTCGTAACGGGTGTAGGTCTCGTCTGCGGCTGCGGGATCGGCACCGAAGAAGTCTGGAAAAATCTTCTCGCCGGCCAGAGCGGCGTCGGTCCCATCACCCAGTTCGATGCCACCGGCTTCGATAGCCGCATCGCGGGCGAAGTGCGCAACTTCGACCCGCTGAAGTGGGTCGAGAAAAAAGAACTGAAAAAAATGGGGCGGTTCATCCTGTTCGCCATCGCGGCCAGCGAATTCGCGGTCGAGATGTCCGGCCTGAAGGTCTCCCCCGAGGAAGGAGATTCCACCGGTGTGTACATCTCCTCGGGCATCGGCGGGTTCGACGTCATCGAGCGCGAGCACCTGAAGCTGATGCAGGGCGGGCCGAGCAAAATCTCTCCCTTCTTCATCCCCGCGACGATTGTCAATCTCGCTTCCGGCCACATCTCGATCCGCTACGGCGCGCGCGGGCCGAACTCGGCCACCGCCACGGCCTGCTCGGCTTCGGCGCACGCGATTGGCGACGCGTACAAAATCATCCAGCGCGGCGATGCCGACGTGATGATCTGCGGCGGAGCGGAAGCGGCGATCACGGCGATGGGCGTCGGAGGTTTCGCGGCGATGCGTGCGCTTTCCACGCGCAACGACGAGCCCACTCGCGCCAGCCGGCCGTTTGATGCGCAGCGCGACGGCTTTGTCGTCGGCGAAGGCTCCGGCGTGCTCATCCTGGAAACGCTCGAGCACGCCCAGCGCCGCGACGCTCCCATCCTGGCGGAGATCGTTGGCTACGGGATGTCGGGCGACGCCTATCACATCACCCAGCCGGCCGAAGGCGGCGACGGCGCTTATCGCGTCATGATGGCGGCGCTGCGCGATGCCGGGGTCTCGCCCGACGTGGTGGGCTACGTCAACACGCACGGCACTTCGACGCCGATCGGCGACGTCATCGAAACCGTGGCCCTGAAGCGCGTGTTCGGCGAGCGCGCACCGAAAGTGCCCGCCAGCTCGACCAAGTCCATGACCGGCCACGTGCTCGGCGGCGCGGGTGGGCTCGAGGCCGGCATCAGCGTTCTGGCGCTGCGCGATCAGGTGCTGCCGCCGACGATCAACTACGAAAACCCCGACCCGCGGTGCGACCTCGACTACGTCCCCAACAAGGCTCGCAAAGCCGAAGTGCACTACGCGCTGTCGAATTCGTTCGGCTTCGGCGGCACCAACGCCGCGCTGCTGTTCAAACGTTGGGAAACTTGATCAAAAGGGGCGTCCGCCGAGGCGAATGCGCCCTTGTCAGAACACCACAACAACCCTGCCGCGCCCACGGGTCGCAGACCCCGAACGATTCTGCGGGGAGGATCCCTTGAACATCATTGTCTGCATCAAGCAGGTGCCCGCCAAGGACGCTCCGTTGCACATTGACGCTGCCGCCGGCTGGATCCGCGAAACCGACATCAGCTTCGAGATGAACGAGCCCGATAGCTACGCGCTCGAAGAGGCGCTGCGGCTGAAGGAAAAGCACGGCGGCGAAGTCGTCGCTCTCTCGATGGGCCCCGGCCGCGTCAAGCAGACCATCAAGGAAGCGCTCGCGAAGGGCGCCGACCGGGGAATCCACATCGCTGACGACCGCTTCTTCGCGCTCGACCCGCTGGCCACGGCGCGCTCGCTGGCCGCCGCGATTCAGCCGCAGAAATTTGACCTCGTGCTCACCGGTTTGCAGAGCGACGACCACGGCTTCAGCCAGACCGCGCCGCTCGTCGCCGAAGTCCTCGGCCTGCCCCACGCCACCATCATCATGCAGATCGAAGTGCAGGACTCGAAGATGAAGCTCAAGCGCGAGCTCGAAGCCGGCTGGTTCCAATGGGTCGAGCTGCCGCTGCCGGCGGTGCTTTCGATTCAGTCAGGCATCAACAAAGTCCGCTATGCGACGCTGAAAGGCATCATGGCCGCGAAGAAAAAAGAAATCGTGACGATTGCGAGGGAGTCGCTGGGCGTGCCCGTGGAACCCACGCAGCAGATCGAGAAACTCTACGTCCCTCAGAAAATGAAGAAGACGGAATTCATCTCCGGACAGCCGAAAGAGGCCGCCGCGAAGCTCGTCGAAAAACTCAGACACGAGGCAAGAGTCCTGTAGTTGTGCGTAGGGGCGCTGCTTGCTGCGCCCCTGGGCGGAGCGGGCTCCGTCCCTACACGGGGAGGCACGATGAAAATTTTGATTGTCACCGAGCAAAGGGAAGGGAAATGGAACAAGGTCAGCTTTGAGACGCTGGCCGCGGCGCAGCAGATGACCGGCGACACGGGCGGCACGCTGGCCGGCGTGGTCATCGGCAAGGGTGTGGCCGCGCTCGCCGATGAGCTCGCGGCAAAGAAACTCGACCAGGTGCTGACGGTCGAGCACGACTTGCTTGAGCGCTACACCCCCGATGGCTATGCCCTCGCGCTGAGGCAGGTGATCGAAAAATCGCAGGCCGAACTCGTCCTCCTCCCGCATTCCTACCAGGTGCGCGACTTCGCCCCGAAGCTCGCCGCCTCGATGGGCCGGGGAATGATCGGCGACTGCATCGGCTACCGCCACGAAAACGGCCGGCTGGTCTTCGTCCGCCAGATGTTTCAGGGCCGCACCGCCGCCGACGTCACGTTTGCGGGCGCGGCGCCGTGGTTCGCCACGCTTCAGGCGGGCGCGTTCCGCGCGGATCTCGTCGTGGACGGCAGCGGCAAAGCGCCCGTCGAGTCCGTGAGCGTGGAATTGAAGCCCGAGCAGATCCGCACCGTGCCGCTGGAGCTGTTCACCGAGGCCAAGCAGGCGATTGACCTGACGCAGGCGCCGGTGATCATCGCCGTCGGCCGCGGCATTAAGGCCCAGGAAAATATCGTGATGGCGGAGAAACTGGCAAAGCTGTTGGGCGGGGAACTGGCCGCGTCGCGCCCCATCTGCGACGAAGGCTGGCTGCCCATGGAGCGGCAGATCGGCAGCTCCGGCCAGACGGTCGCGCCGAAGCTCTATCTCGCCCTGGGCATCAGCGGCGCCATCCAGCACGTCGTGGGGATGAAGGGCTCGCGCACGATTGTCGCGGTCAACAAGGACCAGAACGCGCCAATCTTCGAAGTTGCCGACTACGGCATCGTCGGCGACCTGTTTGAAATCGTCCCCGCCGTCATCGCCGAGCTGGAAAAATCCCAAACCGCCTAGCCGGAGAGTCTGGCGTGAGCGTCAAGCGCGAACGACTAGATGCGGACGTTCTGATTGTGGGCGCGGGCCCGGCAGGACTGGCCTGCGCGCTGCATCTGGCCAACCTCATCAAAAAGCACAACGCGTCAGGCGCGAAGCCGGAGCTTTCCGCCGAAAACATTTATGTCCTGGAGAAGGCGCGCGAACTCGGCGCGCACCAGCTTTCCGGCGCGGTGATGGACCCGCGCGGCTTGGCCGAGCTCGTCCCTGATTTTGACAAATCCGCGCCGCTCGATTCGCGGGTCACCGGCGACGCGGTTTATTTTCTCACCGAGCGCAGCGCGCTGAAGTTCCCCATCACGCCGCCGCCGCTGCGTAACCACGGCAACTACATTGTTTCGCTGAGCAAGCTGGTGAAGTGGATGGGCGGGCTGGTCGAGCAGGCCGGCGTGAACGTCTTCACCCAGTTTGCCGCCACGCAACTGATCTATGAAGGCGATGGCGTCGCGGGCGTCATTACCGACGACAAGGGCGTGGACAAATTCGGAAAGCCGAAAGCCAACTTCACGCCCGGCTACGAACTTCGCGCGCGCGTCACCGTGCTGGCCGAAGGCCCGCGCGGCTCGCTCACCAAGGACCTGGTCAGCCGGTTGAAGCTCGATGGCCTGAACCCGCAAATCTACGCGCTGGGCATCAAGGAGATTTGGGAAGTGCCCGCGGGGCGCATCCGCGAAGGCTACGTCGCGCACACGATGGGCTGGCCGCTTGGTTCGAGCATCTACGGCGGCGGCTGGATTTACGGCCTGCGCGAAAACCGCGTGTCGCTCGGCCTCGTCGCGGGGCTCGAATATCACGACCCGCACTTCGATCCCCACGAGGCGTTCCAGCGCTTCAAGACTCACTCTTTTGTGAAGCGCATCCTCGAAGGCGGCAAGCTGGTGCGGTACGGTGCGAAAACGATCCCCGAAGGCGGCTGGTATTCGATGCCGCGCTGCTACGTGGATGGCGGCCTCCTCATCGGCGACTCCGCCAGCTTTCTGAACGGCCAGCGGCTGAAGGGCATACACATCGGCATCAAGAGCGGCATGCTCGCCGCGGAAACCATACTCGAGGCGCTCTGCGCGAACAACACTTCGACGAAGACGCTTTCCGCGTTTCAGAAAAAAGTGGACGCGAGCTGGATCAAGAAGGAATTGTGGGCGGTGCGCAACTTTCACCAGCCGTTTCAGCACGGGCTCTGGGCAGGGATGTTTCACACCGGCCTGCAAATGATCACCGGTGGGCGCGGGCTGGTGGACCCGATGCGCGTGCGTGCGGGCCACGAGGCTTACAAAAAACTCGAAGCGACCGCCGTGCCCACCGAGCGGTTCAAGGGAGATGGCACGCTCACCTTTGACCGCCTGACCGACGTCTATCACTCCGGCACGCGCCACGAAGAAGACCAGCCGTGCCACTTGGTTGTGATCGACACGAACATCTGTACCACGCGCTGCACGCAGGAATTCGGCAACCCCTGCCAGTTTTTCTGTCCCGCGGCTGTCTACGAAATGGTTGAAGAAAAAGGCGAGCGGCGGCTGAAAATCAGCGCCTCGAACTGCGTCCACTGCAAGACCTGCGACATCGCAGATCCCTACCAGATTATCAACTGGGTTCCTCCCGAAGGCGGCGGCGGGCCGAATTACGAAGGGATGTAGGGCACCACAGTCAGCTCTCAGCGATCAGCTTTCAGCTTTTCGTTTACTCATTTCGCCGAGTTTTTGCGCGAGGGGTGCTTGCCTTCGAGAAGGTCGTAGAAGATATAAATAAGAGTGCCAGCTCCGGCCAGGGTGACAAGACCGGCGAAAAGCGCGAGCCTGAGGAAATCCCGAATTCCCAACACCTGACGTCCAAACCAAACTGCGGCCACGCCGAATGGTATGCCAACCAGGGGGAAGGCCTCCCAGACGCCGATGCCAGTCCAGAGGTGTTTCGGTTCCTTGATATCCCTCATCCGCTTTTCGGCTTGCCGCCGAAGAGGCGGCGGAAGAATCCACCGACACGTGCGCCGAAGCTGGGTTTCTTTGCCTCGGTGGCTTTGGGCTGTACAGCCGAGGCGTCGGCGACTTCCGCAGACGGCCCATCTGCGATCTTGACTGGACTTGCGCGCGGCGCCACGCGCCCGCTGAAAACGGTCCCGTAGCGCACGCGCACTTCGCGCACCAGCAGAATTGTCTCCGCCCGCGGCTCGAGCGGCTCCGGTGGTGCGGACGCATCAAACGTCAGCGGCGGCATCAGCACTTTCCACGCCGGTTCTTCGGTCCGTGGGCGCGGGGTTTCTTCCTTTTTCTCGGCCTCTTCTTTCTTAACTGTCTCCGCAAGTGCCGCGACCGCGAGCTTGGGCGTGGGAGGCGCCGGGGGCTCGTAGTTGTGTTCGAGCGCGTCGCAGCGGCAGGCCTCGGCGGCGCTGGCGATAGATTCAAGCTGGCTGCCCGGCGCGGTAACTTCGCCGCCTTCCGGCACCACGACCGAGCCTCCGGCGAGTTGGTGCTCGAGCCGTACGGCGCCGTGCATCGCGCGCGCGCAGAGCGTGCCGCCCGAATCGAGCCCGACCATGGCGTCGCGGTACGCCTCTCCCACCGCAATCGGCGTTGCAACGACGCTCGGTGTGTAGATCGTCAGCGGCGTCGCGGCATCCACGCGCACGTGGGCGCGGCCGTGATTCAGCGCCAGCGTGAGCGCGCTTCCCGACTTCAACAGGGAAAAAGCCGCCGGCCCACAGACGCCGATTTCGCCGTGACCCTCCAGTTGGATGCGCGCGAAGCCCGAACGCACGGTGACTTCGCTCCCACTGGCAAGGACCGTCGTGTTCCGCGTGCCTTCGCGCACAAGGCTGATCTGGCCTTTCACGGCGATGTCTTCGCCCTCGATGCGCCCGATGGTTTCGGGCGCCGTCTGCGCAAGCGCCAGTGGCGTCGCCAGGGAAAAAAGCATCAGGCACACGCCGAAGGTGCGCCACCAGCGCGCGGTTGTGTGTGGAAGTCGCATGGAATCGAAGTTGCGCATCACCCTGCCGAGGTTCGCCTATACTATACGCAGATGTCGCAGCCGACACCATCCACCGAGCCGCAGCAGGACGCCGAGGCCGCCGCCGAGCAGGAGCCGCGCGTCAGCGCGCACTACGACACGCGGCTGCCGGAACTTTCCCGCTGGCGGCGGATGCAAATCCCGGTGATCGCTTCGGCCGTGTATGGCATTTCCGCGGCGCTGGGGCCGACGCTGCGCTACGAAGTGCTCGGCTGGCAGAACGCCCAGCGCGCCTACGATGCGGGCCGCCGCTGCATCTACGCGTTCTGGCACCGCTCGATTTTTTCGGCGATGTGGTGGTGGCGCCACCGCGGCGTGGTCGTGCTGAACACCACGAATTTCGACGGCCAGTGGACGCGCCGCGTCGTCGAACGCTTCGGCTATCTGACGGCGCAGGGCAGTTCTTCCCGCGGTGGACTGAAGGGTCTCGCGGTGATGGCGCGGCGGCTCAAGGAAGGCCACGACGTGGCCTTCACGATCGACGGGCCGCGCGGCCCGCGCTACGTCGCCAAGCCCGGGCCGGTGATGCTGGCCCGCCGCACCGGACAGCCCATCGTCGTTTTCCACGCTGGCCTGGACCACGGCATCACGTTCGAAAAATCCTGGGACCGGTTCCTGCTCCCCCTGCCGTTTTCCCGCGGCGTGATTTTCATCGCCCCGCCTATCGACGTTGCCCCGGACGCCGGCGCGGACGAGATGGAACGCAAACACGCGGATATGCAGCGCGCACTCGATCGCGTGCGCGATGAGGCGGAGGCGTGGTTCAGCCGCTCGCCGCAGGAGCGCGACGAACTCCGCACTCATTGGAACGCCTGATCCTCAATTGCTCGTCACTCGCCACGATCTAGTTTTCAGTGTTCGCTCAGGGTTACGCGGACGTCCATCTTCTGCCGGCCGCGGTAGAGAGTCACAGCGATGGTGTCGCCCGGGCGGCGCCGGTTGAGCAGGACGTTAAGGTCGAACTGGTTGGCGATTTTCTCGCCGTTGAGGCCCACGATGACGTCCCCGCCGATCAGCAGCACACGCATCCGCGCGCGGACGGCGCGCGTGCCGCCCCGTATGCCCGCCTTCTCCGCGGGGCTTCCCTCGATGACGCGCTCCACCAGCATCCCTTCTCCCACCGGCAATTCGAGCGCTTCCGCCAAACCTTGCCACAAGTCCGTGCCCTGGACGCCGAGATAGGCGCGGCGCACGCGGCCTTCGGTGATCAAGTCCCGCGCGATTTGCTTGGCGGTGTTGATCGGGATAGCAAAGCCGATCCCGGCGGTGGTGCCTGTTGGCGTGTAAATGGCCGAGTTGATCCCAATGACTTCGCCGTGCGAGTTCAGCAGCGGACCGCCGGAATTGCCGCGGTTGATGGCGGCATCGGTTTGAATGGCCTCGTCAATAAAAGTTTGCTCGCTGGTTTGGACCAGCCTCCCCAGCGCGCTAATCACTCCTGTTGTCAGCGTGCTCTGGAACCCGAAGGGGTTGCCGATCGCCAGGACGCGCTGGCCGACCTGAAGCGTGCTTGAATCCGCTAGCGGGAGGGGAATCACCTTTTTCCCGCGCAGCTCGATCTTCAGCAGGGCGATGTCGTTCCGCAAGTCCCCGCCGACAAGTTTCGCCGGGTAGCGCGTGCGGTCGCCCAGGGTGACTTCAATCTCCTGTGCGCCCTGGACCACGTGGAAGTTGGTGAGCACGTGCCCTTCGGCGTCGATCACGAAGCCTGAGCCGGCGCCTTCGCTGGGAACCGCGCCCCAGAAAAAATCGTACTCCACCGCGCGGGTCAGGATGTTGGCGACGGCGGGCGAAGCCTGCTTGTAGATCCGCACGTTCTCTGCTTCTTCCGGAGCCAGCTGCGCGCCGGCGGTGCCCTGCGCGAATTCTGGCAGGGCCTGGACGCGCGTCGGCTGCCGCGGACCCCACCGCGCGCCCGCCCAATAAGCGAAAAGTCCGATCATCACGCCGAGCAGCACGAAGCGCGTGTGACGCCGCGCGAATTCCATCGCCGCCATGGTTTGCCCCTTTTTCCTTTGCGGCACCCCGGCCCGCAGAGGGACCGTTGGCCGCAGATTCTTTTCGTCAGGATAGCCGATGCCGAGAGGTTTTCGCTAGGTGGCCGCGAGCAGCTTCAGCATGGCGACGAGTTGCTCGACTTGGTGGCGCGTGGCTTCCAGTGAACCGGAAGAGTCAATCTGGTCGTCGGCAAGGCGCAGCTTTTCTTCGAGCGGCATTTGCGCGGCGATGCGTTGCTCGGCTTGGACGCGCGTCAGCCCGCGCGCCAGCAGCCGTTCCATCTGCTGTTCCCGTTGGCACCAGACCACGACGAGCCGGTGCACGCGCGTGTGGTAGCCTCCCTCGATAAGAAGCGGGGCCTCGACCACCGCGACCCCGCCCGGCTCGGCACGCTCCATCTCGTCGAGCCAGCGATCCTGCTCGGCCATCACCCGCGGGTGGACGATCTGGTTGAGCCGCGAGAGCCTTTCTTTTTCGTTGAAGACGATGGCGGCGAGTTTCGCGCGGTCAATCGGCCCGCCGGATTGGAGGATCTGGCGGCCGAATTCGCGGACGATTTCGTCGTAGGTGGGCTGGCCGGGCTGCATCAGCCGGTGAGCGATGGAATCGGCTTCCGACAACTGGCAGCCGAGTTCGCGCATCAGCGCGGCAACGGTGCTCTTGCCGCAGGCAATGCCGCCAGTCAGTCCAACGCGCAGCATCAGGTGGTGGCAGCGACGACCGACCTCGGCGCCGCGGCTGCCTGCCCGCGGCGGAGTCGTGCAGCTTTCACGGTATTGCTCATCAGCATCGCAATCGTCAGCGGTCCGACGCCCCCGGGCACCGGCGTGATGGCGCCCGCCACCTGCGCCGCGTCGGGGTGGACGTCGCCGACGGTCGTGAAGCCCTTCTCGCGGAATTTTTCGAGCCGCTTCGGGTTGTGGGCGAAAAGTTTTTCGGCGAGTGCGGCGTCGGTCAGCCGGTTGGTGCCCACGTCAATCACAGTGGCGCCGGGCTGAATCCAGTCCGGCTGAACCATCCCCGCCTTGCCCATAGCTGCGATGACGATGTCGGCGCGGCGCACCACCTCGGGCAGGTCGCGCGTCTTCGAATGGCAGATGGTCACCGTCGCGTGGGCGTGCATCAGCAGGATGGCCATCGGTTTGCCCACGATGTCGCTGCGGCCCATCACCACCGCGTTCGCGCCTTCGATTTTCACGCCGCTGCGCCGCAGCATCTCCATCACCCCGGCGGGCGTGCAGGCCACCAGGCCCGGCTGCCCGGCCACCAGACGGCCCACGCTGACGGGATGAAAGCCGTCCACGTCCTTCGCCGGGTCCACGGCTTCCAGAATTCGCTTGCTGTTCACCTGCTTGGGCAGCGGCAACTGCACCAGGATGCCGTCAATTTCGTCGCGCCGGTTGAGTTCTCCGACCAGTGCCAGCAATTCTTCGGTGGTGATGGTATCGGGCGGGGTGATTTTGTCGCTGTAGAGGCCGAGGTCGGCGCAGGCCGCCACCTTGCTGCTGACGTACATTTCTGAGGCCGGGTTCTTCCCTACCAGGACGGCGGCGAGTCCTGGAACGATGCCCTGTTCGCGGAGTTCCGCGATCTCCTTGCGCAGGTCCGCGTAGATCTGTTCGCGAATTTCGTTTCCACTCAGGATGCGTGCGGTCAACGGGAGCTCCTCGGCGCGGCGAATTGAATCGCCACATCGGGCATCATATCACAGAGGTCCGGCGGGCCGGATTGGCGTGTAACGCGCGCGCGTTTTCGAATTCCGCGCCGGGACGCATCCGGTTTCTGAGAAGACGCCGGCTACCACCCGTACGGCGACCTGTTCAAAGAGCCGCGGTTCGCTTCGGACTAGACCTCCCCTCAGAAAGCTCGTCGATCGAATGCTTTTCTGTGTAGGTATCCCCCCAAAGTCGCCTGGCCGCAGGCAAAATTCCTCTTGACAAGGGCGGTCTTCGCGAATAAATTACCTGTAATTAAATTACACTCGGAGGCCCGCGTGACCCGGAAACCCAAAGCCTATATCGCCGCCCTGCCGCTCTCAGCCCTGCCGGAGTGGAAGGAGTGGTTGGCCCCATTTCTGGGGACAGGAGGGACGCGCGGCAACGTGGTGATGGTGCGGCTGGGCGACGATCACTTGCGACGCCTGGACCAACTGGTCGAAGCGGGGCTCTTCGCGAGCCGGTCGGAAGCGGCCGCGTTCCTGGTCGGAGCAGGAATTCGCGCGCAACGCGAACTCTTTGCCAGGATCGGGCGGCACAGCCGGGAGATGAGCAAACTTCGCCAGGTGATGCGAAACACGGCGCTGAAGGCTTTGCGCTCGGCGAGCAGGAATCCCCGCAGGTCCCCGACGCCCCGCAAGCGGTAAGTCCGCTAGAGGAAAAGTCTCGGAGGGAACCATGCCAATGAAAACGATGATTCTCATCAGTCTAATCCTTCTCATGAACGTGCTGCCGGCGGGACAAGACGCTCCCAAGAAGGGATTGCCCGCCGCGTCCGAGGAAGTGCGATTTCGGCTGGCCAGCCCTTCCCGGCCGGTTCTTCTCGTGCCCGTGTACGTAAAAGGCCAGGGTCCGTTCGAATTCGTTCTGGACACCGGCGCTTCCGCAACGGTGGTGTCGGCGGAATTTGCGCGGGCCAATGGAATTCAGGGCGGAGCAAGCAAAGAGGGGGTGGGCGCGGGCGGCAAGGTACAAATCTCCATGGGCTCGGTGGAATCCCTGACTTTGGGCGGGGCGGAAGTACGAAACCTGGCCGTGGCGATCATGGATCTGGACGCCCTGCGCGCCGCAACCGGCGCGAAGTTCGACGGGATTCTCGGATACAACTTCCTCAAACAGTTCCGAGTGACAATTGACTATCGGAAGGGCACGCTCCAGCTCGAATAGCGGCGATCCGCTCAAAGGACAGCGTTTCGGCCTCTGAGATTCCCGCTCAGGCGCACTCACCCGTCTGTAAGATTTTCTGTTGAAAATGGGGTGAGAAAGAGAAAAGGTGTCTCCGGAATCCACGACCCTAGCCGGGGTCGAAGAGAGGAGACACCCGATGACTCTATCCCTATCCGGGAGGGTACCACTTCGTGAGTTGGTGGAACAAGCCTGGCAACAGGTGGAAGGGCAAGCTCGAGAGATGTTGCAGCGAGCGGTCGAGGGACTGTTGGAGGCCGAGCGGGATCGGCGGGTAGCCGAGGCCCGGCAACGAGGCGAGAAGGTGTATCGCTGGGGCTACACGGTGCGCAAGTGCTGGACGACGCTGTGGGGCAGCCTGTCGCAGGTGCGCGTGCCCCGGCTGCGCGGGCACCAAGAGATCGGGTTGTTGGAGCGCTACGAGCGGCACGGCCTGGACCAGATGCTGTTCGCGCTGACCGTGGGCGGGCTGAGCCAGCGGAAGGTGGTGGGCTGGGTGCGGCGCTTTTTAGGCGGGACGCTGTCGCCAGCAACCATTGCGGCGGTGCGGCAGCAGGCGCAAGCATAGATCGCCGACCGGCGGAGCGCGCCGATCCCCCCGCGGCGGTATCGGGCCCTGGTGGTGGACGGGATTTATCTGCGTTATCGGCGGTGCGTGGCGCGCCCGGCGCGGAAAGGCGTGCTGCTGGTGGCGGTGGGCGTGCGCGAGGGCGGTGGCTTCGACGTGCTGGACTGGCGGGGAGCGGCGGCCGAGACCACCGAGGATT
>Ga0214473_10004292_pt1 | contig 17124 bp, 18 predicted proteins | sample RVTome_7_FD_203509 | JGI IMG/M metagenome (GOLD analysis project Ga0214473, IMG submission 203509) | Soil microbial communities from uranium-contaminated site in the Upper Colorado River Basin, Wyoming, United States - RVT98D197 | ecosystem: Environmental > Terrestrial > Soil > Contaminated >... | reverse complement strand
GGAGCGGCGCCGCGCTTGCCTCTCGGCTCCCGAGAACCCCGCCGCGATCCTTCTCGCCGACCCCCTCGGAGAGGCCCTCGGAGATCCGGAGAAGGCCGTCGCTCGCGCCGCCTCCGACGCGCTGGTGGAGATCGCGACCCGGATCGGCAGCGTCGAGCGCGCGATCCGCGCGGCGCTTCGAAGCGAGCTTCCGAGCCGGCGCTGGACCGCCGCTCTGACCGCGGCGCGGATCGAGCCGCCCGGTCCATGGCTTCTGCCAGCGCTCGTCGAGGCGCTCGAGAGCCCGGATGGAGACACGCGCTGGGCGGCAGCCCGGGTGATCGTCGAGACCGGCCGCTCCCACGGAGAGGTGCTGCCCCTGCTCCTCGCGATGGTCCGAAGCGGCGAGCCGCCCGTGAGAAGGCGGATGGCGATCTTCGCCCTACGCGAGCTCGCCCCCGACCGCATCGAAGCAGCGGAGGCTCTCGCGGAGGCCACCCGCGACACCGATCTTCAGGTGCGGCGGGCCGCCCTCACGGCCATGGCCGCACTGACCGCGCCCCTGCACGGCCTCGAAAAGCGACTGCTGGTGGCAATCCGCGAGGACGACGACGCCGCGTCTCGCCGCCTCGCCGCCCTCGCCCTGGGCGAGATCGGGAGCAGGAATCCCGGGGCGATCTCCGAGGAGGCGATCCGCCAGCTCCGCGACGCCGAGCCCCTCTGCCCGGATCCAGACCTTCAGCGGGCGCTCCAGCGCGCCCTCGCGCGCATCGCCCCAAAGGTCGAGTAGCGAGGGCGCCTCGCGCAGCAACCGTCACGCTGCTCACGCCTTGGGTCGTGGCAGCGGGATCCCCAGCAGCACGACGCCCAGCGGAGGCCACCGCCGGATCAAGTCGCCGATGAGCATGGATCCAACCCAGGTGACGATCAGAGCGACCACGAACCACACGTAAGTCATCACGACACCGGGTTCGAGCTCACCAATGAGCGATAGCAGCGGAGTGCAGAGCAGCGCGAAGTGCAAGAGATAACAGTCGTACGATCGCAACCCGGCAGTCACCAGCAGTTTGCGCGGGCGACGAGCGGATCGGGCGATCACGCTGCACAACCACAGTACCAGAAGCCCCCCGCAGCTCCGGCCGATCATCCAGACGGCCCTGTGTAGTGTGACCCACCAGAAGTCGTCCTTCGGCCAAGGAAGGCGCAGGTCCACGGTCAGGCAACCGATGCAGAGGACCAAAGCCATGAAGACCAGAACCGGCCTCGGGCGCAACTGCTCGCGCCACCGCTGCTCATAGAGAAATCCGAGCGTGAAGATGGGGAGGTACCAGCGCAGGTCGTTCATCCCCAAGATCCGCTTCCAGCTATCCAGGGCCGGCCAGGGCAGGTCGAGAACGGCGAAGACGAGCATGCCCAGCCAGAGCAAGGGGAACCAGCGGTCAGGCACCAGGCGCCGGAGCAGCGGCCACAGCAGGAAGAAGCCCATCAACACGTAAAGAAACCACAAGTGCGGGGCTGGTCCCCCGCGCGGTGCATAGATCGTATTGGCCAGGGCGGCGCGTGCACACCCGGCCTCGAGCCCCCCTCCCGCCGCCTTGACCGCCAGCGTCAGCAACGACACGGAGATGAACGGAAGGATCAGGCGATCGAGCTTCTTCCGCTCGAACCGCCAGTAGTCATCCCAGGTGCGCACCTCGCGCCATCCCATCGCCAGAACGCAACCCGCCACGAGCATGAAGGTCGGCATGTGGAAGTAGAGGAGGGAACCCTGGACAACGTCGCGAAGGCCTGCGTCGAAGTGGTCCAAGTGAAGACGGTTGAAGTGCCTGAGGAGATGGTGCATGACCACCAGAAAGGAGGCGATCGCCCGCGCAATATCGAGGTCGGCTCTCCGATCCAGATGGTTGATCATTCAGTTGTCTCTGCCCCTGTGCGAGCGAACGCTCATCTGATGCGGATCAGGCCCGCAGCGAGGCTCGCCTCCCCCCCGCTCAGTGACTTCGCCTTCACGCCGGAGTGAACCTCAGCTCGCTCACCAATCCCTGCGGCAACTCACCGTCGCACTCCGCCGCGGGGAGAGGAACGAGGCGCGGGGCTCCTCCGCGTCCGATGGGAGAGCAAGTGTAGGTTCGGGCGGGGAGCGGGGCAAAACGGTTGGGTTTCCCCCGAACGCGTCGAGGCGCTGAACCCGCCGGGGCCTGGCTCTCACTCCTCCGCCTCCGTCGAGAGCCGGATCAGCGATCGCACCACCAGGCTCCGCTCGGCGCCGCCGAGGACGAGCTTCAAGTCCTCGTAGACGGTCGGGTCGTTCAAGAGCAGGCCGAGCGTCCCCTCCCCAGCGTCGACCTTGGCGAGGATGCTGTTCAGCCGCGCGGCGGCCTCCAGGGCCTCGACCACCACCTCCTGCTCCGAGGTGGGCTCGTAGATCAGCGTGTGGAGCACTCCCTTCCCCTCCGCGACCTCGCCCAGAATCCCTTCCAGGAGGGAGAGGCTCCGCTGGATGCTCTCGACTCCGCCGCCCTGGTACTCGTCGTAGATCAGGCTGTGGAGCAGGCTCTCGCCGCTCTGCACCTCCTCCACCATCTCGGAGAACGTGACGAACGAATCGGCCAGCTTCCTTCCCCCCATCGAGGCGCCGAACTCCTCCACCACCCGGTTCACGTTCTCGGTCAGCGTGGCGATCTGGTCGATCGCCTCGGTTCCGCGCACCACCGCGACGTTCAGATCCACCGGGCTGATCGAGCGGATCTCGTCGTCCCCCCGAAGGACGCGGCCAGAGACCGTCCCCATCGAGATCTCCACGTACTTGTCTCCGAGGACACCGATCGTCCCGATGCTGGCGACCGAGTCCGAGCGGATCCGGTCCTGGACCGACGCCTCGATCTGGAGGACCGCGCGGACCGGCGGCAGATCCTCCTCGAGAGGAGCGAAGCTCACGGACTCGACCGTCCCGACGTCCTTTCCCGCCAGCCGCACCGGGGCGCCGGCGACCAGCCCCTGAACGTTCTCGAAGTGGCTCACCAGTCGGTAGCGGGGCCGAAAGAGGCCGCTCCCGGAGCCGAGCGTCAGGAGCGCCAACCCGGCCGCCGCGAGCGCCACCACCACGAATGCCCCGACCACCAGGCTGAGGCGCCGGCTATCCTCCATCTGCACCCCCTTCCACCGAGGGCGAGCCCATCACCGAGGACGCAGGGTCGACGCTCCCCTCGATGAAGGCCCGCATCTGCGGATGCCGCGATCCGCGCATCTCCTCCGCCCTGCCCTCCACCGCGACGACCCCGCGCTGGAGGAGCCCGACGCGGTCCGAGACGCCGAAGCAGAGCTCGAGGTCGTGGGTCACCACCACCGAGGTGACCTCCAGCCGCTCCTGAAGCCTGCGGATCAGCTCAGCGATCCGGCGCGCATTGGCGGGGTCGAGCCCGGTGGTCGGCTCGTCGTAGAGGAGGACCTGCGGCTCGAGCGCAATCGCACGGGCGATCCCCACCCGCTTTCGCATCCCGCCGGAGAGATCCGACGGCAGCATCGGCTCCGCCCCCGCGAGCCCCACCGCCTCGACACAGCTCCGCACCCGCTCCCGGATCTGATCCTCCTTCCAGTCGCGGTGCTCCCGCAGCGGGTAGGCGACGTTCTCGTACACGGTCAGCGAGTCGAAGAGGGCGGCTCCCTGGAAGACCATGCCGAAGTCGCGCCGCACCGTCACCCAGCCCTCCTCGGAGAGCCGGGTGACGTCGCGCCCCGCCACCAGGATCTGACCCGAGTCCGCCCGCAAGAGCCCGATCATGTGCTTCAGGCAGACCGACTTTCCCGAGCCGGATCCACCCAGGATCGTGTAGGTCTCTCCGGAGCGAACCGCGAGATCGACCCCCGTGAGCACCCGAGCGCCGCGAAAGGCCTTGCAGACCCTGCGGAGCTCGACCACCGGAGCCAGCGCCTCGCGATCCGTCATGGGAGGAGCCCCGAGAGCCGCGCGAGGAGCTCCTCACCAGGGAGGAGCAGAAGGAGCTTGGTCAGGAAGAAGTCGGAGACCAGGACGCCGACCGATCCCACCACGACCGCGCGGGTGGTGGCGCGTCCCACCCCCTCGGTGCCGCCGCTGGTCGAGAGTCCGACGAAGCAGGCCACCATCGCGATGATCCAGCCGAAGAAGAAGGTCTTGCAGAGCCCCGCGAAGAAGTCGCCGACCGTGACCGTGGTGGTGACGGTCTGAAGGAAAAGGCTCGGCGCGACCGCGTACTCGAGATCGGCGACCACGAGACCTCCGAGAATCGCGAGCACCACGGTCGGGGCCGTGAGGAGCGGAAGCCCGATCGTCGCGGCGACGACCCGCGGCAGCACCAGCTTCTGGACCGGATCCGCGCCCATCGCCCGGATCGCGTCCACCTGCTCGGTCACGCTCATCGCGCCGAGCTCCGAGGCGATGCCGGCCCCGACCCGCCCCCCGACCATCAGCGCAGCGAGGACGGGGCCGAGCTCGCGCACGATCGCGAGCCCGACGACGCTCCCCACGTAGGGCTTGGCGCCGAAGCGCGAGAGAGCGAATGCGGTCTGGAGCGCGAAGACCATTCCGGTGAAGAGCGCGGTCAGCACCACGATCGGTGTCGAACGGACCGCGATCGCCTCGAACTGCTGCAAGGTCGCGCGCCAGGGGAAGCGGGGCCGCCCCGCCGCCCGAGCCGTCCGAAGCGCGAGAAGAGCGAAGTCGCCGAGCGCCTCGACGCCGCCGAGAGCGCGGTCCCCGAGGCCCGAGACGGAACGCAGGATCGCCGCCTCGGAGCTCATTCCTCCGCTTCCACTCCCGCCTCCTCCGCTCCGCTTCGGAAGGATCTCCACCAGCGATCGAAGACGCTCTCGAGCTCCTCGAGCCCGCCGGGAACGACCAGGATCCAGTCGTAGCTGCACTCTCCGATCACCCGGGTCACCGTCTCGAGTCGCACGGGCTCCCCGCTTCGAGCGGCATCGACTCGTTGCCTCCAGCCCGGCGATCCGCCTTCACCGACCGGCCCCTCTTCGACCAGCTTCCGCCCTTCGAGGCCGATCAGGAGCTGGCGGGCGAGAATCCTTGGCTCCGCCGGCGGAAGGCCGCACTCCTCGATGAGACTCATGCTGGCCCCGCCAGGCCCCTGGAAGGCGAGTACCGTTCCCTGGGCCCGGACCCGCCGCCACTCCGAGCCCTCTCCTTCGGGCTCCGCGATCGAGTAGTGACGGCGGCGGTCCCGGTAACGGCCGTCCTCGAAGGCGAGATCCGATGCACAGGCGAAGGTCTGGAGGATCATCAAGAACCACCCGATGATCCCGATCCGGTGCGCGCCGCGCGCTCTCATCGGCCTCCAGCCTACCCGATTCTCGATCGGGATTGCAGCGCCGCTTGACGGTGCCCCGAGTCCCGGGTACCCCCACGGAATGCCGGCATCCTCGCTCGTCCTGGCCAGCGGATCTCCGCGGCGCCGGGAGCTCCTCTCCCGCCTCAAGGTGCCCTTCGCGACCGTCCCCGCGGAGATCGCGGAGACCGCGCGCCCCGGCGAGAGACCCCGGGAGCTCGCCGAGCGCCTGGCCCGCGAGAAGGCCGAGTCGGTCGCTGCGCAGCTCGGGAGGACGCCGCGCCGCGTGGTCCTCGGCTCGGACACGATCGTCGTCCTCGGAGACGAGGTCCTCGGAAAGCCGCGGGATCCGGAGCACGCCGTCGCCCTGCTCCGCAAGCTCTCCGGCTGCACGCATCTCGTCCTCACAGGAATCGCAGTCGTCGAGAGCGACACCGGCCGGGCCCGAAGCCGCGTCGTCGAGAGCCGCGTGACGCTCCGCAGGGCGGACGAGCGGGAGCTTCGAGACTACGTCGCCACCGGTGAGGCCCTCGACAAGGCGGGCGCCTACGCGCTCCAGGGCGCGGGGCGCCGCTTCGTGATGGAGGTCGAGGGAAGCGAGACCAACGTGATCGGGCTTCCCTTGGAAGAGACCATGGCGATGCTCCAGGACGCGGGCGTGGAGATTCCAGGATGCTGAGCCCGGGGATCCCGGAGCGGCTCCGCGCGGTGCGCGAGCGGGCGGACGCCGCGGCGGCGAGGGCTGCTCGCGACCCCGCCGAGGTGGTGGTCCTCGGAGTCGGCAAGCGCCAGCCGGCCGAGCAGATCGCCGACGCAGTGCGCGCCGGTCTCGGCCACGTCGCGGAGAGCTTCGCCCAGGAGGCGCGCGACAAGATCCCGCAGGTCGAGGCGATGCTGAGGGAGACCGGCACTCCCCCGCCTCGCTGGCACTTCATCGGCCAGCTCCAGCGGAACAAGGCCCACTACGTGGCCCGCCTCTTCGACTGCGTGGAGTCGATGGACCGGATCGAGGTGGCCCGCGAGCTCGATCACCGGGCGGCCCTCGCGGAGCGCCGCCTCGACGTCCTGATCCAGGTGAACCTCTGCGGAGAGGCCCAGAAGGGAGGCGTGGCTCCGGACCAGGTCGCCCCGCTCCTCGAGGAGTGCCGGAGCTGCGAGAGGCTCCGCGTGACCGGTCTCATGACCGTCCCTCCCGCCTACGACGATCCCGAGGCGTCGCGGCCGGTCTTCGCAGCGCTTCGCGAGATGCGCTCCGAGCTGCGGGAGAAGCCGGGGGGCGAGGCACTTCGCGAGCTCTCGATGGGCATGTCCACCGACTTCGAGGTGGCGATCGAGGAGGGCGCGACCATCGTTCGCGTGGGAACGGCGATCTTCGGCGCCAGGGAGGAATGAGAGCTGACGGAGAAGCTCGACGGCATCCGGATCGGAATCATCGGGGCGGGGGCGATGGGAGGCGCCCTCGCCGCGGGTCTTCTCGCCTCCGGCACCCCGCCCGCGGCGATCCGAGCGGCCGATCCGGATCCCGCTCGCCGAAGGGCGCTGGAGGAGAGCCGCGGCATCCGCTGCGGCGCAGACAATCGCGAGGTGGCGGAGCAGAGCGACCTGGTGGTGCTGGCGGTGAAGCCGAGCCAGGTGGCGAAGGTGCTTCGCGAGCTCGGGGGAGCCAGCGACCCGAGCCTCGCGCGCCCCCTCTGGGTCTCGATCGCCGCCGGAGTCTCGCTCTCCTCGATCGCCGAAGAGCTGCCCCCGGGAGCGAGGGTGGTGCGGAGCATGCCCAACACTCCCGCCCTGGTCGGCGAAGGAGCGACCGCCTTCGTCGCGAACCCGCACGCGACCGAGGCCGATCGGGCCGCGGCGCGCAGCCTCTTCGAGTCGGTGGGAACCGCCTGGGAGGCCCCCGCAGAGGCGCTCCTCGACGCCGTGACCGGGCTCTCGGGAAGCGGTCCCGCCTACCTCTTCCTCTTTCTCGAGGCGCTCGGCGAGGCGGGAATCCGCATGGGTCTTCCCGATGAGGCCGCCCACGCCCTCGCCGCCCAGACCGTATTGGGAGCTGCAAGGCTCGCGCGCGAGAGCGGCCGAACCCCGGCGGAGCTCAGGGCCCAGGTCACATCACCGGGCGGCACCACCGTCGCGGGCCTCGAACGCCTGGAGGCGGCCGGCTTCCGCTCGGCGATCCACGACGCGGTCGAGGCGGCCACCAGGCGCTCCCGGGAGCTCGGCCGCAGGTAGCAGGGCTTTCCGCGCCGCCGCTTCCTCCCCGGCACCGGCTCTCCGCGACCGCCCCGCGCGGGGATCGCTCAAGAAATCCCGCGCTTCCGTCGATCTCTGCACGGCGAGGAGGTCACCTTGAGACTCACGCCGCTCGACATCCGGAAGCACCGCTTCTCGACCCGGATGCGCGGCCTCGACGCGTCGGAGGTCGAGGCCTTCCTCAGGCTGATCTCGGAAGACTACGAGGACATGATTCGCGAGAACGACGCGCTCCGCGACAAGGGCAAGCGTCTGGAGGCCGAGGTCGAGGATCTGTCTTCGAACGAGAAAATCCTTCAAACTACGCTAGTTACAGCACAGCATCTAAGTGACGACCTAAAGAAGACCGCGATCAAGGAGAGCGAGCTTCTGGTCTCCGAGGCGGAGGTGAAGGCCGAGAAGGTCCTCACTGCGGCCCATCGCCGGGCGGCGAAGCTGGCGCAGGACATCCGCGAGATGAAGCTCCTCCGCGCGCGGCTGAGCGCCAGCCTGCGGGCCGCCATCGAGACCTACCTGGGGCTCCTGGACGGCCTCAGCCGAGACGATCCCGAGGACGCAGCGGATGCCAAGCTCCCCCACCCGACGCCTCCCCCGCGGGCAACCGGGGCGGGTGAAGGTTGACGGGCGGGTGGCGCGACCACAGCTTTTCGGCCCATGGAAGCTCGTGGGACCATGAAAGAGGGTCTCGACTTCTGGATCCACGTGACGCCGCGCGCCCGTCGCGAGGCTGTCGGAGGCCGCCGGGGTGATGCGCTCCAGGTCTCCGTCACCGCTCCCCCCACGCGGGGAGAGGCGAACGCAGCCTGTGTCAAGGTGCTCGCAAAGGCCTTTGGAGTCCGGCCTCTCCAGGTGGAGATCCGCTCGGGGGTGAGGGGAAGGCGGAAGCGCGTCCGCTTGAGCGGCGAGACCCGGGCGCTCGCGGAGAGGCTGGAGGCGCTGGCGGGACCTCTCTGACTTCGATACCAACGCGCTCCATCCATCGCTGGAGCGACCGAGGTTTGGCGGCATGCCGGTCTACGAGTACATGTGCGGGGCCTGTGATCACGAGTTCGAGAGGGAACAGCGGATCACCGACAACCCCATCAAGAAGTGTCCGGCGTGCGGGGCCATGAAGGTGAAGCGGCTGATCTCCCGAACCTCGTTCGTGCTGAAGGGGGGAGGCTGGTACAGCGACCTCTACTCGAGCAGCCGCGGCGGTTCGGCCAAGGGCAATGGCGCTGACTCGAGCTCGAAGTCCGAGTCCAGCGCGTCCTCCGAGTCGTCCTCGGAGAAGAAGGGCGCGAGCTCCAAGGGATCCGAGGCCGCCCCCTGAGCGGCTGGTATACTGCGCCGACTGCTGCGGCCCGCGACGCGGAGCCCCCGGTTCGAGCCCCTTCCCCGCGCGCAGGAGGTGCTTCTTGAGCCCGGAAGCCATCGAAACCGTGGTCGTCGACGGCCTCGGCCTCGCCCAGGAGCTCCGCAAGGAGATGTCCGAAGAGGTGGGTGCGCTGGTCGCCGCGGGCCGGCGCCCGCCCTGCCTGGCGGTCGTCCTGGTGGGCGACGATCCCGCGAGCGCCTCCTACATCAAGGGGAAGCGCCGCGCCTGCAAGCAGGTGGGGATGGAATCGGTGGAGCACGATCTCCCGGCCGACGCCACCCAGGAGGAGGTGATCTCCCTCGTCCTGCGCCTCAACCGCGACGAGGGCATCGACGGGATCCTGGTCCAGCTCCCGCTCCCCGACGCCGTGAGCGCCAACGCCGTGGCCGCCGCCATCGACCCGGGCAAGGACGTCGACGGGGTGAGCCCCACCAACGGGGGCCGGCTGCTGGCGGGCGAGGCAGGCCTCTTCCCCTGCACTCCTCTCGGCATCCTCGCGATTCTCGACCGCTACGGCGTTCCGCTCGAGGGAGCCAACGCGGTGGTGATCGGACGCAGCATGATCGTGGGCAAGCCGATCTCGCTGATGCTCCAGCAGCGCCACGCCACGGTGACGATGTGCCACTCGCGCACCCGGGATCTCCCCGGGATCTGCCGGCAGGCCGACCTGATCGTGGCCGCCACCGGCCGCCCGCGGATGGTGAAGGCCGACTGGATCCGCCCCGGAGCCGCGGTGATCGACGTGGGAGTGAGCTCGGTCGATGGCGAGCTGGTCGGGGACGTGGATCTCGAGAACGCGGTCGGAGTGGCATCGCTGATCACGCCCCACCGGCGCGGCGTCGGTCCCATGACCATCACCATGCTCCTCCACAACACGCTGATCGCCTACCGGACCCGGATCGCGCGTTGAGCGGACTGCGGCGCACACCCCTCTACCAGACCCACCTCGAGCTCGGCGGCCGCATGGTCGCGTTCGCCGGCTTCGAGATGCCCGTCCAGTACCGCTCCATCAAGGCGGAGCACACCGCGGTCCGCGAGCGGGTGGGTCTCTTCGACGTCTCGCACATGGGCCAGATCCACCTGCGCGGGCCGGACGCCGTCGCGACCGTGGAGAGGCTGGTCACCTGTCCGGTCGCCTCGCTCCGCCCCGGTCGCGTGCGCTACGGCTGCCTCTGCAACCACGAGGGGGGCGTCGTCGACGACGTCACCGTCTACCGGATCGGAGACGACCACCTCTTCCTCTGCGTGAACGCCGCGAATATCGAGAAGGACCTCGACTGGATCCGCCGGCACGCCCCGGACGGCGCTCGAGTCGACGACCGCAGCGACGAGACCGCGCTCCTGGCGCTCCAGGGACCGGCCGCCGCCCCCCTGCTCGCGGCCCTGGCCGGGGCGGAGCTCTCGGATCTGAAGAGGTTCCGGTTCCGAGAGGCCGCGCTCGCGGGGCGCCAGGTCCTGATCTCGCGGACCGGCTACACCGGCTCCGATGGCTTCGAGCTCTACCTCGAGTCGGGAGGTGCCGAGGCGGTCTTCCGGGCCCTGCTCGACTCCGGGGAGCGGTTCGGGATCACGCCGGCCGGTCTCGGCGCGCGCGACACGCTGCGCCTGGAAGCCGCCCTCCCCCTCTACGGCCAGGAGCTGGACGATGCCACCTCCCCCCTCGAGGCCCGCCTCGATCGGTTCGTGAAGCTCGAGAGCGGGGGCTTCATCGGAGCGGAGGCCATCGCCAGACGCCGGAGCCGGGGGCACCCGCGGCTTCTGGCCGGCTTCGTCCTCGAGCAGCCGGGCGTCGCGCGCCACGGCCATCCGATCGCCGTGGATGGGAAGGAGGTGGGCGTGGTGACCTCCGGCGGCCCCTCCCCCACACTCGGAAAATCGATCGGCCTCGGCTACGTTCCGCCGGCGCTGGCGGCCGCCGGATCCGGATTCGACGTGCTGGTTCGAGGCAAGGCGATTCGGGCAAGGGTGGTGGAAACCCCGTTCGTGCGGGGCCAGGGGCGCCCGGCCGGCGCAGGATGAGACGATAGGAGCTGTGGTGTGGCCAAGTACGACATCCCCGAGCATCTCCGCTACTCGGAAGAAGACGAATGGGCCCGTCTCGAGGGCAACCGGGTGACGATGGGCATCACCGACTACGCCCAGCAGCAGCTCGGAGACATCGTCTACGTCGAGCTTCCGGAGCTGGGAAGAGTCCTGGATGCCGGGGAGCCCTTCGGCGTGATCGAGTCGGTGAAGGCCGTCTCGGATCTCTACGCCCCGGTGGCCGGCGAGGTGGTGGAAGTGAACGAGGTCCTGGCGGAGCAGCCGGAGGCGGTGAACGAGGACTGCTATGGCGACGGCTGGATGATCGCGATCCAGGTCGACGACGCATCAACGCTCGCGAACCTCCTGGATGCCGCCGCCTACCTGAAGCACGTGAACGATCGCTCCGAGTGATCGAGGCGAGACCCCTGCGCTACATCCCGCACACCCGAGACGACGTGCGGCGCATGCTCGAGGTGATCGGCAGGCCGAGGGTGGAGGACCTCTTCGCCGCGATTCCCGTGGAGCTCCGGCTGCGGCGTCCCCTGGCGCTTCCCGAGCCCGCGAGCGAGCAGGAGGTGCTGGCCGAGCTGGAACGGCTGGCCGGAGCGAACGCGAATGCCCGGAGCCACGACTGGTTCCTCGGCGCCGGGACCTACTCGCACTTCATCCCGAGCGCGGTGGACGCCCTGGTGTCGCGGGCGGAGTTCTACACCTCCTACACCCCCTACCAGGCCGAGATCAGCCAGGGGACGCTCCAGGCGATCTTCGAATGGCAGACCATGATGTGCGGGCTCACCGCCCTCGACGTCTCCAACGCATCGATGTACGACGGCGCCTCTGCCACCGCCGAGGCCGCTCTCATGGCGATGCGCATCACCAGGCGCAACCGGGTGGCGGTGAGCGCGAGCCTGCACCCTCACTACCGGCAGGTCCTGGACACCCACCTGGCCGGCCTGCGCGCCGAGATCGTCACCATTCCCCGAGGCGAGGACGGACGCTCGGAGCCCGTCGCTGATTTCGTCGACGGCGAGACCGCCGCCGTGATCCTCCAGCAGCCGAACTTCCTGGGCATCGTCGAGGAGCTCTCGGAAGCCGCCGAGGCCGCCCACGCAAAGGGGGCGCTCCTGATCGCGTCGGTGACCGAGGCGCTCTCGCTGGCACTTCTGCGCCCGCCGGGCGAGGCCGGCGCCGACATCGCCTGCGGCGAGGCGCAGAGCTTCGGCGTCCCGATGGCCTTCGGCGGGCCCCATCTCGGGTTCCTCGCCACCCGCGCGGAGCTGGTGCGCCAGCTCCCGGGCCGCCTGGTCGGCGAGACCGCCGACGCCCGGGGCAAGCGGGGCTTCGTCCTCACCCTCTCGACCCGCGAGCAGCACATCCGCCGCGAGCGGGCGACCTCCAACATCTGCACCAACCAGGGCCTCTGCCTGCTGATGGCGACCATCTATCTCGCCCTTCTCGGCCGGGTGGGACTCCGCAAGCTCGCCGAGATGAATCTCGCCAAGGCGGAGTACGCGAAGGCGAGGATCCGCGAGACGCCCGGCCTCGCGCTCGCCTGCTCCGCGCCGACCTTCAACGAGTTCGCGGTGCGCCTCCCCCTCCCCGCCTCGGAAGCCCTGGCTCGCGCCGAGCGCGCCGGGATCATCGCGGGGCTCGACCTCCGCCCCCATCTTCCCGAGCTCGGCCCGGCGCTCCTGATCTGCACGACCGAGCTCAACGGGAGGGAGTCGATCGATCGCCTGATCGGCATTCTCGCGGGGGGCGGATCATGAGCGGATCCGGGAGCCCGCCGCGGCAGGCGAGCCAGGTCGAGGTGGCCGATCTCGCCCGCGACGAGCCGCTCCTCTTCGAGCGCAGCGCCCCCGGGAGATGCGGCTGCTCGCTCCCCAGGCTCGACGTGCCCGAGGTCGACCCGGGTGCGCTCCTCTCCCCCGATCAGGTCCGCGCCGACCTCCCCGGTCTCCCCGAGCTCTCCGAGGTCGAGGTGGTGCGGCACTTCACCCGCCTCTCCACCTGGAATACCGCGGTCGATCTCGCCCCCTATCCGCTCGGCTCCTGCACGATGAAGTACAACCCGAAGCTGAACGAGAAGGTCGCCCGCCTCCCCGGCTTCAGCGCGGGCCATCCGCTCCAGCCCGACGCGCTCCGCCAGGGTCTGCTCGAGCTCTTCCACCGCCTCGAAGCGCAGCTCGCCGAGATCAGCGGAATGGATCGCGTGACGCTCCAGCCCGCGGCGGGAGCCCAGGGCGAGCTCGCCGGCATCATGATGATCCGGGCCTGCCACGAGCGCCGGGGCGAGAGGCGCAGCAAGGTGATGGTGCCCGACTCCGCCCACGGAACGAACCCCGCGAGCGCGGCGCTGAACGGCTACCAGGTCGTCGCGGTCCCTTCCGGCGAGGACGGGATCCTCCGGCCGGAGGCCGTCGAGGCCGCCATGACCGAAGAGGTGGCCGCGCTGATGATCACCAATCCCAACACGCTGGGGCTCTTCGAGGAGCACATCCAGCGGATCACCGGGATCGTCCATGCGAAGGGCGGCCTGGTCTACGGCGATGGCGCCAACCTGAACGCCCTCCTCGGCGTGGCGCGACCGGGCGACATGGGCATCGACGTGATGCACTTCAATCTCCACAAGACCTTCTCGACCCCGCACGGAGGAGGCGGTCCGGGGGCCGGGCCGGTTGGCGTGAAGGAGGTGCTGGCGCCCCATCTTCCCATCCCCGTGGTCCGCGAGGCCGCCGGGGGGGGCTTCGAGCTGAGCGAGGATCTGCCCCACACGATCGGACGCCTGCACGGGAACCTCGGCAACGTGGGGGTCCTGGTGCGAGCCTTTGCCTACATCCTCTCGCTCGGCGCCGAGGGGCTGCGGCGCTGCGCGGAGATGGCGGTGCTGAACGCCAACTACCTGCTGGCGAGACTGCGGGACGCCTATCATGTGCCCTACGATCGCCCGGTCATGCACGAGTGCGTCCTCTCGGATCGAAATCTGCGCGACGCCGGGGTCACCACCCTGGACGTGGCGAAGCGCCTGATCGACTACGGCTTTCACCCCCCGACCATCTACTTCCCCTTGATCGTCCCGGGAGCGCTGATGATCGAGCCGACGGAGAGCGAGAGCCCCGAGGAGCTCGATCGGCTGGTGGAGTCGCTCCTCGCCATCGAGCGAGAGGCGCGCGAGAACCCGGAGCTGCTCCGCAGCGCCCCCCATCGAACCCGACACGGCCGCCTCGACGAGACGCGGGCGGCGCGCAAGCCGGTCCTGCGATGGCGACCCGACCCCGCCTCCGACTAGGGCTCGCGGCACTCCTGGGCGCGCTCGCGTGCGTCCAGCACGACGGATCCCGCCTCAACCCGATCGACGCCTACATCCAGACCTCGGTCGACGAGGAGCGGGAGATCGGCGCGGCTTTCGACAGCCAGATCCAGCAGCACATCCGCTCGATCGACGACCCGGTGGTGCTCGAGTTCCTCGACGATCTCGGCCAGTCGATCGTCCGCGGGATCGAGCCTCAGCCCTTCATCTACCGCTTCCGCATCATCGTCGATCCGTCGCTGAATGCCTTCGCGGTGCCGGGAGGCTACGTCTACATCCACACCGGAACGATCCTGCAGGCCGGCACTCTCGACGAGCTCGCGGGCGTGGTCGCCCACGAGATCGGCCACGTGAAGGGCCACCACTACGCCCGGATGCGCGAGAAGGCCGCGATCCCCGACCTGCTCGCGAAGGTCGCGGGCATCGCCGCGGCGGCGGCGACCGGAGAGCCGGGCGTGCTGCTCGCGAGCGAGGGGCTGAACGTCGCCCTCCAGCTCCGCTTCTCCCGCGAGTTCGAGAGCGAGGCCGACGAGATCGGCCAGAACTTCATGGCGCGAGCCGGCTACCACCCCGAGGAATTGGCCCGCTTCTTCGAGCGCATCGTCACCGCGAGCCACGACGTCCGCTTCCAGATGCCCCCCTATCTCTACACCCATCCGGACGTCGAAGACCGCATCGCGAGCGTTCTCAGCGCCGCGGGAGCAATCAGCGTCACCGGGGCGGTCCCCTCCGAGGCGAGCTGGGCGTTCCGCGAGTGCCAGGTGCGCCTGGCGCAGCTCGTGGACGGCAACGCCACCACCTTGCTCACCAACTGGCCCGCCCCGGACCGCTCCCGGAGCGATCCCCTGATCGCCTCTGCGAAGCGAGCGGCCGAAGGCGGCGATCTCGAGGGCGGACTCGCGATGCTCGAGGAGGCCGAACGGCTGGAGCCCTACGATGCCAGGGTCTCCTTCCAGCGCGCCGAGCGCCTGGAGAAGAGCGGGAAGACCCGGGAAGCCATCAGCGCCTACCGCCGGGCGCTCGCGCTCGACCCCCCGGTCGCCCTGGTCTATTACAGGATCGGAATGGCCTATCTCTCCCTGGGAGACCGCCAGAAGGCCGCCTTCTTCGTCGAGCAGGCCGTTCACCGCCTCAATCCGAAAGGACCGCTCGGCATCCGGGCCGGGCGCGCCCTGGAGCGGATCAACTTCCCTCCCCTCGATACGGCGGGGATCTCTGACGGCATCGAAGGGGGAAGCGGAGAGCCCTTCGGCTCCGCACGGCAGGAGTTCCGGACCGGCGACGAGAGGGTCGTCTGGTGGGGCCGGCTCGCCGGCCGCTACCTCCCGTATCGGGATCGGATTCGGGTGCGCTTCACCGACCCGAGCGGCGCGGTCGCGCAGCAGAAGAAGGTCGAGAGGGCGCGCAGGCCCTACGTTCGCTCCACCCTGGAGCTCGACGGCGACCTCGCCCGCAGACACGGGATCTGGCGCGTCGAGGCACTGATGGACGGTATTCCCATCGACGAGCGCACCTTCCGCCTGGCTCCAGCGCTCCCGCACCCGTAGCTCGGGCTCCGCTTCCTACTCGCCGAGGTCTCTACTCGCCGAGGTGCTTCCGCGCGATGTCGGCCCAGCCTCCCTCGGGAGCGAGCTGGAGGTAGCGGCGCCAGTGCTCCTTCGCCTTGCGGCGAAGCTGGAGCTGCTCGTAGAGGAGCGCGAGGTTGAGCTGGGCGTCGGGGAAGAGCGGATCCGCCCGGGTCGCGGCCTTGTAGCGGTGGAGCGCCGCTTCCCGCTGGCCTTCCTCCTCGAGAAGACTCCCCAGGTTGAAGTTGGCCTCCACGTGCTCCGGATCGTGCCTGAGCGCCTCCTCGTAGCAGCCTCGCGCAAGCTCCCGCTCGCCGCGGCTGAAGTGGGCCGTCCCCAGGTTGCAGTGGGCGTCGGCAAAGAGGGGGTCCGCCTGGAGGGCGCTTCGGTAGGCGCAGATCGCCTGATCGAGGGTCGCAGGGTTCGCATCGAGCTGGCAGCCCCGCTCGAACCACTCGAGGGCGGTCGCGAAATCGGCTTCCTGCGGCGCTTTCCGCGGCGCCGGAAGCGGGAACGGCGCCACGTCGTCCTCGCTCGGCGGCGCGAGCTCGAGGTCGAGCACGAGCTGACCGTCGGGCTCCAGCAGCGCGCCCTCGTGGCGCACCACCACCCGACTCGAGCCCTCGAGCCAGACCCGCAGCGCACCCAGGGGCTGATCGAGCTCGGGGATCCTCTCCCGGACCCGATCGACGCTCCGGCGAATCCGGCGCAGCGGGATGCCTTCCTCGAGCAGCGCGAGGATGGTTCGGATGCAGACCAGATCCCTGAAGGCAAACGCCGGCTGATCGCCGCTCAGAGCCGACCGTCTCACCAGCTCGGTCCGCTCCCAGTAACGGAGGCGAGCCGGGGAGATGCGGAGAATCCTCGAGGTATCGGCAAGCGAGTAGGTCGTCACCCCAGCGCAGTTTAACCAGCCGGCGCCGATTGCGACGGAATTTTTTTGTAAACTGCGGCCGGAAGCGTCTCGAGTGCTGGTGCCTCGCCCGGACTTCAAATCCGGTGGAAACCGTGGCGACACGGTTTCGGCGGGTTCGATTCCCGTCCGCTTCCGCCGGCTCCGCGCCGGAGGGGCCGCACGCGTCTCCCTGGGAGGCAGCGTGTCCCCGTCTGGAGGCGACGACTCACCGGGCGCTCACCCCGCGAGATCCATCCCTCGAAGCGCAGCTCCGGTGTGGGATCTCCGCGCCCGAGCGATCTCGCGAGGAGTCCCGGTGGCGACGACGCGCCCTCCACCCGGACCGCCTTCGGGGCCGAGATCGATCACGTAGTCCGACTGCGCGATCAGATCCAGGTTGTGCTCCACCACCACCGCGCTTCCGC
>Ga0214473_10004291_pt1 | contig 17124 bp, 24 predicted proteins | sample RVTome_7_FD_203509 | JGI IMG/M metagenome (GOLD analysis project Ga0214473, IMG submission 203509) | Soil microbial communities from uranium-contaminated site in the Upper Colorado River Basin, Wyoming, United States - RVT98D197 | ecosystem: Environmental > Terrestrial > Soil > Contaminated >... | reverse complement strand
GATCGGCGCGCGGGGGGCGGAGGGATCACCGCGCGGTCGCCGGCGGAGGCGACCCCGCCAGCGGCCGTGCGGAGTAGGTCTGGCGCGCCCAGCATGACTCGAACATGCGACCTTCAGGTCCGCAACCAGCCTCGGACTCCGAGCAGGACTCCAGCAGCGCTGTGGTTGCGCCGCAGGGTTGCGCGAGGCCGGAAGATAGCTGCACTTCCACTCGGCAGACGGCGCTAGACGGCGCATCGGCAGACGGCGCGGACTGCGCATCCGATGCCGGCGACGGCGGGCCGCGGTGTACTCCAGGGGAAGAGTGACGGCATGGTGATCGAGTCCTACTCCGCCGAGGTGTGGCTCCGTGGCAGGCTCCACGCGTGCTCCCCCTCGTTCGCAACGGGGCTGAGGCGCGGGCCTGGGCAGACCGCCGAGCCCGCGGCCGGGGGCGATTCCGAGTCGTGCTCGAAGCTGGGGCCGGCAGAACCGCGACCGCGGCAGCGGGTCTTGATACGGGACGGTGGGCACCCGTGAACCTCGGCAGGGCGGCTCGTCCGTTTTCGGGCTGGCCACGTCGCGCTCGGTCTGCACCGCGGGCGCAATCCACCTGGCGTCGCGGGCGCTGGAGCAGCCGGCCCGACACGCCGCGCACGAGCGCTCAGCCCTCGTGATCCTGAGTCAGGCCCGTTCAACCGGACTCCGGCACCTCTCCGGCCTTGGAAAATCAGCCAGTTACCTGCACCCGACCTGCGGTCCTGCTGCCGTACCCTGTGACCACAGGAGTACGCTAGCTCGGGAGCGTGACCGGCCAGGAGGCATCCGCGCAAGCCCTTGCGCAGCTGAGCGGGTGCCTGGCCCCATCGCGTAGGCCGTGCTGCCCAAGGTGTCAGCTTTCATCCGGGTACTCCCTAACTCTGGGCCTGCTGAACGGCGGGCTAGGCGCTCGCACCGGCTCCCCGCACTTCGGGCACTCCATGCTCGAACCCACCGCGTTCTCGATCGGCGTGCCCTCGTACCCGCACAGCGTGCACTTGAACTCGTCCATGGCCGCGTTCCTCCCCCAGGTTCTGCGGACATCATGCGGACAAAGTTGATTGCGGTCCGACCAGCCGGTAGCCTTCGCTCATCCTCCGCCCGAGCGGCTGCCGCGCCTACCCCCGCGGCGGCTACCGTGAGAGCCAGCAACGCCCGGGATTGGCGGCGTTTGCCAGGGGGGGTGAAGTGCCGGCGAGCGGCTCGGGAGACGGCCCGCAGTCAGTCGGGGAGGAGCTTCGGGATCGCAACGCGGCGTGGTACGCCACACTCCTGGGTGCGTTCGTCAGCTCCCGCCGCGAGAAGGACAAGAGCCTGCTCGCGCTCTCGACCGCGGGGATCGGCCTTCCAGTCACTCTCGCGACCACGATCGGCATCCCGAGCGTCTGGATCGCACTCCTCTACGCGTTCGCGTTGGCTGCCTTCCTCGTCGCGATCTTTGCGGCGATTCGCCTCTTCGACCTAGACGCCAGCCACGTCGAGGCGCTCTTGCGCGAGCTACGAAAAGCACCTGCGAAAAAGCTGCGCGCGACCGATCGCCTACTGTTTCTCTCTTTCGCAGTCGGTGTCGTGCTATCGCGATCGGTGCCTCGTATGCGTTTACCAGGGTCAATCGCGCTACGGAGGAGACCAGCATGACAGGCCGAGTGAATCGTTCCCACGTTGCACCGGCAGCGAATGCCTCGGAGAGGCGAAGCCTCCAGGGGATCGAGAACCTGAAGCCGGCGAATCTCCCTAGCCAGACCGAGAACTTGGCCCCGGCGGCACAGGAGTCCGCATGGCCTGACACACCAGCAGGCTCGGCAAGCAGCACCGACACCGCGGATGCCCCTTTGGAGAGCGGAAGAAACTGAGATGCGGTCATCTGCTGGCTGCCTGGCAGCGCTCCTGTTTCTGATCACCTTGGCGGCCGACACCGGTGCCACGGACACAATCGAGATCCAGGCGGCACCCGCGGATAGTTCGGGGTCAGTTGTACCGACTCCATCGCCGCCCGAGGACTCTCGCGTAGATGAAACTCAAGATCAGAATCCTTCACGGCTTCAGTTCTGGCTGCTCGTCGCGCTCGCAATCTGCATTCTCGTGTTCGCTCTTCCGCTTATCGGCCTCTCGGTAACCTCGAGTGGACGCCGGGAGTTGATCAAGCTCTTCTACTTGTCCCGATCCGTACTTGGCGTGGAGATCGGGGTTCGCGGGTGGATGCGTCTCGCTCTCATCTATTCGATTCCGGCGTCCGCGGCTGCTTTCACGAAAGGGCTCGATAAGGACAGGGTCTTTCATTGGGATACCTTCCTTCTTGTCCTCGTCGCGATCACAGTCGCTGGTGTCATTTCGAACGTCATCTCGAATAGCACCACGCTAGGTCGAATCTTCGGACCCGTTGCTGGGCGGGTGTGGAGTGCCGACCGGAAGGTTGCAACGGCCGCCCTACTGAAGAAGCTCAACGGGGCTGTGGCTCGGAGGGGCGTTCCGCTGGAAGACGTCAAAGAGATGCTGAAAACGCTTCTCGACGTCATCGTGTTGCACGTAAGAGATCACCGTGGTCGCCACAACGCCGGGACGGCAGACGTCTTCGCAAACGTTCTACTGGCCGATGCAGATAAGCTGGTGGTGGTCGCGCGCGATTCGATGCAGCACACCACCCAGTACGTGCGAGCGATTCCGGCATACTATTCCCGCTCGCAGCTTCTTTGCGGGCGCGCGATGGATGTCAAACACCCTCTCACGGTCGGCGAGCTTGCGAGCGAGTACCCGGAGGGCCCCAAGAACAAGCCGTATCGAAGCGTCTTCGCGGTGCCGCTCATCAGCACAACTGACAACTGCACCGCCTGGGGCGCTCTCAGCATCGATAGCTCCCAGCCGTACTGCTTTGAAACCTTTACGCCGGGCGCAGTAGAGAACGCACTGGAGAACAGCTTGCAACCGTACCTCCAGGTGCTTATCCTCATTCTTGAGGAGCTGGTCAGTCGGGACCCCGCCGCAGTCATTGCCGCTTTCAAGCGAAGCTGGGAGGGGCACGCGAACTGAGGAGGAGACCACCTTATGAGGCCCGTACCTATTGAAGGGTTGGCGGAATCCTCGATGCGTAAGCAGCTACTGCTTGCTCAGTATGCAGATGGTGCGCTGACTTGGAGGCAGGTGGCTGACCAGATTTCGAAGATTCAGCCTCCTCCAGCGAAGCTCTCGGCCCCCCAGAGGATCGTCATGGTCATCGCCGCCGGCATCGCGGCAGCCTTGATTCCCCCGTGGGCTAGGAAAGACGATATCTGAGGTCTCCGTTAGAGGAGATCCCCTGTTGTGCCGCTGCCTCTCCCCTCCCTTGAGCGGCGAGCCAAGACCCAGGTGAGCCGGATTGGACCCCGCGCCCGCGGGCGGGGGACCGGTGGTTTCGCTTGCAATCGACTCCCAGGATGCCCATTTCCCTGGCGACCCCATGCGTGCGTTGGGGGCGTGTTGCTAATCGTGTGCGCGGCGGGTCGAGAGCAACCGCTCCCGACCTCCCGCCCCGGGCCGGGCTCGCTCATTCCTAGGAGCTTGCCCAGGAGTAGGCACCGCCGAAGAAGCCGTACCGCTTCACGAACATCTCGGGGCGCGGCGCGTGCGACGGGTAATGTGGCGGGAGGAGCTTTCTGCGGGTCGTCGCTACAAACGATCGACAAGCGGCGTTTGAGGCCGCGCCCCCCCTGAGCGTCGGATGCAGGGAGATGACCCACGAATCGGGAGCGACATGCACCCGATGGGCATCGAATGCGCGGTGGTGGTTCGCGCAGAGAGCGATCCCGTTCCAGACGCTGTCCTCGCTGCCGGGCGCGCGAACAGGATAGATGTGTGCGCCATCCACTAGCCCATGGCCGAGTCCGCACATCGCGCACATACCTTCGTATGCGGCGAGGACCGCCTTGCTGAAGCGGGCGTCCCGCAGCGCGTGCATCGCAGCCCGGCGCGCTCGCTCCCCAGCCTCGGGTCCGGATTCCTCGAGCAGCCCCGACGCTTGGACGACCTCGGGCAGGCCGGGTACGGCGACGTTAGCCTGATCCTTGGCTACGAAGACTGGAAGCAGCTCGGGCCGGAACACTGCAATGCTTTCGCCGCTTCCCGACGTCCAATCGACCCAACCGGAAGTCGCAACCTCGTCGAGGGCGGAAGCCGCGACGAAGTGAGAGTGGCGGGTCTCTCGATCCATGCGGGAACCCGCGTCCATCCCTGCCACAGCGATGATCTTGCCGTCGGTCCCATACTGCACACCAACCAGCACGGGGCGGTAGCCAGCGGGGGCGCTCATCGGATTCTTCCCGGGGTTTTGGAATCGTCGCTCGACGCTGTCTCTCCCTCTTCCGCCCGACCCGATGAACCCGACGTGAATCGCTACTGGAGTCCACCCGCTGCCAACCTTGACGCGACAAAGGGCGGGCCAGCCGTCCCGTAGATCCCGCACCTCGAGTAGGTCCTCGCCCACCGCCTGCGCGAGATCCTTCAGATAGTCGGTGCGGCGCATTTGACGTCAGGTCACCGCTTGGCGCGGGCCCATATCTGCTTGCCTCGGCTGACGATCTTGTGCTCACCGCGCAGCTTGGTCCGAGCCCAGGCGATGCGGTACGCCAGCTCCGTTCGGCCTGACGCGCCATGCGGCTGCTTGGCCTGGTCGGGCGTGATCTTCATGTCTTCGATCACGAATGCCTCGATCTCTCGGTTGGTGGACGGACCGTCACGAGCCTCGATCGCTCTTAGAACGGAGAGAGCCAGTTTCGCTACGGACGGGAGCGGGTCATGAGCCATCAGAGCTTCCTCCACGGGTAGCGGTGGCCGAGGGGCAGAGGTCCGCGAGGGTACAGGCCCCGCAGCGAGGATTACGGGCGAGGCATATCTGCCGCCCGTGGCTCACGAGCGTTACGTGGAGCGAGGCACGAAGCCCGGTCGGGATTCTCTCCTCGAGTTCCCTGCCGCGACGGTCGCTCCAGGCCGCGGTCTCCGGTGCGATACCGAGCCGACGCGCGATCCTCCACACGTGGGCGTCCACGGGGCAGGCGTCGCGATCGAGCGTGTACAGCATCACGCATCGCGCTGTCTTGGTCGCCACCCCGGGGAGGCTGGTGAGGTACTTCTCAACCTCGTCGTCGGACATGGCTCTAAGCCGCGAGAGATCGAGCGTTCCCTCTCGATGCTCCACCTCCTTCAGGATCGCCTGGATCTGGCGTGCCTTGGTCGGCGCTAACCCTGCGTCTCCCAGGATCTCCTCCAGACCCCCGAGCGGTGCGTCGCGGACGGTGTCCCAGCTAGGCAGATGCTCGCGCAGCGCTCGGTAGGTCCGTAGGTACTTCACCTCCTGCGTCATGCGCGAGAGCACCACGAAGATGAGGTCGTCGAGCGGATCCTTGGGATTGTGGTGGCGCGGCCGGCCATAGGCATCCCGCAGGCGGCGCTCGACTTCTCTCAGCCGCGCCTGCACAGCGCCCCGGTTGCGCGGGGGCCTCCGACGTGCGGCTTGGACCCGTCTCGTCGAGCCCACCCTGAGGAGGACCTCCGCTGGGAGGCTGCTCCGGCGCAACGCTGGCCGCAAGAACCCGAGCGGGCCCGACGTCCGATCGATAGGTGTTCTAGAGGTGGGCCTGTTCCTGCCGCGAGCGCGCACGTCGACCCTTCCCCTCGCCCGGGTGGTCTGCGTGATCTCCGATGAGCTGCAGGAAGCGCTCGGGCACATTCCGCACACGCTCGGGCTTGGGGACGTCTGTGCGTCGGGGAGCCTGCAACTTGAGCGACCGGCTCCGCGTCGGTTCCCCGAGAAGTTGAGCTCGGATAGCACGGCCGAGTACCTCCCCTAGGAGCGAAGGCACGGCGTTACCGAGCATGCGCTGTAGCTCGTTACGGCTGCAATCAAAACTGAGGCCGTCCGGGAACGTCTGCAGGCGGCATAGCTCGAGGGCGGTCAGTCGGCGATTCGACCAATGGAACGGGCCGACGTAGGGGCCGGGCTGAGCCTGAATCGTCCAAGACGGGCGATTCTTCGCCAGCTTGAGCAAGAAGCTCCAGTAACGCGTCCGCCACCCAAAGAGCGAGCGACCACCGCCTCGGTTGGTATGCCAGAGGTAGTTGTTCCCCTCCGGGATTGAGGGGAGCAGGTCTCCCCACTTTCCGTTCACAGCTAGTCCCGGCTCGCCCTCGGGATCGCGCGGCAGGTCGCCGATCGCGTCCCACGCGGTGCGGTACGGCTCGAGCCCGTCGCTGTCACCCGCGTCTTCGACCGGTGCATGAGTCGCAGCAGGGAAGGTGAACGGCTTCCCGTCACGGCTTCCGATCAGGAACACCCGTTCTCGGGTCTGGGGCACGCCGTACGCAGCCGCGTTGAGCACAGACCAAGAGACTTTGTACCTCGTTCGGGCTTCTCCGTTGACTTGCTCGACGCCCTTCAGCAGGTAGGCGAGGCCCTCGGACTTCTCGTTGTAGGCCAGGCCGTGGACGTTCTCCAAGAGGAACGCCCGAGGCTTCGTGTCGCGTAGTACGCGGAGAAATGCCTCGAGCGTGCTCGCCCGCGGATCGTCAAGGCGAAGCGCGTCCCCATTCGCCCAATAGCCGGACTTCGAGAATGGCTGGCAGGGAGGGCCCGCCATCAGAAGGTCCACTTCCCCCCTCCGGAGCCCTGCCCTATCGAGGATCTGGCGCGACGTCACCGCGTGGATATCGCCCTCGAGGAGCCCCCACGCCGGGCGGTTGAGCCTGAGTGCGGTGCAAGAGGCCCGGTCCATCTCCACGGCCGCGACGGTCTGGAATCCCGCGGCCTCGAAGCCGAAATCCAGGCCACCAACACCCGTGTAGAGGCTGATCGCCCTTAGCACGCCATCCCCCCATCCCCCTGTCGAGACACCCTCCGGTCGGCGGTAACCTACCGCGAAAATGCCTCGAAAGAACAGCCGGAAGACCGCACAAGTTGCGACGCGGCCTGCCTCTCCGGTTTGTAGTCACGATACAAGGATCGGATGATCGTCGTCAAGCTACGCGAAGCCATGCAGGTCTATCGCGCCCGAACCGGAGAGCGCATGACCTACGCCCGCCTCGCGCGCGTGACCGGCGTGGCTCGGGCGACCCTCGAGACGATCGGGTCGCGACCAGGGTACAACACGACGCTCGGAACGATCGAGAAGATTTGCCGCGCGCTCGGGTGCGGCCTCGAGGACCTCCTAGAGCTGCGCGAGGGCGGGCGACCGAATCGCCCGAGTACCTAGCCCTCACCGATTTCGGCCCACCGTTGCACGGCCACCGCCGATGCCTCGATCGACCGCAGCTGTTTGTCGACCGCGCGGTGTGCAGCGTCGATAGCTTCCGCGAGCGGTCGATTGCTCCAGACGAGCAGATCGCGAAGCAGTACCGCCCAGCTCGGAAACACTGTCAGCGCTACTCCACGCTGAGCGGCGTACGCGATCTGCTCGCGAAGGGTCGCTGCGTCGGGGATGCCAGAGACTGCCACGAGTCCGGCTCGGCTGATTTTCGCCGCGATCGCCTTCTCCGCGAACACTCGCACGTCTGAAACGCTTACCGGCTTGTCGCGCACCTCGAAGACCATGTCGAACAAGGCCGTATCGGTTGAGTTGAGGACGCCCACATCGCCCGGAAGTCGACGATCAGGGTCGTTGACCCCTTTCGACAGCACGCGATCGTCACCGAAACGCATCGCAAGGAGCCCCGCCGTCAACGCCTGCGCACGCCTACCGCCCTCAGAATCTGCAGCGACGAAAGCGGCGATGCGCTCAGCGAACTCCATATACGTGAGCCCGAGCGGTCCGTGATCTGCCTCGCCGTACTGCGGGCGGTATTGCCGACGGACGTGAATGAACGCTCGGAGGGCTGACCGGGCCTGCGCCTCGGTTCCGACCCTCGATAGATCCGACAGGACGTCCAGCAGCACCGTCAGCGCCGGCCGCGCCGTCTCGAGCACGGTCATGTGCGAGTCGATTCGCTGTGCCCGGATGAATGTAAGGTTGTTCAACGGCTCGCGGCCACGAACGCCGAGGTCGATTCCCAGTTCGGGGGCGTATGGCACGAGGGCTGCGTGACCGAAGCTCCGCGCGGAGAAAGCGCCCGGTGTGCCGGCCGTGGGCTTCAGCGCAAAGGGATCGACGCGCACATCCGTCGCCTTCGCAAGGATCATGATTCCCAGGACAGCGATATGGGTGCGCGCGCCTACCGACTCGCACACCTGGGAGAGCCGCTCGACACGCTCCACCCACTCAGCCGGACCAGGGTCGTGCTGCGCTATTGCCGCCTCCTCCCGGAGGATCTCGACGGCAAGCTGCTTATCGAGCGTGAGTGCCATGCCTTGACCTCTTGCAGCGATCAGTGGCGCGCCGTGCTCGCTGGCGACTCCACGATCACCCTTCCCACGTAGCCCGAGACGGAGCGCATCTCCGCCGCAGCCCGGGCGAGCGGCAGCATGCCCCTGCGAAGAGGCCCGGGCCAAGGCTGCGATCAGCCCAGGAAGTAGCTCACCGGCTTGCGATACAGCCGCGCGAACGTCTTCAGCTCGATGACGTCGACCCGCCGGTCGCCGGACTCGGACTTGGAGACGAACGCCTGGGTCCGGCTCAGCTGCCTCGCGACCTGGACCTGGGTCAGCCCCGCGTCCTCGCGGGCGGACCGGAGCCGCGTCAGGAAGCGCCGGTAGGCGGGCGCACGAGTGGACTTCATCGGCACGCCGCCAAGGGTGAGCAGCTGCCCCTAATATTCGATTGTGGAATACCCGATAGATCCGCTGGGGGGCCGGGAACGCGGCGCGCATGGGCACCCGAACGTCCGGCCCGGGCCGCCGAAGACGCGGGAGATCGTTGCCGCGAAACCACGGGATGGGGGAGGCGATGAGCGACAACGCCTTCGGGAAGTTCGTCAAGAGCCGTACGGCGGGATTGCTACCTCAAGCGTTTGATGAGCCCGCTTGACTCAGAGATCGCCGCAGTGCTCGACCACGAGTGACGGAGTTGGACGATGACCGAGGATGGACGTACCGGCCGGGGCCAAGCGGAGGTGCTCGACCACCTCGAACGCCTCAGCGCGCTCCTAGAGAAGAGGGCGATCACCGGGGCGGAGTTCGACGCCCAGAAGGCTCGCATCCTCGCGGGCGGAGAGAGAGCCCGTGTGCCCGCTGCGGAGGGACCCCGAAGACGGGATGCCAGGCTCGCCGAGGTCAAGCGACACGGGATCGGCTACCGCCTGTGTTATGCATTCTTTATCTCGGCCCTCGGCTTCTGGCTCGTCTTCATTCCCGTTCTGGGGTGGATAGCGTGGCTTGCCGCGATCCTGTTCTCGATTGCGGTTGTCTTCGGCTATCAAGCGGAATACGTGGAAGGCAACTGCCCCTCCTGCGACAGCAAGCTGACGATCCATCAACTAGAGAAGGCGAAGACCGGTCACACGTGTTCGATCTGTAAGAAGCGGCTGATCTTTGATCCTGAGTTCAGCACGCTCGCCTCCTCGCCGAGCTGAGGGCGAAGCCGATTCGCCCAGGGACGAGGTGTTCTCTGGTCCGTGTGCGTCTGTCGCGTATTGACGCCTCGACCGATCGGATCAAGCGGCGTACCGAAAACCCTACCTCGTGCCAGCAGCCTCAGGGCCCACAACCCGCCTTCCCACTTCAAGCCCGCATCCGGTCCAAACCTGGACCACAAACCCTCCATTTCAGCACGCAGCTGGTGCCTCGGCGCGCTCTGCGCGCGGCGCTGTCGCTTTTGCCTTGACTGCTAGATCGACACAATCGAGCGTATGAATAGAACCCACGGCGAAGGATCTCCCGATTCAGTCGCTCGACGAGGCAGCGACCCGCGCATCCACCACGACGGTTCGTGAAGCACGGGTAAGCTACCGGGGCAGGCCCCGCCGGATCGCGGAGCCGATGGTGAGCCCGGCTGCCGCCGCCCGCTTCGTCCGCCAGCTTTTGGCGAACGACGCGCGGGAGCACTTTGTCGCCATCCTACTGGACGGGCGTCATCGACCGGTCGCCTACCAGGTCGTCAGCGTCGGCACCGCGACGGCCTCGCTCGTGCACCCGCGGGAGGTGTTTCAGACCGCGGTTGGGTTGGGTGCCGTCGCGCTCATCGTCGCACACAGCCACCCGAGCGGCGACCCGACACCCAGCAGCGAAGATCGCGAGGTCACGGCCCGCCTGGTCCGGGCGGGTGAGATCCTCGGGATCCGAATCCTGGACCACGTCGTCGTGGCCGAGTGCGGCTCCTGCAGCCTCCGTGAGACGTGCCCGGAGCTCTTCGACCGGGAGAGCCTCGGATGAGGCACCGGTGGGGCGACGCCGGCGAGAAAGTCCAGGCACGGATCGAGCGATGGCTGGCCGAGCCCGTGCGGGACTTCGAGGCGAGGCGAATCCCTCCGGATCACAAGTGGAGAGCCAGCTCGGCTCTCCAGAAGTCGGTCCGCCGCGGCCGGGTCGCGATGGCGCTCACCATGGCCAACGCGCTGCTCAAGCTCGACCCGCCCTACCTCGTCCGCCGCCTGCCCGTGATCGCGTTGGAAGACGTCGGCCTCGGCAACCTCGACGCCGCCGAGGCGACGATCTGGGCGCTGAAGAACGCGGCATGGCGCAAGCGGGTCGGCGGCACGATCGAGGTCGTGTTGCGGCTGGTGGAAGAGCTCGCGAGCGGGGTGAAGGACCGGTCCGGATGCGACCTGATGGCAGTTGCCGGATTCGATCCCCAGCGGGCAGAGGAGCGGCAGTGGGCGGCGCAGGCTACGGCTCGCGAGCTTGTCAAGGCGATCGCGTCGAGTCGGGGACCCGTGTCGCGTGCGATCGCCGCGTGGCAACTTTCTGGCCCGGCAGCGCGCGAGTCGGCCGATATGAAGCCGGGAAGGGCCCGCCCCGACCTCGAGGCCGTGGTCGAGGCGGTGGCCCCGAACCGCCGGATCGCAACACTCATGCGGGCCGCGTGGGGCGGCCGCACCGGGGTGCTCCCGCTTGGCCTCGGCATCGTGGCGCAGATGGCGGCTCACGCCGACGTACGCGTCGAGTCCGACCCCTTCGAGCAGGGCGACCCCATCGACGGCTGGCCGGCCGAGTGCTTCGACGTGCATGTCCGGGAGGGACGACGAGCGCTCGCCTACCTCGTCGCAGCGGCCCCGACGCTCGCGGGCCTGCTGCGATCGGGCGGGGTTTCTGAGCATCGCCTCTGGGAGGCGGCGGGTGAGCTGCTCTGGTGCGTGGAGACGGACAGCTGCGATCGCCGGCTTGTGTTCCCTGGGAGCAGACAGCTGCGATGGCAGGCGCGACGGGCGGGGGGGCTCGCGTGGGCGGGCCTGCGGCCGGAGTTCCACGAGCCGGCCATTGATCTACTGCGGGCGAACACGGGACTGCTCGACCACGCCCGCCGACGGGTGCTGGGCGTGGTTACTTCGCGCAGAGGCCCGCACGAGGTCGTCCCCCCGGCCGTCCGCGACTTCCTCGCGTCACTCCGCGGATCTTCAGTCCGCACCCATCCCTCAACCCATGACGAGCTGGGAAATGAACTCACAAGCGACACCACGAAGTCCCGCTGACGTCGTCGCCACAGGAGACCACCCACATGCGCCGCGTCGGGCTCTACTGCAGGGTCAGCACCACCGAGCAGAACCCCGAGGCGCAGCTCCATCCCCTGCGCGACTACGCCGAGGCCCGCGGCCTGAGAATCGTCGGCGAGTACGTTGACTGCGGAGTAAGCGGGGCCAAGGACCGCCGCCCCGCGCTCGACCAGATGCTGTCTGCCGCCCGCCGACGCGACCTGGACGCGGTGGTGGTCGCCAAGCTCGACCGGTTGGCGCGCTCCGTGCGGCACCTCGTGACTGTGGCCGGCGAGCTGGAGGCGCTCGGAGTCGACCTGGTCGTCCGCGATCAGGCGATCGACACGAGCACGCCCACGGGCAAGCTCACCTTCCACGTGCTGGCCGCCCTGGCTGAGTTCGAGCGCGATCTCATCCGCGAACGCACGGTGGCGGGGCTCGCCGCAGCCCGCCGGCGGGGCCGTCACCCCGGTCGTCCCCGGGTTCTGGACGAAAGGGCCAAGGCTCGTGCCGAGCGCCTCCGCCGGTCGGGTAGGTCGTTCCGGGAGATTGCACGGCTGCTCGGCGTCGGTGCCTCGACGGTGGTCCGAGCGCTCGGGAATCTACGGCCCGCCTGAACCCAGTGGACACCGTTCGGCTTGGGCGCGCTATGCCAGCGCTGGCAGAACTTTCCAGCCCTACTTCAACGCCTCATCACGAGAGTTCCCATTGATGCGAGGGCCCTTCGCTGACTGCCGTGCAAGCTGGCTGCCTCTTCCCTGCGAGATCCTCCTTCCGACCGGACCCGTAGCGCCGGACTGCCACCGGTTCGCGCCGCGCGTGGGAGTGGTTCCTCTCGGGTGCCGGAAGAGATCATGCGCGGAGAATGGCCACGACGAGAAGGCCGGCGGCGAAAAGAAGGGCCGTCGAAGGATCCGGGAGCACCGCTACGGAGGACTCGCCGTCGGACGCTCATCTGTGTATCGTCTTGCAGTACGCCCCAGAGTGTCCTACATTCGTACACATAGCATCGGACCGTCAGTCCAGTGCGAACCGAGATACCGACACGCCAAGGAGGGCGTCCCACCGGGGACGCCTTTCGTCGTTTCTGGGCCTCGAAGATCAGGGAGAATAACTCGATGCAGACCGAACCGAATCCGCAGCGTCCCCGCCGGTCGCCCGACACCTGCCTCTCGACGCTGCTCCAATGCCGGGTCTTGCCGGCGGATGCCGAGCGCATCGACAAGCTGGCTCGGGAGGCCGGCGTCTCTCGGAGCGTCCAGCTTAGGCGGCTGATCGCGGGCGGCTTGGAGCAGGAGGGTAAGTAGCCATGCGTGGGACCTTCGCAGTGAGCGAGAGCCCGGCGAATGCGATCAACGATTACCCCGACAGTTGCGCATCCGCGACCGTACACTCGGGCGGTTCGATTCGGCCTGAGCGTCACGCCTCGTGTGGGCCGAAGCGTCACGCTTGGGTTGGGCCCGTCGGCCCTGAAGCTTGCTCTGCCGGTCGAAGCTGGCGTCGTATCCGGGGGACCGGAGCTTGGCGCTTGTACGCGCAGCAAACCCGCGACTCGCAGGACTAACCGGGTGGCCTTCTGAAATGAAATGCCCGGTCTCGCGTGGCAGCACGACCGGGCATCTCGAGGAAACAGGATGAAGAACAATCTAGCGAAAGACATCCCCCGCCAGCAGCGGGGCCCGAGCGTCACGCCACTTACCTCCCCCCGTAACAAACCACACCAAGATCCCACCGAGACAGCCGCCTCAGGGAGGCGAAGAAAATCGGTGCAGGAGCGCCTGAAGGCACGCATTGAGGATCGGCCTTCCGGATGCTGGGAGCGGACGGGGTATCGGGATCGGAACGGCTACGGGCGAATCAAGATCAACGGCCGGAAGGTCCAGGCGCATCGCGCCGCGTTCGAGGCGTTCGTCGGGCCCATCCCGGACTGGGCCGACGACCTGGATCACACGTGCGGTAATCGCGGGTGCATCAAGCCGGAGCACCTGCAGCCCGTCACACACCGGGAGAACATGCGTCGGACTCGCCGGGACCACTGCCCGAACGGGCACCGGTACACGCCGCGAAACACTCGGACAGACACCAGCGGGCGGCGGCACTGCCGCACGTGTGAGCGGGATCGGGCGAAGCGGGCTCGTGGCCGTCGTTCGGGTGGCGATTTCCCGGGTACCCCGGCCGACCACTCGGTGCTCCCCTTCTATGACCACGTCGGCCGTTTGGAGAGCCTCTGGGAGCACAAGCTCCGTCAACTCAAGATCCGCGTGCTTCCCTGGACGGACGCGAGCCGAGCCATCGTCAAGACCCGGCTGCTCCGCGAGCTGGGGCCCGAGTCCGAGCGGGTCCTGACTGCGGTCCTTGACGACTGGGAGGGATTTACCCGCTACGCCGTGGAGTGCTTCGGCGGGTACAAGCCCACCAAGCTCCCCACGATCCGGTACCTGATCGCCCGAGAGAACCTCGACGCGGCACTCAACTGGCTCGAAGAACGGGAGCGGCGCGAACGCGAGGAACAACGCGAGGAACAGGAGCGAGCCCGCCGTCTCGAGGAATCCGAGCGCCGACAGGACGAGCAGCGCCAGCTTCGGCTCCGCGCCGCGGAGGAGCAGGAGCGCGAGCTCGAAGCCGAGCGGCGACGCCTGGTGGCGGAGGGTCACCTGGAGTCATTCGCCCGCGAATGCCGGGAGTTCTCTGTCGCTTGGGATCCCGCCATCGACGGTCCTTGGTTCCTGTGTCAACAGGCCCGCGTGAATCTGGGGCTCCCCCGGCTAACTCGGGAGCAGTTTGAACAGCAGATGCTCGGGGAGCGCGAGTCGTGACCGCCGATGGCAGGAGATGTTCGAAGGGCTCGTGCCAGCGCTGGCAGAACTTTGCACTCCCATTGCACGTCTCGAGCGATTCGTTTGGAGCCGGTTCTTGGACAGCATCGCTGTCGAAGTGCTGTCGGAGGCCTTTTCACAGCCGCCGAAGAAGACACCCTGTCCCAACTTCGTCCGGCGACCAGGAGTGAGCGAAGTCGCCGCGTTGCCCGCTTACTTGCACAACGCCGGACAACTTAGAACTGTGTGGGTTCCAGGGTCGGTTGCACCGCTCCGGCGGTGTTCTCTACGGGGACAGTCGAGGGAGATGCCGGTGGCACTCAGGTTCGACAAGGAGGTCGCCGAGCGGGCCGAGCGCGCGCAGCACGACGAAGTCCTTCCGACTGGGTCGCGCGTATCAAGCGGCTCTCCGAGGTGTGCGAGGCACATAACGTCCGTACCTACATCGCCTTCCTCGGCACAGTTATCCTGGCGAAGCGCCGGCCTTAGCATCAGAAGGATCGCTGCGATGTTGGAGGTGGGGCATTCCACCGTGGCAAATGAGCTGGCGAAGACCCGTATCGCGTAGATGAATGAATGACCTCGCCCTCGCAGAGTTAGCGAGAGCCAGCTTTCCATCGGCAGCGGAAGATTCTGTCAGCGCTGGCACGGTCCGTGAATCTCCGGATGAGAGGGTTACGAACGCCACTCTCGAGTCCGCGATACACGGAACCTTCTCGCCCGCTGTGTCGTCAGAATGGTACGAGCGCAGCAGGCGCTCACCTCGAAGCATGCCAAGGATGGCGACTTCGGAAGTCGCTTCTTTGAGCCCGCGAGGGGGTGAGAATGCCTGACGCGATCCGAGACGATTCGAGCCCGGAGGTAGGCGCGCTACTCGCGCGCCTTGAGGACCGCCTCGCGCTCCGACCCGCCGAGGCCGCAAAGGCGCTGGGCGTCTCCGTGCGCCGGCTGCGACAGATCGCGCACGAGATCCCGCACGTGCGTCGCGGCGACACGATCCTGTTCCCGCTGCCCGAGCTGCGGGCCTGGCTATCCAGGAACGCGCGGACGACGAGCGCGCCGGTGATGCCGCAGGAGGCCGATCCTGATGCGATCGCCTGCGAGATCCTGGAAGCCCTGAAATAAAGCCTGAATATTCAGACGCTCGAGGTAGATTCTCACCATGGTGGAGGCGAGGGGTCGAGGTGGACGGCGACGCGGGGCGGGCAGGCCACCCTTCCTGGAGGACGCCGTGCGCATCACGGTGGACATGGAGCGCGAGCTGCTGGACGGCCTAGACGCCCTCGCCGAGCGCCGCCGCGTCACACGAGCGGACCTGATCCGCCGGGCATTGCGGCGACTGGTAGGGCTGTAGATGGCGGCGAAGATCGTGGAGCGGCGGGGCGCGTGGTGGGTCGTGACCCACGACGCCGGCCGGCGCACCGAACGCAAGATCGGAGGCAGGAAGGAGGCCGAGAAGGTCGCCGCGACCGTCAACGCGGCGCTCACCGCGAAGCGGCTCGGGATCCTGCTGCCGACTACCGAGCCCGAGCAGCCGGCGAAGCAGACTCCGACGCTGAGCACCTTCGCCGCGCGCTACCTGGAGGAGGACACGGGCAGCCTTGCACCGACCACGCTGGGCGAGCGGAGACGCCACCTCGCGGCCAAGGCGAAGGACGAGAAGAGCGCACCGCCTCCGATCCTCCCCCATCTAGGCCATCTGCGCCTGGATGAGATCACGCCCGAGAGCTTGCGCACGTGGTGGGCCGCCGTCGTCGAAGGCGAGGGCCGGAAGGCGAAGACAGGCCGGGAGATCCTGGGCAGCCTCGCTGCGGTCCTTCAATACGCGCGCGAGTGCGGCGTGCTGGATCGCGGTCACGACCCGATCACTCCGATGCGCGAGACCCTACGCCGCCGGGCCCGCACGAAGCGCGGACGGGCGGAAGCGGACGTGGGTCGCGACCTGCGCCCAATCGAGTCGCCCGAGGCGATCGGGAAACTGGTCGAGTCAGCGGCGGAGGAGGGGCCCGAAGTCCTCGCCTATGTGCTCCTGGGGCTCGACGCGGGCCTCCGAGCCGGCGAAGCCCTCGCGATCCGTTGGTCGGCGATCGCCTGGGCGGAGCGCCGGCTGCGCATCACCGAGAGCCGGGCGCGCGGCCGCGGCGAGGCGACCCCGCCGAAGAGTGGTCGCGAGCGGGCGGTGGCCCTCTCCCGGCGACTCCGTGATGCGCTCGTGGCCCTCTACGAGGAGCGCGGCGCGCCGGCCCCGGACGAGCGCGTGATCCGGTTCGACCCGAGCAACTTCAACAGCCGCACGTGGCCAGACGTGCGCACCCGCGCCGAGCTGCCGAAGGTCCGGTACAAGGATCTGCGGGACACGTTTGCGAGCTGGCTACTCACCTGCGGCGTGCAGCTCGGCTACGTCAGCGTTCAGCTGGGTCACGCCGACGTCGCGGTGACGGCGCGCCACTACGCCCGCTGGATCGGCGGGGCGGACTACCGCGACCCCCTGGTGCGGCGGCAGGGTGAAGTGCCCGCCGACTTCCTCGCGCGCCTCCTCCCCGAGACGGCGTCGACGGCGGCAGACGGCGCTGGCGATTCGACCGCCGCTCGCGACGGGGAGCGCGGAGTCGCGCAACATCCCGTCGGAGCAGAGGAAAACTGGCGCGCCCAGCATGACTCGAACATGCGACCTTCAGGTCCGCAACCTGACGCTCTATCCAACTGAGCTATGGGCGCGTGGAGGCCGAGTCTATCGCATCCCCCCCCCGCCCCGCCGCCCGCTATC
>Ga0214473_10004290_pt1 | contig 17130 bp, 14 predicted proteins | sample RVTome_7_FD_203509 | JGI IMG/M metagenome (GOLD analysis project Ga0214473, IMG submission 203509) | Soil microbial communities from uranium-contaminated site in the Upper Colorado River Basin, Wyoming, United States - RVT98D197 | ecosystem: Environmental > Terrestrial > Soil > Contaminated >... | reverse complement strand
TTGCAGTTGCTGGCCGTGCCGCCGGATGAAACGCTCCGGGCCTCGACCCTGGAATATGGACAAGTGCTGGCCGCCGACGAGGAGCAACTGCGGCAGTGGTTTGCCGGCAAGGTCGTCCTGATCGGCAACGCTCGCACCGAGGTTGAGCAATATCCCACTCCGGATGGACGAGAAGTGCCCGGCTGCTACCTGGAAGCCGCGGCCGTGGACGCGTTGATCCGGGAGGTCTTCGTGCGTATGCCCAGGGTCAAGGACCGGTGGGTCCTGCCGCTCACCGGCGCCGGGCTTGGCTGCCTCGCGGGGCTTGTACTGGCCTCGCGGAGCAAGACCCGCTATGGTGCCGTCGTGGCCGGCGCCGCGATCTTCTTCATGGCAAGTGTTCTCGCGTACGGGCAGTGGCTCTACCTGTTCAACCCTCTGTTGCCGATCATCGCCCTGCTGCTCGCCGCCCCGGCGAGCGCGTGGATCCGTCGCCTCTGCGTCAACCGTTTCTAGAGAGAGAAACCCCATGAGAACGAATCACATCCGCACGCTCAGCGTCGTCGCCATCACGTCCGCAGGAATCTGCGGTTGTCGGACCGCGGGGCGACTGGACTTGACCATCACCAGCGTGTCTGCGGAATCTTCCATTCCGGGGGAGTACGCCTGTGGAGACCTGGGGCACCTACGCGTCGATGGGAAGTCGGTACAGAGCGCCCTGTCGTTCTCCCCGCGCCAGCTCCTGGAGACCGACCAGGTCGTGAAGCTGGCCGTCTTTCAGCCCCCACAGGTCAACTACGAGGTCCTGGTCGGCGCCGACCTGACCTCGGGAGAAATCGGCGAGGCCTGGATCGTGAACTCCGATCCCTCGGTCTACGTGGCGAACGGCTGGGCCTATGTCTGGGGACGGGACGCCGCCGCAGAGACCAAGTGGGTGTCGGTCATTCCCGACGGCACCACGTTTGCGGTGCAGGTGGTCGACGAAAACCACCATCGCGTCTACTTCATCGACGGGAGTGCCCTCCGGGTGACCTGTAAGTACGGCAGCGGCGGCACGGCCACGCTGAATACGCCGGACACGTTTGTGGAAGCCTCGTACGCCAGCGGCAGTTGCGTCTTGAGCGGGGCGACCCCTATCGCCGCCGACCCGCCCGCAACCCTGTTCATCTCCGCAGTCAAAAAGATCGCCACGGTCTGCGGTTGGCACGGCTGATACCCGCCCGCGCTGCGATCAGCTTGCGTCGTCGGAAGGGTTCACGCCGAGCGCCACGATGCTGCACGCAAGGATCGGGGCGGCGCGTCGTGCATGGCCGCGGCGCCGCTCAGGCCCGTGCGGCCGACAAGCAGCACCCGGAACTTGTTCGCGTTCTGAATGTACCAGCGGATGGAGGCGACGGCCCCATGAGATCGAGCGGAGCCCTCGGGCGGACGGGCGTCGTAGCCCTGGTCTGTGCCCTGCTGGCGGTCGCGGCGCTTCTGGCCGCGGGCCAGGTCCGCAGGCTCAGCCGGCAAGATGCCACGCTGCGCAACCTCCAGGACCTGGCCCGGGTCTTCATCATCGAGGGGGCCGGGCTGCCCGGCTACTCTTTCGCGACGAGCGAGGATGCCGTGCGGGCCCTGGTCGAGGCGGGCCACCTGAAGCCCGAGCAAACGGTCAGCCGCGCGACCGGCCGGGCGCTGGTGCTGGCGCCGATAACCCTGGCCGGTCCGGACGAGGTCCGTGCATCCGCCGCAAAGGACCCCCGCACGGTTCTGGCGTACGAGGCCCTGCCCGCCGGCGCCTCGCGCGGCTGCGTCCTGTTCGCGGACGGCCACGGCGAGTGCGTCCGGGCGGACCCGTACCGGGCGATGGTGGGCGGAGGCATCATGAACCCATGAGCGCACGCTTCGACGCAGGCGCATGGTGGCTCGATTGGCCGGTGCAGCGAGCCGGCGGCGTTACGGAAAAACCGCTCCCTGACCCTTGACGCTTGGCGTAATCCTTGACGCCGAGGGTTAAGGGCAGGCGGACGGGCGCGGCTCGGTATCGGCCCCGTCCTTGCCACAGGCGTTTTAGGCGGAGCCCTGGCGTCCCGGTCGGGATGAACCGCCGAGCTCGACCTTGGACGTTCGTTTTACAGCCTGGTCCCACTCGGCAAGAAAGCGGCGTTCATTCGGGGGTAAAACGGGCAGGATGCCCGTGCCACGCTGCCTGCCGGGATAGGTTCTTAATCGGTTCCGCACCGCGCGTTGGCATCGCAATCCGCTGACGAGGCGGTTAGCATTGCGGTCATGTCTGCCGTCGACGATGTCTCGCAGCGTCCCGAGATCGGCGAAGACGTCTTCTGCCCGTCGTGCGCGTATAACCTCCACCGGGCGCCGGGGGATCAGTGTCCGGAGTGCGGATACTCGCTGGTGAGTCTTCGCTCCGGCACGTGCCCCATCCCCTGGGAGCATCGGAAGGAGCGCGCCCGGTTTCGGACCTTCTGGCAGACCGTGTGGCTGGTTATGGTCCGCCCTCGGCGCTTCAGCGAGGCGTACGCCGGGCGGGTGGCCTACGCCGACGGCCGGCGGTTCCAGTTCGTCACCCTGCTGCACGTGTATCTGCCGGTGCTGGCGGGGACGATCTTTCTTTACGCGACCTTGCCGCCCGCGGAGTCGTTCCCGGCAAGGCAGCGCATGCAAAGTCTCATGCTCGGGACCATCAGCCAATCGCAGGCGAGGTCGGTGCATGAAGCGTTTGCCGAGGTTTGGCCGACGGTGATCGTGCACGCGTGCTTTGTTCTTGCTGGCGATAACGAGCGTGCCCAGTTACTTCTTTCATCCGCGCTCCGTGGCCGTGCGCCGGCAGAACAACGCGGTGGCCATGAGCTACTATGGATGCGCGTCGCTGGCGCTGCTGCCGGTGCTGTTCGTGCCCGTCTGGGGCCTCATGCAGCTTGCGGCGCTCGATTGGTGGCTCAACGAGATGCTTGATGTGCGCGGGGATTTCGGGCAAGTGGTCGCCGGTGCCGGCGCGGTAGCGCTGCTGGCGTGGTGGGTGACGGTGGTCCGACTCGCCCGGCGGATCATGCCCCAACTCAAGCATCGAGCGGTTGCGCTCGCAGTCAGCCTGCCGTTACTCTGGATCGGGCTGGGCTTCGCCCTGCTGGTCTTACTCCCGCTCGCCGTCCTCTACGTGCTCATCGTCGTCGCCAGCCTCGGGCGTTGACGCATCGCGGTCAACCGCATCTGCACCCGGCTCGGGCTCCGGCTCGAGATAGAACAGTATGTCGGCATCCTGCCAATCCGGCCTTTCGTCCTTCCATCCGCTTGCTTGGCCGCCGTTGTCGACTCCGTCGACGCCAACGCTGTAGAGCAACGGCCTCTCGGCGAGCGGCCTGTAGCCGAACGGCCGACCGTCAGGTGTGAACGGATCGACAGGTACGTTCGGAAGATAATTCGGTACGAGCGCGGCGAGTTGTGCCGGCCGATGCCCGTGATCGACTTCGTAGAGCCGGATGGCAAGCGCGATCGCGGCCATGCGGCGCTGGGCCATCAAACGAAAATAGATCTCGACAGCCCGCCGATTCGTGTCAAAGCCCGTGCCAAACCACGTGGCCGTCAGCGGGTGAGAGAGCTTCCGGAGCAGGAGACTGCCGTCCTGAGGCTCGGGAAAGTGTGCGGCGGCAGCCGGCCAATTCGCCTCACCAACCGCCTCGGCCGCGATAGTGTCATACGTGATAGACCGTGCAGTGTCCAGGGAGAAAGCCGGACGCATTAAGAATGCAATCCCGTCGTCCCATAGATTGATCGGCGACCATCGTGCCGGAATTGGCGCTGACAGCCAGATTGCGTATCGCATCTTCTCCAACTCACGGAGGGAATAGGTCCGCTCGGCATAGAACACGCGCACCGTTTTCTCCATCATCGGATGCGCGACGAGCAAATCACCCAACAATTCTTTGACCTGGCTGCGGCGAGATGGGATGGCCCCAGTCGCGAACGCCTCGCCGGTATCTGAGATTGTGAGGCACGCGCCGTATTCCGTAACCAATAAGAGCGACATGTCTTCGCACGCCCACGCGACCAGGCTGCTGATCAGCGTTGGATGAGCTCCAACAACGGCGTTAAAGGCAAGGAAGTCCTGCAAGGTCGTCACCGCTCCGGCGTGGTCGCCGGATTCGAAATGGTACGCCGCCGCGAATCCGAGCAGCTTGGCAAGCTGTCGCTGCTGGCTGAGCAGCGTCCCGGGCGCGGGATTCGAGAGGCGGACGCTCCAGGCGACCTGCGGGCGGGATCGTGACTGGCGGCCGAGATCGAGCACTTCCTTGTTCAGTGCAAGAAGTTCGGCCGCGGCGGAACGATCGTCGTTGAGGTTGGCCTTCTCATAAAGGAAATCTTCGTAGCAGACGCCGGCGTCCGTGCAGGCGACGATCTTCTGGATGGCCTGTTCGAGGAGGACTGCGGCGTTGTCGGCGTCTTGGACGGCGTCGAGTTCGGCGTCGAACTGCTCCGGGGTCACGAACTGGCCGGCGGCGCGGTACTCTTCGATCTGGGCGTCGAGCCGCCGCTGGGCCAGGTAGCCCCACACCCCGCGGAGCACGGCCAGGGCGACGATGAGCACGCCGACGGCCGCGCTGATCCGCTTGAGCCACCAGAACCGCGCCGGCACCGGCTCGAAGTCGGCTCGGTCGGCGACGGCGGTTACATCCAACTCGATCGGCGGCTCGCCCATCGTGGCAGCCTTCCTCGGGTTCCCGCGGCAGAAAGGAACAAGCCGAAACCCGTTCGTATTCTCAACGTACCACGGCATGGAGGCAACCGCCCGAGGGAGCCACGTACTACTTCGCCAACTACGTTGAGACGGCAGTTGGGCAGAGCCCCTTGAAGCAGGCTAAGAGGAGCGAAAAAGGGGCGGCCGCGTTCACCGGCCCTGTAAGGACCGGCCTACGGGCACTCCTGCGGCGGAAAAGACCGCTGAAGCGGCCTGAAGTAAGGGGCGCCCTTCGCCCAATGGCACGCGGTCTCGGCGTGGCAGGATCAGGCGGCCCGATTCGTCGCCCGAGCAGCGAAACGGTCGGGGGAACGTCTCATGGGCATGCGAACCGGGGCCCTTTTCGCTTGACGAACCATGGAACATGCCGCGATGATAGCCGTAGAATCATTCACGGAAGAGTGGTTTCAGGATCTAGGACGCTCGTGGCAAGCAACCCAACCTACGCCAAGCCGCCCATGGTCGAGACGGTCATCGGTGTGCAGTTCCCGGAGATCAGCGGGTTTCGTGCCGCTCACTTCGGCCTGTATTGGGACACGATTCGCAAAGACTTTCCGACGGCAACGGATCAGCCTCGCCTCGAACCGAATCGGGAGCGCTTCCCGCGGCTGCCGGCCATCCCCGTGCCGCGATTCCAGATCATGCAGCGGACGCCTGCCGATCGCGTGTGGTTCACGGCGGAATCGGCTGCCGAGTTGATCCAGCTTCAGCCGGATCGATTCCTGTTTAACTGGCGGCGACGAGGACGGAACGGCGAGTATCCCACATACAAATCCAACAGCGAGACGTTTTTCAAGGAGTTTGCCCGCTTCCGAGAATTCTGTATTGCCCAGAAGCTCGACGAGCCGGTGCCGGAGCTCTGTGAGGTCACGTACGTGAATCACATCGAACCCGAGGAGGACGAGAGCGCCATCGACCTCGCCGGCAAGGTGTTCAGCGGTTTACGATGGAAAACTTCTGAAGGTTTTCTGCCGACGCCGGAGAGCTTGACTTTCAATCGGGCATTCGTCATCGCCCATAACGAAAAACCGATCGGTCGATTGTACGCCGAGGCTTCGATTGCCATGCGTCGCCAAGGTCCAGGCCCCAGAGAATTTGTTCTGTTTAACCTGACCGCAAGGGTTATTCATCGTGCCGACGAATGGCAGGAACTGGCCGACTCCGTACAGCACGCCCATGACTGGGTCGTGCGGGGCTTCGCCGACCTGACCGATCCGCAGATTCAGAAGGAACGGTGGGAGAGAAAGGCATGAGCGGAAACACCTCACAAGGCACGATCGCGTTCGCGGAAAATGCATTCTCCGTCCCAGCGCAAGGTGCGGCGGAGACGGCCGCTCTTGAACGGCATCCGGTGGTGTTTGCGGTTCGCCCTTTTGCGCAAGCATGGCTCGCAACAGCTACGTCCGAGCTTCATTACATGGCGACTCTCCAAGACAACTGGGATAGCTACGGCGCGTTTCCTGTTGATCCACGGTGCATAGAGCATGCCATTGATCTCGTACACGGTCTGGCCTACTGCGAAAATGTTGAAGTGCCAGTGGTCGGACCTACGCCGGATGGACACGTCGGCTTCTCCTGGGATGAAGGGGATTGGAGTCTTGATGCCGAGGTTCTGCCGGATGGGCGGATTGAGTACGTCTATCTGGACGAGCGCGATTCAACGAAAGACCGCGAGACTATCACGTCGGACTGGAGGGAACTGCTTGAGCTTCTGACACAATGGGATTAGCGAAGCTCTGACTCGATTTGATTGAGGTGCGGCCGGCGTGAGCCCCCATGATGCGATTAGTGACCATGAAATTCTACTTCGACGAATTTCGCCTGATCGCAACAACATCAAGCCCAAAGGACGGACGGCCTACCGCGCAACAAGTTGGGCCATCCGCCCACGACCCGGTGAGCAATCCCCATCATGGAGCCGCGAGAACCTAACGTCCGCTGAGGAGCTATTGCAAATAGAGGGCGCAAAGCATGATATTACAGGGTGGAGTGTGGCGGCGCTGAGTGCTGCAAGTGTTCGAGAACTCGGATTGGACGTGGTCGCAGCACCAACGGAAGAAGACCCCGGTCACTGCCTGATCGTCGAGACCGCCGAGCAGCACTTCACACTCAAGCTCTGGAGCAAGCTCGCGAAGTTGACGGAAATCGTGTATCCGCCGACTGAGGATCATCAATAAGCGGGGCGACGCCAGTCCAACTTGGAGCGCGTTGAATAAGCCGTTCTTCGGATCGGCGTCCGTCATGAAGCGGCGGATCATCCGCTTTCTTACGGTCGCGTCTCGGTTCTGGTACGACCCGACCCTACTCACACGCGCTCCCGGACGAGCAGTCACTCCGAGCAACCGCGAGCGCGGTCAATCCAACCACTGCTTCTTATCTTTCAGCTTCATTGGAACATATTCTTCGGTGAGGTAGGAGAGGTCTTTGGAGATCATGGCCTCGACCTCCATCTTGAAGCCGTTGGCGAGCATCTTCTTGATTTCGCGCTGCCATGGGCGCTTGTCGGCGAACCAGGGGTAGGCCATGATCTGCTTGGCCCGTTTCACGTCGTTGGCGTCCAGCTCGATCTTGACGTCGTCGGTCATGTCGCAGCGCTCATAGTCGAAGCTGGAGACGCCGAGGAACACCGCGTCGGGCACGGCCATGCGCCGCGACTCGTACGCCAGATTGATCGAGCCGTGCTTGATGACCGAGTAGATGTAGTACCCCCAGGGGTCGTTATCCAGCAGGACGAAGACGGGCAGCTTCAGTTCCTCGTGCATGCGGCGGAGCAGGCGGCGCATGCCCCGGGCGGGCTGGCCGCCGCCGTGGGAGATGATGCAGCGGTGCGTCTCCCAGAAGCGGTCCTCGTGGAAGCGCCGCCAGACGGTGTCCTTTTCGACGTGGAGGATGAACTTGGCGGTGCACTTCTTGAACTGGATCACATCGGGCTCGCAGATGCTGGGGACGGCGTAGCCGGCGCTGCCCATCGCGGAGCAGTCCAGGGTGTTGCCGGCGTCGACCAGGGTGACCGGCCCGGCCAGGTTACCGCGGTTGGAGGCAAAGACGTGCAGCTCCTCGCGGAGCGCGTCGATGGCCACCTCCAGGTCCTCGATGATGGGGTCGGACTCGGTCTGATCGTCGAAGGTCTTCTCGTTGGTGCCCTTGATGGTGTGCTTGGCCAGGTAGTAGATCTGCCGGATGCTGGCGGTCTTGCCCAGTTCGACGAGATCCTTGCACTTGGACGCGACCAGCAGGGTCTGCATGAAGCGCTTGGCCTGGCCGTAGTTGAAGAAGTTGCGCGACTGCTTGTTGTCGCCCATCTCCACGTGGCGGGTCTTCTCGTTGTACGCCACGTTGGACAGGGCCCGCGTGGGGATGGCGATGGCCGGGTCCTGCCGGCGAAAGGCCATGTCCGCGACGGACTTCGCCAGCGTTTCCAGCTTCGGCGCCGCCTTGCCGTTGCCGCGTGAGCGATCGGCCTTGGCGCCAGGTTTCTTTGTGGGCTTGGGCGCCGTCTTCCCGGTCAATCGTTCGGCGTTCTTTGCCATGTTTTGCTCGCCCCAATCCTGTCGCCGGAAAGTCTTGGTGAAACAACGTTGGCCAGAGCGCATCATACTGCCGCGTCCAGGCGCCTCGCCAGGTATGCTTCGACGTCCGGTCCGGCGGGTGGCGAGAGCACGGTCTCGACGTATGCTTCTCGCTCGAACCAGATGACCTGGAGGTCCCAGACGCAGGCGCTCTCGCCGCCGCTCGCTTGGCGCCAGGGTTGATCACCGGCGCGAGGCCGCACGAAGACCCGGTTGAAATACTCGTTCTCGTTGGCCCACCAGTTCAGCACGAGGTAGTGCCCTCCGCGGCCCTGATGGGCAATCACGAAACCGACGCCAGGCCGGTCAGCTTGAATGGGAGGCTGCGGCAGCGCTTCACGGGCAAGCTCAAGGCCATCCTCGTAGCACGGCCAGTCGACCGGCTCCGGGCCGTAGGTGATGGAATACAACTTGAGCCGCCAGCCGGCCACCCCGCGCACACCCTCGAAGCGGATCGGCCGGACGCGGTAGGGTTCGCTGACCTTAAATGTGTCCATGATACCAACTACGTTCGGCGCGATTCCGAGACCATTAGATTGGCATGAGCCTAAACGTGCAGCACGGCCACCTGGCGTCCTCCCAGGGCGTACGCCGCGCAATCAGCGATGCCTGCGACTCTCCTTGCCGGCACGTCGGGATTGCTTGGCTTTCGCTTTCTTGCGTGACACCGTGCCATCGGTGCCGTCGCCGGTGTCGAACAGCGTGGTGGGGTCGGGCGGCGACTGGTCACGGTCGACGACGACCGTGTCGGCCAGCCCGAGGTCGTTGCCGGGCAGCTCCCGGCGGACGACCTTGCCGTGTTCGTCGAACTCCAGGTCGGCCTGGGCGGTATACTGCTGGGAGAGCAAGACCAGGGACTTGCGGAAGTCGGCCTTGTTGATGCGGGCCATACCGGCGGTGGCCTCGACGACTTCGTCGATGTACCGGGTGAAGACGTCGCGCCGCCTTGAATACGTCGCCTTGGTACGCTTTCTCTTGAGCAACGTGGCCAGCCGCCGGCCGCACTCGGCAATGGCCAGCTTGACCTCCTTGCGGATCTCGTCGTAGTCGGCGATGGCCTCCTTGCCCTCGGAGATGAACGGTACCCATACACTGGCCATGTGGAGGAGGATCACCATCGGCGCCCGGGGCAACGCTCCCGACGACTGGGAGAGGCCATAATTGTTCCATTTCGTGTCGACGACGGCCTTGAACAAACAACAGGAGCTCTGCTGGTAGAGCAACGGCACGCGGTTGGCGAAGCGAATGACGCGGGCGGACACGTCCGGCTCGTCCTTGGCGGAGGCACCGGCTTCGCTGGCGTCCGGGGCGTCGTCGTGCTTGTCGCAACCGAGCTCGCCGCCGTAGGCCAGGCCAACTTCGATCTGAAACGGGTTGCCTCGATAGACTGCCGGCGGGCGGGTGCTGGCGGTGTAGAACTCTGCCTTCACCCCCTTGAGCAGACCGGTGAGGATCGCCTCCGCGCCCATCGGGGCGAGACAATCGGTCGAGGGGGCCTTGAGCCTGGCCGCCTGCAAGGCGTTGTACAGCTTCTCCGCAACTGGCGGCGAGACGGCGCTGACCCACGTCGCCGCGGTGACGCCGGCCTCGGTGCAGACCCGCTTGGCCACCGCCCCGCTGACCCGGGAAAACTCCGTCGAAAGGAACGCGCCGACCTTTTTGGCCTGGGTCTCCTTGAGCATCTTCATGAGCGTGCCCAGCTCGATGCCATACGGGTGGGGCTTGATCTCGCGGGTCTCAGCCGGCAGGGTCTCTGTACCGCGGGGGTGCTCGATCGCCTCGCCGATGGGCGGCTGATAGAGAAACCGGCCGTGCGGATTGGCGATGGCGGTGAGCTCGAGGTACTCGTCCACGCTCTGACGACCCTTGTTGTAGGCGGCCTGAAGCTCGATGGCGACCTCGGTCCCGTGCGGCCAGTCCACCTCGATGGCCTGTTCGGCGATGATGTCGGGGCGGTTCTTCTTGGTGTCGATGGCCAGCATGTACATGTGAGCCTGACTGCGGACCCCGGTACGGCTGACGACGCGGATGGGCTTCCCCGTGGTGATGAGCCCGTACATGCCCGCGGCGCTGATCCCGATGCCCTGCTGGCCGCGGGACATCTTCAGCCGATGAAACTTGGAGCCGTAGAGCAGCTTGCCGAAGACGTTGGGAATCTGGTTCTTGACGATGCCCGGGCCGTTGTCCCGGACCACAACCGCGAAGCGATCCTGATCGGTCTGTCTGACGCGGACCTCGATCTCCGGCAGGATGCCGCCCTCTTCGCAGGCGTCGAGGCTATTGTCCACGGCCTCCTTCACCGTGGTCAGGAGGGCTTTTCGTTTGTTATCGAAGCCGAGGAGGTGGCGGTTCTTGGCGAAGAACTCCGAGACGGATATCTCTCGCTGTTGCTTGGCCAGCGTCTCGGCGGTAGCGCCCCGGGGAGCGGGACCATCTTTGACCTGGGAGCGGGTCGGGCGGTTGACGCCTGCCTCGGCCGGGCTCGACCGTACAACGCTTTTTGCCTCGGGTATCACTTGGTTCCGCTTGGCTTCAAACGCGAGGGTCAACTGGCCGGTGGGCGCGACCTCCAGGCCGGCGGAGCGGTTGGCTGCCATCCCTGGCACTCCGTCAAGAACTTCGGGCGATGATCCTCCCGGTCATGATAGGCCCTGCCCAAGTCCCTGCAAGCAGACCCGCCAAGGCGAGCCTGCCCGGAACCGATCGCGTTCGGGCGTTTCCTGCTCAGCCGCCCGACCACCCGGGGCAAGGCCGCTTTGTTCTGGCGTGCGACCGGATTCGGTGTACAATGCGCAATTCGCCGCACGCGGTTGCGGCTTCCGAGATGACATCTGGGCGCTAGCGGCTTCAGCCGACCGCTGCGGCGCGGGCACGGCGGCGGGTGGAACGCCGGGGGCGCAGCGGCGACCGGCTACCTGAACATGGCGACGTCACCGACGACCCTCTGGAACGACGTTCTAGGGCAGATTCGTCTGAGTCATCCCTCGCTGGTGCGCGGCTGGTTCGCCGACATTTCCGTCGGGGAGCTCACCCACGGCGTGATGAAGATCGTGGTCCGCAACCGGGCGCAAGCGCGTTACCTGGAACAGCATTGCCTGTCCGCGTTCGTCGAGGCCGCCCAGGCCGCAACCGGGCGCCTCGTATCCCTGACCTTTGATCCCCTTGAGGACGAAGACGAGGAAGCAGGTGGGGCGTTGCCCTTCGGCATCGGGGCGGAAGAACTCATCCTCAACCCTGACTATACCTTCGGACATTTTGTCACCGGCCCGTGCAACCGGCTGGCCCACGCGGCCGCCTTGGCCATCGCCGAGGAGCCGGGAAGGGCCTACAACCCGTTCTTCGTCTACGGCCCGGTGGGTCTGGGCAAGACCCACTTGCTCCAGGCGATCTGCCACGCCATGCGGCCCGGCTTCCGTTGCCATTACATCTCGTGTGAGACGTTCATCAACCACTTCATCGAGGCCGTCGAGAACGGCGCCCTCCATCGATTCCGCTACCGCTATCGACACGTGGACGGCTTGCTCATCGATGACATCCAGTTCCTTGCGGAACGCGAACGAAGCCAGGAGGAGTTTTTTCACACCTTCAACACCCTCCACCAGTCGCACCGGCAGATCATCCTCTCCGCTGACTGCTCGCCCGCAGAGATTCCCAGCCTCGAGGAGCGGCTGGTGAGCCGCTTTAACTCCGGTCTGGTCGCCCTGCTGGACCGCCCGTGCCTCGAGACGCGCATGGCCATCGTACGCACGAAGGCCAAGCTCCGCTGCGTCGAGGTTCCGGAGGAGGTGGTGCGGTTCATTGCCAGCCGCATCGACACAAACATCCGCGAGTTAGAGGGCTCGCTGATCAAGGTCGACGCCCTTAGCCAAAGCCAAACCCACCCGATTACGCTAGCGCTGGCTCGCGAGGCCCTGGGTGCCGAGCCCTCTCGAACGGTGACGATCCCGACGATCCTGGAGGTCGTGGCACGGCGCTTCAACGTCAAGGTTTCCGATATCCAGGGTAAGAAGCGGGTCAAGACGTTCACCGCCCCCCGCCACGTGTGCATGTTTCTCGCAAGGCAGTTGACCTCCCAGAGCCTGGAGCAGATCGGCGGCTATTTTGGCGGCCGCGACCACACCACCGTTCTGCATGCCAGCCGGGCGGTCGGGGAGTTGATTCGCAGGGATGCCGAACTGGCGGAGATGGTTGAGCAGATTACCGAGGAGGCCAAGCATGCCGGCCGGTGATTCATCCGCCAGCGTTCGATTCTCTGTTGCATTCGTTGATAGAACGGACTTGTCGTGCAGCCGCCTGCCATCTCTGTCGGCAAGAACCCCGGCAACGACAGGAGCCCTCACAGGAAACTGACCACGCGGCGGCAGCCGGCGGCGCCGTACCGCCTTGTAAGAACGGACGTTACACCGCCAAGCCTCGGGCGGGACACGCTTTTCACGGGTGCTAATACCGCTACAATGTTCAACACTAAGACACGATACCAGAGGGCGGCAAGTGACTTGCCGTTTCGGGGCCAGAACAGATGAAGCTGCGATTCAATCGACAAGAAATGGCGGACGCCCTCCGTGCGGCCTGTAGCATCGTGGCCGCGCGGACGCCCAAGCCGGTCCTTCGCTGTGTCCGGCTGGAGGCGAGTAGTGACGTGTTGCTGGTCTCTACGACCGACCTCGAGTTGGGTCTGCGCTATGCTGTGACCCAGGTCGAGGTCGAGGGGCCCGGCGAAACGCTGGTCGTAGCCGACACGTTGTCGCGGATCGTAAGCGAGTGCACCGACGAGGTGCTCGATATGGAGACCACCGGGAGCATGCTGCACATCCGCGGTGTGGGGAGTCACTTCCAGGTGGTCACCCACGATCCCGCTGAATTCCCGCCGGTGCCGACCATGGAGGGCAATCCGCAATTCACAATCGACCAAGCGTTGCTCGTCCGCCTGGTCGAATGGACGGTGTTCGCGTCGGCTCGGGAGAGCACGCGTTATGCCATCAACGGGGTGTTGTGGGAGGTGGAAGGTGGCAAGCTGCTCCTTGCCGCTACGGACGGCAGGCGCCTATCCATGGCCCGCGGGGTGCTCAAGAGCGGCGAAAAGTCGGCCAAGGGGCAGGCCATCGTGCCTGGGAAGGCTCTGCATCTTCTCGCCCGCCTGCCCGCTCACGATGATGCTCAGGTCGGGGTGCAGATTACCAGTAATCAGTTGCTGCTGAGCGTTGCTGGAGCCCAGATCAGTTCGTCGCTGGTGGAGGGGCACTTTCCCAAGTATCAGGACGTGGTCCCGTCGGATTGCGACCGAGTGGCGGAGGTTAACAGCAGCGAGTTTCACGGTGCGCTGAAACGTGTGGCCCTGCTGACCAGCGAGGAATCCAAAGGGATTCGGCTCTCGTTTCAGGAGGACGTTCTAACGCTATCCAGCCGAGCCCCGGAGCAGGGCGAGGCGACCATTTCCATGCCGGTGCGGTACCGAGGCGAGCCGCTGGAGATCGGGTTCAATCCGGTGTTTCTCACCGACGTGCTGCGGGTGGTTCAGGCGGAGGAGATTCGCCTGGAGTTCAAGGAACAGAACCGGCCTGGTGTGGTTCGAGATGGCGACGACTTCTGTTACGTGGTCATGCCAGTCAACCTGACGTCCGCGTAAGGGTGGTGACTTGGCATGGATGGACGGCGACGACTCGAGTGGGTTCAGAAGAACCGGGTGTCGAGGCAGCGGCTTCGAAAAGTCGGGACGCTGATCGGTGAGATGGCTGCGCGGATCGCGTCACAGGTCGACGGGACGGCTCGGTCGTTCGCCGGAGCTCTGGAAGGCAAGGTGGACGAGACCTTCCGGCGCCACTGTCGGGTGGCGGGAATACAAGGGGGGGTTCTGGTGATCAAGGTTGACCAGCCCGGCCTGCTCTACGTCATGCGCCAACAATGGTCAGCGCCGCTGAGCAGGCTGTGTGCCGCGTCGCGCGGCACCGGAGCGAGGCCGTCGGTCCGCTTCGAACTGGGGGATAGCGGCGTCCGCGTCGGCGGCTGACCCGCGGACGGGGCGAGTAAACCACTGAGATGACCGTGACGGAAAGGCATTACGACGAATCGAGCATCACCGTCCTCGAGGGGCTGGCGGCGGTGCAGAAAAACCCGGGCATGTACATCGGCGCGGTGGGGTCGGCCGGGCTGCACCACCTGGTGTACGAGGCCATCGACAACGCCGTCGACGAGGCCCTCGAAGGCTACTGCGACATCGTCCTGGTCCGTCTGAACGCCGATGGGAGCTGCGCCGTGGTGGACAACGGGCGGGGCATCCCGGTCGGGCCGCTCAAGCACGAGAATCCCCAGCTCAACGGCAAGCCGGCTCTCGAGGTGGTGATGACCGTGCTGAACTCGGGGGCCAAGTTCAACAGCAGCAGCTACAAGGTCTCCGGGGGCTTGCACGGACTGGGCATCAGCGTGGTCAACGCCCTCTCCGAGTGGATGCGGGTGGAGGTCTACCGCGACGGCCACAAGCACACCATGGCCTTCGAGCGAGGCGTGACCACCCAGGGTCTCACCCGTGAACCGGCGCCCGGCCGAACCGGCACGACCATCGAGTTTAAGCCTGACCCGAACGTCTTCCAGGACTCCGAGTTCAAGTACGAGACTCTTCAAAGCCGGATCCGCGAGTTGGCGTACCTCAACGATCGCCTGCGGGTCAGGCTGGTGGACGAGATCGCCGGCCGGGAATGCGAGTTTTACTTCGAGGAGGGCCTGACGGACTTCTGCGCCCATCTGGCCGGCGGTGCCGAATGGCTGCACAAGGAGCCCATCCTCATCCGCGGGGCCGATGAGGAGAGCGGGATCAGTTGCCAGGTGGTGCTGCTCTTCACCGACAGCTACACAGAGAACATCCTCTGCTTCGCCAACAACATTCACAACGTCCACGGTGGGACGCACATGTCCGCGATCAAGACCTCCGTCTCCCGCGTGGCCGCTACCTACGCCCGCAAGAACAACCTCATCAAGGGCAACACGGCGGTGACCGGAGACGACTGGCGGGAGGGGCTCACCGCCATCGTCTCGATCAAGCTCCCCGAGCCAAAGTTTGAGGCCCAGACCAAGGTCAAGCTGCTCAACCCGGAGGTGGAGACCTTTCTCCAGCAGGTGCTCAACGAACGCCTGGGCAACTACTTCGAGGAGCACCCCGCAGAGGCCAAGCGGATCGTCCAGAAGGGCGTGCAGGCCGCCCAGGCCCGCGAGGCCGCCCGGCGAGCCCGGGAGCTGTCCCGCAAGAGCGTCCTGTCCAGCGGCGGGCTGCCCGGCAAGCTCTGGGACTGCCGCAGCAAGGACTCCGAGAGCACGGAGTTGTACCTGGTGGAGGGCGACTCGGCCGGCGGGATCGCCAAGCAGGGCCGGGACTCCTTCACCCAGGCCATCCTGCCGCTCAAGGGCAAGATCCTCAACGTGGAGAAGGCCCGCATCGACAAGATGCTCACTCACGAGGAGATCACCAAGCTCATCTCCGCGGTGGGCTGCGGCGTGGGCAAGGAGGAGTTCGAAACAGCCAAGTGCCGCTACGGCAAGCTCATCATCATGACCGACGCCGACGTCGACGGCTCGCACATCCGCACGCTGCTGCTCACGTTTCTCTTCCGGCACATGCGCCCGCTGATCGAGACGGGACGCGTGTACATCGCCCTGCCGCCGCTGTATCAGGTGAAGAAGGGCAAGCACCTCGAGTATCTGCTGGACGATCGCGTGCTCAATCACAAGCTGGCCAAGCTCGGCCTCGGCGGCACGGCCCTCATTGTCCGCGAACCGAACGGCGCCGAGCGAGTCGTCGAGGGAAGCGATCTCGAAGGTCTCGTCTCCCTGCTGGACGCGCTGGATGTCCAGACCCGCGTGCTGGCTCGCCGGGGCCTGAACTTCAGGGATATGGTGCTCAACCGCCGCCACCCCCAGTTCGGCCTGCCCAAGATGTTGGTCTACCTCTTCCGCCCGAACCAGGAACACCCGGAGAAGGTGTACCTGTACCACGAGGGCGGTCTCAACGAGTTGCGACGGAAGGAGTCCGAGGCCCACGGCGAGGTCGAGGTGATGGAGGCCCAGCATATCCTCCTGGCCGAGGCGGAGAACGGCCGCGGCGATGGCGACGGCGATCTTCCCGCCCACCGCCTGGTGCGCTATCCCCTGGCGGAGTGCCGGGTGATTGACGACATCCTCGCCCGGATCGAGACCTATGGGCTGGGCGTCAACGACCTGTTCCTCAAGCGCGAGGAACTGGTCACCGGCGAGCTGCCCCCGGCCCGGTTTGTCCTCCGCGAGGCGGAGGGCAAGCTCACCGAGCTGGACAACCTCGGTCAGGTTGCTCCGGGCGTCCGCGACATCGGCCGTGAGGGGCTGAGCATCAAGCGCTTCAAGGGGCTCGGGGAGATGAACGCCGACGAGCTCTGGGAGACCACCATGGACCCGGCCCACCGCACCCTGCGGCGGGTGGTCATCTCCGAAGACTCTACCGACCTGGAACAGGCCGATCTGGACGCCCGCGAGGCCGACCGCATCTTTCGCCTGCTCATGGGCGAAAACGTCGAAGACCGCCGGCGATTCATCGAGGACAACGCCGCCAACGTGAAAAACCTGGACGTGTGATTCTACCGGGCGACGTGACGAAGCGCCTCAGCGGCCTCGGTGCGCAGCTTGGTGAAGTCCTGCAGTTGTCCCGGGAGCGCGTCCTTGAGTAGTTCCTCGCTCCATATCTCCAGCCCGCCAACATTCCCGATGACGATGACGCGCGTTCGACTAGCGACGCGGGCGTTAGCCCAAGTTAGACAGCAGCGGATGATTTTCGTTTTTTTTCGTGAGGTCCATCTGCGTTGGCGGGTTTGTCCGAGCGGTTTGGAC
>Ga0214473_10004289_pt1 | contig 17133 bp, 14 predicted proteins | sample RVTome_7_FD_203509 | JGI IMG/M metagenome (GOLD analysis project Ga0214473, IMG submission 203509) | Soil microbial communities from uranium-contaminated site in the Upper Colorado River Basin, Wyoming, United States - RVT98D197 | ecosystem: Environmental > Terrestrial > Soil > Contaminated >... | reverse complement strand
CGGTCACGCTGGTGGAGTCGTCTTCGGCGGCGCTCGCGCTCGCGCGGCAGAACCTGGCCTCGAGCGCGCCGGGCTTCGAGGCCGAGATCGTGCTCGGCGATGCCTTTCGCTTCCTTCGCGAAGAGGGCGGGCTCTTCGACCTGCTGATCCTCGATCCCCCTCCCTTCGCCCGCCGCCGCCGCGACGTGGAGAGGGCCTGCCGGGCCCACAAGGACCTGATTCTCCGCGCGCTCCGCCGTGCCTCACCCGGCGCGCTGCTGCTCGCCTTCGCCTGCTCCCATCACGTCGGACCGGATCTCTTCCGGAAGGTCACCTTCGGGGCAGCGCTCGAGGCGCGCCGTCCGGTGCAGGTGTTGCGGGTGCTCCAAGCGCCCGTCGATCACCCGGTCTCCATCCACCACCCGGAGGGGGCCTATCTGAACGGGCTGCTGCTCCGGACCGTCTGATGGCCGAGAGCTGGAGGGCTAGAATGCCCGAGCAAGCGCGGTGAGCCGGAGGCGATCCGCGCGCGCAGCGAGGCGATGCTGAGCGGAGTTCGGTCAGGCGGATGGAGGGCCGATGCTGAATCTGGCGGTGATCCACGAGGCGATCGCCGAGGCGATCGCGGAGCGCGAGTGCCTGGTCCATCGCGATCGCCGCCTCTCCTGGGCGCAGGTGACCGACCGCAGCCGGCGCCTCGGCGATCTCTTCCGCGCTCACGGCCTCGGCTGCCGGCGGGGCCGGGCCGAGCTCGAGAGCTGGGAGTCCGGTCAGGACCACGTCGGACTCTATCTCTACAACGGCATCGAATTCCTGGAGGGAATGCTCGGCGCCTTCAAGGCGCGCGCCGCGCCCTTCAACGTCAACTACCGCTACGTGGAGGAGGAGCTCCTCTACCTGTTCGAGAACGCGGATGCCAGGGCGGTGATCTTCCACGCCTGCTTCGCGCCCACCCTGGCCCGGATCCGCGAGCGCCTTCCCCGGATCCGGCTCTGGCTCCAGGTCGACGACGGCTCGGGGGAGCCGCTTCTGGAGGGCGCGCTCGACTACGAGGAGGCGCTCGCGAGCGCCTCCCCGGCGCCGCCCCGGGACCTCTCGCCGGACGATCTCTACATCCTCTACACCGGGGGCACCACCGGCATGCCCAAGGGCGTGCTCTGGCGCCAGGAGGACATCTTCGGCGCGGCCATGGCGCCGCATGGGATCGAGAAGAACCTCGCGGCCCTGGTGGAGCGCGCGAAGCGGGGCGGGATTCGCTCGCTCCCCGCGCCGCCCTTCATGCACGGCGCGTCCCACTGGGTGGCCTTCAACATGTGGCACGTCGGCGGCACCGTCATCATCCAGTCCAATCCCCGGCGACTCGATCCCCACGACATCTGGTCCACCGTGGAGCGGGAGCGGGTGACTGCGCTCGCCATCGTGGGGGACGCCTTCGCGCGGCCGCTCCTCGAGGCGCTCGCGGAGCGCGGCTACGATCTCTCCTCGCTCAGGGTCCTCACCTCGAGCGGGGCGATCCTGACCGCCGCCCTGAAGGAGGAGTTTCTCCGGGCGATCCCCGGTCTGCGCCTCCTGGACGCCCTCGGCTCCTCCGAGAGCGGCCAGCAGGCCTCCCAGATCTCCCGGGCCGGAGGCAAGGCCAGCAGCGGCGATTTCGTCCTCGGCGAGGACAACGTGATCCTGAGAGAGGATTTCTCCGAGGTGGTGCCCCCGGGCTCGAGCGAGCAGGGGTGGCTGGCCCGCCGCGGCTTCGTCCCCCTCGGCTACTACCGGGACGCGGAGAAGACGATCAGGACCTTCCCGGTGGTGGACGGCGTCCGCTACTCGGTTCCCGGAGATCTGGCGATCGCCGAGGCCGATGGCCGGCTGCGCCTCCTCGGGAGGGCCTCGGTCACCATCAACAGCGGTGGCGAGAAGATCTTCGCCGAGGAGGTGGAGCAGGCGCTGAAGCACCACCCCTCGGTCTACGACGCGGTGGTGGTGGGCACCCCCCACGCGCGCTTCGGCCAGCAGGTCACGGCGATCATCAGCCTTCGCGAACGGGCCTCCGCCTCGGAGGAGGAGCTGCGCCGCGCCGCGGAGTCGCACATCGCCCGCTACAAGCTGCCGCGAGCCTTCGTCTTCGTCGATCAGATCCTGCGCTCGCCGAGCGGCAAGGCGGACTATCGCTGGGCGAGGCGGAAGGCGGAGGAGGCGCTCGGTCTCTAGGGCAGGGAAGGGGGCGGGAAGATCGACGCCGCGACCGCGGCCGCCTATCCTCCGTCCCCATTCGAGGAGATGGTCCCTTGGCTGATCTCGTCCTCTCCGAGCGGCGCGGGCCGGTCGCTCTGCTCACGCTGAACCGCCCCGAAGCCCTGAACGCCCTGAACCGGGGCCTTCTCGAAGCCCTCGCCGACCGCACCGCGGCGATCGCGGCGGATGCGAGCGTGCGAGCCGTGGTGGTGACCGGCGCCGGGAGGGCCTTCGCTGCCGGGGCCGACATCGCCGCGATGCGCGGAATGACGGCCGTCGAAGGAGAGGCCTTCAGCCGCCTTGGTCATCGGGTCCTCTCCTCCCTCGAGGAGCTCTCGGCTGCGACCATCGCGGCCGTCGACGGCTACGCCCTGGGCGGTGGCTGCGAGCTCGCCTGCGCCTGCGACTGGATCTACGCCACCCGCCGTGCCCGCTTCGGGCAGCCCGAGGTGAATCTCGGCCTGATCCCCGGCTTCGGCGGGACCAGCCGGCTGCCGCGGCGGGTGGGGGTGGCCTGGGCCCGGGAGCTGGTGATGACCGGGGAGCCGATCGCAGCCGAGCTCGCGGAGCGCATCGGGCTGGTGAATCGCGTCTTCGAGGACGCGGCCGGCCTGCTCGAGGCGGCGATCAAGGCGGGGGAGACCGTCGCGGCAAAGGGGCCGCTCGCCGTCGCCCGAGCGAAGCGCCTGCTCCACGAGACCCAATGCGCGGATCTGCGCGTCGCCCACGCCTGCGAGCAGTCCGCCTTCGGGTCGATCTTCGCGACCGAGGACCGCGAAGAGGGGATGGCCGCGTTCCTCGAGAAGCGCAGCCCGAAGTTCCGGGGGCGCTGATGGCCCGCTACCTCGTCACCGGCGTGACTGGCTTCATCGGCTCGCGGACCGCCGAGATGCTTCTCGAGGCCGGACACCAGGTGGTGGGCGTCGACAGCCTGAACGACGCCTACGACGTGCGGATCAAGGAGTACCGCCTGGAGCGACTTCGCACCCGCAGCGGCTTCCGCTTCGAGCGCCTCGACATCGCCGATTGCTCTGCGGTGGAGGCGGCCGCCTTTGCCGGCGAGGGCTTCGACGGAGTGCTCCATCTCGCAGCCAGGGCCGGTGTGCGCGCCAGCGTCGAGAACCCCTGGGTCTACGTCGAGACCAACGTGACCGGAACGCTGAACCTGCTCGAGCTCTGCCGCAGCCGCGGGATCCCGAAATTCGTGTTCGGCTCCACCTCGAGCATCTACGGCCCGGAGAGCCCGATCCCCTTCAACGAGGATCACGACACCAGCCGCCCCATCTCGCCCTACGGCGCCAGCAAGAAGGGCGCGGAGGCGCTCTGCCACAGCTCCCACTTCCTCCACGGCCTGGACGTGACGGTGCTGCGCTACTTCACCGTCTACGGGCCGGCCGGCCGTCCCGACATGAGCGTGTTTCGCTTCACCCAGCGGATTCGCGAGGGGAGACCGATCCGCGTCTTCGGCGACGGGAGCATGTCCCGGGACTTCACCTTCGTCGACGACATCGCGCGCGGCACCGTGGCGGCTCTCGCGCCGCTCGGCTACGAGATCATCAACCTGGGCGGGGACCACCCCTGCCGGGTGACGGAGCTGGTCCAGCTGATCGAGAAGCGCCTCGGCCGCAGCGCGGAGATCGAGTTCGAGGTAGCCCACCCCGCCGACGCGCAGGCAACCTGGGCCGACATCCGAAAGGCCGAGAAGCTGCTGGGCTGGCGTCCCGAAATCTCTCTCGACGAGGGGATCGCGCGCACCGTGGAGTGGTACGAGGCCGAGCGCCACTGGGCCAGGAAGATCCGCGTCTACTGAGCAGGCCGCCGAGAAGGGTGCGCGAGAGATGACCACGGTCCCGGAAGCGCTGATGGAGCGTCTGCTCGAGCCCCAGCCGGTGCCGGCGGGGATGAGCAGCCGGGAGATCGTCCGCAGGGCGATCGAGTTCGCCGGTCCACCGCGGATCCCCTACAGCTTCATGGTCCCCCTGAAGACGGACTTCTTCGAGACCGCCATCCTCGAGTGGGTTCAGCGGGGACAGGAAGAGAAGTCCACCGGCCGGCTCGGCGACGTCCGCTACGACGAATGGGGAGTCGGCTGGGAGGTGACGACGCGCTGGTGGGATCACTCGTTCCACCATCCGCTGCGCGACCTCGGCGAGCTCGAGAGCTACCGGTTCCCCGACGTGGCTTCCCCGGAGCGGTTCGCCTGGATGGCCCCCCATCTGGAGCGGGCGAGAGAGGCGGGGAAGTACCTGGTCGGCTTCAACCCGATCGGCATGTACGAGCGGATGCGCCACCTGATCGGGTTCGAGGACCTGATGATCGCTCCCTACACGCAGCCGCGCGGCCTCGAGGCGCTCCTCGACCGGCTGACCGATCTCACCATCGAGAGCATGGACCGCTGGGTCGAGATCGGACCGGTCGACGCCTTCATGTCGGCCGAGGATTTCGGCCTCCAGAGGCAGCTTCAGATGAAGATCGACACCTTCCGCGAGTTCTACAAGCCGCGCTACGCGCGTCTCGTCGATGGCGCCCACGCCAGGGGGATGCACTACTTCTGGCACAACTGCGGGTTCATCTCGGACATGATCCCCGACATGATCGAGATCGGCGTCGACCTGGTGCAGCTCGATCAGCCGCGCCTGATGGGACACCGGGCGCTGGCGGACTGGTTCGGAGGCAGGATCTGCTTCTGGAACACCGTGGACATCCAGTGGTCGACGTCCCCTCACGTCACCGCGGAGGAGGTCCGGGCCGAGGTGGTGGAGATGACCCGCGCCTTTGCGCGGTTCGAAGGGGGCCTGATCGCCCGCCACTACCCCCAGCCGTGGGACATCGGACTCTCCGCGGAGATGCAGCGGGTCATCTACGAGAGCTTCCTCGAGAACGGCTGCGCCCTCTGAATTCCCGGTACACTTCCTCGTAGCGCGCAGCCGTCGCCTCCCAGGAGAAGCCCGACGCGAGCGCGCGCGCGGCCTCGCCGAGCCGGCGGCGCGTCTCGGCGTCGTCCATCAGCTCGGCCAGCGCGTCCGCCAGCGCCCCGACGTCGCCGGGGGGGACGCAGCGCACCGCCCGGCCGCCGCCCACCAGCTCGGCCATGCCGCCCACCGCGGTCGCGACGCAGGCCAGCCCCTGGGCCGCGAACTCGAGGAGCGTGCCGCCGAAGCTCTCGCTGCGCGAGGGCACCACCCCGATCGAGGCGCGCGAGAGCGCCGCGCGCTTGGCCTCCCCCGTCACCTGGCCGAGGAAGGAGATGCGCTCCGCGCAGGGGGTCTTTGCGGCCTTCTCCCGCAGGGCGGCCGCCTCGCGTCCGGCGCCGGCCACCTCGAGCCGCCAGCCCGCTCGCTCCGCGGCGGCCATCGCGAATGCCTCCACCAGCACGTCCACGCCCTTGCTCTGCACCAGGCGTCCCATCGAGAGCACGACCGGCTCGCGCTCGGCGAGCGGAGTCGCCTCCGGCAGATCGATTCCCGCGTGCACCACGCGCACCTTGCCCGGATCGACGCGGGCCCGGCGCACGGCCTCGGCGCTCCACGCCGAGGGAGTGACGACGGCGTCGGCGGCGCGGAGGCCGAAGCGCGCACGGCGCTTCGGGTAGTGGATCCGGGCGGCGGTGTGAGGGCTTACCACCAGGATCGGAGCGCCGAGCCGCGCGCGCAGCGCTCGCAGGGGCGCGATCAGCTCTCCGTGGGGCAGGGCAGAGTGGAAGTGGATCACCTCCGCGCGCAGCCCGCGCTGGAGGTCGAGCAGCCGGCCGAGGTTCGCGAGCTTGATCCGGCGGACCGGCCAGGGGTGGAGCGCCACGCCGGGGAGCGGCGCCGGCTCCCCCTCGGGAGCGGGTCCCGCGACGTGCACGGCGTGCCCCCGCGCCGCGAGCGCCGGGAGGGCGCCGGCCAGCACCCGCCCCACACCTCCGCCAAAGCTCAGCTTGGAGACGACCCAGAGAATGCGCAGGGGCGAGTGACGCTCTTCCCGGGTCACTCTTACCCGCCCTGGGAGGAGCGGAAGCCGTGCAGGTAGGGGAGCCTCTCTGCGGTGCACTCGATGGCGTCACCGGCCCCGAGCAGCACGGCGGTGGCATTCCAGGTGCCCTCCAGGAGCTGTCGGCGGGTGCCGCTGCGGATGCCGGCGGTCATTCGCCCGGCACGCGACGCAACGGTGCGCGCCTCGAGGTCGATCACCACCTGCTGGCCCGGATCGAGCTCGACCGAGTCCATCAGGGCCGCGAGATCGGCGGGCTCGAGGGTGACACAGGGCAGGCCGAGGGCGGTGCAATTGCCCGCGAAGATCTCCGCGAAGGAGGCGCCGATGAAGGCGTCGAAGCCGAAGCGCATCAGTGCCTGGGGCGCGTGCTCCCGGGAGGACCCGCAGCCGAAGTTCTCTCCCACGATCAGGATCGACGCGCCGGCGAAGCGGTCGTCGTCGAGGGCGTGGTTCCCCTTGGCCTGCGCCCGATCGTCCTCGAAGGCGTGCTCGCCGAGCCCGTCGAAGGTGATGCTGCGCAGGTAGCGGGCGGGGATGATGCGATCGGTATCGATGTCGTTGCCGCGCAGCACGCATCCCCGGCCCGCCACGCGTTCGATCTTCCTCTCCGCCATCACAGGATCTCCCGCACGTCGACCACGCAGCCGTGGATCGCGGCCGCCGCCACCATCGCCGGCGACATCAGGAGCGTGCGGCCCCTGGGCGATCCCTGCCTTCCCTTGAAGTTGCGATTGCTCGAGGAGGCGGAGATCTCGCGGCCGACCAGCTTGTCGGGATTCATCGCCAGGCACATCGAGCAGCCCGGCTCCCGCCAGTCGAAGCCGGCCTCGCGAAAGATCTCGTCGAGCCCCTCCGCCTCGGCCTGGCGCGCCACCGCCTGGGAGCCGGGCACGACGAGCGTGCGAACGCCCGGCTTCACCCTGCCGGTCTTCGCCACCCGCGCCGCCTCGCGCAGATCGGAGATGCGGCCGTTGGTGCAGGAGCCGATGAAGGCCACGTCGATGGGGGTTCCGGCGATCGGCTCTCCGGGCCTGAGCTCCATGAAGGCGAGGGCCTCCGCGACGGAGGCGCGCTCCTTTTCGGGGTACTGAAGCGGCGAGGGGATCGACTCGGTCACCCCGCAGCTCTGTCCGGGATTGATCCCCCAGGTGACGGTGGGGTCGATCTCGCTCCCCCGGAGCTCGACCCGATCGTCGTAGCTCGCGTGGGGATCGCTGCTCACCCCGCGCCACCACTCGACGGCGCGGTCGAAGGCCTCGCCTCGGGGCGCGAACTCGCGACCGCGCAGGTAGTCGAAGGTCGCGGCGTCGGGGTTCACGTAGCCGACCCGGGCGCCGCCTTCGATCGACATGTTGCAGAGCGTGAGGCGCTCCTCGACGCTCATCCTCTCGATCACCTTTCCACCGTATTCGTAGGCGTACCCGACGCCGCCCTTCACCCCCAGACGCCGGATGATGGTGAGGATCACGTCCTTGGCGTAGACGCCGCGAGCGAGCTCGCCGGTCACCTCGATGCGCCTCACCTTGGGCCGGGCCACCGCCAGGCACTGGGTGGCGAGGAGATCGCGCACCTGGCTCGAACCGATGCCGAAGGCGATCGCCCCCAGGGCGCCGTGCGTCGAGGTGTGGGAGTCGCCGCAGGCGATCGTCATCCCCGGCTGGGTGAGCCCCAGCTCCGGCCCGATCACGTGGACGATCCCCTGGAGGCCGCTGGTGGGATCGAAGAGCGTGATCCCGTGCTGCCGGCAGCTCCGCTCCAGCGCCACGACCATCTGCTCGGCGAGCCGATCCGAGAGGGGCCGCAGCTGGGAATCCGTGGGCATGATGTGGTCCACGGTCGCGAAGGTGCGCTCTGGAAACCGCACCGGGAGCCCCGTCTCGTCCAGCATCGAGAAGGCCTGGGGGCTGGTGACCTCGTGGATCAGGTGGAGGCCGATGAAGAGCTGGGTCTGTCCGTCGGGAAGCTCGCGGACGCTGTGCAGGTCCCAGATCTTGTCGAGGAGGCTCTTGGGGGTCGGCATGAGGGGGATGTAGCAGAGGGGGCGAGACCCGCCCACGACGGTGTGCTGCCGCCGTGCACCTGCGCTCCGCCGCCCGCGTTCCCGCGGGTGGAGGCCCCTTTCCGACCGTTCTGGCGCTGCGCGGCTGTGTGGGCAGCATCCCCGATCCGAGGGCGTGCCCCCCGGACCTCTGATAGCCTTGCCGGCGTCGGGGTGTAGCTCAGTGGCTAGAGCCTGATCTTTGGGGGGTCAGCGTCGTGGGTTCGAATCCCACCACCCCGACCAGTCTTGCCGACTACGCTCGGCTCCGCCTCGCTGCGCGCTCGCCCTGCGGGCTCGCTTGCGGTCGGCCGCGGATCCGGCCGCACCGCCGGCCGAGCGTCAGCGCGAGTGCGTGGCGAAAGACGTCCACCGCCATCCGGACCGGTCGCCGGGGGCGCTACCGGAGCGCGCCAAGAGCGGTGAGAGAAGCGCGAAGGCTCTCGACCCTGCGCCGGTTGACGCCGAGGTCGGAGTAGCCGAGGCGCGAGGCGGATCGGACCGCGATGATCCCCTCGGCGGGCCGAAGATGAAGCTCGAGGTCGTCGACGAAGCCGAAGACCGCGCTTCGGCACTCCGCGTGAAGATAGTCGCCGGTTTCCTGCGCGATCTGGGTGCGCGGGAGCTCCGACACGGCCTTCCGGGCGGCTCGCCAGGCCTCGGCGGGAGGGGCGGCGAGCCGGAACGGCGGGACCTGGTGGCTCTCGTCGGCCGCGTCGCTCGAGACGCAGTTGGGCGAGGACGGGCAGGGCGCGAGGCTTCCGTCCGAGACACCGAGGTTTGCAGGGCGTCTACCCGCACAGAAGAGAAGAGGCATGGAAGTCAGCAGGAGGATGGCTCCGATGGCGAAGGTCCTGAGAGTCAATTCGACCCCTCGACGCGCGGCTTCCAGAGTAGCGTGGACTGAACCTTCCCGCAGAGGACGTAGTCGTCCGGGAAACGCATTCCGAACTTGGCGAGGTCCGGCACGCTGCCGGTGAACGCAGTGTTCTGCAGCACGAAGGCCTTCCTCAGTCTCTCTTGCGGGATGGACGCGAGCACGAACTCCGCCGCCGGGCGACGAAGCGGGGAGTCGCCGGCGAACCACGGAACGCCGGGCGATCTCCCTCCCAGCGCAAAGACCAGGCCCGGTATGCCGTAGAAGGCGAGGATGTCGCCGCCCGGCTGGAAGCCATTCTCTCGAGCGAGCTCGCTGAGCCCCTCGATCAACTGGCTGCGCTCGGGATCCAGCTCCAGCACGGTGGGTGGGACGCCCACCTGGGTGGCGACGGTATTGGCCAGGATCGGCTTCATGTCGTAGGGATTCCGCCCACCGCCGACGATGATCTGCGCGCAGCCGAATGCCGCCGCCAGCAGGCCTCCGGCCACCAGGATGCTCGACCCGCCGAGCCGGCGGGCCACGTCCAGCAGCAAGAGCAGGAGAAGAGCCAGCGCCGGTCCCAGGTGGTGGATGACGTTGATGGTCAGCGTGTTGCGCGTCCCGAAGGCGCCCACCAGAGGGAGCGCCGCCAGGAACGCGGCCAGGAGAAGGCTCTCGCGGCGACTCGCTCCCGGCGTCTCGCTTCCCGGCGCTGGCCTCATCCATGCAGCCCACGCCGTGACACCGAGCAGGGCGATCGTCCAACCGGCGAAGAGAGCCTCCATCGGCATGGTCCACCAATACAGGAGCAGCGTATCCGAGAACTTCTCCCGGGGAATCGGCAATGCCACCAGCCAGGCGGCGAGGGGCCCTGCGCTCAATGTGAGAACCAGCAAAGCGGGGAGCCAGCGCACCGACCGGCGGCGTTCCGGCGAAGCGAGCGCCGCCGCTCCGCACTCGACGGCGAATGCGATGAGGAAGAGGATCGCAAGGGCGCAATGGAAGAGCGCGAAGGCCGTACCTCCGTGAGAGACCGAGTGGAAGCCGTGCATGACGCCGAGCGCACCGAAGGCGGCGAAGCTCAGGAGTGCGCTGACCTTCCCCAGATGCCTCGCGTCGCGGCCGCGCCTGTGCAGGAGGATCCGCGCCACGAATCCGACGATCAGGAGCGCGTAGGCGGCGTAGAACCCGACCAGCGCCGACGTGAGCGTCCCCGAGATCACCCACAGATACTTGAGCAGCGCCTTCCAGTCGTAACCCAGATCGAGCGCGAAGAGCAGCCGCGAGCCGTCCCTGATCGCCGCCCACCAGTCGCGAGCCCCTTGAAGCAGGGAGAAGTGCATGAGCAGCCAGCAGCCGAAGCCCGCCCCCAGCATCGCGATCCGGCGGATGCGCAGCGCGAACCCGGCGCCCGGCCACGCGGCGAGCAAGCCGACGGTGAGGGCGAGGAGCAGGGCTCCCGAGGTCGGCTTGCAGAAGAACGAGAATCCGATGCAGAGCCCCGCTGCGAAGAGGCAGGCGCTGCTGACGCCGTCTCCTGCGCGGCTCTCGCGCGAGAGAGCCAGAAGGATCGATCCGCCGGCGATGTTGATCGCGATCGCCAGCAACAGATTGTAGGAGGGAGTGATGACGAAATGCCCGTAGTAGAGCAGGCTCCCGACGGCGACGAGCGACCAGGTCAGGACGGCGAGCGGCGAGGTGATCCCGGACACCCCTGAAGTTCGGGAGAGCCGCGACCAGACACCGAAGAAGAGCACGCTCGAGGAGATCAGCATCGCGGCGAGGCCGATGATCCTCATCCGGACGATGTTCGCACCGGAGAGCGCGTAGATCTGCGCCTCGTAGAACCGCGAGGAGCTCGCCGCCATCCAGATGTCATCCGGGAACTGCGCCGCGACCAGAGAGAAGCCTTCGTCGCCGAGCCCGAATCCCCGATCGCTCGCCCAGAGCAGGAATGCCACGGGAGCGATGGCGAGCAGGAAGGTGGCCGACGAGCCCAGGCGGATCAGGGCGTCGGGTGCTGCAGCGCCGGCGCGAGTCATCCTGGTCCTGGTGAAGGCGGCTGCATCGAAGTCCGGCGCCGGGCGTCACCGGGCAGCCAGAAGTGACAGACGCGCTCCACCTCTTCGACGGCATAGCCGGAGCGTTCGTAGAGGGCACGGGCCTCCCGATTCGCCTCCTGCGTCACGACCCTCGCGCGCCTGCATCGGCGCGACTCGAAGTAGGCAAGCGAAGCATCGACGAGATCCGAGCCGAGCCCCCGCCCGCGCATCAGCTCGCTGACCGCGATCAGTCCGATCTCGCCGACACCGTCCCGACATCGGACCGACACGAATCCCTGCTCGAGCCCGCCCTCGCGAATCACGAAGACGGCGTCGGCGGCCTCTCTCGAGACCGAGGCGGCGATCCAGCGCAGGTAGAGCTCCTCGAATTTCGCCCTGCCGATGCGTGGATCGGTGCGGAATCGGGAGCAGCGACCCGCCAGGAGCGCGAGCTCCTCGAGGGCCGGGGTCGGGAGTCGATCCTCGAAGAGCTCGACCCTGGTCGTGGCGGGGAGAGCTCTCGCAGCGAGCGCGGTCAGACTCCGCGAAAAGGTGAATCGCCGATCCAGGATGGTTCCTCCGAGCTCCGTGAGCTGAGTGTCTCTCGGGGGTCCGCTGACGCCGCCGAACCAGTAGAGCAACCGGCAGCCTCGTCGCTCGAGCGAGCGCAGCTCGCTCTCCAGCTCGGCGGGGCTCTGCTCGGCGCAGCGAATCCTCGCCACCGGGAAGCCGAAGAATCGGCTGTCCCACTCGAGACTCATGGCAAGATCCAATCCCCGTCCTCCCTTGCCAAAGCCTCCGACTCCGTGCAGTATCCGGTGGTCCCGCTCGAACCCACCCAGGGGGAAGCCGTGTCGCGGCCGGAGATGGAGCGATGACCTCTCAGCATCTGCCCGGTGTCTCTGTCGTGGTGCCGGTCTACAATAGCGAAGAGACGCTGAGAAGGCTTCGAGACCGTCTGGTATCCGCGCTCCAGGCGTTGGGTGTGAGCTTCGAGATCATCCTCGTCGAAGACGGCAGTCGAGATCGAAGCTGGGACGAGATTCGTCGCATCGCGGAGGAGACGCCTCAGGTTCGCGGCTTCGGACTGACCCGGAATTTCGGTCAGCACAACGCTCTCCTCTGTGGCATCCGCCAGGCTCGTTACCAGATCACCGTCACACTCGATGATGATCTCCAGAACCCGCCCGAGGAGATCGCTCGCCTGCTCGGGGAGCTCGCGACGGGTGTCGATGTCGTGTATGGGACGCCCGAGCAGGAGCAGCACGGTTTCTGGCGCGATCGGGCCTCGCAGATCACCAAGCTCGCCCTGCGGCACGCGATGGGGGCCGAAGTCGCGGGTCAGATCAGCGCGTTCCGGGCATTTCGCACCCACCTCCGAGAGGCGTTCGTCGACTACCACGGTGAGTTCGTCTCCATCGACGTGCTTCTCACCTGGTCGACGACGCGCTTTGCGGCCGTTCGTGTCAAGCACGCCCCGCGCGAGGTCGGGAGGTCGAACTACACCGCTCGCCAGCTGCTGACCCACGCCTTCAACATGATCACCGGATTCAGCACCGCACCCCTGCAGATCGCGAGCATCACCGGGCTCGGCGCGGCGATCCTCGGTGTCCTCGTCCTGGTATTCGTGGTGGGCCGAACGCTGATCCAGGGCGTAGCGGTTCCGGGCTTCGCCTTCCTGGCATCGATCATCGCCATCTTCGCGGGCGCACAGCTCTTCAGCATCGGGATCATCGGAGAGTACCTGGCCCGCATCCATGTGCGCGCGATGAATCGCCCCCCCTACATCGTCCTGCAGGAGGTTGCGCAGACTCGCCCGGAGCGAGAGGGCTAGGTCGGTGAGCTACGCGATCCCGTTCAACCGGCCCTTCCTGGCGGGAAACGAGCTCAGGTACGTCGCCGAGGCGGTGGCGAGGGGCCATATCTCGGGCAACGGACACTTCACGCGACTCTGCGAGGATCTTCTGGCGCAGCTCATCGCGGTACCGCGGGTGATGCTGACGACCTCCTGCACCGACGCGCTCGAGATGGCGGCGCTGCTGCTCGATTTGCAGCCATGTGACGAGATCATCCTCCCCTCGTTCACCTTCGTCTCCACCGCGAACGCCTTCGTCCTGCGCGGATGCAGGCCGATCTTCGTCGACATCCGACCCGATACCTTGAATCTCGACGAGGAGCGCATCGAGGCGAGGATCTCTCCGAGGACGCGCGCCATCGTTCCAGTTCACTACGGCGGCGTCTCCTGCGAGATGGATGTGATCTCGCGGATCGCCGGAGAGCGCGGGCTCCGGGTGATCGAGGACAATGCCCACGGGCTCTTCGGGCGGTACAAGGGTCGGCCGCTCGGCAGCCTGGGCGATCTCGCTGCCCACAGCTTTCACGAGACCAAGAATTGCAGCTGCGGAGAGGGAGGTGCGCTGGCGATCCGCGAGAGCGCGCTGGTCGAGCGCGCCGAGGTGTTGCGCGAGAAGGGCACCAATCGGGCGCGATTCTTCCGCGGAGATGTCGACAAGTATACCTGGGTGGACCTCGGATCGAGCTTCCTTCCCTCGGACCTCCTGGCGGCCTTCCTCTTCGCTCAGCTGGAGCGGCGCGAGAGCATTCAGAAGAAGAGGGGAGAGATCTGGAGCGCGTACGCGGCCGAGCTGGCGGATTGGGCAGGCGAGAACGAGGTGCGGTTGCCCGGCTCCCAGGTGGATTGCGAATCCTCGTTTCATCTCTTCTACCTGATCCTGCCCTCGGAGGCGGCACGCGATGGTCTGATCGGGCACTTGAGGAGCGAGGGCATCCTGGCCGTGTCCCACTACCAGCCGCTCCACCTCTCGTCCATGGGTCGGAGATTCGGCTACGAGCAGGGAGATCTTCCGGTCACGGAAGACATCAGCCGCAGATTGATCAGGCTGCCGTTCTACAACGACCTGAGTCGATCGGATCAGGACAGGGTGATTGGAGAGGTGCGGAGGTTTCGGCCGATTCGGTGATCGGGACGGGGCTTCCCCGCTTTCCCTTCGGGATCGAAGCCTGTTATCGTCGCCGCCGCCCTGATTTCCCTGCGGAGGAGCGATGTCGACGGAGCTGACCCCAAAGCTGCGCGAGCGGATCGAGAACACCATCCGCGGCCTCACGGTCGACGCCGTGGAGCGCGCCGGGATCGGCCACCTGGGCGCGCCGATGGGGCTGGCTCGGCCCGCCTTCCTGCTCTTCGACGAGCACCTCCGCTTCGATCCGGGCGATCCCGGCTGGCCGCTGCGGGATCGCTTCGTCCTCTCCGCCGGCCACGCCTCGATGCTGCTCTACTCGCTCCTCCACCTGTTCGGCTTCGAGCTCCCGCTGGCCGAGATCGAATCGTTTCGACAGCTCGGCTCCCTCACCCCGGGGCACCCGGAGTACGGGGACACCCCCGGCGTCGAGGTGACGACGGGTCCGCTGTGGCAGGGCTTCGCGAACGCCGTCGGCATGGCCCTGGCCGCCCGCATGACCCGCGCGCGCTTCGCCCGCGGAGGCGAGGGGCCGGGTCACCATCGGATCTACGCGATCGCCGGCGATGGCGACCTGATGGAGGGCGTCTGCTACGAGGCCGCCTCGCTGGCCGGGCATCTGGGCCTCGGCAACCTGATCGTTCTCTACGACGACAACCGCGTGACCATCGACGGGCCCACCTCCTTCACCTTCAGTGAGGACGTGGCGGCTCGCTTCCAGGCGCAGCGCTGGCATGTCCAGAGGGTCGACGGGGAGGACGTGGAGGGGCTCGGGCGCGCGCTCCGCGAAGCCCGCGCCGAAGCCGAGCGGCCCTCCCTCTTGATCACCAGGACCACGATCGGCTTCGGGAGTCCGAACTGGGCAGGTCTCTCCAAGGCGCACGGGGGACCCTTCGGCCCCGATGAGGTGCGCGCCACCAAGGAGAACCTGGGGATTCCCCTCGAGCCCGCGTTCCTGGTGCCCCCGGAAGTTCGGGAGTACCTGGCGGAGCGGAGCCGGGCCAAGCGCGCCGAGCGCTCCGAGGCCGACCGGCGCCTGGCGGCCTGGCGCGCGGCGGATCCGGAGCTCGCCCTGCGCTGGGACGCCACCCGCAGCCACGAGACGCCGCCGGATCTCGCGGAGCGGCTGTCGGAGGGGCTCGAGGGCAGGCCCGACGCCACCCGAAAGCACTCGGGAGCGGTGATCCAGCGCATCCACGCGATCGCGCCCTTCCTGGTCGGCGGCTCGGCGGATCTGGCCGGCTCGAACAACACCGAGATCAAGGGCGCTGACTACGTCGGGTCCGCCGCCGGCGAGGGTCGGGACCCCTTCGCCGGGAGCAACATCCACTTCGGCGTCCGCGAGCACTCGATGGCGGCGATCACCAACGGCATCGCCCTCGACGGCACCTTCCGTCCCTTCTGCGCCACCTTCATGGTGTTCAGCGACTACATGCGGCCGTCGCTCCGGCTGGCCGCGATGATGAAGCTCCCCGCCGTCTTCGCCTTCACCCACGATTCGATCTTCGTGGGCGAGGACGGCCCCACCCACCAGCCCGTCGAGCAGCTCGATGCCCTGCGAGCGATTCCGGGGCTCACGGTGTTCCGGCCCGCGGACGGCGTCGAGACGGCGATGGCCTGGGCCTGGGCGCTGGAGCGAGCCCGCGGGCCGGTGGCGCTCTCGCTCACCCGGCAGGGCGTCGCGGCGCTCAAGCGCGAGGCGCCCTTCGCCTTGAGGGACGTCTGGAAGGGCGCCTACAGCGTCCGCGAGCCGGAGGGCGAGGCGGAGCTGGTGCTGCTCGCGTCGGGATCGGAGGTGGTGCTGGCCTGCGATGCCGCGACCCGTCTGGCGGCGGAGGGCGTCCGCGCCCGCGTGGTCTCGGTGCCGAGCCTGGAGCTCCTGGCGGAGCAGTCGGACTCCTACCGGCGCGAGCTCTTGCCGGAGGGCGTCCCGGTGGTCGCCGTCGAGGCCGCGCGTGGGGAGAGCTTCCGCGGACTGGTGGGAGGGCGGGGACTCGTCCAGGGGATCGATCGCTTCGGCGCATCCGCTCCCGCCCGGCGGCTGGCAGACTTCTTTGGCTACACCCCGGATCGCCTGGCGGCGCGAATTCTCGAGTGGTTGGGTTAGTCCAAGAGGAGCCGTCGTGGTCGACGTCTGGGTGCTGAAGGTCGTGGGCTTCGCGAGCCTCGCGCTGCTGGTGATCGGCTGGCTCGCGGTCTCCTTCCTGCCCCCCGGCAGGGCCCGCTCACGCGTCGCGTGGGTCGCGGCCACCTGCATGTACCTGGCCCTGCTCTGCCTCTTCGCGAACCTCTTCCAGAGCGCGCTCCGCGAGGAGAGCATGCTGGGGATGCTCGCCTTCGGCTTCCTCGGGGTGGTGTTCGTCGGCGGAGTGGTGGTGAGCGCCGTCAAGGCGGTGGGCCAGTTCGTCGGCAGGGGCTCGGTGAGCCAGCCCTGAGCGCGCTTGGCGCGCTTGGCGGAGTGGAGCGGCGGCTCAGCGGTAGTCGTGGGACTGCGGCAGAGGGCCGCCGGGCGCGAGGGGGCGAAGCTCCTGGACGCGGACGTGGATGACGCCCTCCAGGTTCTGGAGGGGGCCGGCGACCTCGATCAGGGGCGAGAGGTGGAGGGCGACCCGAAACTTCCGGAGGGCGTCCGGAGTGAGGACGGCGTTGGAGGTTCCGGTCTCGTCCTCCAGGGTGAGGAAGCAGAAGCCCTTTGCGGCGCGGGGGCGCTGGCGGACGATCGCGTGCCCTGCGGTGCGCACGAAGCGCCCGTTGGGCGCGGTGCGGAGCTGCTCGGCGGCGAGGATTCCGCGCCGGCGAAGCTCGGGGCGCAGGTGGGCCAGGAGGTGCGGGCCGGTGGTGAGGCCGCTGGTCCGGTAATCGGCCAGGGTGGCCTCGAGCGGGGAGAGCTCCTCGAGGGGAGAAGGCTCCGCGGGCGGTGAGATGCCGGCGAAGAGCGAGCTCCTGTCCCGCTCCACGGCGGCCACCTGCCAGAGCGCCGAGCGCCGCTCGCGGGCCGCCGGGTCGATCGAGCCGAGGGCGCCCGCCTCG